>Ga0255336_100242_pt1 | contig 110528 bp, 101 predicted proteins | sample MeOH1_35cm_T3_17_FD_189102 | JGI IMG/M metagenome (GOLD analysis project Ga0255336, IMG submission 189102) | Sandy soil microbial communities from University of British Columbia, Vancouver, Canada - MeOH1_35cm_T3_179 | ecosystem: Engineered > Artificial ecosystem > Sand microcosm > Unclassified...
GAGGTGTAGTTCTCGGAGGCGATCAGCTCGATGTGCTCTTCCTGGCGCTGGTCTTCCTTCTGGATGGCGGCGAAAAGCTCGGGGTCGATCTGGTCGATCGTATAGCGGCTGCGTTCGAACATGGCGAAAAACTCGTCTTAAGAAATGGGGATCCGAATGGCTTCGGGGTAGGGCGCGCGGGGAAGGCACAGGCGACCGGCACCGGACACGCTGAACGTCCGGCGCAGGGCGCACCCTGCTTCCCATTCGCTGCCCAGGCGAGCGGCAGGCGCTTGAAACTTCGCGCCAGAGAGCTTGCGCTTCCTCGTGGTAGTACCCACTGACTTCGCCAGTCGCGCAAGATGGAATGGTTGGCGGCAGTTTACGCGAGGCGCCGGCCGGCTGCAAGACGGCCCGGCGCGGCCTAGGCGGCGGGCCCTAGCGGAAAGCCGGCGGCTTGTCTGTCAACTAATGTAATTGTTGTAATGTCGGGCAAGGGTTTACACCGGGTTGGGTCGGCTGTCCGCTACAATCGCGGCCATGAGTCACAATGTGTGGGCCCTGCGGGTGTACTGGGAAGACACCGACGCGGGCGGCGTGGTTTTCTACGCCAATTACCTGAAATTCTTCGAGCGCGCCCGGACCGAGTGGCTGCGCTCGCTCGGCATCGGGCAGCAGGCGCTCGCGGACGAAGCGGGCGTGGTCTTTATCGTCAGGAGCACGGCGGTGGACTACAATGCCCCCGCCCGTCTGGACGACCTGCTCGAGATCCGGACACGGATTGAACGGGTTGGACCGGCATCTGTCCAATTCGCCCAGGAAGCCTGGCGTGGGGAGCAATTGCTGGCCACCGGCGCCATCCGTGTCGGATGTGTTGATCGCAGCACGTTCCGCCCGACCCCTATCCCCGCCCCCGTCCTCGCAACCATCAAGACCGCCCGATGAACCCCGTGACCGTCACGCAAGACCTGTCGATCATTTCGCTGGTGCTGCACGCCAGTCTGCTCGCGCAGGCCGTCATGGCGCTGCTGCTCGTCATGTCCCTGTTTTCGTGGACATACATTTTCCGCAAGCACCTGGCGCTGCGCGCGGCGCGCACCCAGACCGAAGGCTTCGAGCGCGACTTCTGGGCCGGCGGCGACCTGCAGGCGCTGTACCAGAGCGCGGCCAACAACCGCCACAGCACCGGCGCGCTGGAACGCATCTTCGAGTCCGGCATGGGCGAGTACCTCAAGGCGCGCGAGCGCAACCACGAAGCCGGCGCGCTGCTCGACGCGGCCCGCCGCGCCATGCGCGCGGCCTACCAGCGCGAGATGGATGTGCTGGAATCGCATCTTCCGTTCCTGGCCTCGGTCGGTTCGGTCAGCCCGTACATCGGCCTGTTCGGCACCGTGTGGGGGATCATGAACGCATTCCGCGGCCTGTCGAATGTGCAGCAGGCGACGCTGGCATCGGTGGCCCCCGGGATCGCCGAGGCGCTGGTCGCCACCGCCATCGGCCTGTTCGCGGCCATTCCGGCCGTGATCGCGTACAACCGCTACGCCACCGAGATCGACCGGCTGGCCATCCGCTTCGAGAGCTTCATGGAAGAGTTCCTGAACATCCTGCAACGCCAGACCCGCTGACGCCACGGTTCGCGCAAGACACACGGATACGTAGCCAAGGTCAAGGAGAAACCCGCATATGGCAGCGATACAGCGCCGCGGCGGCTCGCGCCGCCGGGCCAGTGCCGAGATCAACGTCGTGCCCTATATCGACGTGATGCTGGTGCTGCTCGTCATCTTCATGGTGGCGGCACCGATCGTGAATCCGGCGGTGGTCGACCTGCCCACCGTGGCCAACGCCACGCCGCAGCAGAAGGCGCCGCCCATCGTCGTGACCGTGCACGAGGACGGCCAGCTGACCGCGCGCGGCAAGGACAATGCCGGCAACGCCTTCGACCGCAAGGTCGACAAGGACGGCCTGCTGGCATTCGTGCACCAGCGCCAGGAAGAGAACCCGGACCAGCCCGTGGTGATCGCCGCCGACCGCGCGGTCAAGTACGAGTCCGTGCTCGACGTCATGTCGGTGCTCAAGGGCGACGGCGTCAAGCGCGTCGGCCTCATGGTCAAGTCAAAGTAACCCGACATTCAACAGGCATCGCCGCGCGAGATGAAGACCGCCGCCTATCCTTATCAGCCGGTCAAGGAGCGGGGAACCCTGCGTTCCTTCCTGCTCGCGCTCTTCATGCATGTGCTGCTGGGCATCGTGCTGTACTACGGCGTGCACTGGCAGAGCAGCACGCCGGTCGGCGCCGAGGCCGAGCTCTGGGACGAGATCCCCGATACCGCCGTGGCGCCGCCGCCCCGGCCTGCGCCGCCGCCCGAGCCGGTCGCGCAGCCGCGCCCGGTGCCGCCCGCGCCCGCGGTCCGGTCGCGCGCCGAGGAAGAGGCCGACATCGCGCTCGAGCAGCAGAAACGCCGCCAGGCCGAGGCCGCCGCCCGCGAGGAAGCGCGCCGGCAGGCCGACCTGCGCGCGCGCCAGGAAGCCGAGCGCCAGGAAGACGCCCGCAAGGAGGCGCAGCGCAAGGAAGACCAGCGCCGCGAAGATCAACGCCGCGAGGACCAGCGCAAGGAGGACTTGCGCAAGGAAGCCCAGCGCAAGGAAGACGCGCGCAAGCTCGCCGCCCAGCAGGAACAGCAGCGCAAGGAGCAGGCCGAGCGCGACCGCAAGGAAGCCGATGCCAAGGCGCGTGCCGACGCCAAGGCCCGCGCCGATGCGAAGGCCCGCGCCGACGCCGCCGACGCCAAGGTGCGCGCGGAGGCCGACGCCAAGGCCAAGGCCAGCGCGGACGCCAAGGCCGCCGCTTCCGCGAAGGCCAAGGCGGACGCCGATGCCAAGGCCCGCGCGAATGCCGCGGCCGGCGCCCAGCGCCACGCCGAACTGGCGCGCCTGCAGGCGCTGGCCGGCGGCGCGGCGGCGCCGGGCGGGGCCGGCGGTGTCGGCAGCAGCGCGGGCAGCGGCGCCGGCAGCGGCGGCAAGGCTTCGCCGGGCTATTCGGACCGCGTGCAGCGCCGCGTGCAGCCCAACGTCAAGTATTCGGAGGACTTCCCGGCCAGCCTGGCGGCCGTGATCGCGGTCAGGCTGGCGCCGGACGGCGCGCTGCTTTCCGCCCGGGTCAAGACCTCGAGCGGCAACGCGGCCTGGGACGAGGCGGCGCTGCGGGCGGTGCAGAATTCGGACCCGCTGCCCAAGGATGAGAATGGCAAGGCACCCCCGAGTTTCGACATCCGGCTGCGCCCGCATGCCAACTGACGGCGCGAACGTAACAATATGCATAGTGAGCGGAAGCCCGGCGACGATGCAGCTACTATCTAGCCGTCCTTGCCGCTCATGTCCGGCAAGGACGGCGAGTCAACCCATCTGTTAGGAAACCGTTAGGAAACCACATGCGATTCTGCAAACGGAACATAGCCTGGATAAAGGGATTCCTCCTTGGCGGCCTGTTGCTGCTGGCAACCGGCGCGCAGGCGCAATTCACGGTCGAAGTCACCGGCGTGGGCCCTACCCAGTTCCCGATTGCCACCGCCAATTTCCAGGGCGAGGCGCAGGCCCCGCAGAACCTGACCGCGATCATCCGCAGCGACCTGCAGCGCAGCGGCCGTTTCCGCAACGTCGACGTGGCCGGCGCCACTGTGGCCGAATCGGCCAGCGTCGACCTGGGCAGCTGGAAGTCGCGCGGCGCCGACGCCTTCGTGGCCGGCAGCGTGACCCCGGCCGGCAACGGCCAGTACGACGTGCGCTTCCGCCTCTACGACACGCAGAAGGGGCAGAGCCTCGGCGGCCTGGCCTTCACGGTCAGCGCCGGCCAGCTGCGCGTCACCGCCCACAAGATCGCCGACTACATCTACGAGAAGCTGCTCGGCGAGCGCGGCGTGTTCGCCACGCGCCTGTCCTACGTGGCGCGCGTGGGCGGACGCTACCAGCTGCTGATCTCGGATTCGGACGGCCAGAACTCGCAGGTCGCGCTGACCAGCAACGAGCCGATCATCTCGCCGTCGTGGTCGCCGGACGGCACCAAGGTCGCCTACGTCTCGTTCGAGGCCAGGAAGCCGGTGGTCTACGTGCATGACCTGGCCTCCGGGCGCCGCACGCTGGTGTCCAACCAGAAGGGCAACAACAGCGCGCCGTCGTGGTCGCCCGACGGCCAGCGCCTGGCGGTGGCGCTGTCGCGCGACGGCAATACCCAGATCTACCAGGTCAACGCCGACGGCTCCGGCCTCAAGCGCCTGACCCGCAGCAGCGCCATCGACACCGAACCGCAGTACGCGCCGGACGGCCGCGGCATCTATTTCACCAGCGACCGCGGCGGCGCGCCGCAGATCTACCGCATGCCCGCGGGCGGCGAGGACGCCGGCGCGGCCCAGCGCGTGACCTTCAAGGGCAGCTACAACGTCAGCCCGCGCATCTCGCCGGACGGCAAGCAGCTGGCCTACATCACCCGCAGCGGCGGCTTCAAGCTGCAACTGATGGATCTGGGCAGCGGCGACGTCACCGCGCTGACCGACACCGCCAACGACGAGGCCCCCAGCTTCGCCGCCAACGGCAAGTACATTCTTTACGCCACCCGGGTGGGAGGTCGCTCGGTGCTGGCGGCGGTATCCACTGACGGGCGCACCCGGCAGGTTCTGTCCCTCCAGTCCGGCGAGGTTCGCGAGCCGTCCTGGGGTCCATTCATGCAATAACGAGGAGTATCAAGCCATGACCCAAATGATGACCAAGACCCTTGCCGTCGCCGCCCTGCTGGCGCTCGGCGCCTGCAGCTCCGGCGTCAAGCTGGACGACACCGCCAACGCCGGCGCCGGCAAGGGCGGCACGGCGACGGACGCCCGCGCCGTGGCGCCGGTGGACGTCTCGCGCGATCCGCTCAACGACCCGAACAGCCCGCTGGCCAAGCGCAGCGTGTACTTCGACTTCGACAGCTACAGCGTCAAGTCGGACTACCAGGGCCTGCTGTCGGAGCACGCCAAGTACCTGGCCAGCAACAAGGGCCGCCGCATCCTGATCCAGGGCAACACCGACGAACGCGGCACCAGCGAGTACAACCTGGCGCTGGGCCAGAAGCGCGCCGAGGCCGTGCGCCGCTCGCTGTCCTCGCTGGGCGTGCCCGACACCCAGATGGAAGCCGTCAGCCTGGGCAAGGAAAAACCCAAGGCCACCGGCCATGACGAAGCCGCCTGGGCGGAGAACCGCCGCGCGGACATCACGTACTAATCTGCGCACAGGCACCTCATGAACGCACGCGTCTCCAAACTGGTATTGCTCACTGCGATGTCCTGCGCCGGCCTGCTGCCGGTCGCGCAGGCACGGGCCGGCGTATTCGACGATGACGAGGCGCGTCGCGCCATCGTCACCATGCGCGATCAGTTCAACGGCTTCCAGGCAACCGCATCGCAGCGCATCGACCAGAACAGCCGCGCCCAGCTGGACATGCAGAACCAGCTCGAAGGCCTGCGCCAGGAAGTGGCGCGGCTGCGCGGCCAGAACGAGATGCTGCAGAACGAGGTGGCCACGCTGCAGAAGCAGCAGAAGGACTACTACGCCGACCTCGATGCGCGCCTGAAGAAATTCGAGCCGCAGCAGGTCACCGTGGACGGCCGCGAGGGCTTGTCGCAGCCTGGCGAGAAGACCGAGTACGACGCCGCGCTCAAGCAGTTCCAGACCGGCGACTTCAAGGGCGCCGGCGGCGTCTTCTCGGGCTTCATCAAGAAGTACCCGCAGAGCCCGTACGTGCCGCTGGCGCAGTTCTGGCTCGGCAATTCGCTGTACGCGCAGCGCGACTACCGTGGCTCCACCACGGTGCTGCAGAACATGGTGCAGGCGTACCCGGACCACCCCAAGGTGCCCGATGCGCTGATCGCCATCGCCAACAACCAGCTCGAGTCCGGCCAGAAGGCCGCGGCCCGCAAGACCCTGGAGCAGGTGGTGTCGAAATACCCCGGCACCGAGGGCGCGCAGGCGGCCAGCAACCGGCTCAAGACGCTGAAGTAAGCGGGCGCGGAACGACGAAAGGCCGCCAGTGGCGACACTGGCGGCCTTTTTCTTTTGCCCGCGGCACGCCTTGCGCGCGCGGGCGCCGCGCTTATTCCGGCAGGTCCTGGCCCTTGGTTTCCGGCAGGAACCAGGGCAGCACCATGCCCAGCACGTAGACCGAGCCGAAGATCAGCGCGGCCTGCGCCACGCCGCCGAACGACTTGATCAGCGTGCCCGACAGGATCGGGAAGAACCACGCGATCAGGCGCGCCGAGTTGAACACGAAGCTGACCGAGGTGGAGCGCACCGAGGCGGTGAACAGCTCGGCCGGGTAGATCGCCAGCCAGGCGAACGCGCAGCCCAGCGTGAAGAAGCCGTTGATGGGCGCGACGATCTGCATCTGCTGCACGGTGCCGACCCAGGCGTAGGCCATGACCGTGGTCAGCAGCGAGCCGGCGAACGTGAGGAACAGGAACCAGCGCCGGCCCATCGCGTCGATGAGGAAGCCCGAGGCCACGTAGGCCACGATCGCGCCGATGGTGTAGGTGATGTTGACCGAGGAGATCCAGCGCTGCGGGTTCTCGACGTGGGCGGCGGCGGCCAGCGCCCCGGTGTAGACCGGCAGCCAGCTCGAGACGGCCCACCAGCCGACGATGGTGACGATCGACAGCGCCGTGGTCAGCGCGATGCGGCGCGCGGCTTCGGGCTCGCGGAAAATCTGGGTCAGCGTGAAGGGGCGCTTGCCCGCGTCGCCGGCCTGCGCGGCGCTGCCCTCGGTGGCGCCCCAGCGCTTGTTGCGCACGGCCTCGATCCACTTCTCCGACTCGTCCACGCCGCGGCGCATGTAGAGCACGAAGAACGCCGGCAGCGCGCCGACCACGAACATCACGCGCCAGTTGTCGGCGCCGAACGGGTTGAACTCGCCCAGGAAGTACCAGATCACCGCGGCGATCAGCGTGCCCCAGCCGAAGCCCGACTGCAGGAAGCCCGCGCCCTTGGAGCGCGCCTCGCGCGGCCAGGTCTCGGCCACCAGCGCGATGCCGGTGCTCCATTCGCTGCCCATCGCCAGGCCCGTCACGAAGCGCAGCGCGCTTAGTTGCCAGACGTCCTGGACCAGCGCGGTGAAGCCGGTCAGCACCGCGTACAGGAAGACCGACCACATCATCATGCGCTTGCGGCCGACGTAGTCCGCCATGGTGCCGCCGATCAGCCCGCCGATGCCCCAGCCCAGCAGCGTGATGCCGATGACCACGCCGCTGTAGATGGAGCGCGAGCCCAGTTGCTCGGGCGTGAGCACCGACTGCATCAGCGAGGGCAGGATCACGATCAGCGCCAGCGCCTCGTAGCCGTCGAAGATCCAGCCCATGAAGGCGCCGTTGAGCGTGCGCCAGTGCTTGGCCGTGAGGTTGGCGCGCCACGAGACGCGCGGCGCGGTGAGGGTGGTGTCGGTCTGCATGGGGATCTCCTGCAATCGTTGTAGTTTGGATGTCGAAGTGGGATGTCTCGGGGGACGGGATGCTTCAGGGCGGCGCGCCGGCGCCGCCCGCGAGCCACGGCTCCAGCGCCAGCCGCTCGCGCTCGAAGCTCCCGATCGCGGCGGCGTGGCGCAGGGTGTCGCCGATCTCGTCCAGGCCGTCGAGCAGCATGGCCTTGTTGAACGGGTTGATGTCGAACGCATGGGCGGTGCCGTTCGGTTCGCGCACGGCCTGCGACGGCAGGTCGATGGCGAGGCGGTAGCCGGGGCACGCCTGCACGGCGGCGAACAGCGCGTCCACCGCCGCCTCGGGCAGCACGATCGGCAACAGCCCGTTCTTGAGGCAGTTGCCGCGGAAGATCTCGGCGAAGCTCGGCGCCACCAGCGCGCGGATGCCCCATTCGGCCAGCGCCCACACCGCGTGCTCGCGGCTGGACCCGCAGCCGAAGTTGGCGCGCCCCAGCAGGATGCCGGCGCCCTGGTAGCGTGGCTGGTTCAGCGCGAAGCCGGGCACCGGGCGGCGCCGCGCGCAGTCGTCGCCGGGCTCGGCCGCGTCGAGGTAGCGCCATTCGTCGAACAGGTACGGCCCGAAGCCGGTGCGCCCGATCATTTTCATGTACTGCTTGGGCAGGATCGCGTCGGTGTCGACGCTGGGGCGGTCCACGGGGACGACGAGCGCGTCGAGGAAGGTGAAGGGCTGCATGGGTGCGGCGGGCCTAGCGGAAAGTGGAAACGTCGACGAAATGGCCGGCGATGGCGGCGGCCGCGGCCATCGCCGGGCTGACCAGGTGGGTGCGGCCGCCGCGTCCCTGGCGGCCTTCGAAATTGCGGTTCGAGGTCGAGGCGCAGCGCTCGCCGGGGCTGAGGCGGTCTGCGTTCATGCCCAGGCACATCGAGCAGCCCGGCTCGCGCCACTCGAAGCCGGCGGCGCGGAACACCGCGTCGAGTCCCTCCTGCTCGGCCTGGCGCTTGACCAGCCCCGAGCCCGGCACCACCAGCGCCTGCACGATGCGCGCGGCCACCTTGCGGCCGCGCACCACCTGGGCCGCGGCGCGCAGGTCCTCGATGCGCGCGTTGGTGCACGAGCCGATGAACACCTTGTCCAGCGCGATGTCGCGGATCGCCGTGCCGGGCGCCAGGTCCATGTAGGCCAGCGCGTTGCGCAGGCCGGCGCGCCGCACCGGATCGGCCTCGCGCTCGGGGTCGGGCACCGCGCCGTCGACCGCGCAGGTCATGCCGGGCGTGGTGCCCCACGTGACCTGGGGCCGGATCCCGGCCGCGTCGAGCGTCACCTCGCGGTCGAAGGCCGCGCCGGAGTCGCTGGCGAGCGTGCGCCAGTAGGCTTCGGCCGCATCCCACTGCGCGCCCCTGGGCGCATGCGGGCGCCCGCGCAGGTATTGCAGCGTGGTGTCGTCGACGGCCACCATGCCGCAGCGCGCGCCGGCCTCGATGGTCAGGTTGCACAGCGTCATGCGGGCTTCCATGCTCATCGCCCGCACCGCGCTGCCGCAGAATTCCAGCGCGTAGCCGGTGCCGAAGTCGGTGCCGAAGCGGCCGATGAAGGCCAGCGCGGCATCCTTGGCGGTGACGCCGGCGCCGAGCTCGCCCTCGATCGCCACGCGCATGGTCTTCATGCGCGGCAGGCGCAGGCACTGCGTGGCCAGCACGTGCTCGATGTCGGAGGTGCCGACGCCGAAGGCCAGCACCGCGAAGGCGCCGTGCGTGCTGGTGTGCGAATCGCCACAGATCAGCGTGGTGCCGGGCAGCGTCATGCCCTGCTCGGGCGCGACCACGTGCAGGATGCCCTGGCGGGCGTCGTTGAGCGGGTATTCGGTCAGGCCGAACGCGCGGCAATTGGCCTGCAGCGCCTGCACCTGCGCGCGCGCCACGGGGTCGGCGATGGCGGCGATGCCCTGGCTGCGGTCCGTGGTCGGCACGTTGTGGTCCGACATGGCCAGCACCGACGCCGGGCGGTGCGGCGCGCGCCCGGCCAGGCGCAGCCCGTCGAAGGCCTGCGGGCTGGTGACTTCGTTGACGAGATGGCGGTCGATGTAGAGCAGCGTGGTGCCGTCGTCGTTTTCGCGGACGGCATGGCGGCGCCAGAGTTTTTCGAACAAGGTCTGAGGCATCGCGGATCGGCAAGTGAGCATTGGGCGGACGCAGCCCCGCAGGCCTGTGCTAGGATCTGCGGCCAGGTCGCCCGACATGACACGGGCCCAGCGCAGGCAGGCTTCGTGCGGCGGTCGAGGAGGGCATGCTAGCGTCCGCGCCGGCGCGCCGCTATTTCTTTTTCGACAATTCAGCCATCGCGGCATGAGATGGCTGGCCCGCATCCGCCACGGAGGATCCCATGCGCTTCGACGTCGAATCCCTGCGGGTCTTCGCCGCGGTGGTGGAGCAGGGCAGCATCGCGGCCGCGGCTCAGGCCACCCACATCGTCGCCTCGGCGGTCAGCCGCCGCATCTCCGACCTGGAAAGCGACGCCGGCACGCCGCTGTTCGAGCGCCACAGCCGCGGCGTGCGGCCCACGCCGGCCGGCCAGACGCTGTACCGCCACGCGCGGCGCATCTTCGAGCAGTTCCAGCAGGCCGAGGGCGAGCTCGACGAATACACCAAGGGCGTGCGCGGCCACGTGCGCATGTCGGTCAATTTCACGGCGATGGTGCACCACCTGCCGCAGGCGCTGCACCGCTTCCTGTCGGCCAACAGCGCCATCAAGATCGACCTGATCGAGAAGACCAGCGACGTGATCGTGCGCATGGTGGAAAGCGGCACGGTGGACTTCGGCATCTGCGCGCTGACCACGCCGCCGGAGCGCCTGTCGACGCTGCCGTACCGCGTCGACCGGCTGTTCTTCATCGTGCCCGAGCACCACCGCTACGCCGGCCGCGCGAGCCTGCGCTTCGAGGAAGTGCTGGACGAGGACTTCGTCGGCATGCAGGACGGTGCGTCGATCCACACGCTGTGCCAGCGCGCCGCCTCCGCCTGCGGCCGGCGCCTGAAGCTGCGCATCCAGGTGACCAATTTCGAGGCGGTGCGCAACATGGTGGCGGTCGGCCTGGGCATCGGGCTGCTGCCCGAGGTCGGCATCCCGGAGCGCATGCCGGGGCTGGTGAAGGTCGCGCTGGACGAGCCCTGGGCCGAGCGCGAGCTGAAGATCGTGTTCCGCGACTTCGACGAGCTGCCGGCGGCGGCCAGGCTGCTGATCGGGCAGCTGGCCTCGCCCTGACGCGCTCCGCCTGCCCGCATCGGCGGTCTTCCGCCATGCTCGCGCTAAAATGCGGGATTCGCCCCGATTTTCCGCGCGCCGCCGCCAGGCGCCGCGCCCCCCCGCCATCATGAAAAAACGCGCTATCGTCCTGCTCTCCGGCGGCCTGGACTCCGCCACCGTCCTGGCCATGGCCAACGCACAGGGCTTCGAGACCTATGCCCTGTCGATGCGCTACGGCCAGCGCCACTCCTCCGAGCTGGACGCGGCCAGGCGCGTGGCCGCCGCGCTCGGCGCCGCGCGCCACGAGATCATCGACCTGGACCTGCGCCGCTTCGGCGGCTCGGCACTGACCGACGACAGCCTCGACGTGCCCACCGACGGCGCCGTGGGCGGCATCCCTGTCACCTACGTGCCGGCGCGCAACACCATCATGCTGTCGCTCGCGCTGGGCTGGGCCGAGGCCGTGGGCGGGCGCGACCTGTTCTTCGGCGCCAACGCGGTCGACTACTCCGGCTACCCGGACTGCCGCCCCGAGTACGTCTCGGCCTACGAGACGCTGGCCAACCTCGCCACCAAGGCCGGCGTGGAAGGCGAGCGCATCCGCGTGCATGCGCCCATCATCGACATGACCAAGGGCGAGATCATCCGCGCCGGCGTCCGGCTCGGCGTGGACTACGGCATGACCGTGTCGTGCTACCAGGCCGACGACGACGGCCGTGCCTGCGGCGTGTGCGATTCCTGCCGCATCCGCCGCGCCGGCTTCGAGGCCGCCGGCGTGCCCGATCCGACCCGCTACCAGGGCGCGGCCTGAAGGCGACCTGAAGGCGGCCTGAAGGCAACCCGAAGGCGGCCGGCCGCGCCGCGCCGTCGCGCGCGGCGCCCGCCGGCACCGCTTTGCTTTCCTTACCCGATCCGACCCGTTTCCACCGTTGCGCTTTCCCCCGCCGGACATCCATGCCCGAAATCGACCTCGCCGCGCTCAGCCGCATCGTGCTGGCCAGCACCTTCCTCCTGACCTTCCTGTTCGGCGCGGTACTGCAGCGCACGCACTTCTGCACGATGGGCGCGGTGTCCGACGTCGTCAACATGGGCGACTGGAACCGCATGCGCATGTGGGGGCTGGCCATCGGCGTGGCCATGATCGGCACCGCCGCGCTGGCCGCCGCCGGCCTCATCGATCCCACCAAGACCATCTACGCCGCCAGCAAGCTGGGCTGGCTCTCCGCGCTGGTCGGCGGGCTGATGTTCGGCTTCGGCATGGTGCTGGCCTCGGGCTGCGGCAGCAAGACGCTGGTGCGCATCGGCGCGGGCAACCTGAAATCGCTGGTGGTGTTCGTGTTCCTCGGCCTGTCGGCCTATATGACGCTGCGCGGCCTGTTCGGCGTGATCCGCGTCAACACCGTCGACACGGTAGCGCTCACGCTGCCCACCACGCAGGACCTGCCGTCCGTGCTCGCGCATGCCAGCGGCATCGCGCGGCCCGCGCTGCAGCTCGGCCTGGCGCTGGTGCTGGGCGGCGCGCTGGTGGCCTGGGCGCTGGCCGGGCGCGGCTTTCGCACCTTCGACAACCTGCTCGGCGGCTTCGCCGTGGGCCTCGTCATCGTGGCGATGTGGTACGTGTCGGGCCACCTCGGCTACGTCGCCGAAGACCCCAACACGCTCGAAGAGCTGTTCGTCGGCACCAACAGCGGCCGCATGGAAAGCCTGAGCTTCGTCGCGCCGTATGCCTACACGCTCGACTGGCTGATGATGTTCAGCGACAAGAGCAAGGTGCTGACCATCGGCATCGTCAGCGTGTTCGGCGTGGTGGCCGGGGCCGCCGCCTGCGCGCTGGCCACGCGCACGTTCCGCTGGGAAGGCTTCGGCAATGCCGAGGACGTCGGCAACCACATGGTGGGCGGCATCCTGATGGGCGCCGGCGGCGTGACCGCGCTGGGCTGCACCATCGGGCAGGGTCTGTCGGGCGTGTCGACGCTGGCGATCGGCTCGTTCATCGCGCTGGCCGGCATCCTGGCCGGCGCCGTGCTGGGTTTCCGCTACCAGATATGGCGCCTTGAGCGCATGGTCTAGCACGGCCGCCGGGCGCCCGAAGGTTGACATTGAAGCCATGATCTCCCTATAATCGCGGCTTCTGTTTTTCCGGGTCGTTAGCTCAGTCGGTAGAGCAGCGGACTTTTAATCCGTTGGTCGCGTGTTCGAGTCACGCACGACCCACCAGTATTATCAAGGGGTTACAGCGTTTTCGTTGTAGCCCCTTTTGCTTTGGGGTTACGCCGGGGTTACGGCCGGCGTGCACGATGGTGAAGAATCCCCATCAAGGCTCCACGATAGAGGGTAGCGTTTGCTACACCCGTCCCCGGATGACTCTGCCACGTTCCGCTTACTACGCTGCCGAAGACCTCTCTTGGTTTTCGCTGGACTACTACCAGTCGCTTGCCGACTATTCCTTCGGGCACTGGCGTGACCTAATCCAAGACAGAATCCATCTGCGGCATATCGTGTCCCAGGTGGCTGGTCATCAGGAACAGGCCGAGACTTGGGCCAAGCTGGGCTGGGACATGCCTCAGCAAGACATGGCCGATGCCGACCAGGCTCATCTCGATGCACTGGCCGTGCGTCTAAAGGAGCGCCCCCTGGAGGAGAAGGACTCCTGGATTGTCCCGACAGACGCCGACTCCCCCCTCGTCACCGCAACCATCCGGCCGCTAACGGGAGACTACCTTCAGTTCCTAGGCGGGCGAGCGGAGGAACAAGGTGTCCTTGGCTTAGACCTCCCCGTTGATGGTGTGCTTCTATTCGCCAAGCACGACATTCCGGCAATTGCAGACCAGCCTCGGTTGGCTCACCTAGTTGTCAACGTTGATGCAACGAAGAAGCAACTGGTTGCCGATTTCGAGTGCTGGATCGACGCCTTGCAAGCCAAAGTTGGCGAGTCCAAGACCAAAAAATCCGAGAAGAAAGAGTTCAAGAACAAGGACTACGAGAAAGCGCGTCAAGAATGGCTTGATCAGCGAGTTGTTCCATACTTCGATCTCAAGTTGATAGCAGACATTGAAGGCAAGAAGTTCAGGGATGACGATTTGCACGCCAAGTTGTTCCCGGAGCACAACGCTGACAAGTGGAAGATCACCAAACGCAGGCTCGACGACTGGACCAAAGAAGTGTTCAGTGATCGAACTTTGGTGATGATGAGCCACTTGTCATTCGCTGACCCAGAAGGTCAATAGCGAAGAAAAGCGGGAATTTTTTCGCCCTCGATCAATTTCGCTCGAACCACGATAGTCCTGGTGAACCGCAGCGCATCGCTGCCTGTTTCCACCCCTTGTAAAGGACTGTCATGCATTTGAGGACTTATCAATTGACCACGAGCAGCGCCCACGCGGCGCCGCTTACCCAAGAAGTGTCTGGCGCAGGACGCCGCAGCACCGTGGCGCCTGCCGGGCTCAAGAGTCAGGCCCTCCTGACCCGCCAAGAAGCCGCAGCCTATATCGGCGTTCAGCCGAACACCCTGGCAACTTGGGCTTGCACCCAACGCTATGACCTGCCTTACGTCAAGGTGGGCCGCAACGTCCGCTACCGGAAGCAGGACCTGGATGCATTCATCCAGCGCAACCTCCACGGGACCAGTTTCGACGCCATCGCAACGGAGAGTGCAAATGTCTGACGTACAGGCAGCGTTTCACGAGTTCTTCCGGACGCTACCGGCTGCATGCGGCGTGGCAGTTAACGACTACATGCCCCGGCGCCAAGCCCCCGGCGAGTCGTCTATGAACACGCAGAAGAACTGGGAGGCCACGATGCGCCCTTACGCTACCAGCATTATGTGGCTGGTGGTGCGTTTTTGGGAGCATGGCTCCGAGGCAGCCAAGACAGCTTATCTGAAGCTTGGAGCGGAACGTCGTGCGTTCGTCCAGATCGGCTATGCGATCGTTTTTGGGAACACCTACGAGTTCGCTCCGGGCTATGTCTACACTCGCCCGGAGATGTTCGTCGGCGTGGGCGTGAGGAATGGCGCATTTCCAGTCCGGACTTTGGCAAACATGCGCCTGGCGACGTACCGCCGGGTCGTCGAGATGGGTGAGGCGGTGGCATGAGCGATATCCCGATCCCCACGGAGGGCTTCAAGAAGAGCTCAACCAACGTGGTCAGGCTCGCGTCGTACAGGAGTCGGGTAGATGAAGCCAGCAGGGCCGTTCAGATTAGCTCACCGAACACTGTCCCGATTCTGCCAGGCGCTGAATCCGACTGGCCGGCCGAACGGACTCCCCGAGCCCGTGGTGAGCATCTTGTACAAAGACCGCCGCCTTCGGGGATTGCCCCGGTTCCAGATGACGTGGCAGTACCAGCCAACCACATTCGCCTGTGTCACTACGAACGGCGGCATGGCGAGGCCGGGCGCCTAGCAACCCACGGGGGCTTGACGTGCCGAGAGGTTCAGCAATCGGGCTTTGAGGGGTGCCCCACCTCTGGCCGTTGCATTGCCCCCTCCGGCCAAGGTGTAGAGCGGCCGTCTGAGATGTTGGCATGGGCACGTATTCCCAAATATAGCCAAGTTCCCCAGCAGGCCATCGCCCAGGCGCTTCTCGATGCCAAGTATCGAGACGGGTACGCCTGTGTCGGCAAACTGTTTTACGCATATGGAGGCGGCTTCTATCAGTTGGTGAGCGACGAAGAATTGACGCAAGGTCTGTTGCAGTCGTTTGGGCCTCGCATGAAGCTTTCCGAAGCTATGCAGGTCGTGAAGTACATCAAGCTTTGGACTCGTCAGGAACCTGGCTTCCTTGCGCCAAGCAAGAGGCTTGTTTGCTTCAACAACGGCACGTTGGACGTCGAGACAGGCGAGCTTGGCCCTCACAGCCCCGATCATCGACTGGTCAGCCGAGTCAATGCAGACTACACGGCCACAGCCAGTTGCCCGAGGTTTCTCAGGTTCCTGGAGGAGATTTTTCGGGATGACCCGGACCGTGAGCAAAAGATTCGGTTCCTGCGCCAATGGATGGGCTACCTGCTGATTCCCGACACCAGCTTCCAGAAAATGCTGTTCTTGCTGGGGAGAGGGGCCAATGGCAAGTCGGTGCTGTGCAAGGTCGTCGAGGCCATCCTCGGCAAGGAGAACGTGTCTCATGCCATGCTGAACCGGCTGGGGCGGGCAGCGGTTCGGGTTGAGTTGGCGGGGAAGCTTGCCAATATCTCGCCCGATCTGCCGACACAGGCACTGAAGGAGGACGGTTATCTCAAGGCCATCGTGTCCGGGGATTCCATCGAGGCCGAACGTAAGTACAGCGACTCTTGCACGATCACGCCGCATTGTCGGCTGATGATTGCAACAAATTCGATGCCGGACACCCCCGACCGTTCGGATGGGTTCTTTCGACGGGTGATAGTGTTGACCTTCAACCGGCAGTTCGGTCGGGAGGAGGACGACCCTGGTCTGCTGGATGCACTGGTGGGGGAGCTGGATGGAATCATCGCCTGGGCCGTGGAGGGGCTTCGAGAGCTCCTGGTTGCTGGGGAGTTTTCGATCCCTCCATCGTCGGCGCAAGCGCTTGGTGAGTACCGGTGCGAGGCAAATCCGGTGCAGCAGTTTGCCGAGGAGTGCCTGGTCGGTGCACCAAGCGGCGGAGGTCTGGCCGCCAGTGATGTGTTCGCCATCTATAGCCGGTGGTGTGCTGCGCACGGACAAGCGCACGGCACGTCAATTGGTTTCGGGCGGGCGCTGGCCAATCTCGGTTTCCAGTCGCGTAAGTCAAGCCATACGATCTGGCTGGTCTCGCTGAGCCCCGGCGCCGGTCCGTATCAGCCCTCCTGATCGTCCTCTGGTCCCCGCATCTGGCGGGGATTTTTTCGCTTCTCTGCTTCCCATCCTCCCAGATTGGCTTTCGCTGGCTCCCCGATCCGGCTGCCAGTGGGAGGATGGGAGGATGCTTTTCAAACACTTCCACGCTTCGCTGCCGCGTGGCCCCCTCGCCAGAGCGAGGCTACCGAATGGGACGGGTCGGCATCTGCCGGCCGCACGCCACTATTTTTTATAAAATTTTCAAAAACTATTGAAATAAATATTTTTAAAGTTAAAATATAAATAATGAATTTGTGCTGCAATTTTTCGGCACATTTAATTAAAAATGAATAAAGAAAACAATGTAATTTCCGCCGTGCGCAATGCCGGTGGTCCCAGCAGGGTGGCAGCAGAGCTGCGTGTGTCGAGTCGGGCGATCAACACTTGGCAGAACAAGGGATACGTCCCAAAGTATGACTGTGCACAAAGGCTGGCGGCGCTTGCCGGTGTACCTGTGGCAATCCTGCGAAAGGCAATCTGACGGCACCATCCGGTGACGAGGCGTAGGTTTCGTGCTCACCGGCCAAAAAACAAGAGCCCGGCGAAGTGAGAATTCGACCGAGCCCGAAGAATAAGAAAGACAATTGATATATGTATTTTAACTCTATCTATTGGGAGACGAATCAGTTACCGAAAAACGCTTCCCTCCCGCCAAGCTCAACGCTCGTCACTGTTGATGAGGCCGTCAGCGGCTCATTCGTGACGGTTCTGACCTCCCAGGATGAATCGGTCAACAAGCGCTACTACCGGAACGAAGCGGGGGATGTGCAGAAGGCGAACTTCCAGAATGCGTTCCTGTACTCGGTCAAAACGGGCCCGGCCAATGGTATCGATGATCTCTCCAGGATCGTCGAATCGCACAGTGCCAATCGCCAGTGCATCCTGATCCGTGGCCTACCGATCAGCTCTTCCACCTACGGGGTACGCAGAACGAAGGAGAACTTCGCCGAACATCCGGAAGGCACCCAGTGGGCGATGCTTGATTTTGACGACATCAAGGTTCCGGAGGGTATTGACCCGCTATCAAGTGAAGCCATCGAATGGGTAATCGCCCGGCTCCCAGCTGAGTTCCACGATGCGACTTACTTCTTCCAGTTCAGCGCCAGTGCTGGAATCCTGGGCGCAGATGGTGTTCCGCTCAAGTCCGGCTTGAACGTCCACCTGTTTTTCTGGTTGGATCGCCGTGTCCCCGGCCCGCAGCTTGCAGCATATTTGTCGTTGCACTGCATGCAGACCGGTTTCTACGTGTTAGGCGAGAACAAGGGAGACGTGGTGACATTGACCCCCGGTGTCGATCCTGCTCCGCTGCGAAGCGAAGTCCAAGCGCACTACATCGCAGCGCCGACGATCGAAGCCGGCGTTGTGTGTCAACTCACGCCCGAAAACCGGCAGGGCATGGTCCGCAAGAACCGGCAGTCGGTCTCTCTGTCTCAGTTGGCGGATGCCGTCGAGCGCCAGGCTAAGGCGCTTAAGGACCAACTCGTCAGCGAGTACAAGCGCATCCATGGCTACAAGACTCGGACCACGATGACCAGCATTGACGGCAGGTTCGCTGCCACCCGGTACAGCGTTGCGCCGAATCGTGTTGGTCAGCCAGCACGGCGGGGTCGCACCTTTGCCGGTGCCAAGCTGAGCGAGGATGGGAAATACCTGACCCTGTTCTTTGCCGGTGAGGGTTCGCCTGGTTCGTGGTACGTCAGTAAGAGGCGTCCTCAGTTTGGCGTCCGCCATGGTGACGGCGAGACCATGCCGCTCAAGGAGCTGTCCCAGGGTGCCCATGACTATGTTCGGGATGAGCTGGGCTGGTTCTCAGAGGTGCCGCACCGTCATCTGGAGCTGGTCGAGGGCTACCTGCCGCCGTTGGTTGAATTTGCTACGGCCAAGGTGTCGTTGGTCCTGTCACCGACCGGTTCAGGCAAGACTAGGGCAACTCTCGACTGGATGCGAACCTGGATCGCACAGCGCCAGCTCGTTCTCTATGCTGCGCCGACGATTGCCTTGGTGAAGCAGATGCGGGATGACCTGGCGGCAGCGGGTCTCAATCCAGCTTACTACTCCGAATTTTGGGGGGCGAACGTTCCCAGAAGCGGTGTCCTCGTGACCACCTACGATTCGCTGTCCAGACTGTTGAGGGTCGCCTACGATGCTGGCATTGCCCATGCGCTGATCCTCGACGAAATCCATCAAGGGCTGGAGCGGAGTATGGGAAATAGCAAGCGCTTGGCAGATCTGGAATCCGCAGTCAGCAAGGCTCGCCAGACACTGCTGCTAACAGGAACATTGACCGACGTTCAACGACATGCCGTAGTTGACGTCTGCAAGCAAGCGTTGGGAAGCCTCACGGAGCAAGACTACTGCTGCTACGAATTCGCATCATCTAAGGCCAATCCATTGGAAGTTGTCCCCAGCGGACAGTTCGATACGGACCTTACAGCGCTGCTTGAAGAGTTCAAGGCCAAGTTGGACAGTGGGGAATCCTTGCCACGCTTGGTGCTATTGCTCGATACCTCCAGAATGGAGATGTACCGCCTCCTGATCGAGTGGTATGGTCTGACGGATCACGCGCTGATCGTTTCCCGTCCTGAAAGCGATGAAGATGCGATTGAGGCGGCGAGAACGAGTGAGTTGCCCATCCTCATCGCCAGCCCGCTGTTCGGATTGGGCCTCAATTTCGTACGGGAACCGGACATCCTGTGGGCTCGGTTCGATCATGTGAAGGCAGACACCAACCAAATCATCCAGACGGTGAACCGTGCCAATCGTGGTCAGGTGCAGTGTCAGGTGTGCATCTACGGCAACGTTCAGCCTGACGTGGGCTTTGCCTTGCCAAACAGCGTGGAGTTGCGTCAGGAGATCGCAGAGCGATTGCAAGGCGAAGCGTCTATTGCTGGTCTGCTTGAAGAACACTTGCAGCTAGACCGGGTGCTCTACAACCGGCTGCGTGAGGCCGAGCGGTGCAGCCAGGTAGCGCTGAGTGTGCTGGTGCGGGACAACGCCATCCAGAACTTCAATGTCGTGGTGCCGGCGGACACATCCGTTGCGGTTCGGCGGAAGGACAATACCGTCAAGGACGCCCGCAGGGACGCCCGCTTGCTCTATCGACAATCGGTTGTGGATGAGGCTGCTCAGGTTTCCAAATGTGGCTCGCTCGGGGCGATCGTCAAACTGCAAGCGTTGTGGGAGGAGCGCAGGAATCGCTGGAGGGGAGACGAGCCCCGACTTGAGCGGGAATTGCAGAACGAGGAAGCGGGTATTGTAATGGCTGGTTTCGGCATCCAAGACCCGGTAGCTGCTCAGAAGGTCAAGGTCAGCAAGGTCATGAGGCTGTTCGGCGAAGCATCGCCGTGGATCTCGAATCAGTACGCTCGTGACCGCCATCCGGACTGGGCCAAGGTTGAGGCCGAGAAGACCGATAAGTGTGTCGTGCTGCTGGAGAAGCTTGCAGCCTTGCATGCCGGTGAGATCGATGCTGAAGGCCTGTCTGCGGCACTGACGCGAAACGGTCGGATGGGCGAAGCGTTTCAGGCGCTGGCGAGCAATGATTCTGAGTTTCAGTCCATCGGTCGAAGGGTGGACGTGCTGAAGCTGGCTCGGGATAGGCTCAGGGACAAAGGCGGCAAGGCGGAACGGGCGAAGGTCCAGGCACAGGGTTTGGAGTTGCTACGTGAACTGCTCGAACCGCTGGGTGTCTTCTACGGCAAGAAGATGGTCAAGGGCCGAGAGGTGACTGATATCACCAAGCCGTTCGTGCCGCCGAAGTGGGACTTGCCGGAGATGATCCTGGTGCTTGAACGTCAGGCAGCTCGGCTTCGAGCTTTGCCAAATGGCCAGAAGGAGCCGGTTGTTCAGGAGTGGACTGATGCCTACTGTGGTGAACCGCCGATGCCCCGACAGGTCTGCGAGGGCTGTGTGTTCTTTCATCAGAACGCGTGCTGTCTGGGCCGGCAAACAGATTGGCAAAGCTCGGCCGTCGATGCTGCCGGCTTGAAGTGTGACGGCTTCAAGCGCATCAAGATCGAATTGATGCTGCACTGATCCGGATCGTCCGCCCACGAGTTTTGAAATTTCGTGGGCGACTGAGCACAGCAAAGCCTTGTCGTTTCTGGTGTTCCAGCTGCGAGCATTTCCTAATATATATATAAGAGATAAGGGCTAAGTTGGCAGGCGAGAGACCGAAGCAATGAAGGACTTGCGAGCGGGCAACATGCGAGAACAAAATGCACGAGCAGAACATTCTGTGTCGGTCTGTGCAAGCCCTTAGTTCCCCGGGAGGTTTATGGGTCCACGCAGCCGAGGAGAGAGCCAAACCATTTGATTTTCGAGGACAGACATTGTGGAAGTGCTCTATGAACGAGACGAGGTAGAACAGATTCTGACTGCCTACAGGGACATCTTCCCGTGGATCAGCGCTCCCCTGGCAAAGTACTGGGATCTGAACAGGGAACGTCCGTGGTCCTATGTCACGACGGATTTTCGTCAGGCGACGTACGAGCAGCTGAAGCAATTGCATGATCGCACCCGGGCCATCGATGCAATGGGATTGGCAACGGACGAAAAAGGCGCAGCCTTGCGGGACGCCTCGAACGACTGTGGTGTGGGGTTCAGTATGGGCATCTGCCCGTGGACCGACCACCTGCTGCTGAAGACCTATTCTCCTGAAACGGATAGCCTGACGATCCTTCTTGGCCACGACTGGTACCCGATCGTCGTTGAGAGTCGGAATCGATCCGATTCGCCCCTGAGAAATGGTGACGCGCTGCATTACACGCCCAAGTACATGCCGGCTGCGCCTGAGGCCATCTTCGATGGCTCGACCGTGGGGTTGTTTCTCAACCTGTATCCGGACTACCGACCACCAGGCGACGGGAAGTGCGGGTCATTGCGTAACTATGGCATCAGCTACGAAGAGTGCCTCGATGGCTTGGATGCTGTGATCGAGGCCGCTAGCGCACGATTTCAGACCGTGCGTCTCATCTCCTGGGGAGCCAATGTCTGGACGGCCCTGAGGACTCGTGTCCGGAATGCCCCAAGGCGGGCGCTGATGGCACATGCAAAAGAGTTGCCGGGCGAGGTTTTAGTTTTTGAATCCTCTGGCAAGGAGATTCAGTACCGCCGATCGCTCATCCGAGTCATCCCGGCAACTTTTATCGAGTCGCCCACTTGAGCCACGTGAAGCGGGGATTCGAGGCGATGGGCCTTGGGTTACCAGCAACTGGAGCACTCGGCTAGAATCGTCAGAACAAGAAATGAACAAGCAGGGGTCACATGGCGCAGCCGCTGTTGCTCGTGGATTTTGAGAATGTGCAGACAATTGACGTCCAACACATTCCGCCGGACTACCGGATTGCCATCTTCTGCGGAGCCAACCAGAAGAGCGCTTCTCTCGATCTAACAGCCAGACTGCAGGATCTGGGTTCTCGGGTGCAATGGCATCGGGTCTCCGGCACGGGCAAGAATGCCTTGGATTTCCATATCGCCTTCCATATCGGTCGTATTCTTGAGCGCAAGGAGGCCAGCGAGTTTGTGATTTTGGCCAAGGATACGGGCTATGACCCGCTGGTCAAGCATATCGGCTCTCTTGGAGTGCCCTGCAAACGGGTCGCTGCTGTCGGGGAGATCCACGGAATTCCGCTTACTCCGACCAGACAGTCAGCAAGACCTGCGCCAAAGGCATCGCCTGCCGCCAGCACTGAGCTGGATCGAGTCAAGGCGAATCTCTCCAAGGTGCAGAAGAACAAACGGCCACGGAAGCGGGCAACTCTGACGAAGTACGTCAGCACCATATTCGGTAACAAGCTGTCGAAGGTCGAATTGACGTCCCTGATTGACGACATGTTCCGCCGCAAGCTGGTCTCCGAGGCCGGCAATGCTATCAGTTATCACTTCTAGACCTGAGAATGCCGAGCAATGAGCTTGCCAGCACGTTCGAGGACTGGCAAAGCGCTAAATGTGGATATTGCGGCTCACTCAAATTAAATTCGGACTACGCCTCTCCGCCATGTGGCGGATGCATGCGAAACGTGGCAGGTGCTAAGGTTATGGTCACGATGAGTGCTGAATATGTCGAAGGTCATACCGCTAATGCCTTCTCACATGTACCATCAGGAATCTACTGAAAATAGGTTTGAAAATATTGGGAGGCGTATAACGTGGCTCTTTCTATTTTCACGGCATGTGGATTTCCCGGGCTTTCGGATTCGTTTGCCAGATCAGCGCATGGTGTTTGCATCTACTACGTGCACATTGAGCGAAACGCTTGGCACTCAACGTGGATAGGGCGTTACAGACCAGACTGCATGCATGCATCAAGAAGCGACGCCGAGGAGTTTGCAGAATCGTTGCGAAGGCCAGGTACCGTAGTCTATATTCAGGAACTCCCCGCACTTGCCATTCGTACTGAGAGAGGCTGTCTTGTAGTTACCCAAATTAATTGTGACTCCCCTCTGAAGTATTATTCTCCATTTATTAACTTATCTGGGCGAGATGAGCCAAAGGCTGGCTTTCATTGGCTCAGAAGGGAAAACAATAAACTCATTGGTGAAATTGTGGATTCTCTCCGGCCGACCGGTATATGGTGGGCAAAAAAGCCGCCCGATGTAAATGCTGTCATAATACTCGGTGGTAATGAGCCATTTCAATTATTTGATCCATTGCCGGACAGTCCATCCTGTGTTCGAGGAAATTCTAATGGAGAGGGACGGCGGTTGTTCTGGTCGCCGGTCAAGAATTATCTGGATCCCGAGCCAATACGATACCTCGATCGAATGTTTCTAGGTGATGGCCATGTGGTACGCGAAGAGGTGTAACTAGGCGGAGAGCAAGCCCAGCCAGGAAGCCAGCTTATCGCTAAATACCGAGGGGCAACTCTTGCAGGCGAGAGCACATCTGACCCAGCAAGATATCCTAGCCATCGGCTTAGCAGGCGTCATGCGGGTAGTCTCGTCCCTTGAACTCGGCTCCGATTGCCGGAGAAAACGATTTCACCTTTGATTTCACACGAACTTGGCCGATGCAATTAGGCAGCACCCGCATCCTCCGGTTTGGCGAAACAGTTAGCCGAAAGAGTGTAGTTTTCGCCTTTCTGTACCTTGGATAGCAGATCCAGCGCCAAATCAGAATATTTTCTGGTAAAGCTATTGGCAGCTTTTCCCGTCTTCAGCTTAAAGTGATACGGATTGTCCGTGGTTCGTATGTCAAATCCGTGATTCTCCGTAATAACGGCGATTAACTTGTTTACGCCATTCCAGCTTGTGAATCCAAGCTTTTCCCCAAGCATCTGAGGGGTGTAAGGATAACGAGCATTCACATTCTCCGGACTGTCCAGGGATGTAATTCCGAAAAGAGTCGCAAATGCCTCGCCGCTTTCTACTGCGTGCTCCAGCGTTTGATAGTTAACCTCAACATTTTTTGTCGGGATGTCACTTCGAATTAGGTTGACTGTTCTCGCCATCAACGAACGCAATGCCTTCAGGTCTACCTTAGATAGGCTGCCATTACTGCCGAACGCCTTGTAGACCCATTCAAACGACGAAGCGGTAATGCTCTTGATTCGAACGTTTACGCCATTTCCTACTTCCAGAACTCGTTCTCTCGGAGGATAGGATGCGCTATCTTGGGACGGATCCCACTCTAGTATCCATATATTTGGGCTAAGTGTCATTTCAGGCCGAAACATTCGGCTTATGTCATACAGCACGTTCTTGATATTCGGATCTTGGGCTCCGTAGCCTATAAACAAAAGCGGATGTTCAGCAAAGTATGTCAGGAGCTTGGCGCTTAAGTACTTTTTGTCGGTATCGAAATTTTTGTAGTCTAGGTCTGTCAGAACCATCGATCTCGGATCGGACACGCAGCCATGTATCTTGAAAATTTCACCCAGCACTAGAAATGATTTTCTAAAAATCTGTTGCCCAATAACAGTTTCATATTTTGGGAACAGCGGCTCTAGTAGTCTGTCGTAGTTTGTTGTGATAATGGCGTGTGGCCCCATCGCCCTTAGCGCTTTGATTTCCGCGTCCAGCAGGGCCGAACCATAGGATCCTTTTTGAGGGCCTAGCTCACTTAGGATTTCACTTACCTTGTGTTTGATGAAGACGTCTGGCGAAACGTCTGGCGAGAAAAACTCATCCGGGAACTTCTTTCTGCCTGCTCCCCATGCCCATTCTCGGTATGCGTCTGCGAAGATGGATCCGATTTCTGGGAGGCTCGTGTACTTCTGCTTATAGTAGGCAAATTCCTTATCGATAAGCGGGCACGCGTCCGCCAGTTTCTGCAGGAGCTCTTCCCAATTGGGAGCGCCTGCGTATCTTCTAGCAAATCCGGATCCCACAAAAAGGATGGGTTGGCATTCTGCTTCCCCCAGAATATCAACAATGTCGGCTGTGATTTCTTCTTGGTACTGCTTGTAGTCATTGACCGCCATAAAATCGTCCCGTCTAATCGCCCCAGAGCCTGCCCTCCCTCCATGAGGAGGGTAAGTGCGCCATCCATAGCAACCTGGGCGGCACCCGTACGTTACACCTTTCCGGTCATAATAGCGGCTATTGCGCCATTTTTGTGACCAGAGCACCCCTCCCTATGATCGACGACATCAAGAAAACCCTATGGGCCACGGCCGACAAGCTCCGTGCCAACATGGATGCCGCCGAGTACAAGCACATCGTGCTCGGTCTCATCTTCCTAAAGTACATCTCCGACGCCTTCCAGGCCCGTCGTGGAGAGCTAACCAAGCGCTTCCTGGACCCGAGCGACGACTACTTCCTGCACGACGGCGACGATGAGCTGCTTGCCGAGGAGCTGGAAGACCGGGACTACTATCGGGAAGTGAATGCCTTTTGGGTGCCAGAAGCCGCTCGCTGGGAAAGCCTTCGCTCCCAGGCCAAGCAAGCCGACATTGGGAAGCGCATCGACGAAGCCCTGGCCGCAATCGAAGCCGAAAACCCGAAGCTCAAGGGCATCCTTGACAAGCGGTATGCCCGTGCTCAATTGCCGGATGGCAAGCTCGGCGAACTCGTGGACCTGATTTCGACCATCGGCTTCGGCGACGACACGAGCAAGGCCAAGGACATTCTCGGCCAGGTCTACGAGTACTTCCTTGGCCAGTTTGCAAGCGCCGAAGGCAAGAAAGGTGGCCAGTTCTATACGCCTGCCAGCATCGTCAAGACCTTGGTAGCTGTCCTGGCTCCACACCATGGCAAGGTTTATGACCCTTGCTGCGGCTCAGGCGGGATGTTCGTACAGTCGGAGAAATTCATTGAAGCCCACGGGGGCAAGCTGGGGGACGTGTCAATATACGGCCAAGAGTCCAATCCGACGACTTGGCGACTGGCAGCCATGAACTTGGCCATTCGTGGCATTGACTTCAACCTGGGCAAGGAGCCGGCTGACACTTTCATCCGGAACCAGCACAGTGATCTGCGTGCCGACTTCGTACTCGCCAACCCGCCCTTCAACATTTCGGACTGGTGGCATGGCAGCCTTGAGGGCGATCCTCGCTGGGTCTATGGTACTCCTCCGCAGGGCAATGCCAACTATGCCTGGTTGCAGCACATGCTGTATCACCTGCGCCCCTCTGGTCGTGCTGGCATTGTCTTGGCGAACGGCTCGATGAGTTCGTCTCAGAACAGCGAGGGCGAGATCCGGGCTGCCATGGTCGAAGCCGATGTGGTTGAGTGCATGGTGGCACTACCCGGTCAACTGTTCTTCAATACACAGATCCCGGCCTGCCTGTGGTTCCTCGCCAAACAGAAGGCCACCCGCAAGGGCGAAGTGCTGTTCATCGATGCCCGGAAACTAGGGAGCTCCGTTAGCCGTGTGCAGATCGAGTTGACCGACGGCGATGTCGACAAGATTGCGGAGACGGTTTACGCATGGCGTGGCGATGCTGAAGCGAAGACAACCTACGTGGATGTTCCTGGCTTCTGCCGTAGCGTGAAGCTGGCTGAGATTGCCGAACATGGCCATGTCCTGACCCCTGGTCGCTACGTAGGAACAGAAGAGGTCGAGGACGATGACGAGGCTTTTGTTGAAAAGATGCAGAAGCTTACCGAAAAGCTGGGCGAGCAGATGGCCAAAGGTGCAGAGCTTGATGCGTTGATTCGCAAGAAGCTGGGGGGGCTTGGGTATGAGTTTTGACCTTCCCAATCTTCCAGATGGCTGGGAATATCGCCCGCTCAATGAGTGCGCTTTAGGTGGGTCAATTACCTATGGCGTAGTGCAGCCCGGCACAGCGCAAGCTGAAGGAATTCCGCTGGTTCGGGTTAACAATTTTCGTGAGGGTCGGCTCGACCTAACCGATCTCATGAAGATCTCGCCGGACATAGAGTCCAAGTACTCCCGTACCCGCCTGAAGGGCGGAGAAGTTCTTCTCACGCTTGTTGGATCTGTCGGGCAAGTGGCCATGGCTCCAGAATCCGTGGCGGGCTTCAACGTGGCAAGAGCTGTTGGCGTCATACACCCAATTTCTGAGATTGGACCGGAGTGGATCTCTGCATGCCTACGCTCACCAGCGTCGCAAAGCCTGCTAATTAGTCGAGCGAATACCACGGTACAAACGACGATCAACCTAAAGGATGTTCGAGCCCTGCCGATCCCGATTCCGCCCAAGGGTGAGCGGGACGAGATTGCCCGAGTGATTTCCACCCTTGACGATCGCATCGACTTGCTTCGTGAAACAAACGCCACCCTCGAAGCCATTGCTCAGGCTCTATTCAAGTCCTGGTTCGTTGACTTCGACCCTGTTCGTGCTAAGTCGGAAGGCCGTGAACCGGAAGGACTCGATCCGGAGACGGCTGCGCTGTTCCCAGATGGGTTCGAGGAATCCGAACTGGGGTTGGTGCCCAGGGGGTGGAAGCGGCTATCTTTCACAAGCACAGTCGATGTAATTGGCGGCGGAACACCTAAAACCTCCGTTCTCGACTATTGGGGCGGTGATATCCCGTGGTTCTCGGTCGTTGATGCACCTGCAAGTTCCGATGTTTTCGTCATCGACACTGAGAAGCACATTACCGAGTTGGGATTGCGCAACTCCTCGACAAATGTCTTGCCGGTGGGCACTACCATCATTTCTGCCCGGGGAACTGTAGGTCGCTTGGCGCTCGTGGGCCGAGCCATGGCAATGAACCAGTCATGCTACGGTCTGCGTGGGAAGGCTGATGATGCATATTTTACATATTTCAGTACCTATCGGCTAGTCGAGACGCTGAAGCAGCGCACACACGGCTCTGTATTCGACACGATCACGCGAGATACGCTTGCCGGAGTCGCTTTGGTGTATCCCCAGGCATCTTTGATCCAAGCATTCGAGGCTGCCCTGTCTCCCTTGATGGAGCGCTCGAAAGAGAATCAACGGCAAGCCGAAACGCTCGCCAGCCTCAGAGACAGGCTCCTTCCCCGCCTGATCTCCGGTCAACTTCGCCTTCCCGAGGCTATCGAAGCAGTGGAAGACGAAATCCGCACAACACCCACAGAGTCCGCCACTTCACCGACAGGAAGAACAATGCTCGAAAGACCGTCTGCCGAAGTTCACCTCGTGAAAAATGCATCTTCCTCGATTCCGACTGTCGAAGTCGACGTCGATAGCGTCGACGCGGAGGAATTGGAAAGAGCGATCACACGCTACCTGACGTCCGTTGCATCGGCTAAAGAAAAGATGCGGGCCACCATCTACAGATACGAGACGATGAGTGTGAATTTCCATGAGCCCACGAATTCCATCTTTTTCGGGGTCGCAGGGCCTGAGTCCATACTTCACGGTCTCCAGTCAACCATCGGGACACTTCATGGGGTCAGGTCGCGTTTCAGCGACTACATCAGCATTAGTCAGTCCACTGTGGACTGCCATGTGGAAGACGGCATGGTATGGCGTCAGCTTGACGTGGCGACGTGGTATGCCGATGTAATCGGTAACTCTGCGAATGATGAGCTTGATGAAAGCGATGAGGATGACGAGACGGAGGACCATCGTCCGATTATATGCACGGGCGAGCCAGAGGATGCTGACGAAACCACTGGACGCATTGAGAATCCTACGAGGTTCAGGAGTGCGAGATCAGACGCGAGCGTTCGGAGTATTCGGCAGAAGATCGAGGAAGTCTTTGGACTGCCGGAAGGTTCCGTAGCCCTGTGCGGTCCGGACGGCAAAGCGTTGCGGTCAGATGCGAAGATTGGCACGTTGCGTCGTCGTTGGGAGTAACGAGGCGCGTCAAAATAGCGGATCGCCGGCCTAGGGGAGTCGATAGGGCGTCCACTCGCAAACGACCGAGGTTAAGGGTGGTAGAAGCAAAAGAAAAATGACCGAAGACCAACTAGAACAAGAAGCGCTCGAATGGCTGAAGGACGTTGGCTACAGCCATCTCTACGGCCCGGAAATCGCCCCGGATGGCGAGTCGCCGGAACGAACCGACTACCGGCAAGTCCTGCTCAAGGATCGGCTTCGGAATGCCATCAACCGACTGAACCCGGAGCTTCCCCTGGCTGCTCGGGAGGATGCGCTACGGCAAGTCCTGAACCTAGACACGCCCGTCCTTCTATGGGCCAATCGGCTCTTCCACAATCTGCTGGTCAACGGCGTACCGGTCGAGTACCAGAAGGATGGTGAGTCTCGTGGGGACTTTGTGAGGCTCATCGACTTCACAGACGAGTCCACCAATGAGTGGCTGGCAGTCAACCAGTTCAGCATCAAAGGGCCGAAGCACACCCGTCGTCCCGACATTATCCTATTCGTGAACGGCCTGCCGCTGGTCCTGCTGGAGGTGAAGAACCCGGCGGACGAAAACGCCGACATCTGGAAGGCCTACGATCAGATCCAGACGTACAAAGAGCAGATCCCCGATGTCTTCCAGTACAACGAAATCCTGGTCATCTCGGATGGCACCGAGGCTCGCATGGGCTCCCTATCTGCCAATTCGGAGCGTTTCCAGGCATGGCGGACGATTGATGGCCGGATGTTGGACCCCCTTGGGCAGTTCAATGAACTGGAAACTCTCATTCGGGGTGTGCTTGCACCTGCGTATCTGCTCGACTACCTGCGTTTCTTTGTCTTGTTCGAAGACGACGGCAAGCTGGTAAAGAAGATCGCCGGATATCACCAGTTCCATGCCGTTCGTGCAGCCATCGCTCAAGTCGTGACTGCGTCAAGACCTGGCGGCGGCCACAAGGGCGGCGTGGTCTGGCACACCCAAGGGAGCGGCAAGAGCATCACCATGACGTGCTTTGCGGCTCGTGTGATGCGGGAAGCGACGATGGAGAACCCAACCATCGTCGTCATCACTGACCGGAACGACCTCGATGGCCAGCTCTTCGGCGTCTTCTCGTTGTCGCAAGACCTGCTGCGGGAACAACCAGTCCAGGCCGACACTCGGCAAGACCTCCGAGCCAAGCTAGCGAACCGGCCATCGGGCGGTATCGTCTTTGCGACCATTCAGAAATTCATGCCGGGCGAGGACGAAGACACATTCCCCGTGCTCTCCGACCGGCGGAACATTGTCGTGATCGCTGACGAAGCCCACCGCACGCAGTACGGCTTCGAGGCGAAGTTCAAGGGCGACAGCAAGGGATACCAAGTCGGCTACGCACAGCATTTGCGGGATGCGCTGCCCAACGCCACGTTTGTTGCCTTTACCGGCACGCCAGTGTCCAGCGAAGACCGTGACACCCGGGCTGTATTCGGTGACTACATCCATGTCTACGACATGCAGCAGGCCCGTGACGATGGGGCCACGGTGCCGATCTACTATGAGTCTCGTCTGGCAAAGCTGGGGCTAAAGGAAGATGTCCTGCCGGATATCGATGCTGAAGTGGACGAACTCGCTGAGGATGAAGAAAGCGACGAGCAGTCCAAGCTGAAGACTCGATGGGCTGCGCTTGAAAAGATCGTGGGCGCAGAACCTCGCATTGAGAGAGTGGCAGCTGACCTTGTAGCCCACTTTGAGGAACGCAACAAGGCAATGCCCGGCAAGGCGATGGTTGTTGCCATGAGCCGGGAGATTTGCGTTCACCTCTATGATGCGATCGTGAAGCTCCGGCCGGAATGGCATGATCCCGACCCCGAAAAGGGGGCTATCAAGATCATCATGACCGGCTCGGCATCCGACAAGGCATTGCTGCGCCCCCATATTTACCCGAAGCAGGTCAAGAAGCGGCTGGAGAAGCGATTCAAGGACCCAGCGGACCCACTTCGACTCGTCATCGTTCGGGATATGTGGTTGACCGGCTTCGATGCTCCCTGCGTCCACACGCTTTACGTGGACAAGCCGATGAAGGGCCACAACCTCATGCAGGCCATCGCCCGCGTCAACCGAGTCTTCAAGGACAAACAGGGCGGCCTGGTGGTGGACTACATCGGCATTGCCAACGACCTTAAGCAAGCGCTCAAGGAATACACCGCCAGTAATGGCCGGGGCCGGCCAACTGTGGATGCGCACGAAGCCTATGCCGTGCTGGAAGAGAAGCTGGACGTATTGCGAGCCATGCTTCACGGCTTCGATTACAGCGGCTTCCTGACCGGCGGACACAAGCTGCTGGCCGGTGCGGCTAACTTCGTACTGGGTCAGAAGGACGGCAAGAAGCGCTTCGCCGATGTGGCGTTGGCGATGAGCAAGGCTTTCACGCTCTGCTGTACGCTAGACGAAGCAAAGGCCGTACGGGAAGAGGTCGCCTTCTTCCAGGCCGTGAAGGTGCTGCTTACCAAGCGAGACATCAGCCAGAAGAAGCGCACCGATGAAGAGCGGGAGCTGGCGATCCGGCAGATCATTGGCTCGGCTGTCGTTTCCGAAGACGTTGTTGATATCTTCGAATCAGTGGGCCTCGACAAGCCAAACATCGGCATCCTTGACGATGAGTTCCTGGCTGAAGTTCAGAACCTGCCAGAGCGAAATCTTGCGGTGGAGTTGTTGGAGCGGCTGCTGGAGGGCGAGATCAAGAGCCGCTTCGGCGGGAACGTCGTCCAGGAGAAGAAGTTTTCTGAGCTCTTATCCAACGTCATCACTCGGTATCAAAACCGATCCATCGAGACAGCTCAGGTCATCGAGGAGCTGATCGAGATGGCGAAAAAATTTCGGGAGGCGGCGGGCCGGGGCGAAAACCTTGGGTTGACCGAAGACGAGCTTCGCTTCTACGATGCGCTGGCGAACAACGCGGCATCTGTTCGGCTGCTAGGGGACGAAACGCTGAAGAAGATAGCCCATGAGCTGACGGAAAATCTCCGGCAAAACGTCAGTGTCGATTGGGCAGTCCGTGAGAGTGTACGGGCCAAGCTGCGGCTGATGGTGAAGCGGATTCTGCGGAAGTACAAGTACCCGCCCGACCAGCAAGAGGAGGCGGTGCAGACCGTCCTGCAGCAAGCCGAGAAGCTGAGTGCGGAGTGGGCGTAGGCGATTTTGATCGTTCGCTCGGCGAGTGTGATTGACAACAACTCTGGAGAAGGTGAGATGGCCAACAAAATCGAATTGCCGCGTGACTGGGTCTGCGACGGGAAGGAGCTCAAGCCTCGGACCAACCCGTCGTCATCGAACACTTGGATCTTTGACGGCAAGGAGATCAAGCCCAAGTTGAATGCGACCAGTTCGAATACATGGGTCTGGAATGGTCATGAGTTGAAGCCAAAAATGAATTCCTCGTCCTCAAATACCTGGGTGATCGAAGGTAACAAGGCAAAGCCCAAGATGAACGCCAACTCGTCGAACACTTACGAGGTTGGTTCATCCCCCATCCTCGTTATTGCTGCAAAGTTGGCGCTGAGACTCTTCTAGTTTGGCTAGCTAACGAGACGAAGCTTTGGCCTGGCAGCCGCCCACGAGTTTTGAAAACTGGTGGGCGACTGAGCGCAGGAAAGCCGCACCGGTGCTGAGGCTCCGGCTGCGAGTATTTCCTAATATATATAGAGAGAGACGATGGCGAAGCTGCTGCCGGAGACCTATACAATGCCCAGCCGCCCCTCCCATCCATCTCCATGCTGAAGCCTGTCACCACCCTACGAATCGAACTGCTTGATGTGAAACCCCTCGTCTGGCGGCGCTTCGTGGTCCCTGCCGACATCCAATTGCCCAAGCTCCACAAAATCATCCAGGCGGTGATGGGCTAGGAAGACAGTCACCTTCATCAGTTTGACTTTGGCGGTGCGATTTACGGTATGCCCAGTGATGAGTATCCAGACGATCCCACGCAGCAGGCGAAGGGCGTACGCCTGAATAAAGCACTGGGTTCGTGCACCGAGTTCGAATATGAGTACGACTTTGGCGACGGCTGGCGACATCGCATCGTCATGGAAGCATTGGGCGCACCCGATCTAGCCCTGACCCTGCCAATTTGCTTGGCCGGTGAAAACGCTTGCCCACCAGAAGATGTGGGCGGCGTGAGCGGCTACGCTGAGTTCCGGGAAGTATTGGCGAACCCGAAGCACGACCAGCATAGTGACTACCGAACCTGGGTCGGCGGCATCTTCGATCCCGTTGGCTTCGACGTGAACGCTGTGAACGCTCGGCTCCGTGCGATTCGGTAGGCTGGCCAGGTGTTCAAACTGAGCTCACTACTACGATGCCGGCCATTTGGCTGCGCTTGTGCCGGACAGGACATCCCAGGCGAGCGTGACCAGTTTTTCCTTTAGCTTTCGATCCTGGGCAAGGTAGGGTAACAGGTAGAAGTTTGCGGCCTGAAAGAAGCGCAAGAGGTCGCTCAGCGCTACCTCTATTTCGGAGAACAGATGCTCGATGGTCCAGACCCACTTTGCCGATGCACGGCGCTCCTTGTCTGGCAGTTCTTCTGCGTTGACCTCAAGGAGCTTGCGTAGCTTCTGGTCCAGCCCCAGCACGAAGGCCTCGTGGTAGTCGAAATTCAGACCGATTAGACCGCTTAGCGTGCCTACCGGGATTTCCTCATAACGCCAATCGTCACGCTTCGAGGCCGGATTCATCTCGTGGAGCCGGGCCACTTCCTTCCGATCTCTTTCCCGAGTTTCCACTACGCCGAATTCGCCACGTCGAGCTCTTGCCGATAGCTGTTGAAAGAAGGCATGGGAGACGATGTTGCGAAATTCCCGCTGAGACTTGATAGCCCATGCGACGCCAAAGGCTCGGTTACGTAGGGTGCTTAGCCGGTCCACATAGGATGTCGCGTTGGACTGAAAAATGCGAATCGTCTGATTTTCCTCGTGCCGATCACGCATTCTTCTGTGCAGTGCCCGCTGCACGACAAAGTCATTACCGAAATGCTTCCGGCCGCAGTGATTGCCTACGTTCGTCTCACGGCCATCCTCGGTTTGAATCAAGTAGCCAAAGTTATGCGGAGTACGGCAGCCTACCAAGGAACAAACAATCTTGTCTTTGAACCTGTAGTCGGAGAGTACTGCTACGAGTTTCGTGCTCTTTGGGTCAACCGCATCGACATAGCCTTCTCGACCATAAAGATCTTCTGGCGATCTGATTTCGAACAACTATCCCTCCATGAGGCCAATGCGAACTTCATTGTTGGAAGAAGCCGTTGGAAGGTGCTTCTGGTTTCCTGCGCTGCCTTGCTTCTTGCACCTTCTTTAGCCATTGTAACCGTCATCGATAAGAGCGGCCCCTATAATCAATATTCGCTCCCGCCATTGGTACAAGAACAGTAGAAAGGCTCATCGCCTATCCACCTTCATTTTCAAGGAGATCCCATGTACAAGCCCTTTTTCAGTCTGCTACTCGTCGTTCTCGTCGAGGCCATCACCGCAGTCGTCAACTGCTTGAAAGACCATCTCACGCGCCATATGTATCCGTACGGTCAAGGGTTTCCCGACGACGATCACAGCTTCGCCTAACCGAAAATCTCTGCTGGCCGGAAATCTCACCGGCCACGCCTAGCCGTCCTGGCTAGGTTCGCCCCATTCCCAAACGACGCACCACCGGGCTTGCCCTGGGGGATGCGTTCGTCCATTCACAGGAGTTCATATGCATCTCGTACAAACCATGGCCTACGTTGGCGAGACGCCCTGGCATGGCCTGGGCAATCAACTGGCCCGCAAGCAACCCATCGAAGTCTGGGCTCGTCAGGCCGGCATGAACTGGCAAATTGAGGAAGCACCGGTCTCATTCATCGCCGGTCACGCAGGCACGCTCGGCGCTATTCACTCCTTTCCGGAGCAGAAGGTCTTGTACCGCAGCGACACCAAGGCTCCGCTGTCCGTCGTCAGCAATCGTTACCAGACCGTCCAACCCCGGGAGATCTTGGAGTTCTACCGGGACCTGACCGAAGCAGGTGGCTTCGAGTTGGAGACGGCTGGCGTCCTGAAGGAAGGGCGCAAGCTGTGGGCGTTGGCAAAAACAGGACAGCAGACGGTCTTGAAAGGCGGCGACACCGTTCAGGGCTACCTTCTTCTGGCAACAGCGTGCGACGGAACGCTGGCAACGACGGCGCAGTTCACATCGGTTCGGGTGGTGTGCAACAACACGCTCGCCGTCGCACTCGATGATGGCACTGGTGCAATCAAGGTTCCGCACCGCACCCAGTTCAACCCTCAAGCGGTCAAGCAGCAGCTTGGTATTGCCGTGTCGAGCTGGGACAGCTTCATGGTGCGTATGCGAGCCCTTTCCGAACGGAAGGTCAGGCCGACACAAGCCCATGACTTCTTCCGCCGACTGCTGGACATGCCCAACCTTGCCACCACGGAAGCGAAGCCCCAACCCAATGATCGTGCCCTGCGAGCCATCCAAGCCTTGTACGACGGCAAAGGCATGGGAGCGGACTTGCCTTCAGCTTCGGGGACTGCCTGGGGGTTGGTCAACGCTGTCACTCAGTACGCCGACCACGAACGCAGAGCCCGTAGTGCTGACCACCGCTTGGATTCCGCCTGGTTCGGGGTCGGTGCCAACCTGAAGCAACGCGCTTGGGATGAAGCTCTGAAACTCGTCGCTTGAAGCTTGCTGTTGTTCCACATATCGCCCGGTTGAACTCCTGCCTCTCCGGGCGTTTTCCATTCTAGGAGGACCTATGCAACCGGCAGTAAATCAAGCAGGAAGGCGAGCACGGCCAGCGCTACGCTTGGTCGAGACTCGGCAGTTGAGTCGATCTGATTGGCTACAAGTCCGCAAGCAAGGCATTGGCGGGTCGGACGCAGCAGCGGCAGTCGGTTTGAGTCCGTACAAAAGCCAGTTGGAGCTTTGGCTGGAGAAGACCGGTCGGGACGCTGAGCTGCCCAAGCCCGATCCCAACGACACCACGGAGCCTGTCTACTGGGGAACGCTGCTGGAGCCCATCGTGGCCGCTTCCTACACCCAGCAAACCGGCAATCGGGTCCGCAAGGTCAATGCCGTGCTTCAGCATCCGACCGTGCCGTTCATGCTCGCAAACCTGGACCGAGAGGTCATCGGTGTTCCGGGTGTGCAGATCCTGGAGTGCAAGACGACTGGCGAGTTCGGGGCACGGCTCTGGCGTGACGGTGTGCCAGAGTACGTTCAGTTGCAGGTACAGCACCAGTTGGCTGTGACTGGCAAGCATGCCGCCGACGTTGCGGTTCTGCTCTGTGGTCAGCAGTTGGCGGTGCATCGCATTGAGCGTGACGACGACCTGATCGCTCGGCTGATCGAGCTTGAAGCCCGGTTCTGGCGGTACGTCGAAACGGACACGCCTCCATCGGCAGACGGCTCGGACTCCGCTGCGGCTGCCTTGAAATGCCTGTATCCACGCGACACCGGTGCAACGGTCGACTTCACGGAAGACCGGAGTCTGTCGGCAGCCTTTTCCGATCTGCTCTCCGTCCGGGCCGAGATCGCCGACCGGACCAAGCTCGAAGCCCAGTTCAAGCAACGCCTGCAACAAGCGATGGGCGAAGCGACAAAGGCGAAGTTCGAGACCGGCGAAATCTCGTGGAAGCGCAGCAAGGACGGTCGGTCGCTGGACACGAACAAGCTGCTGCAAGACCAGCCTGACCTGCTCGAACGCTATCCCCTCACTAAGCCCGGCAGCCGTCGATTCCTGATCCTGTAACCGATTGCCCTTGTCCGCTGGGGCTGTGCTGTGCCTGCCCTGGTGGATCAATCTGGGGCGGGCCTGCGCAAATTCTTGGAGGTACAACTATGCTGAAGAACTTGGCGATAACCCCGCCTGTACTTGGCCGCATATCGATAGGTCGTGTGGTGGAAAAGAACGGTAAGCGGCTGCCGGAGAAAGACGATCAGTTCACCATTACAACCCAGGTGCAGAGCAAGGACGGTTGGGTCCTGCATCCCTACGATGAGGGACTGCGCAAAGCCTGCAACGGTAAGCTGCGCTCCATGCCGGTCACGGTACTGTTCAATGACCCCGACTTGAACATGCGATCCGACTACAGCTTGTTCGATCGGCAGACGGGCCGTCCGGTTTGTGTCGGAGATGGGGAGACCTGCCGACGCTACACGGCCAGCGGGCTTCAATCGTTGCCGTGTCCGTCACCAAACGCTTGTGAATTCGCCAACGGTGGGTGCAAGCCATACGGAAGGCTCAACGTTCGGATCGGTGACGAGGACGAACTGGGGTCATTCATCTTCCGGACAACGGGCTTCAATAGCATACGGGTGCTAACAGCCAGGCTCCGCTACTTCCATGCCGTGTCCGGCGGTCTGCTGGCAGCGTTGCCATTGGAACTACGTCTTCGGGCAAAGTCCACCACGCAAAGCCATCGAGCGCCGATCTACTACGTTGACCTGACGGTTCGGGGCAGTGTGTCGTTGGAAGAGGCCATCTCGGAAGCACGAGAGGTCGATGCCCGCCGCAAAGCCTCCGGCTTCGATCAGGCTGCGCTGGATGCTGTGGCAAAAGCCGGCTTTGGCGAAGGAGCGTTCGAGGAATCCGAGGAAGAGATTCCAGCTATCGTAGAGGAGTTCTACAGCGACAGCGAGGCGGTCGGCCATGAGCCGGCCACCACGCTCAAAGACAAACTGGACCGCAAAGCTGCAGCAAGCTCTGGAGATGCGCCGTGATCTTCTTGCAAGCGATTCTAGTGCTGATCGTTATCCCTGCAGCGCTGATCCTCGTCAGCGTGGTGTGGCTGTGGTTGGGGTGGCGGTTCGTTTGTTGGATGTTGGGCGGGCGTTGTTAATTTGCCAACGCCATTCTCTTTCGAGCGTGCCATTTGTACCTTCAAATGGTGCGCTTTTTTGGTCCATCACCGAATTGCTGGAAGGGTGGAATCAGACTGTTACCCTGAAGGCGTAGCGCAGACGGGCCGATAGCCGAATTCCAACCCTTCCTGGACGTACAATGTTAGGCCTCTCGATCGGGCAGATGCAGGAGCGCACCGGTATCAATATTTGGGCGCTACCCGGCAGTTCCTTGAGCGTAGCCATCGTGGGGCGAAAGGCTGCGCACTTAATACCGGATCTGCTATCCGCCGGTTGCTCTCATCCGAATATCGGGAGTTTGGCGAACTCTGCCGCCGATTGCTGATAGGCGCTGCCCCGCTCTTTAAGGCGTGGGGGTAGACCGTCGAAGCATGCGTTGGATAAATCAAATTTCCTAAGGAACGTCAGCAGTTCAGGAGGAATCTCGAGTGATGCCCGTGGACCGTAGTAGCCGAGGGCACTCGCACCAAGCAGGCCATGTTTCTTGTCGGCTCGCAAGTCTCTCAGCATCTGCGAAACCGTTAGCGTTGGCGATGGTGGGGGGGTAAATTTTCCTTCTTTAAATTGGACATTTAGTGGTATCGTCTGAGACGGTGTGTACCAGTCATTGAGCACATTGACAGCCTCGCACACGGTCTCGTTTAGGTCTCTGCGCAGATTGAAGTGGAGGGGGTTTGCTTCCACTAAGCCGATGTCCTTTGAGTATGCCACCGCAAAAATTCGCCGAGGGATGCGAATGTGTGTTGCATCTGCCGCTCGGAATTTCACCGACTTTGCCAGGTCCTTAAATCGCGTGGAATGGAGTGGTTCTTTGGTTTCCTCGCCGACGGCGTACTGCACCGACATAACCTCGCCGTATGAGGTAATGAAGTCGGACAGATCTTGAATACGGATTTGACCGGAGTCGTGCACCATCAAGGTCGCCTTCTCGCACTCGAAAACAGACACACGGCAGGTCTGCACCTTTTCCGTGTAGAAACCTATCGAGCTTTCACCTTCCTCAAGGGCCCCTGCGCTGCCTTGTGTGATGCAAATGTATTCGTTTGCCATCCGTCACTCCAGCTTTTTTCGGAGGGCTTAGTCTACCTGAAGTGAAAGTGCTGCATATTCATTTGGCATTCGCCGAGGTTGGTCTGGCAGCTCCACGTGAGCGGGCATTCGGTTCGTTCAATGTGGGACGGCTTGTAGCGCTTCCGCCGGCCAATTACTCCCCCGTTCATTGCGCCGGAGGGGTTCTCAGTCTGCCGGTGTGACAGCCATGACGGTGCCGACATTACATTACATCGTGACACCACGAGACCCCACCACTTCTGCAGCGTGACGTATTGACAGGACCGCGTCGGGTTGACTATCTCAGAGCCGGTCGGACTCCCGGCTGCGGTGCTTTACGAGAGTCCGCTTCAAAGAGGTAGGCCGTAGGAACCGGGAGTGGTCAGTCGATCTTCGCCTAATCGGTCATTCACATTGTCGTGCTTCATCGGCGCACGCCTTTCGTAGGGCTAGACGCCAGCAGATCTCGGCGCCTCTAACTGATCGGGGGGCGCCATCCTACTGAGGAGGATGTCAATGATCTGGTCGCAGAGCATGGCCGCACCATACAGCGGTCAATAGACAGGCATCCATAGTGCCAGTGCATTTGTCTAATTTACAGCGCCGCCAACGAGTGAGTGGCTGGCACGGTGCCAGGGTTCAGTGTCGCTGGGCACGCCCATTGACAGGGGAAAAAGATGTCCGACCCTACCCGAATTGTTTGATCTACCTTGGGACCACAACAGGCGTGAGGCCGTTGCCGGCCTTGGAGGGGCTGTTATTTGTGCGGCTTTTCTAGTTTTCGATGGTCGTCACGGGTTCGTCATGGTCGTCACACAGGTGGGGCTACTGCCCCGCCCACATTTCGCCGTCGAGCGATAGCTGCGCCACCAAATCTAGGACAAGCTTGCGACGAACCTCTGGCATGGTCCGCAACCGCACGATCAGCTCGGTCTCGTCTGCAGTCAGGGTGCCCAGCTCACCCGTCTTCGCCTGCTTTTTATGCGGCTTGGCAGTCGTTTCTGGTATCCCATACCGCAACCACTGAAGTGGAACGCCCAGCCAACTCGCCAGCGTCTCGATCTTGTCCACGGTAGGCATGGCCGTACCGGTGAGCCATTTGTGGGCTGCCTGAGCTGAGATGGGCTCCCTGGAATGCCGCAGGTTGAATTGCAGGGCGAGTTCACTCGGCGACTCGATCTTTTTCGAGCTACGCGTCAGTGCCTGCTTGAGGCGTGCGGCAAAGGCTTGTTTTTCGTCCATGGTGGCCATGCCCGAGTGTCGAAGAACCGCCACGCCACATGGACACCAATTGGTTGTTTGCATAAACCATTGGGTTTATATTAGCCGGCTAACAGACCGTGATCGGAGATTGACGTGGCGGGAGACGAAATGACGGGAGGTGGCCCAGACCGTGCCTTGGCGGCTGTCTTGGCGGTCGTGGTTGGCGGGGCTGCGGTTCTTGCTGGGTACTTCGTGCGCTCGAAATGGCGAGACGCGCAGCCAGTTGGAACCTGCTCCTGTTGCGACCGACAGGTTCTTGCTCGGGATGCGAAATATGGCGCATCGACCTGTGCCAAGTGCGGATCGTCGGTTTGTACGGCCTGCAGGCGCTCGAACCCGCTGACTGAAGCGTTCCCAGATTCTGCTTGGTCTCGGAACATCTGCCTTTGTCCGGGCTGCAGGGCTGAAGCAGAGGAACTCGTGGCCAGAGCCGAGGCGATGGACGTGTTCTCGGCAAGGTATGAAGGCAAGACACCACTGGACCGAAGCCGGGCTACGGCGATGCTGCAATCAGACTTCTTCGACGCCCAGGACGAGGCCGAGTTGCATCTACGACTTCTTGCTGCCGAGCGGGGCTTCAATCTCGTTGTTCAAAGACAGTACGAATCCCGGCAACAACAGAACGGCAACTACATCTTCAAGGCTTGGCGGGCATTAGGGCTGGCCGGGCGAAGGGTGACTTAAGAAATGAATAACAATAATGGAACCATCGGTGTAAATAAAAAACACCGAATGCTTCTTGTAGTCATATTGGCATCCACTATTTTGGCCGTGTATTACCTTTACGGCGGAGATGGTGGTTACAAACTTAAGTGCGAGACTAGCTACGGAATTGGGCGGCCACAAGAAAACAGAGTGATAGTAATTGACTCGCCAAGAGAATCAGCAATTTACTGGAGGAGCTCATCCTCAATCTCTGTGAGTGGCATGGGCCTGCTGACTAACAAGAAGATGAGTGACGGCGAGTATAAATACACCTACACAGAGTCCATGGCCAATAACCTCCATGATTCGACATTTATCATTAATCGGAGCACCCTCCATGGATTACTGAAGGGTGGGGGCTGGAGTGGCGGAGTCGATCTGGCTTGTAGCGAAGCATCCAATGAGGATGTCGAAAAGGCTAGGGATGAGTATAAAGCATTAAGGTCAGAGAGAGCTAGATCGAGAGATGAAGAAAATCATAAAAATAAAATATAACCTTAGTCGCATGATAAGGTGGGTCGCAGTCAGACAGGCAACCAAGCGTATTCTTCACCCGGGATTGATGGTCTTGCTTGTCCTGGGATGGCAAGGGGCCAAAGCTCAAGGAGGCGCTCTTCAAATGTGTATGGAACGTGCCAAGGCTATACAGATAACCGCACAGGTTCGAGACAATGGGGTGAGTCTAGCTAATTATATTGCTGGCTTTAGGAAAGCTAATGGGCGTGATTTGACGGCGTATGAGAATGAGGTTGTAACCATAGCATACGCTGTAAAAACAATTTCTCCTGATGAGCTAATGCGAATGGCTGTTGCTTCATGTCGAAAATATCAGTAGCGACCGTGGACTTCGAGGGGGAAATTATGTGCATGATCGTGCGTTTCTCTCGAGCTAAAATAAAAATAGTCAAGCAATTATCAAGGGATCACCAAGGAAATTGTCTTGCGCTGAACAAAAATAAGAGGAAATCAAGCGCATGTTCAAAGCACAAAACACAGTCCGCCAAGCGGTGGAACGTGTAGGCGGACCTACAAAAGCAGCTCACGCCTGCAACGTATCCAACGCCACCATCCACAACTGGTGTAACCGCCAGCACGTTCCCGACATCGACAAGGCGAAGCTCCTAGCGACTCTGGCCGAAGTCAGCGTTCACGACCTGAGGGGGACCAGATGATGGCAACGCCCGATCCCTACAAGGAGCATGCTCAGGCGAAACGGAACATCGCTCAGGCCCGGCAGGAGATTCTCTCCGCCCTGCAAAAAGCGTGGCCCTGCTTCTACCAAGAACCGCCGACCGACGAAGTCGGCTCGGATAAGTGCCACGAGCTGACCCTCCTTCAGATCGGCATTGGCGTACGGGCGCTAGTGCTTACCTGCAACCTTCGGGGTGGTTCCACAGGCAACATGAACATCTACCGCCTAATGCAAGCCTACTTATGGGATCGGGACGCCAGGCAGAAGATCAACGAGATCGTCAGGGAAAGCCTGGACCCCGAGCGCAAGGCTGGCGGCCTGAGGTAGCAGGCCGGAAAGAGCGGATCAAGAATTGGGCTCGATGAGGATTTCATCATGGCCTTCACCTTGCTTGGGGCGCTGCAGTATCCCTTCGAGGTTGATGGACGCTTGGCCGACATTCAGCATCTCCTCCGTGGCTCGTGCGACGGCCTCTCGTACAGGATCATGGTCGAGCCGAGCATACACCGCCGTCGTTGCCGATGAACGATGGTTCAAGCTCTTTCCGATCACGGGTAGCGTTGCTCCCGTTTTAACCTGCCAGCTCGCCAAAGTGCGGCGGAGATCGTGGATTCGCAGGTCGGGCAGGAGCGGCGTCGGGGTGGTAATAGCAGCCTTGCCGCCCCGTTCACATATTGATAGGAGCGCTTTGTCAACGTCGGCTGACGTGAGGAACTCCTGAAGTGCAGCCTGCAGCGTGTCTTCGTTCCAGTCCAATCGCTCGCCCATCTGCTGCAGCATCGCTTGCCCCGCCATGCGAGCCTTGATTCGGTGCCATCCTTTCTTGGGCTCAACGAGATGGCCCGAGTCTCCGGATCCCGGGAACACGTAGGCGCCGGTTGCTCCCTTCTTGCGGCGCTCCAGAATCTCGACAGCCTCCTTCACTAGCATGACGGTCTGCGCTTCACCGTTCTTTGTCCGGGGGATCCGCCAGGCACCCTCCGTCAAGTGAAGCTCGGCCCAGCCCATCTCCAGCACGTTGGCACGCCTTGCTCCAGTCAATAGCGAGATCAGGAAAAAATCCCGAATACAGTCGTTGGGCTCGGCCTGAACGGCTCGGAAGAAGTTGGGAAGTTCTGCGCCTTGTATGAAGCGGTCCCGAGATTTCTCCACATTCTTTTTGATGCCCACCGCTGGATTTTGGTCCCACATGTCAACCGAGATCGCCCAGCCGAACACGCTTGATACAAGCGCTTGGACACGGTTCGCCGTCACGGCATGTCCATCCGCCGTAATCTTTGAGTGGATATCGGCTATGTTCTTTCGAGAAATTTCCGACAGACGCTTTCGCCCCATGGGGGTGGCGAGGTATTGATTGTATTTGCTCTCGTCCTCCTGCCACGTGCGCTTCTTGATCCTGCTGTGCCGCTTCATGTATTCGGCGAAAAGATCAGCAAACGTCATCACCGCACGAGCTTTGCGCTGACGTTCAGCAAGATCGGTGCCGATAGCCAACTCGGCAGTGTGAGACATAGCTTGTTGCCTTGCCTTCTCAATCGTGACGTCAGGAAAGCGGCCAATCGTCAGGCGTACTGGGCTACCACCCTTGACTCGCCGAAATACGGAGAACGTCTTCACACCCGTTGCCGTTACCCGCAGTTGGAGGCCTGGGGTCTTGATGTCGTGGTAGGTAGCCCGCCCATCGGCCGGCGCCGGGATGGCGAGCAGTCCGGCTTTAGTGAAATTAATATGGCTATCGCTGGGCATATGGGGTTACGCTGGGGTTACGGAGATGGGGGGTAATGGCGTATTTTTATCATCCGCAGTGTATCGTGTAGATGTATTTTTCTCAATAAAATCAATGCATAAAGACGTCTGTGCATGTCGGTGTAGATCCAGGCTTTCTGACTTTTAATCCGTTGGTCGCGTGTTCGAGTCACGCACGACCCACCAGCGATTCAGGCACCTAGCCCACTCCACGGAGTGGGCTTTTTGCTATCTGCGGTTCGTGCAGGCGTCATCAAGGTTGTCATGGGATGATCTTGTTGCCCGTGCATAGTGGCGAAACGGCTATTGGCTGGTAAGGACTGCGGGCTGGTTCTTGCATGGCCACGTCGCTTGGCGAGACGCCGGCATGCATGGCGCCCAGGCATCGCAGGCGCCGGCCCGGAATGCGCTTGCCGGATGCGCCATGCGGGCAATACCTGTGCGCTCAGGCGTGAGCGGCAGCGGGAACGGTGAAAGGGGTCATGAGCATGATGGCGCGGACAATCGAACGTCTTGGCCGGCGGCTTCGCCTGCTGCCCCGCAAGCCGGGCGCGCACGAGCCGCGCGGCGCGAGGCCGCCGGGCCCGCCGGGGGCGGCCACCTCCGGCGGCATGCACGAGGCGCTGTTGCGCGCGGCCCGCACGCCGCTTGCCGAGCTGCTGCGGCAACTGGCCGCCAGCCCGGACGGGCTGAGCGAGGCCGAGGCCGCGCAGCGCCTGCAGCGCTGCGGCCCCAACCAGGCCGAGCGTGAGCGCTCCCGCCCGGCGGCGGTCGATCTTCTGCTCAAGTTGTTCAATCCGCTCAACGTGCTGCTGCTGACGCTGGCGGTGGTATCGGCCAGCATCCGCAACTACGACGCCTCGGCGGTGATTGCCGTGATGGTGCTGCTGAGCGTGGGCCTGGCCACCGTCCAGGAGCGCCGCTCCGGGCGCGCCGCGGCGGCGCTGCGCGCGATGGTGCATACCACCGCGGCGACGCAGCGCCGGGCAACCCCGGCCGATCCTCCCGCCACGCGCGAATTGCCGATCGGCGAGCTGGTGCCGGGCGACATCGTCCACCTGGCCGCGGGCGACCTCGTGCCCGCGGATGCCAGGGTGCTGGCGTCGAAGGACCTCTTCGTCAACCAGGCGCCCCTGACCGGGGAGTCGCTGCCGGTGGAGAAATTCGCCCGCGACGGCGCCAGCGGCACCGACCCGTGCGCGCTGGAGAACATCGTGCTGATGGGCACGGCGGTGGTCAGCGGCAGCGCGAGCGTGGTGGTGGTGTTCACGGGGCCGCATGCCATGTTCGGCGGCATCGCCCGCTCGCTTGCCGAGGAGGCGCCGGCCACGGTGTTCGAGCAGGGCCTGCAGCGCTTTGCGCGGATGATGATCGTTCTCATCGCGATACTGGCGCCGCTGGTGTTCCTGATCAACGGGCTGACCAAGGGCGACTGGCTGGAGGCGCTGCTGTTCGCTGTGGCGGTGGCCGTGGGGCTGACCCCGGAGATGCTGCCGATGCTGGTGACCGTCAACCTGGCCAAGGGCGCGCTGGTCATGTCCGGGCGCAAGGTGATCGTGAAACACTTGAGCGCGATCCAGAACCTGGGCGCGATGGACGTGCTGTGCACCGACAAGACCGGCACCTTGACGCAGGACCGCATCATCCTGAAGAAGCACGTGGACCTGGCCGGCCAGGAAACCGCGCGCGTGCTCGAGTTCGCCTACCTGAACAGCTTCCACCAGTCCGGCCTGCACAACCTGCTGGACAAGGCGGTCCTGCTCCATGAGGAAGTGGGGGAGGCGCTGCGCAAGGCCGGCGAGTACCGCAAGATCGACGAGGTGCCGTTCGATTTCGAGCGGCGCCGCATGTCGGTCGTGGTGGAGGGGCCGCAGGGCAGGCTGCTGGTGTGCAAGGGCGCGGTGGAGGAGGTCTACGCCGCCTGCGCCAGCGCCGAGCTCGCGGGCGAGGCGGTGGCGCTGGACGACTCGCACCGCCACGCGCTGATGGCGGTGTGCAACGCGCTCAATGCCGACGGCTTCCGCGTCATCGCGATCGCCTACAAGGTCTTGCCGCCGGCGCCGGACACGCATCCGTACTCGGTGGCGGACGAAGCCGGGCTGATCCTGCTCGGCTACATCGCGTTCATCGATCCGCCGAAGGAAAGCGCGGCGCCCGCGCTGGAAGCGCTGCGCCGTGGCGGCGTCGAGGTCAAGGTCCTGACCGGCGACAGTCCGGTGATCGCGTGCAAGATCTGCCGCGAGGTGGGCCTCGACGTCGGGCGGCCGGTGCTCGGCGCCGAACTCGACGGCATGTCGCCGCAGGCGCTCGGTGAGCTGGCCGAGCGCACGGTGCTGTTCGCCAAGCTGACGCCGGCCCACAAGGCGGCCGTCGTCAAGGCCCTGCGGGCGCGCGGCCGGGTGGTCGGCGTGCTTGGCGACGGCATCAACGACGCCCCGGCGCTGAAGGCCGCGGACGTCGGCATCTCGGTGGACACCGGCGCGGACATCGCCAAGGAGTCGGCCAGCATCATCCTGCTGGAAAAGAGCCTGATGGTGCTGCACGACGGCGTCATCGAGGGCCGCAAGGTCTTCGTCAACCTGCTCAAGTACCTGCGCATGGGCGCGAGCTCCAACTTCGGCAACATGTTCAGCGTGCTCGGCGCGAGCGCGTGGCTGCCATTCCTGCCGATGGCGCCGATCCAGGTCCTGACCAACAACCTGCTCTACGACTTCTCGCAGACCGCGCTGCCCACCGACAACGTCGACGAGGCCGCCATCAGCCGTCCGCGCCGCTGGGAGATCGGCAAGCTGGGCCGCTATATCCTCTGCATCGGCCCGATCAGCTCGCTGTTCGACTACATCACCTTCGCCGCGCTCTACTGGGTGCTGGGAGCCAGCACGCCCGCGCAGCAGAACCTGTTCCAGACCGGCTGGTTCCTCGAGTCGCTGCTGTCCCAGACCCTGATCGTCCACGTCATCCGCACGCGGCGGATTCCCTTCCTGCAAAGCCGGGGCAGCCCCGCGCTGATCGCCACCACGCTCGCCATCTGCGTGGCCGGCGTCTGGCTGCCCTATTCGCCGCTGGCGCCGTCACTGGGACTGGTGCCGCCGCCGGGCGTGTTCTGGGGGCTGCTGGTGCCGATCCTCTGCGGCTACTGCTTCCTCACCTATGCCCTGCGCGGCTGGCTGGTCCAGCGGCTTTCCATCGACTGATCCCGGCCGGCCTGGACGATGCCGGCGGGCGTGCGCGGACTATAGCGGCACCGCGTCCGCGGCGGGCACTTCGACCTGCCGGATGGCCATCAGCATGGCGATCGCCGCGACGCCGAGGCCCGACGTCAGCCACAGCGCATTGACGCCGAAAGCATCCAGGCACATGCCGAACAGCCACGGCGCGAGCGCCTGCGCGACGCGGGCCGGCACCATCAGGACGCCTTGCCGGTATCCATACCCGCCGGGGCCGAAGATCACCAGCGGCAGCGTGCCCTTGGCGATCGTCAGGATGCCGTTGCCCGCGCCATGCAGTACGCCGAACAGCGCCGCCGCCGGGGCGCCGATCACGCCGAACGCGAGCGCGCCGACGGGGTGGAGCGCGGCGGCGATGCGCGCGGAGAGCAGCGGATGGACCTTGCGCAGCAGGCCGAACTCCAGCAGCCGCGCCGCCACCTGCGCCGGGCCGATCAGCGCGCCGACCATGACGGCGGTGGCCAGCGTCGCGCCGCCGGCCTGCAGCACGCGCGGCAGATGGGCCGCCATCGCCGTGCTGGTGAACCACGTCGCGGCGAACACGAAGGCCAGCGACATGGAGGCCAGCCGCTGCGCGGGCGTCTCGCGGGGCGCCGGGGGGGCGCTGGCGCCGGCATTGCCCGGCGCCGTAGCGGCGGCGCCGGCGGCCATGCCGCGCGGCAGGCTCAGGTTCAGGGCCAGCCCCAGCGTCAGGTGAAGGGCCGCCCAGGCGAAGCAGGCGCCGCGCCAGCCGATATGCGACTCCATGAACGTCGACAGCGGCCAGCCGACCGTGCTGGCGAAGCCGGCGATCAGCGTCACGCCGGTGATGGCATTGCGCGAGCGATTGCCGTAGACGGCGACCAGCGTGGCGAATGCCGCCTCGTACAGGCCGGCGCCCATGCCGATGCCGAGCACCAGCCACGCCGCGAACAGCCCGGTTGCCCCGTGGGTGAGGCCCAGTCCGGCCAGCCCGATGGTGAACACGATGCTGGTGGCCGCCAGCACCGGCCGGCCGCCCGTGCGGTCGATCATCCTGCCGGCGGACGGCCCGAGCAGCGCGGAGACAATGAGCGCCGCGCTGAACGCGGCGAAGATCGTCGGCGTCGACACGCCGAGATCGTGCGCCATCGGCGTGGCGAGCATGGCCGGCAGATAGTACGTCGACCCCCACGCCAGCGTCTGTGCAATTCCCAGCCTGGCGATCATGCCGCCACCCGGCTCCCTGGCCATACCGTTCCTTGGATGATGATTCGACTTCGCCGCTGTCGGTGTCGCCGACGCGGGCGTCCTGCTCATGGCGCATGGCCGCCGCGGCGAGTGCCGGCGCCGCTTCGGCGGATCGTGACGGACATGATGTTCTTTCAGTTGGCCCTGGCCTCGTACCATGCCTGCGAGCGGTTGACGATGCCGACGACGAGCAGCATCACGGGCACCTCGATCAGTACGCCGACCACGGTCGCCAGCGCGGCGCCCGACTGGAAACCGAAGAGGCTGATCGCGGTGGCCACGGCGAGCTCGAAGAAGTTGCTCGCGCCGATCAGGCTGGACGGGCCCGCCACGCAATGCGCGACGCCGAGCCTGCGGTTCAGCAGGTAGGCCAGCCCCGAGTTGAAGAAGACCTGGATGAGGATGGGTACCGCCAGCAGCGCGATCACGAGCGGCTGCTCGATGATTGCCCGGCCCTGGAACGCGAACAGCAGCACCAGCGTCAGCAGCAGCGCGGCAATGGAGCAGGGGCCCAGGCGCTGCGCGACCCGCTGGAAATGCGCCGCGCCGCGGGCCAGCAGCAGCTTGCGCAGCAGTTGCGAGACGACGACCGGCACGACGATGTACAGCCCGACCGAGGTCAGCAGCGTGTCCCACGGCACCGTGATCGACGACAGGCCGAGCAGCAGCGCGACCACCGGGGCGAACGCGACGACCATGATGGCATCGTTCAGCGCCACCTGCGACAGCGTGAAATAGGGGTCGCCCTTGCACAACTGGCTCCAGACGAAGACCATCGCCGTGCAAGGCGCGGCCGCCAGCAGAATGAGGCCGGCCACGTAGCTGTCGAGCTGGTCGGCCGCAAGCAGCGGTGCGAACAGGTGGCGGACGAAGATCCAGCCCAGCAGGGCCATCGAGAACGGCTTGACCGCCCAGTTGATGAACAAGGTCACGCCGATGCCCCGCCAGTGCGACCTGACCTGGCCGAGCGCGCCGAAATCGATCTTCAGCAGCATGGGAACGATCATGACCCAGATCAGGAATCCCACGGGAAGGTTGACCTGGGCGTACTCCATGCGCCCGATGGCATGGAAGACCTCCGGCAGGACCTGCCCCAGCGCGATGCCGACGACGATGCAAAGCGCAACCCAGACGGTCAGGTAGCGCTCGAAGAAGCCGATGGCCGGTTTGGCCGAAACCGGCCCGGTGGCGGCGACGTGCGGACTGCTCATGGTTCAGCTCCCCGCGAGACGCTGCAGGGTCTCCTGCAGTTCGGCATCGCTCATCTCGTCGATCGGCAGCAGCAGCAACTGCAGCATCCGGTAGGCGATGGCCTGCCGGGTCAGCTCGAAGGCGAGCCGCTTCTTGTCGTCTCCGCCTTCGGTGTTCGACGGGTCGGGGTAGCCCCAGTGCACCTTGACCGGGCTGCCCGGCCAGTACGGGCACGCCTCCTCGGCCGCGCTGTCGCAGACCGTGATGACGATGCGCATCCGGGGCGCGTCTGCCGCGACGAACTCATCCCAGTTCTTGCTGCGGAAGTTGCCCGTGTCGACGCCGGCATTGCGCAGCACCTCGATCGCGAACGGGTTGATGCGGCCGCTGGGCGAGCTGCCGGCGCTGTAGGCATGCACGTCCCGGCCGAACTGCCTTGCCAGGTGATTGAGCATGCCTTCGCTCAGAACGCTGCGGGCGGAATTGTGGGTACAGAGAATCAGGACGTTTGTGGTCATGGCAGGGGCGAGAGTGAGCGCGGTGCGGCCGGCGGCGGTCAGCTTTTGCCGATGTCGCGTGCGGCCTTCCGCGGCGCGCCCGCAGCGAGCTGCGGAATCGGAGGGGACAGGAACAGTTCGATGCGGCGCTCGAGCGCGATGGCCGCATCGTTGATGGTGGGCCCCTAGCAGCAGGACCGATTGCCGGCGGCGACGGCAATGCCGACAGGCTTGCCTCCGGGCGCGCGCGGCGCGCAGCACGACGAATTTTCCTGGCCCTGTTCCTGGCCCTGTTCCTTCGGGCGGGACTCGCCGTAGACCGGCACGTCGCCGAGCGTGTGGAAGTGCTCCCAGGCGATGCCTTGCGGGTCCGTGACCCAGTACTTCTCGCTGCGCGCGTAGCAGCAGGTGGTCTCGCCCTCGTCGAGCAGCGCCATGTCGGCGGCCTCGGCCTGCTTCTTCAGTGCCGCCAGTTCGACCGCGTCGTCGGTCTGGAAGCCGAGATGGTCCAGCCCGGGCTTGGCGCCCCGCGCCGAGATCGCGAAGTTCACGCGCGGGTCCTCGAGCATCCATTTCGCGTAGTCGTTCTTCACCACGCTGGGTTCCGCCGCGAACAGCGCCGAGTAGTAGCGGATGCTGGCGGGCAGGTCTGCCACGCTGACGTGGACGTGAAAGCGCTTCATGATTGCAACTCCGGGGCAACGGCACAGTTGGACAGGGGGGAGCACGGATTGCCGCCGCAGCAGTTTTCCGTGAGGTAGCCAAGCAAGGCGTTCATGGTCTCGAAGCGAGCCATGTAGATGATGGAGCGTCCGTCCTGCCGGCTGGACAGGAGGCCCGCCCGGTGCAGTTCCTTGAGATGAAAGGACAGCGAGGAGGCGGGTATCTCCATCAGTTCGGCAATGCGGCCCGCCGCGAGCCCTTCGTGCCCCGCCTGGACCAGCAGGCGGAACACGGACAGGCGGATTGCGTGGGCGAGCGCGCCAAGCGCTTCGAGGGCATGAGTCGATTCCATGTTTCGAATATATTCGAAACATGGAAATTTAGCAACGGACATCGTGAAGATGCGCGGCAAGGCACGGGAGGGGCGCGAAATGCGCTTATCGGTATGATGCGACCGGTACCTACTTGTATCCAAAGCCTCCACGGTTCCAGGAATGATGAAGATAGAAACCGCCGTAGCCGCGCTGGCCGCGCTGGCCCAGGATTCCCGCCTCAAGATCTTCCGCCTGCTCGTGCAGGCCGGCCACGATGGCGTCAATGCCGGCCGGATCGGCCAGGAACTGGGCGTGCCGCCGGCGACGTTGTCCTTCCACCTGAAGGAACTGGTCCATGCCGGACTGATCAAGAGCACCCAGGACGGCCGGTTCGTCATCTACCGCGCGCAATTCGACCAGATGAACGAGCTGATCGGCTTCCTGGTCGAGCACTGCTGCGAGGGGCATCCGGAGGATTGCGGGTTCACGGCCGCGGGGTGCGGTCCCGCCCGCGCGAAGTCCGCGCAGAAGAAGACGTCCCCTGCCTAGCCGGGGCCGCTGCCGGCGCGCCTACTTCCGCTGCATGTCCACGACGGTCGGCCTGCCGTCGACCTTGTCGAAGACGACCGCGACCGCATCGCCCTCCTTGAAGTCTTTCAGCGCGGCGCGGTCCCTGGCCGGGAATGCCATCGTCATGGCGGGCATGCCGAGGTTCTCGATGGGGCCGTGCTTGAGCGTAACCTTGCCTGACTGCAGGTCGATCTTCCTGATTTCCGCCGCCACCGGGCGCGGCGCCTGCCGCGGCCCGGCAGAGGCCGCAGCGGGGGAAGAAGGGGAAGATGGCTTCATGGCCATGCCATCCATCGATGCCGCGGCGAACGCGGCGGGCGCGGTGGCGAGCGCAACAACGAGCGCAACGAGCGGGACAATCCTGACGTGCTTCATGACGTTTCCTCTTGAGGTGAAGGGTGGGTGGGGCGGGGCGTGGACGATACGGACGATGTGGGCGCAGCCGCTGCCTGGCGCCTGCGGATCAGCAGGTACAAGGCCGGCACGACGAACAGGGAGAGCAGCGGGGCGGTGACCATGCCGCCGACCATCGGCGCGGCGATGCGCTGCATGACTTCCGATCCGGTGCCGTGCGACCACATGATCGGAATCAGGCCGGCGAGGATGACCGCGACGGTCATCGCCTTGGGGCGGACCCGCAGCACGGCGCCTTCCTGGATGGCATCGAGCAGCGCGGGCAGGCTTGCCTCGCCCTGGTCCATGCGCCCGGCCCAGGCCTGCTTCAGGTAGAGCAGCATGATGACGCCGAACTCGGCCGCGACGCCGGCCAGCGCGATGAAGCCGACGACCCCGGCCACCGACAGGTTGTAGCCCAGCAGATAGAGCAGCCAGAAGCCGCCGATGAGCGCCAGCGGCAGCGTGCCCATGATGAGCAGGGCCTCGTCCAGCCGGCCGAACACCAGGTAGAGCAGCACGAAGATGATGAGCAGCGTGAAGGGCACCACCACCTTCAGCTTCGCGGTGGCGCGCTCCAGGTACTCGAACTGTCCCGACCAGCTGACGGAATAGCCCGCCGGCATCGGCACCGCCTTGGCCACCGCCGCCTGCATGTCGCGCACGGCCGAGCGCAGGTCGCGCCCGCGGATGTCCACGTACACCCAGCCGGACAGGCGGGCATTCTCGCTGCGCAGCATGGGCGGCCCCTGCACGATCTGGATGCGCGCCACGTCGGACAGCGTGATCTGCTGGCCCCGGTCGGTGACGATGGGCAGGCCGCGCAGCTGTTCCACCGAGTCGCGGTAGTCCCGCGGGTAGCGCACGCTGATGGGAAAGCGCGCCAGCCCGTCGACCACTTCGCCCACGTTGTCGCCGCCGACCCCCGACGACACGATGCTCTGCACATCCTCGATGTTGAGCCCGTAGCGCGCGGCGGCCACGCGGTCGATATCCACGTCGATGTAGCGGCCGCCGGCGAGACGTTCGGCCAGCGCGGAAGTGACGCCCGGCACCGTCTTGACGGCCGCTTCGATCCGCGAGGCGAGCCGGTCGATTTCCTTCAGGTCGGTGCCCGCCACCTTGATGCCGACCGGACTCTTGATGCCCGTGGCGAGCATGTCGATCCGGTTGCGGATCGGCGGCACCCAGATGTTGGACAGGCCCGGCACTTTGACGATGCGGTCGAGTTCCTCCACGATCTTGTCGGTGGTCATGCCGGGGCGCCACTGGTCGCGGGGCCGGAACCGGATGGTGGTCTCGAACATCTCGATCGGCGCCGGGTCGGTCGCTGTATCGGCGCGCCCGGCCTTGCCGAACACGGTGGCCACTTCCGGCACGGTCTTGATGAGCCGGTCGGTCTGTTGCAGCAACTGCGCCGCCTTGCCGGCGGACAGCCCGGGCAGGGCCGAGGGCATGTACAGCAGGTCGCCTTCGTCGAGCGGCGGCATGAATTCGCCGCCGATGCGCATGACCGGCCAGGCGCTGGCGGCCAGCAGCAGCGCCGCGATCGCCACGGTGGTCCCGGGACGGGCCAGCACCCTCGCCAGCACGGGCCGGTACGCGCGGATCAGCCACCGGCTCAGCGGGTTGGCCTGTTCCGACGGAATCCTGCCGCGGATCAGGTAGCCCATCAGGACCGGCACCAGCGTCACGGACAGCCCCGCCGCCGCGGCCATTGCGTAGGTCTTGGTGAAGGCCAGCGGCGAGAACAGCCGGCCCTCCTGCGCCTCCAGCGTGAAGACCGGAATGAACGACAGCGTGATGATGAGCAGCGAGAAGAACAGTGCCGGCCCCACCTCGGCGGCCGACTCGCCGATCACGTTCCAGCGTTCCTGCCCGGCCAGGCTGCCCCCGGGATGCTTCGCCTGCCAGTGCTCCAGATGCTTGTGCGCGTTCTCGATCATGACGACGGCGGCATCGATCATGGCGCCCACCGCGATGGCGATGCCGCCCAGGGACATGATGTTGGCGTTGACCCCCTGGTAGCGCATCACCAGGAATGCGGCCAGCACGCCCAGCGGCAGCGACACGATGGCCACCAGCGCGGAGCGCAGGTGGAACAGGAAGGCCAGGCAGACGATGGCGACGACGATGAACTCCTCGATCAGCTTGTGCGTCAGGTTCTCCACTGCGCGGTTGATGAGGGCCGAGCGGTCGTAGGTGGGCACGATCTCGACGCCCGCCGGCAGGCTCTTTTGCAGCGTGGCGAGCTTCGCCTTTACCGCCTCGATGGTTTCCAGCGCGTTCTTGCCCGAGCGCATCACGATCACGCCGCCGGCCACCTCGCCCTGGCCGTCCAGTTCGGCGATGCCGCGCCGCATCTCGGGGCCGAGCTGGACGGTGGCGACGTCTCCCAGCCGCACCGGGATGCCGGCGGCGGCGCTCGTCGCAAGCGGTATCTGCCGGAAATCGTCGAGCGTCTTCAGGTAGCCGGTGGCCCGCACCATGTATTCCGCCTCGCCCAGTTCCAGCACCGAGCCCCCGCTCTCCTGGTTGGCGCCCTTGAGCGCCGCCAGCACCCTGGACAGCGGCAGGTTGTAGGCGCGCAGGCGGTCCGGCATCGGCACGACCTGGAACTGCCTGACCATCCCGCCGAGGGAGGCGACCTCGGCGACATTCGGCAGCGATTTCAGCTCGAAGCGCAGGAACCAGTCCTGCAGCGCGCGCAATTGGCCCAGGTCGTGCCGGCCGGTCTTGTCCACCAGCGCGTACTCGTAGATCCAGCCGACGCCGGTGGCGTCCGGGCCCAGCGCCGGCCTGGCCGCGGCCGGCAGGCGCGCCTGCACCTGGTTCAGGTATTCCAGCACGCGGGACCGCGCCCAGTACAGGTCGGTGCCGTCCTCGAACAGCACGTAGACGAAGGAGTCGCCGAAGAACGAGTAGCCGCGCACGGTCTTGGCGCCCGGTACCGACAGCATGGTGGTGGTCAGCGCGTAGGTGACCTGGTTCTCCACGATCTGCGGCGCCTGGCCGGGAAACGGCGTGCGGATGATGACCTGCACGTCCGACAGGTCCGGCAAGGCGTCGAGCGGCGTGCTGCGCACCGCCCACAGCCCCCATGCGCTCAGCATGGCCGTCGCCAGCAGGACCAGGAAGCGGTTGCGGATGGACGCCAGGATGAGGCGGGCGATCATGGCCTGGCTCCCCGCGCGGCGGCGGCCGGCTCGACCGACGACAGGACCGCCTCGCCGTCGTCGTTCAGGTGGAAGCGGAAGCGCACGCGATCGCCCGGCTTGAGCCCCTTGGGCAGGCCGGCGGGCGGCGCGGCAAAATCCATCGTCATGGCGCCCCACTGCGCCGATGGAATGGCGCCGTGCGAGATGGTCAGGCTGTCGCCGCCGTTCACGGCCTCGATGCGTCCCGCTCCCTCGTGCTCGGCCGCCGGCGCGGCCGGGGCAGTGGCCGGAGTCGGGGCCGGGGCCGCGCTCATGCGCCCGGTGGTGCCGCGCAGGCTGGCCTCCGAATCGATGAGGAACTGCCCGGACGTGACGATTTTCTGGCCGGCTTTGAGACCGTCCAGCACCTCCACCATGCCCGCGGACTCGCGTCCGGTCCTGATGTCGGCAGCCACGAAACCGCCGCTGCCGGCATCCACCATGACGATGGCGCGCTGGCCGGTGCGGATGACGGATTCGGCGGGGATCAGCAGCGCGTCCTGGTCCTGGCCGCCGTCGAAGCGGACGTTCGCGAACATGCCCGGCAGCAGGCGCCGGCCCTTGTTGGGCAGGATGATGCGGACCTTGATGGTCCGTGTTGCCTGATCGACGTCGGGCAGCATGGCATCGACCTTGCCGGCGAGCGGCCCGGCCTCCCCGGCGGCATGCACCTGGACGGCCTGCCCCGCGGCAATGCTGCGCGCTTGCGCTTCCGGCACCTCGGCGAGCACCCAGACCTGGCCAAGGTCGGCCAGGCGGAACAGCGTCATGCCGGGCGCGACGGTCATGCCGTCGCGGACGGCGACCTCGGTCACGAGGCCATCGACCGGACTGGCGATGCCGAGGTCGGGCTGGACCTTGCCGGACGCTTCGACGGCGGCGATCTGGCTCGCCGTCATGCCGGCCTGGCGCATGCGCGCCCTGGCCGCGCCGCGCAGGTCGGGCTGGCCGGCCGCCGCCGCGCGGGACACCGCGAGAAACTCTTCCTGGGCGGCCACCCAGTCCGGCGAGTACAGCGTGACCAGCGCCTGGCCACGCCGGACGGGATCGAATGCCGCGCGCACCGCGACATGCTGGACAAAGGCGGCCGTGCGCGCCTGGACCACCTGGATGCTGCGCTCGTCGACGGCGATGTTGCCGGGCGCCTCGAGCACCGCGCCCAGGCGGCCGGCCCTGACCTCGGCCGTGCGGATGCCCAGGTTCTGGGCGACCCGGCCATCCACCGTCACGCCGCCGCCACCGCCGCCACCACCGCCACCACCGTCGCCATTTCCGTCGGCGTAGACGGGGACCAGCGGCATGTCCATGAAGGGCGACTTGCCCGGCTTGTCGAAACGCTGGCCCGGCACCATCGGATCGTGCCAGTACAGGACCTGCTTGCCGGTCTTCGGGTCGGTGCCGCCCGCCGCGCCGGCCGGGGCGGACGCCTGCGCCAGTTGCGCGCCCCGCGTGATGCCGAAGCGATAGGCGCCATAGACCGCGGTGCCGGCGAGAATCAGGCAGGCCGCTGCCGCAATACGCTTGCTGTTCATTTGACGTCCTTCGTGGCGGGTTCGGTTTGCGCGGTGGGCAGGGGAACGAGGAAGGCCAGGTCGGCCCACAGCTTCGCCGTCCTGGCTTCGAGCGCCAGCCGCTCCAGCGTCGCGTCGATGGCGCGATGGTTCGCCTCGGCCACCGCCAGCAGCGTTCCGGTGCCGGCCCGGTAGGCGGTCAGGGCCGCGTCCGCCTGGGCTTGCGCCAGCGGCAACAGGCTCTCGTCGTAGCGCTCGAGCCGGCCGAGATTGCGCTGCAACTCGGCGAGCCTGGCGCCGACCAGCGCCTGGAGATTGCGCCGGACGACTTCCGACCTGGCGCGCGCGTCCGTCGCCTGCGCCAGCCGGGCGGCGATTTCGCGGTCCTGGCGGTTGCCCTGGTCCCACGGCATCGGGAAGCTGACGTTGAGCGAGGCCATGTTGGAAAAAGCGGAGCCGCGCTGGCTGTAGGTCAGCTCGACGGTGATGTCGGGCTTGCTGGCTTGCGTGGCGGTCCGGATCTCGGTCTCCGCCAGGGCAATGTCGCGCCGGGCGGCCTCCACCTCCGGCACGGCGTCGAACTCGCCTTGCGCGAGCTGCCGCACCGGCTGCGGCACGTCCAGGCGCGGCCGCCCGGCGAGCGGCCGGCTGGCCTGCGGCCCGATCCAGCGCTCCAGGGCCTGCGTGCTGGTGGCCACGGCAGCCTGGTTTTCGTCCAGCCGGTCCTGCAGTTTCTGGATCTCCAGCTCCGCCGTCAGCACGTCCGCGCGCGTGCCGCGTCCGCTGCGATAGGCCGCGGCGGCGGCCTCGCGCGCCAGTCCGAGCGGATGGCCGTGATGGCCGAGCAGCACGCCGGTCTGCTCGGCGTACCAGCGGTCCAGCCACGCGGACACCGCATTGCGCTGCACGTTGGCGAGGCTGACCGCGCGCTGCGCCTCGGCGGAGGACGCCTCCGCCTCGAAGCGCGCGGCCCTGGCGCGGCGCTTGTCCGCGCGCGTGAATTCCTGCGCCACGCCGATGGACCGCTGGGTCATGAAGTCCCGGCTCAGCGAGAACTTGTCGGGGCCGCTGACGGGAACGTTGTCGAGCCCGAGCTTGAGCACCGGGTCGGGCAACTGGCCGGCGGCGACCGCCATCTGAATGGCCGCCTCGACGGCGCCGCGCGAGGATTCGGCATCGCCGGCGCGCGCGGTGGCGAGCGCGACGGCTTCCGCCAGGGACAGCGGGGGAGGGGATTGCGGAGCCGCGGCATGCGACACCGCCATGAACGCGGACGCGCAGAGCAGCGCCAGCGTCTGACGACGAGGAAAAAGCATATAGCCTCCGGAAGCGACGACAGCTACCCCTGCAAAGGGGATAGCAACGAATCGGCGTCGTTCAGGAGGCTAGGTCTGAGAGCTGCAGTGGAGAATGTTGAGCGCGGGCGGCGGGGCGCGCGCCGCCGCGTCGGCATGAAGCACGACGCGGGAGTCCGCCACCATCACGGGTGTCGGCACGATGACGTTGAGCAGAACCGGCAGGAAGACCGGAAGCTGGGGCGACACGTGGTCGGCGGATTTGGAATCGGCCTGGCAGTGCGCCAGACAGAGCGCGCTCTGATCGCCTGCCTGCTCGCCGTCCGCGCTGGCGGACATCCGGGCCATCTGGTCCATCCCGGCCATCTCGGCGCAGGATTCCGTCAGGGCCGCCTCGGCGTTGCCGCCCGTCACCTGATAGCGGCTGCCGGCACAGGCGTAAGCCGCCGCTGCCAGTTGGACTGTCAGGAAGACGACGAGCAGGAAGCCGGCGAAGAGTGGATGCCGGCGGGCCGAGGAATGCAAAAGGCGCTTTTCAGGTGAATGGCAATCGCAAGAATACTGCTTTCTGCCTGAAATGCAATCGAGCGGCTTGGCCTGGGTCAAAAGGCCGCGGCTTCGCCGGCCATCGATCGCGGATGGGCATGGACGATGCCGGCGGGCGTGGCGCTTTACCGCATATTCACCGCACATTCACCACATATCGCGTGCCCAGACCGGACATCGCGGAACTTGATAGCTCCGAAGGGGTATTGAGCAGGGCGGGAGCCCGCTGCTACAGTCGCCCGCGCATACCCTTCGCGCCCGGGCCGCATCCGCAGTCCGAACCAGACCCTGGCACGCCGGCGGCGTGCGCTTGCCAACAAATAAAAACGGGTCAGGTCACATGTTCCACGGTCTTCATGCCGGCGCGCGGTCTCGCGTGGCCGGCCTGCTCTCGCTTGTCTTCGCCGCGGGTTTGCTGTCCGCGTGCGGCAGCGACGATGCGCCATCTTCTCCCCCCGCCGCGCAGGCGCCCGCCAGCCGCCTCATCGTCGACACCGGCACGGCCGCGCCCGCGCAGGGCGGCACGCTGACCCTGAAGGCCACGCTGCTCGGCGCCGACGGGCTCGAGGTCAAGGGCGCCAGGTTCGCGTGGTCGTCTTCCAGCGAAGCGGTCGCGGTGGTGGTCTCGGCCTCCGATCAGGCGCCGGCGGCGGCCAGCATGATGCAGCCGGTCGGCGCCTATGCGTCGGTGCGCATGCTGGCGCCGGGCGAGGTCGACATCGTCGCCACGGCGACGCTGCCCGACGGCAGCCAGGCCACCAGCACCACGCACCTCACGGTGCAGCCGCCTGCGGCGAAGTCCTACACGCTGACGCTGTCGCCGGCGTTGCTGACCGTGACGGCGGGCGGCGCCGCGCAGCCGGTGGCTGTTGCCGTGCGGCGCTCCGATGGCGTCGACGGCGCGGCGGACCTGGCCAACTGGTCGTGGACCAGCGACGACGCGACCTTCGTCGTGACGGCGGCCGCGGACGGGCATGCCGCCCAGGTGGCCAGCCCCGCATCGGCCGTCGCCGCCGGCGCGGCCACGCTGACGGCTTGCGCGGACGCGCCGGCCGGCGCCCGGCTGTGCGCGAATGCGGCGCTGGCGCGCGCCGCCGCGCCGCCGCCGCCGACCTATACCCTGGGCGGCACGCTTGCCGGGCTGGCCACGGGCAAGAGCCTGCAACTGGCCGACAGCAACGGCGATACGCTGGTCGTCAATGCCAACGGTTCGTTTTCGCTGCCGACGCCGCGGACGGCGGCATCGGCCTACGCGGTGACTGTGTCCGGCCAGCCGGCCGGCCAGACCTGCACGGTATCGAACGGGTCCGGCACGATGGCGGGCGCCAACGTGACCAGCATCGCGATCGCCTGCGTGCAGGCCCAGTTCGTGGTGGTCGCCAACCGCGACGACAGCACGCTGTCGGTCTACCGGACCGAGCCGGCGAGCGGGACGCTCACGGCGGTGCCCGGCAGTCCCTTTGCCGCGGCCGGGCAGGTCCGCGACATCGCGTTCCTGCCTTCCGGGCTGGTCGGATACACCATCGCCACCGATACCGCGTCCGTCGTCGGCTTTCGGCTGGACCCGGCGAGCGGCGTCCTTTCCGTCATCCCGGGCGCGACGGCAACGGTGCCCTTCGGTGCGCCGGGGACGATTGCCGTCCATCCGAGCGGGAAGTGGATTCATGTCGGCGGGCCGGGCGTGGTGAGCAGTTTCGCGATCGACGCCGCGACGTTCGTCCCTTCGATGATCAGTGCCATCCCGGCACCGACTTCCCCAGGCGCGACGACCGGATTCGCGATCTCCCAGGATGGCATATCCCTGTACGCAATCAATGCCGTGCAGGACAGCGTGTGGCAGATCGGCGTCAATGCGGGCACCGGCTCGCTTGAAAGTCTTTCGATAGCGGCACCGGCCGGCTCGCAGCCCAATGGCGCCGTGCTGTCCGGCAACGGCGCATTTCTGTACATGCCCTACACCTTGAGCAACCTGGTCGGCGTCGCGAGCATTTCGTCAGGCACGGGCGCGCCGCTGTTCACGAGCATTTTTACGACGGAGGCATCGCCAACCGACATCGCGCTCACGCCTTCGGGGGAATTCACTTACGTCCTCGGCAGCGCCAGCAACAGCATCGCGGCCTATCGCCTCGACGGCGTGACCGGCCTGCCTGTCGCGGCCCTGGGGACCACGCCGGTCGGCAGCAACGGGCAGCGGCTGCGCATCGATCCGAACGGACGATTTCTCTATACGCCGGCATTCAACGGTGCCGTCTATGGTTTCCGGATCGATGCGGTCACCGGCGCGCTGACCGCGGTGCCGGGCAGCCCGTTTGCGGCCGGCAACGGCAACACCGCCATCGCCATCGTGCAACCTTTGCCATAAGCGCGGCAGGCGCGGCCTCAGCCGTGCCGTCCGCGCGAGGGCGGGAACACGAGGCGGCCGTCCGCGCCGGACTCGTCGCGCAGGGCGCCGATGGCGCCCGTGGCCAGCGCCAGCGTGGCCGCCGCGGACAAGGCGCCGCTGTAGCTGTCGACGGCGGCATTGCGGGCCAGCAGCAACTGGTTCTGCGCCAGCGTGGCGTCGGTGATCGTGCCCACGCCCTTGCGGTAGGCGGCGAAAGCCGCGTCGTAGGTGGTCTGCGCGGCCGCGGCCAGCGCGCTGGCCGCTTCGTGCGCGGCGAGGCTGGTCTCCAGCGCGTTCTGGCTCATGACGATCTGCCGGACCGCGTCTTCCTTCGCGCGCGTCAGCCTGGTCGAGGCGTTCTCGGCGTTGTTGCGCGCCTGCGCCAGCACGGCGGAGCGCAGCCCGCCGTCGTAGAGCGGGATGGTGATGCCGAGGAAGACGCTGCCGCCGTAGCGGCTGCCGTTGAGGTTCACGGTCGGCGCCTGCTGGCCGACCGCGGGCAGGGCGCTGATCGCGGTCCCGCCGGATGCGTAGGAGGTGACGGCGGAGACGAAGACCTTGGGCAGGAACTCCGCCTCGGCCGCGCGGACCTTGGCCTGGTTGGCCTTTTCCGCGGCATAGGCGCCGAGGATGTCGGGCCGGCTGGCGATGGCGGTGTCGACGATCTCCTCGATCGAGCGGCGCAGCGCGGGCGACAGCGGCCGCACCGGCAGCTCGGCGATCCGCGGCCTGGCCAGCGGCGAGATGCCGATGGCCGAGACCAGGCCCAGGTAGGCGTTGCTTTGCGCGCCCTGCGCCTGCACCAGGGCCAGCCTGGCCTGGGCGCGGTTCTGGGTGGCCTGGGCCACTTCGACCACGGTGCCGATGCCCTGCTGGCGGCGCGCCTGCGCGGCCGCGAGGACGGCGTCCGCGTTGTCCTGCGCCTGCTGCGCCGTGCCGGCGCGCGAGCGGGCGGCCTGGTACAGGTAGAAGGCCACGCTGACGTCGTGGATCACCTGCTGGTGGACCGCGGAGAAGGCGATGTTCGCCGCCACCGAGGTCTGCTCCACCGCTTCGACCAGGCTGGCGCGCTCGCCGAAATCGAACAGCAGCCATTGCAGCGACAGCGCCGAGATCGTGCCGTGCGCCGAGGCGTCGGCCGAGGCCTGCCCGAGCAGCGTCGAGGTGGAGCCGTGGCCGCTCTGGTAGCCGCCCATCGCGGTGGCGGAAATCTGCGGGAGATAGGCGCTCCTGGCGATGCCGGTCGCCAGCGCCGCGTTGCGCGCGTCGTTCCAGGCGATGCGGGTGAGCGGGTTGGCGGATTCCGCCATGTCGATCAGCTCGGCGAGCGTGTAGGCGTGCGCGGCATCGAGGTCCGGCGGCAGCGGCAGCGCCGCCAGCGCGCTGTTGGCGGGCAGGACATAGACGGGCGGCGCGGCGGCCTGCCGCGGCGGGGCCGGCACGATTTCCCCGCTGGCGGTGGTTTCCGGTTGCCACGGACGGTCCGGCCGCGCGGGCGCCAGCTCCAGGGACGAGGTGGCGCAGCCGGCCGCGAGCGCGGCGGCCAGCATGGAAAGGGCCGCCCGCGGGCTAGGTGGGTGCATGGCGTGGGGATTCCTTGGCGGCGCCGCGCGGCGCGGCGCGGCCGCTTTCGGCCAGCCGCCGGTCGATGAGCGTGAGCAGGGCCGCGCGCGCGTCGGGCACATCGGGCATATCGGGTGCGTCGGGCGCAGCCGGCGCCGCGGCGGTGTCACCGGCCGCGGCGCCGCTCGCGCGGCGCAGCCGGCGCGCGATCTCCGGATCGCCCGGCGACGTCTCCGCCAGCACGAACAGCGGGCCGGCCATCGCGCCGAACCTGTCGAGGACCTGGTGCCGCCGTTCGAGCCACGCCGGCGCCGGGCCGATCGACGCGGGCTCGTAGCGGGCCAGGGAAAGGTCTTCGTGGATGGTGCCTTGCAGCGCCAGCGCGGCCGCGGCCTGCCGGCGCCGCGTGTCGGCATGCCGGGTCGCGGCCAGCTGTTCCCACAGCGCGGCGAGGTCCGCCAGCGCGGCGTCGATGCGGCCGGCGATGCTGATCGGCCAGACCCGCGTGAAGACGAGGTAGACCACGAGGTTGCCCAGCATCACGCCGATGATGCGGTCGCGCGCGATGGTCAGGTCGAAGCCCGGCGCGGCGCCTTGCAGCACGCACAGGAAGAACGCGAAGGCGACCTGGAAGCCGGCGTAGGCGATGCGCGGCGAGCCTTGCCCGATCCACGCCGACACCAGCGTGCCGGCGAACACCAGCGCCATCAGCGCGCCGACCGAGGTGAGCGCGGGGACCGCGAACACCAGCGCGGCGGTGCCGAGCAGCGCGCCGGCCGCGCAGCCGGCCAGCCGCAGCGTGAGTTTCTCCACGGTCTCGGCGGCGGTGCCCAGCGATACCAGGTAGCAGGTGATGAAGCAGGTGTGGATGCCGGGCCAGTCGAGCTGCATGTAGAGCAGATAGCAGAACGTGGCGGCGGCCGTGGTCTTCAGTGCGTAGCGGACGTGGTCGGGATTCGAGAAGGCGTCGGGCAGGAAGAAGGCGGACGCATGCGCCTGGTCTGCTGCCTTGCCCGCAGCCTTGCCCGCCGCATTGCCTGCAGCCTGGCCCGCCGCGTCGCTGTCCGGCGCCGGGGTTTCGGCGTAGCCATTGATGGCCGCCACCAGGTTCGCCGCCGCCGTTTCCGCCGCGGCCGGGAGCCTTTCCGCCGGCGGCGGCGCCAGTGCGATGTCGACCGGATAGCCGCCCTGCCCGAGCAGGCGCGCCATCTCGTCCAGGGTGTCGGCAATCGGCGCCGCGAACGATGCCGGCAGGTGCTCGCACGGTTCGCGGGTGACGGCATCGGTCGCCAGCAGGATCGCGGTGGTGGAGGCCGCGGCGTGGCGCAGCGCGGCCAGGTCGGCGGGCGGCAACGTGCCTTCCAGCCTGGCCAGCGAGAGCCAGCCGGCCACCGGCTGCACCGCTTCGCGCAGGCAGGCGTCGAGCGCGTCGCGGCCGGCCCGCGGCGCGCGCAGGCTGCCGGCGGCCACGCGCAGGCACTGCGCCAGCCGGCCGCAGGCCAGGCGCCGCGGCGAGCGGCCCAGCACCAGGTTGACCGCCACGTTGACGCCGATGGGAATCGCCACCATCAGCCAGGCGTAGAGCAGGCCGCGCGTGGCCGCCTCGCCGGTGGGCACGATGCCGAGCTCGTCGAGCGCGAAGCCGACGATCATGGCCACGATGGCGCCGATCGGGCGCAGCTTGCTGGCCGAGGTCAGGAACAGCAGGCCGGCCGACAGCAGCACGATGCAGGCCACCCGCAGCCCCGGGCTGTCGACGCTGAAGACCGCGACCAGCATCACCAGCCCGATCACGAAGCTGAGCAGCACCAGCGCGGCGACGCTCATCAGGATGCTGCTGGCGCGGTCGGGCCGGGTGATGAAGAACACCACATAGGCCGAGATCGCGGCCTCGGGCGTGCGGTAGATGCAGGTCACCAGCACCACCAGCGCGCAGGTCAGCGCGATGCGCGCGGCCGCCTGCGCGCGTCCCGGCGCGGGCGCGAGCAGCCGGGCGAGGTCGCCCGGGCGCAGCCGCGCGCCGTCAGCGGCAGGCCGCGCCATGCCGGATCTCGACGGTGGCGCTCGCGCCGACCCGGGCGAGCGCCTCGGGCGCTTCTTCCAGGCGGATGCGCACCGGGAAGCGCTGCGCCACGCGCACCCAGTTCACCGAGGCCTGCACGTAGGGCAGCGAGCGCGGCAGGTTGACGCGGTCGGTGTCGACGACGCCGGCGCCGATGCCCGTCACGGTGCCGCGGATGGCGCGGTTGCGGTCGATCATCGAGTAGACCGTGGCGCAATCGCCGGCCTTGATCCCGGCCAGCACGGTTTCGCGGAAGTTGGCCACCGCGAACCATTCGCCGGTATGGATCAGCACGAAGAGGGACTGGTTGGGCACCACCACTTCGCCGGACAGGACCGTCAGCCCGGTGACGCGGCCGTCGTGCGGGGCGCGCACCAGCGTGTCGTCGAGCGCGCGCCGCGCGATGGCCAGCGCGGCCTGGCGCGCGTGCATGGCCGCCACCGCGCCCGCTTCGTCGCCCACTGCCTGGGCCGTGGCGGAGCGCTGCACCTTGGCCTGCTTGAGCGAGATCGCCGCGTCGCGCTGCGTGACCTGGGCCTGGTCCAGCTGCTGGGCCGGCACGTAGCCGTCCGCTTCGAGCGGGCGCAGGCGCTCCACCGTGCGCGCGGTCAGGGCGTAGTTCTGCGCGGCGCGCGCGGCCTGCTCGGCGGCGATCGACGCCGCCGCCTGCTCGCTGGCGATGCTCCTGCGCCGGGTGCCGAGCGCGGCCTGCGCCAGCTCCAGGTCCGCCTGCGCCTGGGCGACGGCCAGCCGGTAGGGCTCGGGGTCGATCTGGAACAGCGGCGCGCCCTTGGCGACCTGCTGGTTCTCCGTGACCCACAGCCGGGCGATCCTGCCGCCGACCGGCGAGGCTACGTGGACCACGTCGGCGTCGAGCGTGGCGTCGTCGGAGGACGGGAAGCGCGCGATGCGGTGATAGGCGTAGAAGGCCATGCCGATGCCCAGCACGACGATGGCCGCGGCGATCAGGCGGCCGCGGATGGCGGGTTGGCGCGCGCCGGCCAGCTTCATGGAAATTGTCCCGTTCCGAGCAACCAGGCGAGCACGGCGACCGTCACGCCGATTGCGGTGTTGACCAGCAGTTGGCAAGGCACGATCTGCGCCCATCCGGTGGCGACGAACACCCGGTGCGCAATCACCGCGCCGAGCGCGCCGATCAGCGCGCTCAGCAGCCAGAGCGGGAAGTAGGCGCCGAACAGGTCGAGCGCGGGCGCGCCGCCGAACGCGCAGCCCTGCAGCGAGGCGCACGGCGCGGCCAGCGCGGCCAGCGCCGGCATGCGGCGGCGGCCGCGAGTCCATTGCCCGAAGGGCGTGAGTGCGCTGCTTTCTGTCTGAAACATCGTCAGTTCAATGATCGGTTTCAAGGATCGGCCAGCTCGCTTCCATGCCGCTGCGTCGGAAACAATGCAGGCAATATAGCAGCACGGAATGCGCCTTGTCCAAGAGTTGCGGCGGCGGTGCCGCGCGGGGAAATCCGCGACGCTGCCGGCGGGGTGCTGGCGGGTGTCGGCGGGGGGTGGGCCGCGGCGGCTGGCGGCCGGCGCGGGCCGGCCGGCCCGCTGGCGACGGTCGCGATTCGTACTATGCGCATGCGCATTGGATTTAACCGGACGATTCAGATCGGATAGCCATAAAGTCCTATAAATCATCGCGGAAAAGTTTTTCGATAATTCCATAATTTAAATTTTTTACGCGATAAAGAATTGAACTGGACTATCATGAACCAATTCGTTCTGGCGAACGATCCGCATCGCTGACTTCGGGAGTGGCTCCCTATGAGCGCAGAGATTCTCCAGTTGTTCAGGCTGGTGGGCATCGGCTTGACGCTGATGCTTCCGCTGGCCAATCCGCTGGCATCCATGTCGCTGCTGCTGGCGCTGGGCGCGCACATGCCGGACGCCAGGCGCAAGCGCCAGATCCGGCTCGGCGCCTGCTACGTGACGTCGATCATGCTGGTGGCCTATTACTCCGGCACGTGGATCATGCGCACGTTCGACATATCGATTCCGGGCATGCGCATCGCCGGCGGCCTGATCGTTTCCTTTCTCGGCTTCAAGATGCTTTTTCCATCGGCCCCGGTAACGGACATTCCGGAAACCGGCAAGAAAAAGGCCGAGCAAAGCCAGGAGAATTCCGCCGATATCGCCTTCGTGCCGCTGGCGTTTCCGGGGACCGCCGGGCCCGGTTCCATCGCGATCGTCATCAGCCTCGCCTCCAAGCTCAGCGGCAAGCAGGACGCATATGCCGATTGGGTCCTGGCGGCGGCGCCGGTGATCGTCGCGGTGCTGCTGGGCCTGCTGTTCTGGATCTGCCTGCGCTCGTCCACGCAGCTCGTGCGCTTTCTCGGCAATGGCAGCGTCGAGGCCATCTCGCGCGTGATGGGGTTCCTGCTGGTCTGCATGGGCGTGCAGTTCGTGATCGACGGCACGCTGGAAGTCGTCGCCGCTTCGGCGCATTGAGGAGAACGTCATGTTGCGGCATTTTCGGAAGTTCCGGCTCGCGGCGCTGGGCGCGATCGCCATCGCGCTGACCGCATTGGGCGTCTCGCTCGCCTACGGCTGCACGCGCGTGCTGTATGTCGGCGCGGACGGCCAGGTGATCACCGGACGCTCGATGGACTGGTCCGAGGACATGGGCTCCAATCTCTGGGTGTTTCCCGCCGGCATCGGGCGCGACGGCGCCGCGGGGCCGCGCTCGCCGCGCTGGACGTCGAAATACGGCAGCGTGGTCGTGTCGGGTTATGAGATCGGCAGCGTCGACGGCATGAACGAGCGCGGGCTGGTCGCCAATGCGCTGTATCTCGCCGAGACCGACTACGGCAGGCCCGACGCGCGCCGCGCGGGAATCGCCATCAGCCTGTGGGCGCAGTATGCGCTCGACAATTTCGCCACCGTCGCCGAAGCGGTCGGCGTGCTTGGCCAGAATCCCTTCCAGGTCATCGCGCCGCCGCTGCCCAACGGCAAGCCGCTGACGATCCATCTTTCGCTGTCGGACGCGCAGGGCGATTCGGCCATCCTCGAGTATCTCGGCGGCAAGCTCGTCATCCACCACGGCAAGGCGTTCAAGGTCATGACGAACTCGCCGGCCTACAGCGAGCAGCTTGCGCTCGACACCTACTGGAAGGGCGTCGGCGGCCTGACGTTCCTGCCCGGCACCAATCGCGCGGCGGACCGCTTCGTGCGCGCGTCGTTCCTGCTCGACGCGATTCCGAAGCAGCTCGATCCGAACTACATCGCCGGCGTGCCGAACCGGTCGTACGCGTTCCAGGCCGTGGCCGGCGTGATGAGCGTGATGCGTTCGGTGAGCGTGCCGCTCGGCATCAGCACGCCGGACCAGCCCAACCTGTCCTCGACCATCTGGCGCACCGTGTCGGACCAGAAGAACCTGGTCTACTACTTCGACTCGGCCACGCGCCCGGACACGTTCTGGGTGTCGCTGGACAAGCTGAACCTGAAAGCCGGCGCGCCGGTGCTGAAGCTGGCGATGGACAAGGGGCAGGTCTATGCGGGAGAGGTGTCGGCGTCGTTCGTGCCGGCGCCGCCGTTCACGTTCATGCCGGCGCCCTGACGCGCGGCGGATGAAAAAAGGCGTGGTGGTCGCCCGCCACGCCTTCCTGCGCGCCCGCGCGCCAGATCAGGCCCGGACGTCGGCCCTGGCGAGGTGCCTGGCGAGGAACGCTTCCATCGCCTCGTAGAAGTCGAAGCGGTTTTCCTCGTTGTGGAAGCCGTGCCCTTCGTTTTCCTTGAGCAGGTAGGCCACGTCCACGCCGCGCTTGCGCAGCGCCTCCACGATCTGGTCGCTCTCGGCCTGCTTCACGCGCGGGTCGTTGGCGCCCTGGGCCACCAGCAGCGGCGTGCGGATACGGTCGGCGAAGAACACCGGCGAGGCATCGTGCATGGCCTTGCGGTCGTTCTCGTCGTTGGGGTTGCCGATCATCTCGTAGAGCATGTCGAGCATCGGCTTCCAGTAGGCGGGAATGGTCTCGAGCAGCGTGAACAGGTTCGACACGCCCACGTAGTCGATGGCCGCAGCGTAGCGCTCGGGCGTGAAGGCCACGCCCGCGAGCACCGCATAGCCGCCGTAGCTGCCGCCGTAGATGGCCACGCGGCGCGGATCGGCGATGCCCTGCGCGACGAGCCAGTCGACGCCGTCGTCGATGTCGTTCTGCATGGTCCGGCCCCATTGCTTGAAGCTGGCTTCCCAGAACTTGCGCCCGTAGCCGGTGGAGCCGCGGAAGTTGATCTGCAGCACGGCGTAGCCGCGGTTGGCCAGCAACTGCACTTCGGGGTTGAAGCCCCATACGTCGCGCGTCCACGGGCCGCCGTGCGGGTTGACCACCAGCGGCAGGTTCCGCGCCTCGGCGCCCGGCGGCAGCGTCAGGTAGCCGTGCAGTTGCAGGCCGTCGCGCGAGGTGAAGCCGACCGGCTGCATCGGCGCCATGTCGGCCTCGTCGAGCCACGGCAGGATCTGGCCCAGCGACACCAGCTTGCCGGTGTTGCTGTCGTACAGGTAGCGCGTGCCGGTGGTGCGGTCGCTCGACGCGGACACGATCATGCGGGTCTCGTCGCGCGTGATGCTGGTGACGTGGTGCTCGTAGCCGGGCAGCTGGCGCTCGAGGTCGGCGTGGATCCGCTCGCTGCGCGCGTCGAAGAAATGGCGGCGCGTCTTCCAGTCGGTGTACCAGGCGGCGGTGAGCACGCGGCGGTGGCGCGAGTAGCCGAGGCCGCCGACGTCGACCTCGCCGTGCTCGAACACCAGCTTGCCTTCCTGCGCGGCGTGCGGGTCGAACTCGAAGATGGCGAGCTTGTCGCGGCCGCGGTTCGACTGCACGTAGAGCTGCGCGTCGTCGAAGGTGAAGAACAGCGGCGCGACCGTCTCGCGGAAATCCGTGGTGAGGATGGGGCGGAACGGCTCGTCCTCGGTGTCGCGGTAGAGCAGGGTGGTGTTGACGCCGTCGCTGGCGGTGGCGACGCGCAGGCGCCCGGCGTGGTCGGTGCCCCAGCTCATCACGTTGCCGGGATTCTCGGCGATCTGCACGGACTCGCCGGTCGCGACATCCACGCGCAGCACGTCGAAGACCTGCGGGTCGCGCTTGTTGTGGGACAGCAGGATGTGGCGGTCGTCGTCCTCGAGGTCGTCCACGATCTCCGCGCGCACGCCGGGATACGGCGTCAGGTCGACCGGCTCGCCGCCGTCGACCGGCACCGACAGCACGTGGAAATTCTCGTCGCCGCCGAAGTCCTTGATGTAGAGGATGTGGGCGTTGCCCTTCCAGGTGTGGAAGGGCAGGTCGCGCTCGGTCTCGGCGGTCAGCGGGCGCGCTTCGCCGAGCAGGTTGCCGTCGGCGTCGATGGCCTGCACGAAGACGTTCTGGCGGCCCTGGTGGCGCGCCAGGAAGGAAAGATGGCGCCCGTCCGGCGAGATCGAGAACTGGGAGCGGTCCGGCTTGCGGAACAGCTCGCGCACCGTGTAGTGCCTGGGTGTCTTTGCGTTGCTCTGGTTCAAGGCTGGCTCCTGGATGGGTTCGGGGTGGCCCGCGGCGCGCTCACTCGGCGCGTTGCGCCGCAGGCACGCGGTCGCGCGGGGCGGCCGGGGCGGATGGCGCTGATGGCGCTGTCGCCGCATCGGGCGCGGGCGACGGTGGCTGGTCCTGGTCTTCCTGGTCCTGCGTGGCCTCGCGGCGTTCGATTTCCTCGCGCGTGGAGGTGGACAGGTCCCAGCTGGCGATGAACAGCGCGGCGATCAGCGGGCCGATGACGAAGCCGTTCAGGCCGAACAGCGCCATGCCGCCCAGCGTGGAGATCAGCACCACCCAGTCGGGCATGCGGGTGTCCTTGCCGACCAGGATCGGGCGCAGCACATTGTCCACCGTGCCGATCACCAGCACGCAGAAGCCGATCAGGACCGCGCCCTTGCCGACCTCGCCGGTGAGCAGGAAGTAGATCGCCACCGGCCCCCAGATCAGCGCCGCGCCGACCGCCGGCAGCAGCGAGAGGAAGGCCATCAGCACGCCCCACAGCAGCGAGCCCTGGATGCCGAGGAACCAGAAGATCAGCCCGCCGAGCGCGCCCTGCACGGCGGCCACCACGATGTTGCCCTTGACGGTGGCGCGCGCCACCGTGGTGAACTTGCGCAGCAGGTGCTGCTTGTGCGGCTCGCTCAGCGGAATGGCCTGCACGATGCGGCGCGAGATCTCCGCGCCGTCGCGCAGCAGGAAGAACAGCAGGTACAGCATCACGCCGAAGCTGACCACGAACTGGAACGTGTTCTGGCCGATGCTCAGCGCCTGCGTGGCGATCAGCTGGCTGCCCTGCGCGGCGCCGGCGGTGAGCTTGGCCTGCACGCCGGCGATGTCGGCCATGCCGAAGCGGTCCAGCACCCGGTTCACGGACGGCGGCAGCGCGTGCACGGCCTGCTGGAAGTAGGCGCCGAAATTGAGCTGCCCGGTCTTGATCTGCTGGTAGACCGTGCTGACCTCCTGGGCCAGCGCGCCGGTCACGAAGATCAGCGGCAGCACCACGATCAGCAGGCACAGCGTCAGCGTGGCCAGCGCGGCGAGGTTGCGGCGCCCGCCCATGCGGCGCGTGAGCCAGTTGTTGGGCGGCGTGAAGATGATGGCGAGGATGGCGCCCCAGAACACGGCGCCGAAGAACGGCCACAGCACGAAGCAGAATGCGATCGAGACTGCGGCCAGCAGCAGGTAGAACGCCTTCTGCTGCATGTCTGCTGGTTGGGTCATGGCGCTGTCACCTTGCGTGGAAAATCCCTCGGGGGCACGGGATTATCCCGTCCCGGCATGACAACTCGCCGGGGCGCCGGTCAGGGCGCGGGCGCGCCGACCGGCAGGCCAGTGGTGGCCGGGGCCGGGGCGGGTGGCTATCGGTTATCGGCGGCGGGCTGCGGACTAGCGTACCAGCGGATCGCGAAAGCCGGTGTCGGCGGCGCCGGGGGCGCCGGCCGGCCGGGTGTCGCCGGCGGTACCTTTCTGCCAGGTATCGTAGGCCCAGTAGCCGGCCGCGGCGAGGCCGCCGAGCTTGGCCAGCTTCCAGCCCCAGCGCAGCACCGGGGTCTTGCGCAGCAGGGGCAGCGCCAGGGAAATCGTGGAACTGAGGACCGGGTAGTCGCGCGCCAGGCCCAGCAGCTTGAGCAAGGAGGCGGGCTGCGCCACGCGCGGCAGCCAGCTGCCGAGGCGGCCGAAGCGCGCCGCGCTGCCGCGCACCTGGTGCAGCGCCTGGGCGCAGTCATAGCGCTCCAGCGCGGCGCGCGTGATCAGCAGTTCCTTGCGGATCGCCAGCGGCAGGCGCACTTCGCGCGAATAGCGCACCGGGCGCGGATGCGCGCGCGGCTGGCCGGCGTCGCGGGCCGCGGCGGTGTCGGCGCGCTCGTTGGCGCGCTCATCGGCGCGTTCGGCCGGTGCGTCGCTGGGGTTGGACGGCGTGCTCATCGGCGCAGGATCTCCCGGTCTTTGTCGATCTCGGCCAGGGTGGCCTCGAACAGGGGCGGGGCATGCCGCACGAGGTGGCGCGCCAGCGCCAGGCAGACCGCGCACGCGGCGAGGTAGAACAGGACCAGCGCGCCCAGCGCCTGCCAGCGGTAGGTGTCCCAGAACACGATGGCGATCAGCACGGTCAGCGTGACCAGGGACAGGCCGAAGAACACCAGCCCGAAGCAGGCCAGCAAGGCCATCTTCATCAGGCGCGATCGTTCTTCCGCGAGTTCGACGCTGGCGAGTTCGAGGCGCGTCTGCACCATCGCCACCAGCGATCCTGCCAGGCTGCGCAGGGCGTCCATGAACTTGGGAGAGGAGGTCGGGTCGCTCATGCAATTCCGGCAAGGGCGTGCAGCACGGGGCTGCACCGGTTGCGGACGGGAGCCGGGCCGGCGGAACATGCCGCCGGAGGGCGTTTGCTCCGCATGTTGCCGCGCGCTGCGCAATGCGTGGGCGCAATACGGCTAACGCGGGGCACTCGTTCCTGGCGCCGGGCCATCAGGCCCGGCGGGTCGCATGGTTCAGGATTACTTGCGGTTGAGCAGCAGGCCGACCAGCAGGCCGACGCCGGCCGCCACGCCGACGGCGCGCCACGGGTGATCGTGCACGTAGTCGTCGGTGGCGCGCGCGGCCGCCTTGCTCTTGGTGACGACGGCGTCCTGGAGGTCCTGCGCCTTTTCCTTGGCCTGCTTCAGCAGGCCCATGCCGCGCTCGCGCAGTTCGGCAGCTTTCTCGCCGGTGGTCGAGGCCGCTTGCTTAAGCAGTTCTTCGGCATCGGACAAAACGGTCTTGACATCGCTCATCAGTTTCTCCTGTTTGCGGGCGGTGGTTTCGGATTGTGACATTTTGCCTTCCTCGCACGGTGTCGGGCAGCCTTCTCGCCCTCTTTCTTAGCATATGCGGGGAGCCGCCGTGGTTTCAACACCACGGGTCCGACAAGTTATGTAGGACGCTGACTTGAGACAAAAGTCCTTAAGATGAAAAGGTGATTTTGTAGTGACTTTATATTTGTTTGGGTTGGATCGCAATCGGACTAAACTGGTTCAACCCCAATTTCTCGCGGAAGGAGACAGAGATGGCACTACGTCTAGGCGATATTGCGCCGGATTTCGAGCAGGACTCCAGCGACGGCCCGATCCGCTTCCATGAATGGCTGGGCGACAGCTGGGGCGTGCTGTTCTCGCATCCGGCGGACTTCACGCCGGTGTGCACCACCGAGCTGGGGCTGACCGCCAAGCTCAAGGGCGATTTCGCCAAGCGCAACGTCAAGGTCATCGCGCTGTCGGTCGACCCGGTCGAATCGCATCGCGAGTGGATCAAGGACATCAACGAAACGCAGGGCACCACGGTCAACTTCCCCATCATCGCCGATGGCGACCGCAAGGTCTCGCAGCTCTACGACATGATCCATCCCAACGCGAACGAGACCCTGACGGTGCGTTCGCTGTTCGTGATCGACCCGAAGAAGAAGGTGCGCCTCATCATCACCTACCCGGCCAGCACCGGGCGCAATTTCAACGAGATCCTGCGCGTGATCGACTCGCTGCAGCTCACCGACAACCACAGCGTCGCCACGCCGGGCAACTGGCAGGACGGCGAGGACGTGGTGATCGTGCCTTCGCTGAAGGACGAGGAAGTGATCAAGCAGAAATTCCCGAAGGGCTACAAGGCCGTGCGGCCTTACCTTCGCCTGACGCCGCAGCCCAATCGCTAGGGGCCCGGCGGCAGGCCGGCCGGGCGCGTGGCGCCGGCCGGCGTGTCACGGTGTTGTAACACGATGGGCTCGCCCGTCGTCTCTCCTTGGTAGTGTGCTTGGCCCGGCTTCGCAGCCGGGCCTTTTTGCTTCTTGCCCTTGGATTTCGGAGACGGGGCGGGCGCAGGCTTCAGTAGAAGGCCTGGATGCCGGTCTGGGCGCGGCCCAGGATCAGCGCGTGGATGTCGTGGGTGCCTTCGTAGGTGTTGACCACTTCGAGGTTGACCACGTGGCGGATCACGCCGAACTCGTCCGAGATGCCGTTGCCGCCGAGCATGTCGCGCGCCACGCGGGCGATGTCGAGCGACTTGCCGCACGAATTGCGCTTCATGATCGAGGTGATTTCCACCGCGGCGGTGCCTTCGTCCTTCATGCGGCCCAGGCGCAGGCAGCCTTGCAGGCCCAGCGTGATCTCGGTCTGCATGTCGGCCAGCTTCTTCTGCACGAGCTGGTTGGCGGCCAGCGGGCGGCCGAACTGCTGGCGGTCCAGTGTGTACTGGCGCGCGGTGTGCCAGCAGAACTCGGCGGCGCCGAGCGCCCCCCAGGCGATGCCGTAGCGGGCCGAGTTCAGGCAGGTGAACGGACCCTTGAGGCCGGACACGCCGGGCATCAGGTTGTCTTCCGGCACGAACACCTGGTCCATGACGATCTCGCCGGTGATCGAGGTGCGCAGGCCGACCTTGCCGTGGATCGCGGGCGCCGACAGGCCCTTCCAGCCCTTTTCCAGGATGAAGCCGCGGATGGCTTCCTTGCCGTCGTCGCCGGCCAGCTTGCCCCACACCACGAACACGTCGGCGATCGGCGAGTTGGTGATCCACATCTTGGCGCCGCTCAGTTCATAGCCGCCCGCCACCTTCCTGGCGCGCGTGACCATCGAGCCCGGGTCCGAGCCGTGGTTCGGCTCGGTCAGGCCGAAGCAGCCGATCCACTCGCCGGTGGCGAGCTTGGGCAGGTACTTCTGCTTCTGCGCTTCGCTGCCGAATTCGTAGATCGGCACCATCACCAGCGAGGACTGCACGCTCATCATCGAGCGGTAGCCCGAATCCACCCGTTCCACTTCGCGCGCGATCAGGCCGTAGGACACGTAGTTCAGTCCCGGGCCGCCGTATTGCTCGGGGATGGTCGGGCCCAGCAGGCCGAGCTCGCCCATTTCGCGGAAGATCTCGACGTCGGTCTTCTCGTTGCGGAACGATTGCAGCACGCGCGGCGCGAGCTTGTCCTGGCAATAGGCCTGGGCGGCGTCGCGCACCATGCGCTCGTCGTCGCTCAGTTGCTGGTCCAGCAGCAGCGGGTCGGCCCAGTTGAATTCGGCGTTGGCAGCCATGTAGGTCTCCTTCGGTAGTGCAGTGCGTTGTGCGGGTTCGTGCAGGGGTTTGCGGGCGCCGGCGGGATGGCGCGGCGGATCGGGCCGGGCGGTCTCGCGGGTGGCCTGGGGTCAGCAGGCCTCAACAAAAGCATCGGCGCATTCCGCGGTCTGCGGTGACTTTCGTGACTTTCGCCGCGACTTTGTAGTTCCGCATTGCGGAACTTTGTTCCGATGATGTAGTATAGCGCAATGCGCGGTCCGTGCAATAGCCGGAATCGGCATGACCGTGGCGGCCCCTTCCGTTGCGGCCGCGGCACCTTCCCATTCCACCAGCCGGAGCGCTCTCTTGGCCACCGAACCGCAAGCCTTGCCCGCCACGCAGCAGGCGGATGCCGCCGGCCCCGCGCCGCGCGAGAGCGATCCCAACTTTGTCGCCGCGCTGGCGCGCGGCCTGGAGCTGCTGCGCTGTTTCCGCACCGGCGAAGCGATGCTGGGCAACCAGGACTTCGTGCGCCGCACCGGTTTTCCCAAGGCGACCGTGAGCCGTCTGGCCGGCACGCTGGTGCAGCTCGGCTACCTGCGCTACGACGACAGCCTGGGCAAGTACGCGCTCGACGCCGGCGTGCTGGCGCTCGGTTATGCGTACCTGTCGGCGTCCGGCGTGGTGGCGCTGGCGCGGCCGCACATGCTGGCGTTCGCGCAGTCCTACGGGGTCTCGGTCTCGCTCGGCAAGCGCGAGCGCATGGAGGTGATCTACCTGGAGTCGATCCGCAACGATGCCGGCGTGATGCTCGGGCTGGGCGTGGGCTCGCGCCTGTCGCTGGTGTCGAGCTCGATGGGGCGCGCCTACCTGGCGGCGCTGCCGGCGGCGCGGCGCGAGCGCGTGCTGGCAGAATTCGCGCAGGCCTTCCCCGAGCAATGGAAGACGCAGGAAGGGCCGACGCGCGCGGCGCTGGCGCAGGCCGCGGGGCAGGGCTACGCGGCCTCGTTCCGCGACTGGCACCCGGCCATCCACGCCTGCGCGGTGGCGTTCCGGCCGGTGGGGGAGAAGGAGCTGCACATGCTGAGCTGCAGCGCCTCCTACGGTTCCGTGGAAGAGGCCGTGTTCCACGACAAGCTGGCGCCGGCCCTGCGCGCGCTGGCCGCGCGGCTGTCGGACCCGGCGCCCTGAGCGCGCGTCAGAGGTCGGTGCGCAGCTTCCACAGCTCGGGGAACAGCACCACGTCGAGCATCTTGCGCAGGTAGCTCACGCCCTCGGTGCCGCCGGTGCCGCGCTTGAAGCCGATCACGCGCTCCACCGTGGTGACATGGCGGAAGCGCCATTGGCGGAACGCATCTTCCAGGTCGACGAACTTCTCGCCGAGCTCGTACAGTTCCCAGTGCGCGCCGGGCTGGCGGTAGACCTCCAGCCACGCCGCCTCCACCGAGGCGTTCTCGCCGGCCGGGCGGGTCCAGTCGCGCTCGATGCAGCCCGCGTCGATGGCGAAGCCGCGCCGCGCCATCAGGCGGATCGCCTCGTCGTACAGCGACGGCGTGCGCAGCGCCGCCTCCACCAGCGCGAGGTGCTCGGGCCGGTGCGCATGCGGGCGCAGCATGGCGGCGTTCTTGTTGCCGAGGATGAACTCGATCTCGCGGTACTGGTAGGACTGGAAACCCGACGACATGCCGAGATACGGGCGCATCGCCGAGTATTCCGGCGGCGTCATGGTGGCCAGCACGTTCCACGCCTGCACCAGCTGCTCCATGATGCGCGACACGCGCGTGAGCATCTTGAAGGCCGGCGGCAACTGGTCGGTGCGCACGCACTCGCGCGCCGCGCGCAGCTCGTGCAGCGCCAGCTTCATCCACAGCTCGCTGGTCTGGTGCTGCACGATGAACAGCATCTCGTTGTGCTCGGGCGAGAGCGGATGCTGGGCGGTGAGGATCTGGTCCAGCGCCAGGTAGTCGCCGTAGCTCATGTCCCCGGCGAAGTCCATCTGCGCATCGTGCCAGGCGGCCTCGCCGCCCGCCGCCGCGGCATTCGTGGCGTTCGTGGCGTTGGCGGCGTTCGTGGCATCGCCAGGCCCCGACATCGGGCATCCCTTGTTGGCGCTCATGTCGCTCTCCTCCTCAAGTCACCAGGCCGCGCGCCTGGTGGCGGGCTTCCTTGTAGCTGCCGCTGTCGAGCACGTCGCGCAGCACCTCCACCGCGTCCCACACGTCGGCGAAGCCGATGTACAGCGGCGTGAAGCCGAAGCGCGCGATGCGCGGCTCGCGGTAGTCGCCGATCACGCCGCGCTCGATCAGCGCCTGCACCAGCGCGAAGCCGTCGGGATGGGCGAAGCTGACGTGGCTGCCGCGGCGCGCGTGCGCGCGCGGCGTGGCCAGCTCGAGCGGATGGTGGCCGCAGCGCTGCTCGACCAGCGCGATGAACAGGTCGGTCAGCAGCAGCGACTTGGCGCGCAGCGCCTGCATGTCGGTCCGGGCGAAGAGATCCAGGCCGCATTCGACCATCGCCAGCGAAGTCACCGGCTGGGTGCCGCACAGGAAGCGGCCCACGCCCGCGCGCGGGCGGTAGCCCGGCTCCATCGCGAACGGCGCGGCGTGGCCCCACCAGCCCGACAGCGGCTGCCAGAACGCATCGCGCAGCGCCGGCGCGACCCACAGGAAGGCCGGCGAGCCGGGGCCGCCGTTGAGGTATTTGTAGGTGCAGCCCACCGCGTAGTCCGCGCCCGACGCCGTCAGCGCCACCGGCACCGCGCCGGCCGAATGGGCCAGGTCCCACACCGTGAGCGCGCCGCGCGCGTGCGCCATCGCGGTCACGGCGGCCATGTCCAGCATTTCGCCGCTCTTGTAGTTCACGTGGGTCAGCATCAGCACCGCGGTGTCGGCGCCGACCGCGGCGTCGATCTCCTGCGGCGCGTCGACCAGGCGCAGCGAATAGCCTTGCTGCAGCAGGTCGGCCAGGCCCTGCGCGATGTACAGATCGGTGGGGAAATTGCTGGCTTCCGAGACGATGACCTTGCGCCGCGGGTCGCGCGCCTGCTGCACGCGCAGCGCCGCGGCCAGGACCTTGAACAGGTTGATCGAGGTGGTGTCCGTCACCACCACTTCGTCTTCGCCGGCGCCGATCAGCGGCGCGAGCTTGTTGCCCAGGCGCTGCGGCAGGTCGAACCAGCCGGCGGTGTTCCAGCTGCGGATCAGGCCATGCCCCCATTCCTCGCTCACCACCTCGGCGGCGCGCGCGGCGGCGCTGCGCGGGCGCGCGCCCAGCGAGTTGCCGTCGAGATAGATCACGCCTTCGGGCAGCGCGAACTGGTCGCGCAGCGGGCGCAGCGGGTCCTGCCGGTCGAGTGCGAGGCATTGCTCGCGGCTTGGTGCGGTCATGGGAGCTTCCTGGAGAAAAAACGGATTCGGTGGGCCTGCGCGTCAGGCCAGGCTGCGCAGCACGGCGCGCACCGGGCTGGCGTCGAGCCCGGCCAGGCGCAGCGGCAGCGCGATCAGTTCGTAGTCGCCGGCGGCGACGGCGTCGAGCACCAGCCCTTCGAGGATGGCCAGCCGGTGCCGGCGCACCATGCGGTGCGCCTCCATCGTCTTGGATTCCTGCGGGTCCAGCGAGGGCGTGTCGATGCCGACCAGCATCACGCCGTGGGCGGCCAGCAGCGCGATGGTCGCGGGCGCCACCGCGCAGAACGCCGGGTCCCACCGCGCCAGCGGCGCGGCCTGGTAGGTGCGCAGCAGCACGCGCGGCGGCGTGCCGGCCAGCGCGTGTTCGACGTGGCGCGGCTCGACCAGCGGCGCGGCGCCCAGGCAATGGATCACGCGGCACGGGCCGAGGTAGGGCGCGAGGTCGACCGCGCCGATGGGCGCGCCGTCGGCGGCGTAGTGCAGCGGCGCGTCGGCATGCGCGCCGGTGTGCGGCGACAGCGTGATGCGGCCCACGTTGACCGGGCAGTGCGCGTCCATCTGCCACGCGCGCTCCTGCCGGAACGGCGTGTCGCCTGGCCACACGGGGGTGTCGGGCGACAGCGGCGGGCTGATGTCCCAGAGCTGGCGCTCGGGCGTGGCGGTGGCGGCGGGGCGGTTCGTCATTGGCGGGGCGGGCGAGTGGCGCCGGGGTCCGGCGTTCCTTGGCTCGGCGAGGAGCGGATGACGGCATGATAGTCAATATCCCAGGCAAGAGGCTTGCTAAATACCCCGGGTATCGACCTCGGATTCGCATAGAATTTCACCGAATACGAGAATGTGGAAAGAATCTGCGAAATGAACCTGGACCCTACCGATCTGCGCATCCTGGCCTGCCTCCAGGAGAACGGGCGCATCAGCAACCAGGACCTGGCCGACCGCGTGGCGCTGTCGCCGTCGGCGTGCCTGCGCCGCGTGCGGCTGCTGGAGGACAGCGGCGTGATCGGCGGCTACCGCGCGTGGTTCGACGCCGAGCAGCTCGGGCTGGAGATCGAGGCCATCGTGCAGGTGTCGATGCGGCACGACGTGGAGGGCTGGCACGATACCTTCAACGCGGCGGTGCAGGCGTGGCCCGAGGTGGTGTCGGCCTACATCATCACCGGCGACAGCAACTACATCCTCAAGGTGCAGGCGCGCAACCTCAAGCACTACTCGGATTTCATCGTCAACCGGCTATACCGCACGCCGGGCGTGATGGACATCCGCTCCAACATCGTGCTGCAGAAGATCAAGACCGACGGTTCGCCGCTGGCGGTGATCAAGGGCGCGCCGGGCGCTTGAGCGTTGCCTGCGCGCCGCGCGCGCGTTGTCTGGGCGCCGCCTCGCGCGGCGCGTGCAGCGCGATCAGGCGGCGCAGCGCGTCCTTGAGCTGGTCGGCCTGCGCCGGGCCGAAATCGTCGAGCATCCGGCGCTCGTGCCGCGCCGCCTGCGCGAGCAGGGCGCGCGCGCAGGCCCGGCCGCGCGCGGTGATGGAAACCAGCGCGTGGCGGCGGTCGCGCGCGCCGTTGCGGCGTGCGACCAGCCCGCCGGCCTCCATGCGGCCGATCAGCTTGGTCAGGGTGGGCTGCTTGGCGAGGGTGAGATCGGCCAGCGTGCCGATGGTGCATTCGGGCCGGTCGGCCAGCGCGGCCAGCACGCGCCATGCGGGGATCGAGAGGCCGGCGGCCTCCACCTGCCGGTGGAACTCGTCCGCCATCAGGTGGCTCGCGCGCGCCAGCAGGTAGGGCAGGTAGCCGTCGACGAAGGCGCCCGCCGGTGCCGGCGGCGGTGGCGGCGGAGATGGCTGCGGTTGCGTCATGGCGCGCGCCCGGCGCCTCAGTCGGCGAGCGGGCGGGTGGTGCCGAAACGGCCGTCGTGGAACACCAGCGGGCCGCCGGCGAGGCCGTGCACGCCGCAGCGCTCGACCTCGCCCACGAAGATCACGTGGTCGCCTTCGTCGTAGCGGCTGCGGTTGTGGCATTCGAACCAGGCCAGCGCATCGGCCAGGATCGGCAGGCCGGTCTCGGACAGGCGGTAGTCCACGCCGGCGAAGCGGTCGCCCTTGAGCGTGGCGAAGCGCTGGCACAGGTCCAGTTGCGAGTCCGACAGCACATTGATGATGTAGTGCGAGCCGTCGCGGAACATCGGCAGGCTGTTGGCGCGCGTGGCCATGCTCCACAGCACCAGCGGCGGATCGAGCGAGACCGAGTTGAACGAGCTGGCGGTGATGCCGACGAACGGCGCGCCCGGCGGCGAGCCGGGGCCCGCGCGCGTGGTGATGACCGTCACGCCGGTGGCGAACTGGGACAGCGTGCGCCGGAAGTGCAGCGTGTCGAAATCGGGAGAGGCAGCCTTGCCGACGGTGCGCGGCGTGGCTTCAGGCATGCCCATAGCGCGGGCTCCACTTGAATCCATGAAATTTCATATATTATTTGCGCCGGCGACGAGAAGCACAAGTACAAGCTAAGGCGTCCGGCGCGGCGCATCGGTGGGCTGGCGCACCAAGGCGGCGGCGTGCCCCCGGACCCGGCGCCCTGCCGGCCGGACAGGCCGTGGGGATTGTAGCGGAGTCCCAATCCCGACCCGCCAGTGTGGCGTTGTCCGGGCCGGCGCCGCTGCCTAGCCGGGAACACGGACACATGACGGGAAACGCATGACCGCGGCCACGCTCCGCATGCGTCCCGGCGGGGACGGCGTGCCGCCATGCCGCCGCGGGCGCGCCGGGGCGGCATGAGATGCGCCGAACGAGTATGCTAGTTGAATCCACCGTCGGAGCCGGAGAGAACAAGATGGAAAAAGAGTTGGAAAGCGAGCGCGAGGTCGCCACCCTGGGCGGCGGCTGCTTCTGGTGCCTGGAAGCGGTCTACCAGCAGGTCAGGGGCGTGCGGGCGGTGGAATCGGGCTATACCGGCGGCCACGTGAACCATCCGACTTACGAGCAGGTCTGCGACGGCGACACCGGCCACGCCGAAGTGGTGCGCGTGACGTTCGACCCCTCGGTGATCAAGTACCGCGAGATCCTGGAAATCTTCTTCGCCATCCACGATCCGACCACGCTCAACCGGCAGGGCAACGACGTCGGCCCGCAGTACCGCTCGGTGATCTTCACCCATTCGGAGCCGCAGCGCGCGACGGCCGAGTACGTGATGCGCGAAGTGACCGCGCAAAAGCTGTACGACGCCCCGCTGGTGACGCAGATCGAGCCGGGCCAGCCGTACTGGCGCGCCGAGGAAGGCCACCAGAACTACTACCAGACCCATCCGACCCAGGGCTATTGCTCGTTCGTGATCTCGCCCAAGCTGGCCAAGTTCCGGCAGAAGTTCGCGCACCTGCTGGTGCGCTGATCCGCCGGCGCGCTCAGTCGCGCGCCAGCCGCTCGGCGATGGCCTCGGCCAGCCGCACGCAGCTCAGCGGCGCGCAGCCCTCGGCCTTGTTGCTCACGATCACGTAGGCGGGCTGGCCCGCGCGCAGCGTGCGGACCACCTGTTCTGCGATCACCGCGCGCGTGTGCGGGTCCTCGTCCAGCAGCCGGTCGAACGGCGCGTAGCGCGATTCGGCCTGCTCGTAGGCAAAGCCCGCATGCAGCATCCAGCGCAGCACCAGCGGCCCCGGCATGCCTTCGTCCATCAGCGCCTGCGCCGGCAACTGGCGCTCGGCCGGCGGCATGCGCTCGCGCGCCGACAGGCAGAAGCGCACGCCGCGCGCGCGCAGCAGCTTGATGAAGCGCGGCGTGAGCAGGGATGCGTCGCGCAGCTCCACCGCGTAGCACGCATGCGGATTGGCGCCGGCATCGAGCGCGGGCAGCGCGCCGAGGAAGGCGTCGAGCCGCGCCAGGAAGCCGGCGCCGTCCGCGGCCATCGCGCCCAGCGGCGAAAGCTGGAACAGCAGCGGGCCGCATTGCTCGCCGAGCCCCGCGGTGGCCGGGCCGATGAAGTCGCGCGCGGCGATCTCCGCGTTCAGGAAGCTGGTGTTGGCCAGCCGGCCCGCGCCCTCGGCGGTGCGCAGCCACGGGTCGCAGATGCTGGCGGGCGCCTTGGTCAGGAAGCGGAAATGCGCGGGCACCTGGGCCGCGTAGGCAACGTAGTCGGCCAGCGGGATCGGCGCGTAGAAGCCGCGGTCGATGCCGGCCGCGCGCAGCAGCGGATGCTGCGAATAGGCGGCCAGGCCCTTGCGCGAGAGCAGGCTGTCGCTGTATTCGCCCTGGTAGACCAGGCCGTTCCAGCCGCCGTAGGACCACGACGAGGTACCGAGATGCAGGCCGGCGGGAAGGCGTTCGGCCAGCGCGAGGAGGGCGGGATCGGGCGGCGGCGCCTGCACGCTTTTTCCGCGTGCGGGGCGCGCCGCCGGCGCGGCGGCCGGCACGGGTGTTTCCGGCAGGCCGCCGAACAGGTCTTCAGTCAAGCGGGTTTTCAGTCCAGCGGTTTGTCGTAGATGTAGCGGCGCGACCAGGGCAGGCTCTGCGAGGGCAGGCCGGCCTTGTGGCAGACCACCTGGTAGATCGACATCTGGTCGGTATCGAAGGCGTGCGCGCAGCCCGCCAGGTAGACGCGCCAGATGCGGTATTTCTTCTCGCCCACCATCGCGCGGATGGTATCACCCTGCGCCTCGAAGTTGTCCGCCCAGTGGTGCAGCGTGCGGTTGTAGTGGTTGCGCATCAGCTCCACGTCGGTGGCTTCCAGGCCGCCGCGCTGGAGCGTGTTGAGCACCATGCCGATGTGCGGCAGCTCGCCCTGCGGGAACACGTAGCGGTCCATGAATTCGGAGCCGTCCATCGGCGTGGCGCCGCTCTCGGGATCGGGCGAGGTGATGCCGTGGTTCATGGCGAAGCCGTCGTCGGCCAGCAGCTCGCGCATGCGCTTGAAGTAGCCGGGCAGGTTGTCCTTGCCGACGTGCTCGAACATGCCGACGCTGGTGATGCGGTCGAACGTGCCGGCGGTGTCGCGGTAGTCCTGCAGGCGGATCTCGATGCGGTCCGACAAGCCCGCCTGCCTGACCCGCTCGGTGGCCAGGTCGAACTGGTTCTGCGACAGCGTGATGCCCACGCAGCGCGCGCCGAACTTCTGCGCCGCGCGCAGCACCAGCGCGCCCCAGCCGCAGCCGATGTCGAGCAGGGTCTGGCCGGGCTGCAGGCGGATCTTGGTCAGGATGTGGTCGATCTTCTTGCGCTGCGCGGTGGCGAGGTCCTCGTCGCCGTTTTCGAAGTAGGCGCAGGAATAGACCATCGCCGGATCGAGCCAGAGCGCGTAGAACGCGTTGGAGACGTCGTAGTGGTACTGGATCGAGGCCTTGTCGGCGGCCTTGGTGTGGGCGAAGTGCTGCGCCACGCGGGCCAGCGCGCCGCCGGCCTGCGCGCTGGCGGCGGCGGAGAAGCGGTAGGCCACGGCGATGATGTCGCTGAGCTTGCCGTCCAGGTCGATCTTCTCCTGCACGTAGGCTTCGCCGAGGTTGTCGAGGCTCGGCGTGAGCAGCAGCGGCAGCGCGCCCGCCTCGCGGACCGTCAGCGTGACCGCGGGCTGCTCGAAACGGCCGAGCGGATACTCGTTGCCGTTCCATAATCGCAGCTTGACCGGGAGGTTGGCTCGCTCGCGCAGATCGGCGATCCAGTGATCCAGTTGCTTGTCCAGTGCTTGCTTGAAAAACATGCGGCCTCCCAAATTGGCGGTTGCGGCACACTCCTCGAACCTCAGCAGCGGGCAGGCTGGGCCTGCACACGATGGCGTCTTCCTCGCGGAAGTGCCGATGACTCACTTTACGACAATTCCCAATTTTGTGCAGTGCGCGGCCCCGATGCGCGCGGGGCCGCGGCCGCCTGGCCGCCCGGACAATTCAGCCGCTATTCAGCCGCCGTTCAACGGCTCACGGCGACAGCCGCACGATCTGCCACGCGCCGTCCGCCTGCAGCCGGTAGGCGATGCGGTCGTGCAGGCGCGACGGCCGGCCCTGCCAGAATTCGATGCGCGACGGCACCAGGCGATAGCCGCCCCAGTGGGCCGGCCGCGGCGGGTTGTCGCCGAACCTGGCGCGGAAATCCGCCTCGCGCTGCTCCAGCACCGCGCGGTCCGCGACCTCGCGGCTCTGCTCCGACGCCCACGCGCCCAGGCGCGAGCCGAGCGGGCGCGAGGCGTAATAGGCATCGCTCTCGGCATCGCTGACCTTTTCCACGGTGCCTTCCACGCGCACCTGGCGCTCGAGCTGCACCCAGTGGAACAGCAGCGCCGCGCGCGGGTTGCCGGCCATGTCCAGGCCCTTGCGGCTTTCGTAGTTGGTGAAGAAGGTGAAGCCGCTGGCGTCCATGCCCTTGAGCAGCACGATGCGCGCGGACGGCTGGCCGTCGGTGTCGACGGTGGCCAGCGTCATCGCGTTGGGCTCGGGCAGCTTGGCATGGATGGCTTCGTCGAACCAGCGCTGGAACTGGCTGATGGGATCGGTCGCCACGTCGGACTCGGAGAGCGAGCCGAGCACGTAGGTGCGGCGGAGGTCGGCAAGTTGGGTCATGTCGGATCAGGTATCAAGTCTGCGTGCCGCGCCGGGCAAGCCTGCCCGGCACCGGCGGCGCGCCTGATTCGAGTATAGCGAAAGCGCACCCGGCCGCATTTGCGCACGCGCAAGCCCTCGCGTTGCCATCGTCAGGCCGCTGGCGGCGGCAGCTTGCGTGCATGCCCGCGCGAGTAGTAGCCGGCCACGCCCATCGCGCCCGCCATCGACAGGAAGATCGGCAGCATGCCGAGCGCGGTGCCGACCACGCCGAAGGTCAGCGGCCACACCACCTGGCTGGTATTGAGCACGGCCGAGCGCAGCCCCAGCGCCTCGCCGGCGCGCCCGCTCGGCGAGGCCGCGTGCAGGATGTTCATCACGTTGGGCTGCGCGCTGCCCAGCGCCAGCCCGAGCAGGAACGCCAGGCAGCACATCAGCCAGAACTGCGCGACGAAGGGATAGAGCAGGTAGGCCACCGCGCCGAGCAGCAGCGCGCCGCGGATCACCTTCCACTCCGACAGCCGGCGCGACACCAGCGGCATCGCCACGCGGATGGCGAAGGTGGCGATGGCGAACGCGCCCAGCACCCAGCCGATCGACGACGGCGACAACCCCACGCGCGTGCCCTGGATCGGGATCAGGAAGGCATGCAGGTCCCACGCGGCCGACAGCACCGCGCTGGCGATGAACACCGCGCGCAGCTCGGGGTGCGCCAGCAGGCCCAGCGTGGAACTGCGGCTGCCGTCGACGATGGCGTTGCGCGCGGCCCGGGCGCCGCGCGCGGGCAGGCGGTGGCGCACCAGCTGCAGTCCGGCCAGCCCCGCCGCGGCCACCGCCACCAGCGTGAAGAAGGCCGGGCGGAAGCCCGCGTGCTCGATCATGTAGCCCATCACCACCGGCCCCAGCGTGCCGGAGAACGACAGCCCGAGCGCGTGCAGCGTGTAGTTGCGCAGCCGCGTGCCGTCGCTGGAGATCTGGCCGATCAGCAACTGCATGGCCACCTGCACCAGCATGAAGCCCACGCCGATCAGCGCGCACGAAAGATAGAGCGCCGCGATGCCCGGCCACAGCGCCGGCAGCAGCGTGCCCGCGAGCACCATCAGCGAGCCGGCCATGAGCGGCTTGCGCGGGCCGATCTCGTCGATGCGCTTGCCGGCATGGATGGCCAGCAGCATCGGCAGCAGCGCATAGAGCGACATCAGGATGCCGAGCGTGACGGTGGAGGCCTTGAGGGACAGCGCGAACAGCGACACCACCACGCGGCTGGCATTGAAAGCCACGTGGTTGCACACCGTGAGCGCGATCAGGCAGCTGATCGGCGGAACGGTGGCGTGTAGCGGCGTCATGCGCGGGCGGGGGCTTTGGGGGAATCCGGGAGAAAAACAAGTGCGGCCGAAACCGCACCCTGAGAAGGACGCCACGATCACTCGCAGAGGTCCGCAATGCGCCATCTATTGAAGACTTCGTTGTAAATGGCCGTTTAATTATGCGAGCGGCGTGTGCGATAGACAACGGTTCTCTGCACCAGCGTGGCGAAAGTGTTGCGAAATTGCGTCGATACATGCGCGGGTGTCGCGCACGGGCAACGGTGGCGCCACCGCGATGGTGCGCGGCGGTCAGCCGCCTTGGTGCAGCGAGGCGTCGGGCGCCGGCCGCGCCGGCGCGGCGGCAGCGCCCGCGCCCGATGGCACGGGGCCGGCGGCGCCGCTGGCCGGCTCGCGGTAGGCCTGGCCCGGCGGCGGCGCCAGCGGGCGCTTGCGCACCTGCGCCAGCAGCTTGCCGCACTGGGACTCCTCGCCGCCGCCGGAGAGATCGATCAGCGGCAGCACCGCGGCGCCGACCGGCGCCACCAGCGCCAGCGCCACCGCGCCGCCCGCGCGCAGGGCCAGCACGCCGATGTCGGGGCTGACCGTGGGCTTCTTGAGCGTGCCGCCCACGTAGAGCGGCGAGCGCAGCGAGAAGATGCGCAGGCCCTTCGAGTCCGGCCGGATGGTCAGCGCGAGCCGTTCGCTGGCCAGGTCGACCGCGCCGGTGGTGTCGATCACGGCGTCCTGCGTGTCGAGCACGAAGGTGCGCGCGCGCGCCAGGCCGTTGGTGAAGCTGACGTCGCTCACGCCGCAGTTGATCCGCACCGGCTTGTCGCCGAACAGCTTGGAGATCACCACGCTGCCCACGTTCAGGCCCATCGCCTCGAGGACGAACTTGCTCACCGTGCCGTTTTCCACCAGCAGCTTGGCTTCGCCGTTGGCGCTGCCGAGCAGGGTCGCCACCGAGTTGCCGGTGGCGCTGAGCCGCGCGGCGCCGTTGAGCTCGCCGATGCTGGCGCGCATCGACTCGAATTTCGGGAACAGCTGCTTGAGCTTGAGATGGCGCGCCTTCATGTCGATGGTGGCGGCCAGCGGCGCGCGCTTGCCGTTGAGCTGCAGCGTCGACACCAGGTTGCCGCCGGCGATGCCGAAGTCGAGCGGGTCCAGCGTGAGCAGGCCGTCGTCGAGCTTGAGGTGGGTGACGAGATCGGTGATCGGCAGGTCGGCGGTGCGCACGATGCGCTTGCCGGTGAACTTCACGTCCGCGTCGATGCTGTCCCAGCGCTCGGTGCGGAACGGCGCCACCGGCAGCGCCTTGTCGGCGGGCTGGCGCACGGTGCTGTCCGCGGCCGCGCCGCCGGGCCTGGCGTCGGCGCCGATCAGCGGCGCCAGGTCCTCGAAGCGCAGCTGGCTCGATTCCAGCTCGCCCGACAGCAGCGGACGCGGCTGGCGCTGGGCGTAGCTGAGCGTGCCGCTCAGGTCGCTGCCGCCCACGCGCCCGCTGAACTTGTCGTAGCGGTACGTCGAGGCGCCCTTGCGCAGCGTGGCCACCAGCCGCCCGCGCGTCTCGTAGGGCGGCGTGCTGGGCAGCACGATGCCGGTGAGCGCGTACAGCCGGGCCATGTTGTCGCCGGACAATTGCAGGTTGACGTCGAGCGCGCCGAGATGGGCCGGGTTGGTGAGCGTGCCTTCCACCACCGCGCGCGTGTTGCCGACGCGCGCATCGGCCTGCACCGGGAACGGCACGTTGGCGTCGCGCAGGCTCAGCACCGTGCCGGCCTTGCCGCTGGCGCTGATGGTGGCGTCGTGGTAGCGGCCGGTGGCCTTCCAGCGCAGGCCGTAGCGCTGGCTGGCGGGCGCTGCCGCCGTGGCGCCGGCGGTGCCCGAGGCCGCCGCGCCGGTGAGCGCGCCGTCGCGGGCCTTGTCGTAGAGCGGACTGTCGCCGATGGTGTCCAGGCGCGCCTGCATGTCGAGCTTCAGCACCTGGTCGGACAGGCTCAGGTCGCCCTGCGCCAGCGCCACCTCGCCGATGTCGAGCCGCCACTCGGACGGCTGCTTGCTGGCCGGCGTGGCGAAGGTCCAGTTGTTGCGCTGGTCGGCCAGGCGCTCCAGCCACACGGCCGGGCTGTCGACCACGATGGTGGAGATCGAGATCTGGCGCGACAGCAGCGGCAGCGGGCGCAGCACGAAGATCAGCTCGCGCACGGTGGCGAAGTTCGGCTCGCGCGCCCAGTCCGGGTTGCCGATCGTGATATCGGCGGCCGACAGCCGCGGCCACGGCACCCAGGTGTGCCAGCCGGTCTCGCCCTGCGCGCTGCGCCAGGTCAGCGTGAGGTCGCCGTTGACGGCGAAAGGCCGGCCGATGGCCTCGGACACGCGCTGGTTGAGCCACGGCTTGAGGCGGTTCCAGTCGAAGGTCAGGACGACCACGACCACGATGGCCACCAGCGCCAGCGGCGTCAGTACACTCCAGAGAACGGCCTTGCGGCGCACGGGCATGGGATTGTCGTCCTGGTCGGGCGGGTGGCCGCGGCGCCGGCCCCGGGGGTGGGGCGATGCGGCGGCCGGACCACTGTTGTCAGGTATTGTATAGTTGCGCGCCGCGTTCTCCTGTCGGCGCCAGGCTGACAGGGTGACGCAGGCGGCGCCTGGACGGCCAGTCCGCCCGCGTCCGCCCGCCGGCGGCCTTCCTTCAGCAAGCCTCGATCCTATCCATGAGCCACCTCGTCCCGGAAACCTCCCCGGCCCCTTCCGCCTCCCCGGAACTGGCGCAGCTGCCGCCGGCGCTGACGCACGAGAGCCCGGCCGACGACGACTACCACCGCCGCTTCGGCGGCGTGGCGCGGCTGTACGGCGCGGCCGGGCTGGCGCGGCTGGAGGCGGCCAGCGTGTGCGTGGTCGGCATCGGCGGCGTGGGCAGCTGGGCGGCCGAGGCGCTGGCGCGCAACGCGGTCGGCCGCGTCACGCTGATCGACCTCGACCACATCGCGCTGTCCAACACCAACCGCCAGATCCACGCGCTGGGCGATGCCTACGGCCGCGCCAAGGTGCAGGCGATGGCCGAGCGCATGGTGCAGATCAACCCGCGCTGCCGCGTGACCGAGGTGGACGACTTCGTCACCGAGGACAACGTCGCCGAGCTGCTTGGCGGACACGACTACATCATCGACGCGATCGATTCGGTCAAGGTCAAGGTCGCCATGCTGGGCTGGGCGCGCCGCACCGGGCGGCGCATCATCACCTGCGGCGGCGCCGGCGGCCAGCTCGACCCGACCCGCATCCGCGTGGTCGATTTCTCGCGCACGGTGCAGGACCCGCTGCTGGCCAAGGTGCGCTCCCGCCTGCGCCAGGACTGGGGCTGGCCGCGCAATCCCAAGCGCAAGTTCGGCATCGACGCGGTCTTCTCCGACGAGCCGCTGCGCTATCCCGAACCCGAGCAGCAGGCCTGCGAGATCGACGAAGCCCCGGCCGACGCGCCCGCGATCGCGCCCGCCGGCCCGCAGGGCCTGGCCTGCGCCGGCTTCGGCTCGTCGGTGGCGGTCACGGCGGTGTTCGGCATGGTCGCCGCCGCCAGCGTGCTGGGCGCGCTCACCGCGCTGACCGAGCCCGCCGCCCCCGAGTGAGCCGCGCGCCCGCGCTAGGCGGCCAGCGCCGCCAGCAGGGCCGCTAGCTCGCCCTCGCCCGGCGCGGTGTTGTCGAAATAGCGCAGCTCGGGGTGCTGCTCCGGCGCCGGCATGAAGCGCCGCGCGCGGTAGTCCTCCCAGTGCGCGAGCTTGTAGGCATCGTTGGGGTTGCCGCGCCGCACGATGCGCGCGTGCGCCTCGTCCTCGGGCAGGTGGACCCACACCGTGCGCACCTGGGTGCCGGCGGGCACGCGCAGCCATGCCGGATCGTGCAGCCGGTGGTCGCGCACCTCGCGCGACAGCGGCCCGACCACGATCACGCTGATGCCCAGCGCGAGGTTCTCGCGCGCGGTGTCGAGCAGGCCGTGGTATTCGGCGTCGCGCAGGTACTTGAGGTAGGTGGGGCTGTCGCGGTCGTTGGGGTCGCCGGTCAGCGCGCCCATCGCGGCGGCGCTGTAGCTGCCGTACAGGGTGTCCTTGTCGAGCAGGCAGAACGGCTCGCCGGTGGCCTGCATGAGCGGGCCGATCAGGCGGTGGGCCAGGGTGGTCTTGCCGGTGCCGGCATGGCCGCAGAAGAAGAGCAGTCGGGGCATGGGAAGGCGGGGCGGAGCCCGCGGCGGTGGAAAGCCAGCCGCCAGCATAACCCGCGCGCCGGTTTGTCCTGGATCAGTCCGCGCCGCGGCGGATTCGGTATGCTCTCGGCTGGGGCCGGACTTCGCGCCGCGGGCGCGGGGCCGGCCAGCCGATTCCTTCGTTGCCTCGCTTCTCCAGACATGACCGACCACGCCACGGATGTCCCCGCGCCGAGCCGCGCCGCCCTTGCGCCCGAGCTGCTGCTCGGCGAGCCGGTGACCGACGCCACCCATGAAGAATTCGTGCAATTGCTCGATGCCGCCGCGCGCGCCGCGGACGACGGCTTCCTGGCCGCGCTGGACGAGTGGATCGAGCACACGCGCCATCATTTCGGCCAGGAAGAAACGTGGATGGAAGCCATGAACTTCGGCCCGCAGCACTGCCACCGCGGCGAGCACCAGCAGGTGCTGGCGGTGGCCGACGCGGTGCGCGTCAAGGTCGCCGAGGGCGACGTGACGCTGGGCCGGCGGCTGGTGTCCGAACTGCCCGGCTGGTTCGACCAGCACGTGAGGTCGATGGACGCGATGATGGTCGGCTACATGCGCGAGCACGGCTTCACGCTGATCGAGGCGCCCGACGGGCAGGCCGCCTGAAGACGGCCGCGCCGCGGCGCTTCAGCCGCCGCCGGCGGCCGCGCGGTCGAGCACCACGAAGTGCTTGCGCACCGTTTCCAGCACCTCGAACAGGCCGGTGAAGCCGGCCGGGATCACGCAGGCGTCGCCGGGCCCGAACTCGCGCGCGTTGCCCGCGTCGTCGCTGATGCGGATGCGTCCGCTGATGACGTGGAAGAATTCCTCCTTGCCCGCCGGGAAGGCGATGCGCCACGCGCCCGGCTCGCAGCCCCACACTCCGCAGTCGAAGTCACCCTGGCCGGCGCTGTAGTGCGTCCAGGTGGTGCGCTCGGGATTGCCCGCCACGAGCCGGTCCGGGCGCGGACGGTCGTGGCTGGGGGCGGGGTCGGCGCGGAAATCGGCCAGGCGGGGCAGGGCGGCAGCGGTCACGGCTAGGGCGGGCAGGAAGGTCGGGCCCGCCAGTTTAATTCAGCACCGAGGCCAGTTGCCGGCGCCAGCGCGACACCGCCTCGGGCTGGTCGCCCATGAGCGCGAACACCGACAGCATGGTGACGCGCCCGATGTCCTCCTCGAAGCCGCGGTCGGCCCGCACGATGGCCAGCAGCTGTTCCAGCGCCGGCTCGTACTGCCGGTGCGCGATCAGCGCGCGGGCCAGGTCCAGGCGCGTGCGCAGGTCGCCGGGCGCGGCCGCCACGCGTGCGGCCAGGGTGGCCGTGTCGGGCAGTTCGGCCACGCCGCGCATGGCTTCGAGCCGGGTGCGCAGCGCCGCGAAGCCGTCTTCCTGCGACGCGCCGCGCGACAGCATGCCGAACTCGGTCTCGGCCTGCTCCAGCGCGTCGCCGTCGAGCAGGAAGCCGATGTACTCGAGTCGCGCCGCGTCGAAGCCCGGATCAAAGGCCAGCGCCGCCTGGAACGCCGCCCGCGCGGCCTCGCGGTCGCCGGCGGCGAGCGCGTCGCGCGCGGCGCGCAGGGCGGTCTGGCCCGGGTCCGGCATCACGCGCGCGAGGAACTCGCGCAGGCCCGACTCCGGCAGCACGCCGGTGAACTGGTCCACCGCCTGGCCGTCCACGAAGGCCACCACATGCGGGATGCTGCGCACGCCGAAGTGCGCGGCGAGGTCCTGGTTCTCGTCCACGTTGACCTTGGCCAGCCGCCACTTGCCGCCGGCCTCCGCTTCGAGCTTCTCCAGCATCGGTCCCAGCGTCTTGCACGGGCCGCACCAGGGCGCCCAGAAATCCACCAGCACCGGGATGTGACGCGATGTCTCGATCACGTCCGCCTCGAAATTCTGCAGGGTTACGTCGCTCATGACTTGATCTCGCTAGAAGGGAAGCCCCGCGCATGCCGGGGCCATACGCGGGCTAGTTGGGGGCGGATGCCGCCGATTGCAACAGCGTGGCGCGCAAAGGCGGGCGGGCAAGGTGGATAGACAAGGGTAAGCGATGGATTGAAAATAGAACGGTCGTTCGGTTATATTGCTTGACTGGTATCCAAGATCAGGTCGGACAGACCGCACAGGAGACGTTCCATGCAGACCCACCAGCCCGCGCGCCCGCATTTCCAGTTCTGGCCCAAGCGCGTTCCTACCGAGATCGTGTCGCCGGAGACCTCGCTCTGGTACAACCTGGTGGTTTCCGCGCACCGCTACGCCGACAAGGCGGCCATCCGCTATTTCGGCAACGCCATCACCTTCCGCCAGCTCGAGGCGCAGGCCAGCGCGGTGGCCGGCTGGCTGCAGCAGGAAGCCGGCGTGAAGAAGGGCGACCGGGTGCTGCTCTACATGCAGAACTGCCCGCAGTTCATCATCGGCTACTACGCCATCCTGCGCGCCGACGCCGTGGTGGTGCCGGTCAACCCGATGAACCGCACCGAGGAATTCAAGCATTACATCAGCGACGCGCAGGCGCGCGTGGCGATCTGCAGCGCCGATCTTGCCGCCGGCGCCGAACAGGCCAGCGCCGAGCTGCCCGAGGCGCAGCGCCTGCGGCACATGCTGGTCACGCAGTACGGCGACGCGCTGCCGGCCAGCTACGAGAACCCCGAGGACGCGCCGCCGGCCTGGCTCACCGCCGAGCACCCGCTGCCGGCCGGCGCCACGCCGTGGTCGCGGGTCCTCGCCGCGCAGCGGGTGCCGGCGCCGCACACCGCCGGCCCCGACGACATGGCGGTGATGCCGTACACCTCGGGCACCACCGGCTTTCCCAAGGGCTGCATCCACACCCACCGCACGGTCATGCACAACGTGATCGGCGGCAGCACCTGGAGCGGCAGCGGCGCGGAATCGACCATCCTGTCGGTGCTGCCGCTGTTCCACGTCACCGGCATGCAGTACGGCATGAACGGCCCGATCTACAGCGGCGCCACCGTGGTGATGCTGCCGCGCTGGGACCGCGAGGTGGCCGGGCGCCTGATCTCGCGCTACAAGGTCACGCACTGGACCAACATCCCGACGATGGTGATCGACTTCCTCGGCAGCCCCAACCTGGCCCAGTTCGACCTGTCGAGCCTGCGCTACATCGGCGGTGGCGGCGCGGCCATGCCGCAGGCGGTGGCCGAGCGGCTGCACCAGCAGTTCGGCCTGAACTACCTGGAAGGCTACGGCCTGTCGGAGACGATGGCGCCGACCCACGGCAACCCGAGCGACCGCCCCAAGCTGCAATGCCTGGGCGTGCCCACCTTCAACACCGACGCGCGCGTGATCGACCCGGTCACGCTGGCCGAGCTGCCGCCCAACGAAACCGGCGAGATCATCGTGTGCGGCCCGCAGGTGTTCAAGGGCTACTGGGGCAAGCCGGACGCCACGCGCGACGCCTTCATCGAGTTCGAGGGCAAGACCTTCTTCCGCACCGGCGACCTCGGGCGCATGGACGAGGAGGGCTACTACTTCCTGACCGACCGCCTCAAGCGCATGATCAACGCCTCCGGCTTCAAGGTGTGGCCGGCCGAGGTGGAGAACCTGCTGTACAAGCATCCGGCCGTGCAGGAAGCGTGCATCATCGGCACGCGCGACGCCTACCGCGGCGAGACCGTCAAGGCGGTGGTGGTGCTCAAGACCGATGCCCGCGGCAAGACCACGCCCGAGGACATCATCGAATGGGCCAGGGAGAACATGGCGGCCTACAAGTACCCGCGCGTGGTGGAGTTCGTCGACGCGCTGCCCAAGTCGGGCACCGGCAAGGTGATGTGGCGCCAGCTGCAGGAAAGCGAGAACGCGCGCGACGATGCGGCCAGGCCGGCGGCCTGATGCTTGCCGCCTGACGCCCGCCGCGCGCGGGGCGGCCTTCAGTGCCCGCGCGCGCGCACCAGCATCTTCACCATCGTCTTGTAGCTGCGCTCGCGCGCGTGCCGCGTCGGGCTGGTGCCGTCGCGGTCCGCCAGGTTGGCGTCCGCGCCGGCGTCGAGCAGCAGTTGCACGGTGTCTTCGTAGCGCGCGCTGCCGTCGCCCATGACGATGGTTTCCAGCAGCGCGGTCCAGCCCTGCCGGTTGACGTGGTCGACCGGCACGCCGGCCTTGAGCAGCACTTTCACCACCTCGGTATTGCCGTGCTGGCTGGCCAGGATCAGCGCCGTGCTGTCGTTGCTGTCGGTGCTGGCGAGGTCGGCGCCGTGCGCCAGCGAAAGCTGCACCACCTCGAGCTGCCCGGTGGCGGCGGCCAGCAGGAAGGGGCTGTTGGCGTCGATGTCCTTGCGGTTGACGTTGGCGCCGGCTGCCACCAGGGTCTTGGCGACCTCGGTGTGGCGGCTGTCCACCGCCACCAGCAAGGCGCTGCGGCCGCGCTCGTCGGTGGCCTGCGCGGAGGCGCCGGCGGCAAGCAGGCGCTTGATCAGTTCGAGGTCGCCCTGCATGGCCGCGGCGATCAGGTTGCGGTCGAGCGCGCCCACGCCCTCGCGCGGGCCGGACGCCGCGGTGCCCGCGGGTGCCTGCGAGCGGGACGCGGCATGGGACGCCGCGCCGCCGGCGGGGCGCGCCGCCAGGCTCGATCCGCCCGGGCCGGCCAGCAGCGCGCCGCCCATCAGCAGCCCGGTCAGCCCCAGCACTTCGGCCAGTACCAGTCGGCGGGGGCGGGCGGCGGGGCGCGGCATCGGGTGGATTCCTGGATAGGTCCGGATCAGGCGGCCGTGCCGGCGGCAGGCCCGCTTGCGGCATCGGTGTCCTGCAACTGGCGCCACAGCCGGCCGAGATAGGGATCGTCGACGCCGTTGGTGGCCAGCCCGAGCAGGGTCTGCTGCAGGTATTCGCGCGCCGGGCCGTACAGGCCGGCGGCGTGGCGCAGGCAGGCCACCACGCGCTCGTCGGGCAGGCGCCCGGCATAGGCTTCGTGGCCGCGGTTCATGACGAAGGCCAGCGCCGGCTGCGGCGCGCTGCCGGCCAGTTTCACGTTGAGCCAGCGCGGGTGGTAGGCGCCGGTCAGCATCTCGCGGCGCCACAGCAGGCGGAATTCCTGCTCGATCATGTCATGGGGGATGCGGAACGCCACGCCGTGGCACGAGCCGCCGCGGTCGAGCCCCAGCACCAGGCCGGGGCTGTCCCAGGTGCCGCGGTTGATGCGCGAGTACAGGTAGAAGCCGCGGTGGTAGCCGTGCACGGTGGCCAGCTGGCGGTCGGTGTGCACCACCATCGGGTTCCAGATCAGCGAGCCGTAGCCGAACACCCACACATCGCCGGCCAGCGCGGGCGTGTCAGGGCGCTGGTCCAGCGTGGCGCGCAGGGAGCCTTCGAATGCGGCTTCCGGGAGTAGCGAGGAAGCCACCGGCGTGCTGCAAAGAGAAGCACGCAGCCGATCCGTTTCGAGATCTTGTCGGGTGATGGCCATGCCTGCAAGCATAATCCAAAGCTGCGTTTCAGGCGGCAAGGAAACCACATGGCAGGCAGAAATCGCCGCAACGCTCAGCCGGCTGTGTGCGGCAGACAACGGTCGGCATGGCGGCGGGGCCGGCGAAATCGCACGGACTTGACCGCGCACGGTGGCGGCGGCGCCGGACAAGTCCTTACAATACCGCATCAACCCAGGAGAACAGGCTATGGCGCGCACGCTCACGGTGGCCTTCGGCACCGGCAAGGAATTCGGCTTCACCATCGGCGACGCCGAACTGGCCGCCGTCACCGAGGAGGCCGGCTGGCGCTGGTTCGACCGCGAATACGCCGAGCTCGACTGCCAGGCTTCCAGCCCGGTGGGCAAGGTGCTGGTGATCGACAAGATCCTCAACGTGGCCAAGTTCTCGGGCGAGCAGCGCTTCGCCGACGACGCCGCCTGGGCCCAGGACTACGCGCGCCACGCCGCGCGCCTGCTCGACCGCGACAAGGTGCGCGTCGACGTGGGCAACGCCGCCATCAGCTTCTGACCGCGGCCGGCGCCCGGAAGCAAAAAGGGACGCCCGCGGGCGTCCCTTTTTTTTGCTGCGTGGCGCGGGCCGGTGCTCAGACCGCCAGCAGTTCCACCTCGAACAGCAGCGTGGCGTTCGGCGGGATCACGCCGCCGGCGCCGCGCGCGCCGTAGCCGAGCTCGGCCGGGATGACCAGGCGGCGCGTGCCGCCGACCTTCATGCCCTGCACGCCTTCGTCCCAGCCGCGGATGACGTGGCCGGCACCCAGCGGGAACACGAAGGGGTCGTTGCGGTCCTTGCTCGAGTCGAACTTGCGGCCGGCCTGGCCGTTGTCGTAGAGCCAGCCGGTGTAGTGCACCGTGACATGCTTGCCGGCGGTGGCTTCGGCGCCTTCGCCGGTGACGGTGTCTTCGTATTGCAGGCCGGAGGGAGTCGTATTCATGATTGGCTTCCTTGTAGTGTCTCAGGGAGTGTCACGGTACCGGGGCCGCCCGCGCGTGGCTGGCGGTCCCGGGCGAACGGGGTACTGCGCGATGGTGCTGGTGGTGCTGGCGATGCTGGCGATGCCGGCGCCGCGCGGGCTCAGCCCGCCGCGCGCTGCAGGACGTCGAGGGTGATGCGCACGTTGTGGTCGTCGTCGCTGACCCAGATCTCGCCGTCCTGGATCGTCACCGACAGCCGCATGGCGCGCTGGGCCAGCGCGGCGAGCGCGTCCACCGCTTCGGCCGGCACATTGTAGATGGTCACGTTGCGCAGCTTGCCGGCCTTGCCCGCCATGCCCTTCCACCATTCGCGCGCGCTTGCGCCATTGTAGGTGAACACGGTCACGCGGCGCGCGCGCGCCGCGGCGCGCTTGAGGCGGGACTCGTCGGGCTGGCCCAGCTCGATCCAGTGCTCGATCTCGTCGGTCAGGGTCTTTTCCCACAGGTCCGGCTCGTCGGGCTCGTCCAGGCCGCGCGTGAAGGTGAGCGCTTCGCTGGCTTCGCAGGCGAAGGCCAGCAGGCGCACCATCATGCGCGCGTCGTTTTCCGACGGGTGCTTGGCGATGGTCAGCGCGTGGCTGCCGTAATACGGCCGGTCCATGTCGGACACGGAAAGCTCGGCCTTGTAGATGGTGGATTTGAGAGCCATGTGAGGTTGCTGCGCAATGGGGTGGTGCAGGGGTGGTGCACGGGCGCCGCGCACCGGGGCCGCACGGCGTGGCGCGCAAGGCGAAAGGCCGCATGATACGTGAATCCGCGGGCGCGCCGCTCAGGCCGCTCCCACGGCGCGCGCGGCGATGCCGGGCGCGATCGCCGTGCCGCCGGCCCCGATCGCGCAGCGCCGGGGCGCGCTCGCGGCGTTTTGCCTCAAACGGGCTTGCCTCAGCGGGTCCTGCGATATTCGCCGAGGTAGAAGCGCAGCAGCGCCGCGGCCAGCTGCAGGCACAGGAAGGCCGCCGCGACCACCATCGCATGGCCGGCCGGGGTGTCGATCTGCCCGGACATGGCCAGCCCCGCCAGCCAGCTTGCCACCGCCAGCGTCAGCAGCGGCGCCAGCAGCGCGCGCCGGCCGTAGGTGCGCAGCGCCCACGCCGGAAAGCGGCGCAGGAAGGCCGCGGGAATGCTGCACACCAGGCAGGCGCCCGCCGCGGCCAGCGAGGCCGCCACCACGTCGCCGACGTCGATCATCGTCATCTTGTCAATCGTCCCCGTTCAGGCAAGGGCCGGGAAGCCAGGAGGAAAGGGCCGGCCGAAAAACCGCAAACCGCTGATTTTACAGAAGAAAGCGGGCGCCAAGGTGTCCCTTGGCCGACATCCGGCGACATCCGGCGATGTTGCGCGGCGAGCGGCACGGCGCGAATGGCGCGCCTGTCACCCGGCGGATCACTCGGCCGGCTTGCCGGGCGAGGCCTCCACCGAGATCGAGAGCGTCACGGCGTCGCCGACGTCGGGCAGGAAGCGCGTCATGCCGAACGCGCTGCGCGAGATCACGGCGCGGAAGTCGCCGCCGCACACGTGGCGCCTGATGCCGAACAGCGAGATCTCGCCGCAACTGAAGCGCTGCGCCTCGAGCCGCACCGGCTGGGTGACGCCGTGCAGCGTCAGCTCGCCTTCCACCGCCGCCAGGCGCTCGCCGTCGCGGATAAAGCGGCTGGCGCGCAGCCGCACCACGGGGAAGTTCTGCGCGTCGAGGAACTGCGCCGACTGCAGGATGCCGTCGAGCGTGCGGTTGCCCGAGTCGACCGAATCGGCATTGACCGTGAAGTCGATGCCGCCGGCGCCGGTGGCTTCGTCGTAGCTGATGCGGCCGTCGATCTTGCCGAAGCGCCCGCGCACGGAGGTGCGCTCGAAGTGGCTGGCGGCGAAGTAGACCGCGGTGTGGGTGGGATCGACCGCGTAGTCGGCGGGGGCGGCCTGCGCCGCGCAGGGCAGCGCGGCCAGCAGGCACAGCGCGCGCGTGAAGGCGGGAAGCTTCGGCATGGCGCGGGCCTCTCCTCTGGTGAACCGGCCGGTTGCCGGGCGGCGCTAGTGGACGAACACCGGCAGCAGGAAGATGCCGATCACCGAGAGGAAGCCCACGGTCCAGCACAGCGTGCGCAGCGTGGCGCGGTCCGCCAGGTAACACACAGTGTAGAGCACGCGCGCGGCGATGAAGACCAGCGCCAGTTCGTCGATGCGCGCCGCCGGCGCATGCAGGTAGGTGGCCGACAGCACCGCCGCGGCAAAGAACGGAAAGGCTTCGAAGTGGTTGCGGTGCGCCAGGTCGGCGCGGCGCGCGCGCCCGGCCTGCCGCTCCAGCCAGCCGCGCGGGTCGTGGTTGTCGAAGCCGCGCCCGCCGGCCTTGGCGATGGCCACCGTCGTCACGGGCAGGATGCCCGCCAGCAGTACGCACCAGAATGCGATTGGCATCGTATTTCCTCAGTCGTCATGTCCCGCGCGGGGGCCCGCCAGGCAAGCTCCCGCGCGGCGCGCTTCAGGCGGCCACCACGCGGATCTTCACGCCGGCCACGCTGACCACCTGGCCGGCGCGGATCTTGGCGGTCTTGCGCGATTCCACGGCGCCGTCGACCGAGACTTCGCCGGCCGCCACCAGGGCCTTGCCGGCGCCGCCGCTGTCGCACACGCCGGCCACCTTGAGCAGGTCGTTGAGGGCGATGTGCTCGCCCTCGAGCGGGAAGGTGATGGTCTGCATGCGCTTATTTGCCCCAGCTGTCCTTGAGCCCGACGATGCGGTTGAAGACCGGCTTGCCCGGCTTCGAATCGACGCGGTCGGCCACGAAATAGCCGTGGCGCTCGAACTGGAAGCGGTCCTCCGCGGCGGCCTGCTGCAGGCCCGGCTCCAGATAGGCTGTGACCACCTTCTTGGAGTCCGGGTTCAGCGCATCGAGGAAATTCTTGCCGCCGGCATCCGGGTTGGGGTCGCTGAACAGGCGGTCGTACAGGCGCACCTCGGCCTCGTAGGCGTGCGCCGCGCTGACCCAGTGGATGTTGCCCTTGACCTTGACGCTGTCCGCGCCCGGCGTGCCGCTCTTGGTGTCCGGCAGGTAGTTCGCGTGCACGGCGACGATCTTGCCGTCGGCGTCGCGGTCCACGCCCGTGCATTCGATCACGTAGCCGTAGCGCAGCCGCACCTTGCTGCCCGGGTTGCCGTCCTTCGGCGCGAACAGGCGGAAATAGCCCTTGGGCGGCGCTTCGCTGAAGTCGTCGCGCTCGATCCACAGTTCGCGCGAGAGCGGGAACACGCGGCGGCCCAGCTCGGGCTGCTTCGGGTGCACCGGGGCCGAGCATTCCTCGTTCTGGCCTTCGGGGTAGTTGTCGAGGATCAGCCGGAGCGGGTTCAGCACGCCCACGCTGCGCGGCGCGCGCGCGTCGAGGTCGTCGCGCACGGCGCCTTCGAGCGTGCTCATGTCGATCCAGCTGTCGGACTTGGCCACGCCGATGCGCTCGCAGAACGTCTGGATCGATTCCGGCGTGTAGCCGCGCCGGCGCACGCCCACGATGGTCGGCATGCGCGGGTCGTCCCAGCCGTCCACGCGCTGCTCGTTGACCAGCTGCAGCAGGCGGCGCTTGCTGGTGATGGCGTAGGTCAGGTTCAGGCGCGCGAACTCGTACTGGTGCGGCAGCGGGTCGCGGAACACGCCGCATTCGCGCAGCTGGGCCAGCACCCAGTCGTAGAGCGGGCGGTTGTTCTCGAACTCCAGCGTGCACAGCGAGTGGGTGATGTTCTCCAGCGCGTCCGAGATGCAGTGCGTGAAGTCGTACATCGGGTAGATGCACCACTTGTCGCCCGTGCGGTGGTGATGGGCGTGGCGGATGCGGTAGATCACCGGGTCGCGCATCACGATGTTGGGCGCGCTCATGTCGATCTTGGCGCGCAGCACGTGCTCGCCGTCGGCGTACTTGCCGTCGCGCATGTCGCGGAACAGCTGCAGGTTCTCCGCCGCGGCGCGGTCGCGGTACGGCGAAGGCGTGCCCGGGCGCGAGAAGTCGCCGCGGCTGGCGGCGATCTGCTCGGCGCTCTGGCTGTCGACGTAGGCCACGCCGCGCTCGATCAGCTTCTCGGCGAACGCGTAGAGCCGGTCGAAGTAGTCGCTGGCGTAGTACAGGTGCGGCTGCTTGCTGCCGTCGGCGCCGGTGGCGTCCCAGCTGAAGCCGAGCCAGTGCACCGCGTCGATGATGGAATCGACGTATTCGGTGTCTTCCTTGACCGGGTTGGTGTCGTCGAAGCGCAGATGGCAGCGGCCGCCGTAGTCGCGCGCCAGGCCGAAGTTCACGCAGATGCTCTTGGCGTGGCCGATGTGCAGGTAGCCGTTGGGCTCCGGCGGGAAGCGGGTGATGACGGTGGGCAACGGCTGGCCCTGCGCATCCTGGCGGCCGGCATAGGTGCCGGCGTTGTTGTCCTGGTCGATGATGCTGCGCAGGAAATTGGATGCGGCGGGGGTGCTGTCGTTGGCTTTGGGGTCGTGGCTCATGGTTGCGCCGGAGGGCGGTTACGTCAGCAGGCGCGGGCCTGCGCGCCGGGAAGCGGCGCGCGGCCCGCCGCGCTGCTCGATTGCATGGCGGAATGCCGGGTCGCGTGATTTTACCGTGCCTGCGCGGCGCATCGTGGAAACCCGGCGCGCGGATGGGGGGCGGCGGCCGGAGCGCGCGGCAAAAGACGGCAAAAGACCCCAAAACGGGGCCTCCGGGAGACCTCGAACCGGCCCTAAAACGTCCCCAAGACGTCCCCAAGACGTCCGGCTCGGCCTAGCATGGAGTCAACGCCATCCACTTTTCCGGGAGCCTTGCCGCCATGCCCGCCTCGACCGTCACTCCAGCCGCCCGCCCGACCCCGCAGGAAGCCGTGGCCGGGCTCTGGCAGGCCGCCGGGCTGCCGCCCGCCGCGCCGGATGCGCTGCGGCTTGCCGGCGCCGATCCGGTGCTGCCTTCCTCGTTCGCCGTGGGCACCGCGGCGCAGGCGGCCATCGGCGCCGCGGCGCTGGCCGCGGTGGCCTTGTGGCAGTTGCGCGGCGGCGGCGCGCAGCAGGTCGCGGTGGACATGCGCCATGCCGCGGCCGAGTTCCGCAGCGAGCGCTACCTGCGCGTGAACGGCGCGCCGGCGCCGGAATTCCGCGACCGGACCGGCGGCCTCTACCGCTGCGGCGACGGCGGCTGGGTGCGCCTGCACACCAATTTCCCGCATCATCGCGACGGCGTGCTGCGCCTGCTCGGCTGCGGCCCCGACCCGGCCGCGGTCGGGTCGGCGCTGTCGAAATGGGAGGCCGAGGCGTTCGAGACCGCCGCCGCCGAGGCCGGCCTCGTGGTGGCGGCCCTGCGCAGCTTCGAGGCCTGGGACCGCCATCCGCAGGGGCAGGCCCTGCGCGGGCTGCCGCCGCTCGTGCTCGAGCGCATCGGCGAGGCGCCGCCGCAGCCCTTGCCGGCTTTCCCGGCGGAGAGCGCCCGGCCGCTGGCCGGCGTGCGCGTGCTGGATTTCACCCGCATCATCGCCGGCCCGGTGGCCGGGCGCACGCTGGCCGCGCACGGCGCCGACGTGCTGCTGGTCACGGCGGCGCACCTGCCGTTCATCGCGCCGCTGGTGATCGACACCGGGCGCGGCAAGCGTTCCTGCCAGCTCGACCTGCGCGACCCCGACGACAAGCGCGCCCTGCACAAGCTGCTGCATGGCGCCGACGTGCTGGTGCAGGGCTACCGCCCGCAAGGGCTGGCCGAACTCGGCGTGGGGCCGGAAGCCGCCGCGCGCGCGCGGCCCGGCATCGTCTATGCCACGCTGAGCGCCTACGGCCACGTGGGGCCGTGGGCCGGCCGGCGCGGCTTCGACTCGCTGGTGCAGACCGCGACCGGCTTCAACCATGCCGAGGCGCAGGCGGCCGGCAGCGCGGAACCGCTGCCGCTGCCGGCCCAGGCGCTGGACCACGCCGCCGGCTACCTGCTGGCGCTCGGCGTGATGGCCGCGCTATACCGCCGCGCCACCGAGGGCGGCAGCTGGCACGTGCGCGTGTCGCTGGCGCAGACCGGCCAGTGGCTGCGCGGCCTGGGCCGCGTCGAGGGCGGGCTGCGCCAGCCGGAGCAGCGCTTCGAGGACGTGCGGGACCTGCTGGAGACCATGCCGTCCGGGTTTGGCGAACTGACGGTGGTGTCGCACGCGGCGCGGCTGTCGCAGACGCCCGCGCGCTGGGCGCTGCCTTCGGTGCCGCTCGGCACGCACGCGCCCGCGTGGCTGCCGCGCGCCTAGCCTTGCGCGCCGGTCATGCGCGCCATCCACTGCGCCATGTCGCGCTCGAGCGGCGTGCCGGCGCGCTGCGTGGCCAGGATGCGCTCGCGGTCGGCGGCGGGCCGGTTCTGGCTGAGCTTGAACTTGGCCTCCACGCGCGTCGGCACGATGCGCAGGCCGACGATGGCGCCCAGCATCTTCTGCTGGAAGTCCTCCGGCAGGCCGCGCCACTGCGCGGCATAGTCCGGCTCGTGCTGCGCGATCAGGCGCTTGAGCAGCGCGTCCTTGTCGGCGGCGTCGTGGAGCGTGGTGACTTCCGCGTAGACGTGCACCGCCACGTAGTTCCAGGTCGGCACCGACAGCTTCTGGTCGTACAGCGCGGGCGAGACGTAGCCGTGCGGGCCCTGGAACACCAGCAGCGCGCGCGGGGTCTGCTCCAGCCAGCGCCAGTGCGGATTGGCACGCGCCATGTGTGCCTCGATGCGCCAGGTGTCGCCGGTGCGCTCGGCCACCACCGGCAGGTGGGTGGCGAAGGGGACGCCGTCGGCGTCGTTGCCGGCCAGGGTGGCGAACGGGTAGCCGCGCATGACGTCGTCGATGGCGTCGGCTTCGGTGCTGGCAAAGTGGGAAGGCAGGTACATGTGGGCGTGACCGGAGTGTGAGTCGTCAATACAGGGTTTGCCGCATGCGGGCGGGCTGGGCCGCGTCGTAGGCGGTGCCGTCGATGGCGTCGCGCGTCAGCGTGGCGAGGATGGTGCCGTTGCTCGGCAGGCGGTCGCGCGCCACCTGCGTCTCGGGTGCCCACAGCTTCGAGCGCACCAGCGCGCGGGCGCACTGGAAGAACACCGATTCGATGGCGATCACCAGCACCGTGGCCGGCGCCTTGCCGTCGACCACGCAGCGCGCGATCAGCGCCGGGTCCACCGAGATGGTGGCGGTGCCCGCCACGCGGATGGTCTCGTTGACGCCGGGGATCACGAACAGCAGGCCCACGCGCGGATCGGCCACGATGTTGCGCAGGCTGTCGATGCGGTTGTTGCCGCGGCGGTCCGGCAGCAGCAGGGTGCGCTCGTCGAGCACCTGCACGAAGCCCGGCGCGTCGCCGCGCGGCGAGCACTCGGCGTATTTGCCGCCCACGGTGGACAGCAGGCACAGCGGCGCGGCCTCGACGAAGGCGCGGTAGTGCGGATGCAGGTAGTCGACTTCCTTGGCGAGCGAGGCTTCGCCGGCGTCGCCGTAGCGGGCCTCCAGCTCGGCCAGCGTGGTGATGGCGTAGGGATTCATGGCTCGGGCGCCGGGCGGCGCGCGCGGGGTTCTTTTGCGAGGAAACCTGACTGTACCGCAATCCGGCGCCGTCCAGGCCCGACCGGCGCGCGGCGGCCGCGCCGGATGCCGCGGCGTCACATGCTAGAGCGTCACCGTGCCGCGGCCCAGCTCGATCACGCGCCCGCCCACGCGGATGGCCCGCGCGGCCGTGACCTCGAGGTGCAGCGCGCACGGCCGGCCCACGGCCTCGCCCTGGTCGATGCGGTAGCTGGCCGGCAGCGCGCGGCCGCTGGCGATGAGCCAGCCGCCCAGGTTGGCGCAGGCCGAGCCGGTGCCCGGGTCTTCCGCCACGCCGCCGCCCTGCTTGGTGAAGAAGTAGCGCGACACCACGCGCCCGGGCTGGGCGGGGTCGAAGGCGAACACATAGGCGGTCTTGCGGCCCAGGCTGCTCTGCGGCCATGCCTCGAGCCGGCTGCTGTCGGGCTGGGTGCGGTGCACGGCGTCCACGCTGCGCAGCGGCACCAGCAACTGGTCGGCGCCGGTATCGACCCACATCGGCGGCGCCAGCAGGTCCGCCTCGGCCAGGCCGAGCAGGCCGGCCATCTGCGCGTCCGGCAGCCCGGCCGGCGCGGTGCGCGGCGCGCCGGCGTGCGGCGCGGTGAAGGTCCAGACGTCGCCCTGCGCCGTGACCGGTACCACCCCGGCCTTGAATTCGAGCGAGAACGCATCGCCGGCGCCGGCCAGCTCGCGCACCACGTGCGCGGTGCCGAGCGTGGGATGGCCGGCGAAGCGCATCTCGTAGCCGGGCGTGAAGATGCGCACCTGGGCGGCGGCCTGCGCCGAGGGCAGGATGAAGGTGGTCTCGGACAGGTTGAACTGCAGCGCGAGCGCCTGCATGGTGGCGTCGTCGAGGCCGCGCGCGTCTTCGAACACGCACAGCGGGTTGCCGCCGAAGGTCGATTCGGCGAACACGTTGAGCAGGCGGTAGGCGTAGGTGGTCATGTATTTTCCGGAGGAGGGCGCCGGGCCGTGGGTGGCGGACGTCACAGTCTACGGCGCCGGCGCGCGCGCGCCATGCACAGTCGTGCCGAAGCCGGGCAGGCCAGTTGCGGACACTTCCGCGCCGGCGCGCAGGAAAGCGTCCCGTTGACGGGAGCCGGGTCGCCGACGTATCGCCGGTTGCCAAAGGTTTGCTCCCCTCTCCCACGACGTGGGAGAGGGGAGCAAACAGGCGGCAAGTGTGCTGTTGCAGGATGCTCCAACACTACCCGCGCAACCTCAGAACCCCACAGCCTGTCCGTCGCGCCGGCTGTCGCTGGCGGCCACGTAGCCGTGGTCGGCGTCGTCCGACAGGCGCCAGATGAACTGGCCGGAGCCGAAGTCCATGTACGGGTCGTCGACCGACTTGAGCTGATGGCCGCGCGCCTTGAGGCCGGCGACCACGGCCGGGTCCATGCTGGCCTCCACGTCGAGCGTGAAATCGCGGTTGACCTTCCAGCGCGGCGCGCAGCAGGCGGCCTGCGGCTGCTGGTTGTAGTCCACCATGCGCACCACGGTCTGCAGGTGGCCCTGCGGCTGCATGTCGCCGCCCATCACGCCGAAGCTCATGACCGGCTGGCCGCCCCTGGTCAGGAAGGCCGGGATGATGGTGTGGAACGGGCGCTTGCCGCCGGCCACCACGTTGGCGGACTTCGGGTCCATCGAGAAGCCCACGCCGCGGTTCTGCAGGCTGATGCCGGTGCCGGGCACCACCACGCCGGAGCCGAAGCCCATGTAGTTCGACTGGATGAACGAGATCATCATGCCGTTCTCGTCGGCGGCGCTCAGGTAGATGGTGCCGCCCACCTTGGGCATGCCGAAGTCGAAATGCGTGGCGCGCTGCATGTCGATCAGCTTCGCGCGCGACTTGAGGTAGGCGTCGTCGAGCATCTGCTCGGGCGTGACTTCCATGCTGCGCGGGTCGGCCACGTAGCGGTAGAGGTCGGCGAAGGCCAGCTTCATCGCCTCGATCTGCAGGTGCTGCGACTCGACCGAATCCACCGGCAGCGCGGCCAGGTCGAACTGGTCGAGGATGCCCAGCGCCATCAGCGCGGCGATGCCCTGGCCGTTGGGCGGGATCTCGTGCATCTCGTAGCCGCGGTAGGACTTGCTGATCGGCTTGACCCAGTCGGGCTTGTAGTCGCGCAGGTCGGCGGCGGTCATGGCGCCGCCGCACTCCTTGCTGAAGGCGGCGATGCGCTCGGCGATCTCGCCTTCGTAGTAGGCGCGGCCCTTGGTGGCGCCGATCTTGCGCAGCGTGTCGGCGGCGGCCTTGAGCGTGAACTTCTCGCCCACGGCGGGCGCGCGGCCGTTGGGCATGAAGGCCTCGGCGTAGCCGGGCTGGTCTTTCAGCTCGGGCACCGCGGCGGCCCACTTGTGCGCCACCACCGGCGGCACGGCGTAGCCGCGCTCGGCGATCTCGATGGCGGGCTCCATCAGGTCGGCGAACGGCAGCTTGCCGAAGCGCTCGTGCAGCGCGGCCCAGCCGGCGATCACGCCCGGCACGGTGACGGCGTCCCAGCCGCGCACCGGGCGCTTGGCGATGCCGTTGGCGTCCACGCCGTACTTGTTCTTGAAGTAGTCGGGGTTCCACGCTGCCGGCGCCACGCCGGAGGCGTTCAGGCCGTGCAGCTCCTTGCCGTCCCACAGGATGGCGAAGGCGTCGCTGCCCAGCCCGCACGAGACCGGCTCGACGATGGTGATGGCCGCCGCCGCGGCGATGGCCGCGTCCACCGCGTTGCCGCCCTTGAGCAGCATGCGCAGGCCGGCCTGCGCCGCCAGCGGGTGCGAGGTGGACACCACGTTGCGCGCGAACAGCGGGATGCGCACGGAGGGATAGGGGTTGGTCCAGTTGAAATTCTGCATGGCTTGTCTCGGTTGCTCGCGTGGCGCGCAGGGGCGCGCCGCCGCTTCTTGTGCGTCTTTCTTATTCGACGGTGATCTTGCGGTCCTTGATGAGCTTACCCCAGCGCGCGCTGTCCTTCCTGACCATCGCGGCGAACTGCGCCGGCGTGCCGCCGACCGGCTCGGCGCCCAGCTTGGCCAGGCGGTCCTTGACGTCCTGCGCCTGGATGGCCTTGTTGAACTCGGCATTGAGGCGGTTCACGAGGTCGGCCGGCATGCCCTTCGGGCCATAGATGCCGAACCACGTGTCGGACTCGAAGCCGGGCAGGCCGGATTCGCTGGCGGTGGGGATCTCCGGCGCCAGCGGCGAGCGCTTCAGGCTGGTCACGGCCAGCGCCTTGAGCTTGCCGTCCTTCACGTGCGGCAGGCCCGAGACGATGCTGTCGAACAGCACCTGCACCTTGTTGGAGATCAGGTCCGGCACCGCCAGCGCGGTGCCGCGGTACGGGATGTGGGTGATGAACACGCCGGCCTGCGCCTTGAAGGCCTCGGCGGTCAGGTGCACCACGGTGCCGTTGCCGCTCGAAGCGTAGTTCAGCTCGCCGGGATGCTTCTTGGCGTAGTCGATCAGTTCCTTGACGTTCTTCACCGGCAGGGCGTTCGGCACCACCAGCACGTTGGTGGCGATGGCCACCTCGCCGATCGGCGTGAAGTCGGTCTCGGTGTTGTAGGGCAGGTGGGTGTTGATGTACGGCCCGATCGAGTGCGTGCTGGTGGTGGCGATCAGCAGCGTGTAGCCGTCCGCCGGCGCCTTGGCCGCCATGTCGGAGCCGATCGCGCCGCCCGCGCCGGGACGGTTGTCCACCACGATCTGCTGGCCGATGTTGCTGCCCACCTTCTGCGCGATCGCGCGCGCCAGCAGGTCGGTGGCGCCGCTGGCCGGGAACGGCACGATCAGGCGGATCGGCTTGTTCGGGAACGTGTCGGCGAAGGCCGGGACGGCGCCCAGCGCCAGGCTCGTGGCCAGGCTCGTGCCCAGCAGGCGCAGCCAGTGTTTCATGATGATCTCCGGATCGGGGAAGGCAGGCGATGTGGCTCGCGGCGGGGCCGCGCGCGCTACACCGCCGATGTTGCGGTGATGTGTCGCTTCATTATTCCGTGCGTCCCATCGTAATGAAAGCTAATATTTCTTTCTTGTGTCTCAAGATTTTCTTAAGTATCAACGTGGCGGGAAAGCCTCCTGCCGAGGTCCCGTTCCATGAGCACCATCCGTTTCCTGCGTACCTTCGTCGCCGTGGCCGAGCACGGCTCCTTCGCCGCCGCCGCCGAGCAGGTCGCGCTCACGCAGGCCGCCGTCAGCCTGCAGATGCGCGCGCTGGAGATGGAGCTGCGGCGCGAATTGTTCGACCGCGGCGGCCGGGTGGTGGTGCTCAACGCCGGCGGGCGCGAGCTGCTGCCGCAGGCGCGCCGCATGCTGGCGCTCTACGGCGAGATGCGGCTGCCGCCCGAGGCGCCCGACGCGATGGCCGGCGCGGTGGCGGTGGGCGCCGTGGTCTCCGTGATGGGCGGCCTGTCGCACGTGGTGGCGCGCATGAAGCGCGCCTACCCCGCGCTGGACGTGCGCCTGGTGGGCGCCAAGTCGATCGACCTGGCCGCGCAGGTGGAAGCCGGCGAGCTCGACGCCGCCATGCTGGTGGAAGGCGCCGGCCGCCTGCCCGGCACGCTGGTGTGGACGCCGCTCTACCGCGAGCCGCTGGTGGCCATCGCCGGCCTCGGCATGCCCGGCGCCAGCGCGCGCGAAGCGCTCGCGGCCAACCCCTTCCTGCGCTTCGACCGCGGCCAGCGCACCGGCATGCTGGTCGAGCGCGCGCTGCGCCGCGCCCATCTGCGCGTCAACGAATTCCTCGAGCTGAATTCGATCGAGGCGCTGGTCGAGCTGGTGCGCCAGGAAGTCGGCGTGACCGTGGTGCCGCTGCTGCGGCGCGCGCGCTGGCGCGACGACGAAGCCCTGCGCATCCTGCCGCTGGAAGCCGGCGGCGCGCCGGTGCTGCGCACGGTTGGCATGCTGGAGCGGCGCGACCACGCGCGCCGGCATGTCACGGCGGTGGTGCGCGAGGCGTGCATGGCGTCGTTCGGCGGCGAGGCTGTGGCCCGGCCATGAAAAAAGGGTGCCTCGCGGCACCCTTTCGAAGGTCTTGCGGTTGCGGCGGTCCGCCGCGCCGTTGCCGGCTTATTCTTCCTGGAACGCTTCCTCGCGCTTGTTCTTGATCGACGGCAGCGCCACGATCAGCACCAGCACGGCGGCGGCGATCAGCAGGCCCAGCGACAGCGGGCGCGTCACGAACACGGTGAAGTCGCCGCGCGACAGCAGCAGGGAGCGGCGGAAGTTCTCTTCCATCATCGGTCCCAGCACGAAGCCCAGCAGCAGCGGCGCCGGCTCGCACTTGAGCTTGATGAACAGGTAGCCGATCACGCCGAAGGCCGCGGTCTGGAACACGTCGAAGGTGGTGTTCTGGACCGAGTACACGCCGATGCAGCAGAACGTCAGGATGGCCGGGAACAGGTAGCGGTAGGGCACCTTGAGCAGCTTCACCCAGATGCCGATCATCGGCAGGTTCAGGATGATGAGCATGAAGTTGCCGATCCACATCGAGGCGATCAGGCCCCAGAACAGCGCCGGGTTGCTGGTCATGACCTGCGGACCGGGCTGGATGTTGTGGATGGTCATGGCGCCGACCATCAGCGCCATCACGGCGTTGGGCGGGATGCCCAGCGTCAGCAGCGGGATGAAGGAGGTCTGCGCGGCGGCGTTGTTGGCCGACTCGGGACCGGCCACGCCTTCGATGGCGCCCTTGCCGAACTCGTGCGAGTACTTGGAGGTCTTCTTTTCCAGCGAGTAGGCCGCGAACGAGGCCAGCGCCGCGCCGCCGCCGGGCAGGATGCCCAGCGCCGAGCCCAGCGCGGTGCCGCGCAGCACCGCCGGAATCATGCGCTTGAAGTCGGCCTTGGTCGGGAACAGGTTGGTGATGTGGTCGGTGAAGGTCTCGCGGTTTTCCTTCTGCTCGAGGTTGGCGATGATCTCCGCGAAGCCGAATACGCCCATCGCCACCGAGACGAAGTTCAGGCCGTCGGTGAGTTCGGGCACGTCGAACGAGAAGCGCGCCGCGCCCGAGTTGACGTCGGTGCCGACCAGACCGAGCAGCAGGCCCAGCACGATCATGGCGATGGCCTTGACCAGCGAGCCCGAAGCCAGCACCACGGCGCCGATCAGGCCCAGCACCATCAGCGAGAAGTATTCGGCGGGACCGAACTTGAAGGCCAGTTCCGACAGCGGGGCGGCGAACGCCGCCAGGATCAGGGTGGCCACGCAGCCGGCGAAGAACGAGCCGAGTCCGGCGGTGGCCAGCGCCACCCCCGCTCGCCCTCGCCGCGCCATCTGGTAGCCGTCGATGGTGGTCACCACCGACGACGATTCACCGGGCAGGTTGACCAGGATGGCGGTGGTGGAGCCGCCGTACTGCGCGCCGTAGTAGATGCCGGCGAGCATGATGAGCGCGGCCACCGGCGGCAGCGTGTAGGTCACCGGCAGCAGCATGGCGATGGTGGCCAGCGGCCCCAGGCCCGGCA
>Ga0255336_100243_pt1 | contig 110516 bp, 109 predicted proteins | sample MeOH1_35cm_T3_17_FD_189102 | JGI IMG/M metagenome (GOLD analysis project Ga0255336, IMG submission 189102) | Sandy soil microbial communities from University of British Columbia, Vancouver, Canada - MeOH1_35cm_T3_179 | ecosystem: Engineered > Artificial ecosystem > Sand microcosm > Unclassified...
CGGCAGCGAGAAGCAGGCCGCCAGCAGCGCGGCGATCTTGATGTCGAAGCCGTATTCGCCGATGTAGTACTTGGTCATCCACAGCGACAGGCCGACGTAGCCGCCGAACACCACCGAGTAGTACTGCGAGTAGCGCCACACGCGCGCATCGCGCAGCATGGCGAACTGCGCGCGCAGGCTGGCCGAGGACGGCACGCGGTGGGCGGGATTGCTGGACGAGAAGATCCAGAACAGCACCGCCGTGACCAGCATGGCGACCGCGTACACGCGCGGCACCACGGTCCAGCTCCCGCCGGCGGCGACGATCAGCGCCGGCGCCACGAACTTGGTCAGCGCCGAGCCGGAGTTGCCGGCGCCGAAGATGCCCATCGCCAGGCCCTGGCGCGAGCGCGGGAACCAGCGCGCCACGTAGGGCGTGCCCACCGAGAACGAGCCGCCGGCCAGGCCCACGAACAGGCCCAGCACCAGCAGCTGCGGCAGCGTGGTGGCGTGCGAGATCATCCAGATCGGGATCACCGTGGCCAGCATCAGCACGAAGAAGACGATGCGCCCGCCGTAGCGGTCGGTCCAGATGCCCAGCGGCACGCGCACCAGCGAGCCGCTCAGCACGGGGGTGGCGGCCAGCAGGCCGAATTCGGTCTCGGACAGGCCGAGCTGCTGCTTGATGGGGATGCCCAGCACCGCGAACATCATCCAGATGGCGAAGCAGATGGTGAAGGCGAAGGTGCTGGACACCAGCACCGCATAGGCGCCGCGCGGCACGGGCTCGCGCGGGAGAGGCTGAGTGGGCATGACCATGCTCCTGTGTCGACAATGACGATCGGCTCCCAGCGTAGAGAGCGCGTGCACGGTTGACCATTCGCCGGCAGCACATGTGCGCGTGCCGGTGGAGCTAGTTCCAATGGGGAATGCGAGGCGGCGGCGGAGGCGGGAAGGCCGGGCCGCCGGCCCGGCTGGCGCCGGTCTTCAGCCGGGTTTCAGTCCGGTGCGTGGCCCGTCCCGCCGTCCGGCTTGATGCCGAGCCGGCGCGCGAGCTTGTGCAGGTTGCTGGCGTCCACGCCGAGGTGGCGGGCCGCCTGCGCCCAGTTGCCGCCCTGGGCGGCGAGCGCCTGCCCGATGCAGTGCCGCTGGCACTGGTCCACCGCTTCGCGCAGGGTGGCGGTCGGGGAGGGGGCCAGGGTGGGGGCGGTCGATGGCGCGGCGGTGGCCGCGCTGGTGGCCACGGCCGGCTCCAGCGCGTCGAGGTCGAGCAGTTCCGCCTCGAGCGTCACGATGTCGTTGCGGCTGGCGCCGCGGCTGACGGTCTTGAGCGCGGCGCGGCTGATGACGTGCTCCAGCTCGCGCACGTTGCCCGGCCACGGGTAGCGGCGCAGCGCGGCCTCGGCGGCGCCGGACAGGCGCAGGCTGCGCAGGCCGAGCCGCGCGCGGTTGCGCTCCAGCATGCGGCCGGCCAGCAGCAGCACGTCGTTGCCGCGCTCGCGCAGCGGCGGGATCGGGATCGGGTAGACCGACAGGCGGTGATAGAGGTCGGCGCGGAACGAGCCGTCGCGCACGTGGTCGCGCAGGCTGCGGTTGGTGGCGGCGATGATGCGCACGTCGACGCGGCGGGGCCGGTCCGAGCCCAGCCGCTGGATCTCGCCGTTCTGCAGCGTGCGCAGCAGCTTGGCCTGGATCGAGAGCGGCAGCTCGCCCACCTCGTCGAGAAACAGCGTGCCGCCGTCGGCCGCCTCGAAGCGGCCGGGCCGGTCGCCCAGCGCGCCCGAGAACGCGCCCCTGGCGTGGCCGAACAGCTCGCTCTCGGCCAGCGACTCGGGCAGCGCGGCGCAGTTGACGTGGATCAGCGGCTGCGCGCGCCGGCGCGAGAGCCGGTGCAGCCGGTGCGCGAACAGCTCCTTGCCCACGCCGGTCTCGCCCAGCAGCAGCACCGGCAGTTCCGAGTCGGCCACCACCGTGAGTTCGTGCAGCAGGCGGGCGATGGCCTCGCTCTGGCCGATGATCTCGCCGTCGTCGCGGGCCGCGTCGCCGGGCGGGGCGTCGCCGCGCGTGAGCCGCAGCGCGCGGATCTCGGCTTCCAGCCGCGTGGTGCGGATCGCGGCCTCGACCACCACCGTCAGCCGCCGCAGGTCGGCCTGCGCCTCGTCGCCGAAGGTGCCGACCGTCAGCGCGTCGAGCGTCAGCACGCCCCACGGCTGGCCTTCCACGTGCAGGCTCGTTCCCATGCAGTCGTGCACCGGCAGCGGCTCGCCGACGCGCTCGTCGATCAGCCCGTCGTAGGGGTCGGGCAGCACGCTGTCGTGGTGGAAGCAGGTCACGCCGCGGCGGGCCAGGATGGCGGCCAGGCGCGGGTGCAGGCCCACCGCGAAGCGGCGCCCGAGGGCGTCGCGGACCAGCCCGTCGATGGCCACCGGCCGCAGCTGGTCTTCTTCGAGCTGCAGCAGCGCCACGGCGCCGCAGCGGAAATGGGCGCGCAGGCTGCCGACCAGCCGCTGCAGGCGCACGGCCTGGGGCAGGTCCGCGACCAGATCGGTGAGCAGGAGGTTTTCCATCATGGTCAATTCAACCCTCATGGGTTCTTATTACCGTTGCCGGGTCGTGGTGAATCATACCGTCAAAAAACCAAAGCATTGATTTTATTGCGTTAATTTTCCGGCACGGCTTTCGCTATGTGAGTGATGCACATCCCACACAGGAGGACATCATGAGCATGACCGATCAATCGCTGGGCGAGCTGGCCCGCCGGATTCTGGGCGCCACCCGGGTGTTCCACGACTACCAGCTCGATTTCTGCTGCGGCGGCAAGCAGCGCCTGGGCGAGGCCGCGCAGGCCGCGGGCCTCGACGCGCGCGCCATCGAGACGCGCCTGCTGTCGCTGCAGGCGCAGGCTCGGCGCGACGGCGCCGACTGGAGCGCCGCCGACGCGGTCGACCTGATCGCCCACATCATCGCGCGCTACCACGAGGTGCACCGCCAGCAGCTGCCCGAGCTGATCCGCCTGGCGCGCCGCGTGGAGCAGGTGCACGGCGACCGCGCCGACTGCCCGCGCGGCCTCGCGGATCATCTCGCCGTCATGCACCAGGAGCTGGAAAGCCACATGCAGAAGGAGGAGCAGATCCTCTTCCCGCTGCTGGCCCGCGCGCCGGGCCGGCTCGCCAGCGGCCCCATCGCGGTCATGCGCATGGAGCACGACGAGCACGGGCAGGCGCTGCAGCAGCTCGGCGCGCTGACCGACGACATCACGCTGCCGCGCGCCGCGTGCAATACGTGGCGGGCCCTTTACCTGGGGCTGCGCACGTTCCGCGAAGACCTGATGGAACACATCCATCTGGAGAACAACATCCTGTTCGACAACGCCGAGCACGCCGCGCCGGCCCACGCCTGATCGCGCCGCCGGCGCGCGCGGGCACGCACGCGCAGCACGCACGGGACGCACGGGACGCACACAAGCAGCACAGACAAGCAGCACACACGAGCAGCGCGCGCGGCAAGCGCGCGGACAACCGCGAGACCCCATCATGGGACAGTACAAGAAACTCTGGTTCACCCTGATCGCCGTACTGGCGGTCACTTTTTCGCTGCTGGGCTATTACGGCACCGAGGTCTACCGCAAGGCGCCGCCAGTGCCGCAGCAGGTCGTCAGCGCCGACGGCAAGGCCCTGTTCAGCAAGGACGACATCCTCGACGGGCAGACCGCGTGGCAGTCGGTCGGCGGCATGCAGCTCGGCTCGATCTGGGGCCACGGCGCCTACCAGGCGCCGGACTGGACCGCCGACTGGCTGCACCGCGAGCTGACCGCGTGGCTCGACCTCGCCGCGCAGGATGGCTACGGCCGCGCCTACGCCGCGCTCGACGGGCCGACCCAGGCCGCGCTGCGCGAGCAGCTGCGCGCCGAGTACCGCGGCAACCGCGCCGACCCGGACAGCGGCGTGCTGACCGTCTCCGCGCGGCGCGCGCAGGCCATCGCCGCCACCGGCGCGTACTACGACAGCCTGTTCTCCGACGCGCCGGCGCTGCGCAAGAGCCGCGAGAGCTTCGCCATGAAGGAGAACACGCTGCCCAGCGCCGCGCGCCGCGCCAAGCTGACGCACTTCTTCTTCTGGACCGCGTGGGCCGCCGCCACCGAGCGCCCGGGCCTGAGCGCCACCTACACCAACAACTGGCCGCACGAGCCGCTGATCGGCAACCAGCCCACCAGCGAGAACATCATCTGGTCCATCGCCAGCGTGGTGGTGCTGCTGGCGGGCGTGGGCTTCCTGGTCTGGGCGTGGTCGTTCCTGCGCGGCCATGAAGAGGCGCCGCCGCCGGTGGCCGCGCGCGACCCGCTCACCACCTTCGCGCTCACGCCGTCGCAGCGCGCGCTGGGCAAGTACCTGTTCCTGGTGGTGGCGCTGTTCGTGTTCCAGGTGCTGATCGGCGGGCTGACGGCCCACTACACCGTGGAGGGGCAGAAGTTCTACGGGTTCGAATTGTCGAAGTGGTTCCCGTACACGCTGATGCGCACCTGGCACATCCAGAGCGCGCTGTTCTGGATCGCCACCGGCTTCCTCGCCGCGGGCCTGTTCCTGGCGCCGCTCATCAACGGCGGCAAGGACCCGAAATACCAGAAGCTCGGCGTGGACGTACTGTTCTGGGCGCTGGTGGTGGTCGTGGCCGGATCGTTTACCGGCAACTACCTGGCGATCGCGCAGATCATGCCGGAGAACCTCAACTTCTGGCTCGGGCACCAGGGCTACGAGTACGTCGACCTGGGCCGCCTGTGGCAGATCGGCAAGTTCGCCGGCATCCTGTTCTGGCTGGTGCTGATGCTGCGCGGCATCGCGCCGGCGCTGCGCGCGCGCGGCGGCGACAAGAACCTGCTGGCCCTGCTCACGTCTTCGGTGGTGGCCATCGGCCTGTTCTACGGCGCGGGCCTGTTCTACGGCGAGCGCACCAACCTGTCGGTGATGGAGTACTGGCGCTGGTGGGTCGTGCATCTGTGGGTCGAGGGCTTCTTCGAAGTGTTCGCCACCACGGCGCTGGCCTTCATCTTCTCCACGCTCGGGCTGGTGTCGCGCCCGATGGCGACCGCGGCCAGCCTGGCATCGGCGTCGCTGTTCATGCTGGGCGGGCTGCCCGGCACCTTCCACCATCTCTACTTCGCCGGCACCACCACGCCGGTGATGGCGGTGGGCGCGAGCTTCAGCGCGCTCGAAGTGGTGCCGCTGATCGTGCTGGGCCATGAAGCGTGGGAGAACTGGCGCCTCAAGGAGCGCGCGCCGTGGATGGCCAACCTGAAATGGCCGCTGATGTGCTTCGTCGCGGTGGCGTTCTGGAACATGCTCGGCGCCGGCGTGTTCGGCTTCATGATCAACCCGCCGATCTCGCTGTACTACGTGCAGGGCCTCAACACCACGCCGGTGCATGCCCATGCCGCGCTGTTCGGCGTCTACGGCTTCCTCGCGCTGGGCTTCACGCTGCTGGTGCTGCGCTACGTGCGGCCCGCCCACGCGCTGAGCCCCGGCCTGATGCAGACCGCGTTCTGGGGGCTCAACGCGGGCCTGGTGCTGATGATCGGCACCAGCCTGCTGCCGATCGGCATCATCCAGTTCCACGCCAGCGCCAGCGAGGGCTTGTGGTACGCGCGCAGCGAGGCCTTCATGCAGCAGCCGATCCTGCAGACGCTGCGCTGGGTGCGCACCTTCGGCGACGTGGTGTTCATCGTCGGCGCGCTGGCGATGGCATTGCAGGTCGTGCTCGGCCTGGCCGGCAAGGCGCCGGCGCTGGGCGCGCCGGAAAGCAGCCTGGAGCCCGCGCCGCGCTGAGCGCATCGACCGCATCGCGCTAGCAGCATGGCAGCCGCCCGGGCATCCGCCCCGGCGGCTGCAGCGCGTTTACGCGCGCCACCGGCGCGGGGCATTCGACGCATGCGCACGCGCGCGCCGATCGTGCCCGCGGCTTGCCGACTGCTTGACAGCTATCAAGCGCGCGCCAGGATTTCTCCGACATGATGCGCGTAAGGTTCCTTGCCGCGCGCTATCGCGCAACCAGGACCCAGCGGTTTCCCCAACTCGCCGAAGAAGAGCATATGAAAGCGAAATCCTGGATGTTCCCCGCACTTGCGGCGCTGCCACTTTCCCTCTGGCTCGGGCTCACCCACGCGGACACGGCGGCATCGCCGCCGGCCGCCGCGGTCACGCTGACGCCGGCCGAATTCGACCAGGCGCGCCAGATCTACTTCGAACGCTGCGCCGGCTGCCACGGCGTGCTGCGCAAGGGCGCGACCGGCAAGCCGCTGACGCCGGACATCACGCGCGCGCGCGGCACCGAATACTTGAAGACCTTCATCAAGTACGGCAGCCCCGCGGGCATGCCCAACTGGGGCACCTCGGGCGACCTGTCGGATGCCGAGGTGGACCTGATGGCGCGCTACATTCAGCTGGACCCGCCCACGCCGCCCGAATTCTCGCTGGCCGACATCGAGAAAAGCCGCAAGGACGTGGTGCCGGTGGCGCGGCGCCCGACGCGCAAGATGAACGCCTACAACCTCGACAACCTGTTCTCCGTGACGCTGCGCGACGCGGGCGAGGTCGCGCTGATCGACGGCGACAGCAAGCAGATCATCACCATCGTCAAGACCGGCTATGCCGTGCACATCTCGCGCATGTCGGCCTCGGGCCGCTACCTGTACGTGATCGGGCGCGACGCCAAGGTCGACCTGATCGACCTGTGGCTGCCCAGGCCGGACATCGTCGCCGAGGTCAAGGTCGGGCTCGAGGCGCGCTCGGTGGAGACCTCCAAGTACAAGGGCTACGAGGACAAGTACGCGGTGGCCGGGACCTACTGGCCGCCGCAGTACGTGATCATGGAGGGCGACACGCTCAAGCCGCTCAAGGTGGTGTCGACGCGCGGCATGACGGTGGACAACGAATACCATCCCGAGCCGCGCGTGGCGTCGATCGTGGCCAGCCACTTCCATCCCGAGTTCGTGATCACGGCCAAGGAAACCGGCAAGATCATGATGGTCAACTACGCCGACCTGAACAACCTGAAGACCACCACCATCGACTCGGCCAAGTTCCTGCACGACGGCGGCTTCGATGCCAGCGGGCGTTACTTCATGGTGGCGGCCAACGCCTCCAACAAGATCGCCGTGGTCGACACCAAGGAAGACAAGCTGGCCGCGCTGGTCGACGTGGGCAAGACGCCCCACCCGGGGCGCGGCGCCAACTTCGTCCATCCGAAGTACGGCCCGGTGTGGGCCACCAGCCATCTCGGCGACGAGACCGTCAGCCTGCTCGGGACCGATCCGGTGGGCCACAAGGCGCAGGCATGGAAGGTCGTGCAGACCGTGAAGGGGCAGGGCGGCGGCTCGCTGTTCATCAAGACGCATCCGAAGTCGCGCAACCTGTGGGTGGACACGCCGCTCAATCCCGATCCCAAGCTCAGCCAGTCGGTCGCGGTGTTCGACACCCGCAGGCTGGAGGACGGCTACAAGGTGCTGCCGATCGCGCAGTGGGCGCAACTCAAGGGCGAAGGCGCCAAGCGCGTGGTGCAGGCCGAGTACAACCAGGCCGGCGACGAGGTCTGGTTCTCGGTGTGGGGCACCAAGGACGGCGAGTCCGCGCTGGTGGTGGTCGATGACAAGACGCGCACGCTCAAGACCGTGATCAAGGACCCGCGCCTGATCACGCCGACCGGCAAGTTCAATGCCTTCAACACGCAGCACGACATCTACTGAGGCGCGCCGCGCCGGAGCCATCTCATGCATGCAAGCAACGTCATCGCCGCGGCGCTGGTCGCCGCCTTCCTGCCTGCGGCCGCGCACGCCAGCGCCGAGCTGGCCGCGAGCAAGGCCTGCCTGGCCTGCCACAGCACCGACAAGAAGCTGATCGGGCCCGCCTTCAAGGACGTGGCCGCGAAGTACAAGGGCAGCCCGGACGGCGAGAAGCAGATGGTCCGGTCGATCCTCGAGGGCAGCAGCGGCAAGTGGGGACCGATCCCGATGCCGGCCAACCGCGTGAGCGAGGCGGAAGCCGGCGCGCTCGCCAGATGGGTGCTGAGCCTGTAGGCCGGGCCGCGGCGGCGGCGCGCTCGCTGGCGCTGGCACTGATGCTGGCGCTGGCGTGCGCGGCGGCGGGTGTCGCCACCGCCGCTGATCCGGCGCCGGCGCGGCAGGCGCAACTCGCGCGCTGGCTGCGCGACGACTGCGGCGCCTGCCACGGCATGACCCTGCGCGGCGGCCTGGGGCCGCCGCTCGGCGCGGCGGCGCTGGCCGGCAAGCCGCGCGACGCGCTGGTGGCGACCGTGCTGCAAGGCCGCCCCGGCACCGCGATGCCGCCCTGGCAACCCTTCATGACGCAAGACGAGGCAGCATGGCTGATCGAACGACTCCAGGCGGGCGCGCCGCCCGCCGTAGATTCCCCGGCCCGCTGAGGCTGGCCGCCGCGCTCGCGCTGGCCGCGGGCTTGTCCGGTCTGTCCGGCTGCATGGGCGGCATGGGCGAGACCACGCGCGGCACCGGCGACCTGGGCGTGGTGATCGAGCGCGCCGCCGGCCGCGTGCAGGTGGTGGAGACCACCGGCATGACGCGCCTGGCCACCGTGGCCGGGCTCGGCGACCTGTCGCACGCCAGCGTGGTGTTCTCGCGCGATGGGCGCTATGCCTATGTCTTCGGCCGCGATGGCGGCCTGTCGCGCGTGGACCTGCTGCGCGCGCGCGTGACGCATCGCGTGATGCAGGCCGGCAACAGCATCGGCGGCGCCATCCTGCAGGACGGCAGCGTGGTCGCGGCGCAGAACTACGCGCCCGGCGGCATCCGCCTGTTCGATGCCGCCACGCTGGAGCCGCTGGCCGACATCCCGGCGATCGGCCGCGACGGCCGCCGCTCCAAGGTGGTCGGCCTGGCCGACCTGCCCGGGCGCCGCCTGGCCGCCAGCCTGTTCGAGTCCGGCGAGATCTGGATCATCGACGCCGCCGATCCGCGGCATCCGCGCATCACCCGGCTCGACGCCGGCCGCGAGCCCTACGACGGGCTGGTCACGCCCGATGGCCGCTGGTACGTCGCCGGCCTGTTCGGCGAGGACGGGCTCGCGCTGGTGGATTTGTGGCAGGACCCGCCGGCGTCGCGCAAGGTGCTGGCGGGCTACGGCCGCGGCGAAACGCGCCTGCCCGTCTACAAGATGCCGCACCTGCGCGGCTGGGCGATGGCGCAGGGCGAGGCCTGGCTGCCGGCGGTGGGCCGCCACGAAGTGCTGGTGGCCGACGCCGCGCGCGGCTGGCGGGAGAGCGGCCGCGTCGCGCTGGCCGGCCAGCCGGTCTTCGTGATGGCGCGGCCGGACGGGCGGCAGGTCTGGGTCAATTTCGCCTTTCCCGACAACGACACGGTGCAGGTGATCGACACCGCCACGCGCCAGGTGGTGCGCACCCTCAAGCCGTGCCGGGGCGTGCTGCACATGGAGTTCACGCCCAAGGGCGAGGCGGTATGGCTGTCATGCCGCGACGAAGACCGCGTCGAGATCTACGACACCGCGAGCTTCGCCCGCCTCGCCACGCTGCCGGCCGACAACCCGAGCGGCATTTTCTTCACCGTGCGCGCGCAGCGCTTCGGCATGTAGACCCACACCGACCATGTACGACGAACGCCGACTCTACGACGATATCCAGCGCGATTTCCCGCTGCAGCCGCGGCCCTTCCAGTGCGTGGCCCAGGCGCACGGCCTGAGCGAGCAGGCCGTGCTCGGCCTGCTGGCGCGCGACCTGGGCGCCGGGCGCGTGAGCCGCATCGGCGCGGTCTTCGCGCCCAACACCATCGGCGTGAGCACGCTTGCCGCGCTGAAGGTGGAGCCCGCCTGGCTGGACCGCGTGGCCGCGCGCGTCAGCGCCAATGCCGCCGTCAGCCACAACTACGCGCGCCACGGGCACGCCTACAACCTGTGGTTCGTCGCCGGGGCGCGGCACCGCGCCACGCTCGACGCGGCGCTGGCGGCGATCGCCGCCGAAACCGGCCAGCGGCCGCTGGACCTGCCGCTCGAGCGCGAATACCACATCGACCTGGGTTTCCCGCTGCGCGGCGCGGCCGCCCGGCCGGCATGGCCGGCCGTCAGGATGCCTTCCCGGCAACAACTGAACGACGACGACTGGCGCCTGGTGGCGGCGCTGGAAGCGGGCCTGCCGCTGACACCGCGCCCCTATCACGCGCTGGCGCGGCAATGCGGCCTGCCGCTGGACCGCGTGCTGACGCGGTTGTCGCAGTGGCATGCCTGCGGCGTCATCCGCCGCTTCGGCGCCATCCTCCATCACCGGCGCTTCGGCTACGACAGCAACGCGATGTGCGTGTGGGACGTGCCGGACGGCCGCGTCGACGCGCTGGGCCAGCGCCTGGCGCGGCTCGGCGTGGTCAGCTTGTGCTACCGCCGCCCGCGGCGGCCGCCGCACTGGCCCTACAACCTGTTCGTCATGGTCCACGCGCGCAGCGAGGACGAGCTGCATGCCGCGCTGGCGCTGTTCGACCAGCAGTGCGGACTGGCCGCCGCGCCGCGCGCGGTGCTGCTCGGCAGCCAGTGCTACAAGCAGCGCGGCACGCGCTACGCCGGCGCGCCGGCAAGCCCATGAGCGCCGCCCGAACCCGGTCCATCGAGACCGCACTGGACGCGCCGGCGGCGCTGGACGCGCTCGACCGCCGCATCGTCAACGCCCTGCAGGGCGGCTTTCCGCTCACGCCGCGTCCGTATGCCGACGCCGCCGCCGCGCTCGGCACCGACGAGGCCACGCTGCTGGCGCGCCTGCGGGCGATGCTGGCGCGCGGGGTGCTGACCCGCTTCGGCCCGCTGTACCAGATCGAGCGGGCCGGCGGGCGCTTCGTGCTGTGCGCGTGCCACGCGCCGGCCGCGCGCCTGGAAGCCGTGATCGCGGCCATCAACGCGCACCCGGAGGTGGCCCATCACTACGCGCGCACCCATCACTTCAACCTGTGGTTCGTGCTGGCGGTCGCGCACCCCGGCGCGGTGGCGCACACGCTCGCGCGCATCGCAGCCAGCGCCGGGGTGGAGGTGCTGGCGTTTCCCAAGGAGCGGGAGTTCCACGTCCATCTCCATTTGCAGGCATAGACATTCATGTACCCCAAGCCTTCCACTTCGTCGCCGGACCCGGCGCCTGCCGCGGATGCCACGCCCGCCGCGGATGCCGCCTGGCCCGACGCCACCGACCGCGCGCTGATGCGCGCCACGCAGGCCGGGCTGCCGCTGGTGGCCGCGCCCTATGCGGCGCTGGGCGCCGCGCTCGGCATCGGCGAGCAGGAGGTCATCGCGCGCTTCGCGGCGATGCAGGCGCGCGGCCTGATGCGCCGGCTGGGCGCGGTCCCCAACCACTATGCGCTGGGCTGGCGCGCCAACGGCATGACGGTGTGGGACGTGGCCGACGAGCATGTCGAGGCGCTCGGCCGGATGGTCGGCGCGCTGCCGTTCGTCAGCCACTGCTACCAGCGCCCGCGGCGGCTGCCGCGCTGGCCCTACAACCTGTTCGCCATGATCCACGCCCGCACGCGCGAGCAGGCCATGCCGCTGGTGGCGCAGATCGGCGCGTTGCTGGGCGACGCCTGCCGGGAGCGCGACGTGTTGTGGTCGACCCGCATCCTCAAGAAAACCGGGCTGCGCCTGCCGCCAGGAGACTGAACATGTTCCGCCTGTCCCGATTCATGGAAGCCATGCGCGACGGCGGCCCGGTGCCGGCCCCGCGCCCGCCCGCCGGCCCGGTGGTGATCTGGAACCTGGTGCGGCGCTGCAACCTCAACTGCAGGCACTGCTACTCGACCTCGGCCGATACCGACTTCAAGGGCGAGCTGACCACGGCGGAGGCCCTCGCCGTGCTGGCGCAACTGCGGCAGGCGCGCGTGCCGGCGCTGATCCTGTCGGGCGGCGAGCCGCTGCTGCGGCCCGATCTGTACCCGCTGGCGCGGCGCGCGCGGGCGCTGGGTTTTCATCTGTCGCTGTCGTCCAACGGCACCTTGCTCGATCGCGCGCACGCGGCGCGGCTGGCCGATGCGGGCTTCGGCTACGTGGGCGTGAGCCTGGACGGGCTCGAAGCCACCCACGACCGCTTCCGGCGCAGCGACGGCGCCTTCGCGCGGGCGCTGGCGGGGCTGCGCGCGGCGCGCGCGGCCGGCCTGCGCGTGGGCGTGCGCATGACGCTGACCGAGGCCAACGCGGCGGAGCTGCCCGCGCTGGTGGCGCTGACGGAGGCCGAGGGCATCGACAAGTTCTACCTGTCCCACTTCAACTATGCGGGCCGCGCGCGCGGCCACCAGCGCGACAACGCCCGCCATGCCCACACCCGCGCCGCGCTGGACTGGCTGTTCGCGCATGTGTGGGAGCGCGCGCGGCAGGGCCGCGCGGGCGATTTCGTCACCGGCAACAACGATGCCGACGGCGTCTACCTGCTGCACTGGATCGCGCGGCGCCAGCCCGCCCGCGTGGCCGACATGCGGCAGCGCCTGGTGGACTGGGGCGGCAACGCCACCGGCGTGAACGTGGCCAACATCGACAATCTCGGCAACGTCCACCCCGACACCATGTGGTGGACGGTGACGCTGGGCAACGTGCGCGAGCGCCCGTTCGGCGCGATCTGGGCCGACCGCAGCCATCCGCTGATGGCCGGGCTGGCCGCCCGGCCGCGCCCGCTGCAGGGCCGCTGCGCGGTCTGCGCGCAGCGCGCCATCTGCAACGGCAACACCAGCGCGCGCGCCCATGCCGTGAGCGCGAACGCCTGGGCCGAGGACCCGGGCTGCTATCTGACCGAGGCGGAGATCATGGCGCCGCTGGCCGCGGAGGTGCCGGCATGAACACCGCCATGCGGTTGCCGCGCTGGCGGGCGCTGGCCGCGGCGCTGTCTGCCTTGCTGCTGGGCGTGTTGCTTGCCATGCCCCGTGCCGCGGTGGCGGCGGCGCAGGAAACGCCGGCGCCGCTGGATGCCGCCGCGTTCTACGGCCAGCACTGCGCGGCCTGCCACGGCGCCGCGCGCCTGGGCGGCATGGGCCCGGCGCTGCTGCCGGAGAGCCTGGAGCGCCTGCGGCCGCAGGAACTGGCGGCGGTATTGCGCGACGGCCGCCCCGCGACCCAGATGGCGGGTTTCGCCGGCCAGCTCGATGCCGCCGGCATCGACGCGCTGGCCGCGTGGCTGCGTGCCGCGCCGGCGGCGGCGCCGGACTGGAGCGCGGCCGACATGGCGGCCTCGCGCGTGGTCCATCACCCCGCCGGCAGCCTGCCCGCGCGCCCCGTGTTCAGCGCCGACCCGGCCAACCTGTTCCTGGTGGTGGAGGCCGGCAGCCATCACGTCAGCGTGCTCGACGGCGACAAGCTCGAGCGCATCTACCGCTTTCGCAGCCGCTTCGCGCTGCACGGCGGCCCCAAGTTCAGCCACGACGGGCGTTACGTGTTCCTCGCCAGCCGCGACGGCTGGGTCAGCAAGTTCGACCTGTGGAACCTGACGCTCGCCGCCGAGATCCGGGTCGGGCTCAACACCCGCAACCTCGCCGTCAGCGACGACGGCAAATGGGTGCTGGCCGGCAACACGCTGCCGCGGACGCTGGTGCTGCTGCATGCCGAGGACTTGGCGCCGGCGCGCGTGTACGACGTGCGCGGCGCCGACGGCACGGCCTCGCGCGTGTCGGCGGTGTACGACGCCGCGCCGCGCGAGAGCTTCATCGTCGCCCTGCGCGACATCCCGGAGGTGTGGGAGATCCCGTATGGCGCCGCGCCCGCCGCCGCGCCGCCGGGCCGCGCTTTCACGCCGCGCGTGATCGCGCTCGACGAAGTGCTCGACGACTTCTTCTTCGACCAGCGCTACCTGCACATACTGGGCGCCTCGCGCAACGGGCATGGCCAGGTGATCGACCTGGCGCAGGGGCGCAAGGTGGCCGACCTGGCCCTGAGCGGCATGCCGCACCTGGGCAGCGGCATCACGTGGGTGCGCCGCGGGCGCGAGGTGATGGCCTCGCCCAACCTGAAGCAGGGCCGCATCAGCGTGATCGACATGCAGAGCTGGCAGACCGTCGCCGAGATCGCCACCAACGGGCCGGGCTTCTTCCTGCGCAGCCACGAGAACACGCCGTATGCCTGGACCGACGCCATGATGAGCCCGCGCCGCGACACGCTGCAGGTGATCGACAAGGACAGCCTGCGGGTGGTGGCCAGCGTCACGCCCAGCCCGGGCCGCACCGCCGCCCACGTGGAGTTCACGCGGGACGGCCGCTACGCGCTGGTGAGCGTGATGGAGCAGGACGGCGCCATCGTGGCCTACGACGCGGCCACGCTGCGCGAGGTCGCGCGCATTCCGATGGACAAGCCGGTCGGCAAGTACAACGTCTTCAACAAGACCACCCGCTCGTCGGGGACCAGTCATTGAGGAGCATGAGATGGACAGGCAACTGAAGCCGGGCAAGGTATGGCTGGTGGGCGCGGGACCCGGCGATCCGGAACTGGCCACGGTCAAGGCCGCGCGGGTGCTCGGCCAGGTCCAGGTATGGCTGATGGACGACCTGGTATCGCCCGGCATGCGCCGCTACGCCGCGCCGGACACGCGCATCATATCGGTGGGCAAGCGCGGCGGGCGCTGCTCGGCGAGCCAGGCCAGCATCCAGGCGCTGACGCTGGCGCACGCGCTGGCCGGCCGCGACGTGGCCCGCGTCAAGGGTGGCGATCCGCTGTTGTTCGGGCGCGGCGGCGAAGAGGCCGAATTCCTGCGCGCGCACGGCATCGCGGTGGAGGTGGTCAATGGCGTCAGCAGCGGCATGGCCGCCGCGCAGGCGCTGGGCATCGCGCTGACGCATCGCGCCCACTGCCACGGCGTGACCTTCGTCACCGCGCACACCAGCGGCGACGGGCGGCCCGACTGGCGCGCGCTGGCCGCCGGCGGCACCACGCTGGTCATCTACATGGGCATGGGGCGGCTGTGCGCGATTCGCGACGCCCTGCTGGCCGCGGGCATGCGGCCCGGCATGCCCGCGGCCGTGGTCATGCACGCCAGCAACCCGGGCGAGCGCCGCTGGGCCGGCACGCTGGCCACGCTTGCCGAAGCGCTCGCGGCGGGGCTGGCCAGCCCGGCGGTGGTCCTGATCGGCGGCGTGGCGGCGCGGGCGCTCCCGGACATGCCATACGCTTGCCCGCGGTCAATCAACATATAGTGTTTCACCGGTACGCTGTGGCCCATATCTAGTATGAATGTTGCCGGGAGAAGAGATGGAGCACCGTACCGAAGAAGCTGCCGTAGCCGCCGCGGGCCTGCCCGGCGAGGTCGTCAAGCGCAACGGCGAAAGAGCCGCCTTCGCCGTCGAGCGGATCCGGTCCGCGCTGCGCCGCGCCGGCGCCGCGGCCGGCGAGTTCGGCGACGCGCAGGCGGGCAGCCTCGCCGCGCAGGTATGCCGGGTGCTGGCGCACCGCTGCCAGGGCCGGGCGCCGGACGTCGAGCAGATCCAGGACGTGGCCGAGCAGGTGCTGATCGCCGCCGACTACTGCGACACCGCGCGCGCGTTCATCGCCTATCGCGGCCGGCACGCCAGGCTGCGCGAGGACCGCAAGACCCTGGTCGACGTGGCGGCCTCGATCAACGAATACCTGAGCAAGGCCGACTGGCGCGTGAACGCCAATGCCAACCAGGGTTATTCGCTGGGCGGGCTGATCCTCAACGTGGCCGGCAAGGTCACGGCCAACTACTGGCTGTCCCACGTCTACGCGCCGGAGATCGGCGAGGCCCACCGCAACGGCGACATCCACATCCACGATCTCGACATGCTGAGCGGCTACTGCGCCGGCTGGTCGCTGCGCACGCTGCTGCACGAGGGGTTCAACGGCGTGCCGGGCAAGGTGGAGGCGGGGCCGCCCAACCACATGTCGTCGGCGGTGGGGCAGATCGTCAATTTCCTCGGCACGCTGCAGAACGAGTGGGCCGGCGCGCAGGCGTTCTCGTCGTTCGACACCTACATGGCGCCCTTCGTGCGCAAGGACGCCATGTCCTACGCCGAGGTGCGGCAGTGCGTCCAGGAGCTGATCTACAACCTCAACGTGCCTTCGCGCTGGGGCACGCAGACGCCGTTCACCAACCTCACCTTCGACTGGACCTGCCCGGATGACCTGCGCGAGCAGGTGCCGGTCATCGGCGGGCGCGAGATGCCGTTCGCCTATGGCGAGCTGCAGCAGGAGATGGACCTCATCAACCGCGCCTACATCGAGGTGATGACGGCGGGCGACGCCAAGGGCAGGGTGTTCACCTTCCCGATCCCGACCTACAACATCACGCGCGACTTTCCGTGGGAATCGGAGAACGCCGCGCGGCTGTTCGAGATGACGGCCAGGTACGGGCTGCCGTATTTCCAGAACTTCATCAACTCGGAGCTGGAGCCGAACATGGTGCGCTCCATGTGCTGCCGCCTGCAGCTCGACCTGCGCGAGCTGCTCAAGCGCGGCAACGGCCTGTTCGGCAGCGCCGAGCAGACCGGCAGCGTCGGCGTGGTGACGGTCAACTGCGCGCGCCTGGGCCATCTGCACGCCGGCGACGAAGCGGCGCTGCTGCGCGCGCTGGACCGCCTGCTCGAACTGGGCAAGCAGAGCCTGGAGAACAAGCGCAAGCGGATCCAGCAACTGATGGACCAGGGCCTGTTCCCCTACACCAGGCGCTACCTCGGCACCCTGCGCAATCATTTCTCGACGCTGGGCGTGAACGGCATCAACGAGATGATCCGCAACTTCACCGCGGACCGGCACGACATCACCTCGGCGTGGGGCGAGGCCTTCGCGCTGCGCCTGCTCGACCACGTGCGCGAGCGCATCGTGGCCTTCCAGCAGGAAACCGGCCATCTCTACAACCTCGAGGCCACGCCGGCCGAAGGCGCGACGTACCGCTTCGCGCGCGAGGACCGCAAGCGCTGGCCCGGCATCCTCCAGGCCGGCAGCGCGGCGCAGCCCTACTACACCAATTCGTCGCAGCTGCCGGTCGGCTGGACCGACGACCCGTTCGAGGCGCTGGCGCGGCAGCAGCCCCTGCAGGCGCGCTACACCGGCGGCACCGTGCTGCACCTGTACATGGGCGAGCGCCTGTCCAGCGGCGCGGCCTGCCGCGAGCTGGTGCGGCGCGCGCTGACGCGCTTCCGCCTGCCGTACATCACGGTGACGCCGACGTTCTCGATCTGTCCCACGCACGGCTACCTTGCCGGCGAGCATCCGTTCTGCCCGCGCTGCGACGAAGAGATCCTCGCGCGCAAGCGGGACGCGCTTGCCGCCTAACCGCCTAGCCGGCTGGCCGCACGGCCGGGGGCATGGGTGCCGCAATGATGGCGGCATCCCCCGCGTTTTTTTCCGACCTTTCCTCCAACCTTTTTTCAACCCGGAGCACGCATCATGACCGACCACGCACGACAATCCGCCACCTCCCTCTCCACCCCGCCGGCCGACGTTGCGCTGTGCGACGAGGAGCGCCAGCCCTGCGAGGTCTGGACCCGGGTGATGGGCTACCACCGGCCGGTGGCCAGCTTCAACGCCGGCAAGCAGGGCGAGCACCGCGAGCGCAGGTTCTTCGCGGAGCCTCATGCGGTTGCCGCCTGACGCCACCACCGTCACCGCCGCCGCGTTGCGCGTCGGCGGCATGACGGCGCTGACGACCATCGACTTCCCGGGCCGCCTGTCCGCCGTGGTGTTCTGCCAGGGCTGCCCGTGGCGCTGCGGCTATTGCCACAACCCGGCGCTGCTCGATGCCGGCGCGCCCGCCGGCATGGCGTGGGCGCAGGTGCTGGGCTTCCTGGAGACCCGGCGCGGCCTGCTCGACGGCGTGGTGTTTTCCGGCGGCGAGCCGACCTTGCAGGCGGCGCTGCCGGGCGCCATCGCGGCGGTGCGGGCGCGCGGCTTCGAGGCCGCGCTGCACACCGCCGGCATGTATCCCGGGCGCCTGGCGGCGGTGCTGCCGGCGCTCGACTGGGTCGGCCTCGACATCAAGGCGCCCGAGCACCGCTACGACGCCATCACGCGGGTGCCCGGCAGCGGCGGGCGGGCCTGGGAATCGCTGCGCCGCTGGCTGGACAGCGGCGTGGCGGGCGAGTGCCGCACCACCTGGCACCACGGCCTGTTCGACGTCGCCGAGCTGCACGCGCTGGCCGCGCGGCTGGCCGCGCTCGGCGTGACGCACTGGGCGTTGCAGGCGTGCCGCGGCGGCGCGGGCGCGGCGCTGGGCCGCGCCGACGTCGACCGGCTGGCGGCGCGCTTCAGCCATTTCACGCTGCGCGAGGCGTGAAGCGCGGCGCGCGCTTGCGCCATGTCAACCGATGCGCGGGTACGGGCCAGGCGGAGGACGTGGCCGTACTACGATGAAAGCGTGCATCACAGTAATCCGGGAGGAGGCAGGCATGCCGTTGGAACAAGCATGGAATGCGACAGGCGGTTTTGACTACCAGGGCCCGCAGGAATGGCTCGCGCCCATCACGGAGGCGCTGCGCCGCGTGGTGGACCCCGAGCTGGCGCTGAATATCCTCGACGTGGGCCTGGTCTACGCGGTGGCGGTCTCGGAGGGCGTGGTGAAGGTCACGATGACCATGACCTCGGCCGCGTGCCCGGTGGCGGACATGATTCTGGACGACGTGCAGTTCGAGCTCGAAGACACCATGCCGCTGGGCTATGCGATCGAGCTGGAACTGTGCTGGGAGCCGGCATGGTCGCCCGAGCGCATGAGCGCGGCGGCCAGGCGCGTGATGGGATGGTGAGGGCGCCGCCGCGCCGCGCGCGCGAACGCCGGCGCGGCGCGTGGCCGCGCGTCGCGGTGCTGGCGCCGGCCGTCCTCGCCTTGCTCGCGGGCCTGCTCGGCGGCCTGCTGCGCGCCGGCGTGGCGCTGCCCGGCGCCGGCGCCGCCGCGCTGCCGTGGCAGGCGTTCGCGTTCCACGGCGCGCTGATGACCGGTGGCTTCTTCGGCACCGTGATCGGCATCGAGCGGGCGGTGGCGCTGGGCCGGCCCGCGGCCTTCGCCGCGCCGCTGGCGTCGGGGCTGGGCGCGCTGCTGCTGGTGGCGGGGTTTCCCGCGGCCGGCGCGTGGCTCATGGCCGGCGGCGCGCTGGCGTTCGTCGGCGTCAGCGTGGCCGTGCTGCGGCGCCAGCCGGCCGCGCACACCGCCTTGCTGCTGGCGGCCGCGCTGGCGTGGCTGGCCGGCACCGCGGCGCTGGCTTCGGGCCGCGCGCTGGCCTCGGTCAACGCCTGGTGCTTCCTGTTCCTGGTGGTCACGGTTGCCGCCGAGCGGCTCGAGATGACGCGCCTGATGCGCCGGCGGCGCGGCGCGCAGGGCGCTTTGCTCGCCATTCTGGCCGCGCTCGCGCTGGGCGCCGCCGGCTCGGCGCTGGACGGGCGCGCGGGCACGCTGGGCGGCTGCGTCTATGGCGTGGCGCTGGCCTGCCTCGCCATCTGGCTGGCGGTGTTCGACATCGCGCGCCGCACGGTGCGCAGCCACGGACTGAGCCGCTACATGGCGGTCTGCCTGCTGCTCGGCTACGGCTGGCTGCTGGTGGCCGGGGCGGCATGGGCCGCCACCGCGGCCGGGCTGCCGTGGCGCGACGCGGCGCTCCACGCGCTGGGGCTGGGGTTCATCGTCAGCATGGTGATGGCGCATGCGCCGGTCATCCTACCGGCCATCACGCGCATCCGGCTGGCGTTCGGCAACGGCTTCTACGCGCCGCTGGCGGTGCTGCACCTGTCCCTGGCCGCGCGGCTGGCCTTCGGGCACCGGCTGCCGGCGGTCAAGGCCGCGGCGGCGCTCGGCAACGTGGCGGCCATGCTGCTGTTCATCGCCGTCACGGCCGCCGCGGCGCGCGCGTGGCGGACCCGCGCGGCGGCGCTTGCGCGGCGGTCCTGAAAAAAAAGAGCCTGCCCGCGATGCCTAGGACATCATCGGGCAGGCTTCCAGCAGTACCACTACATCGAGGCCGCCGGGCAAGCCCCCGCACCCCGGCAACCTCACCATGATCTTGCCGCGTGCCCGCGCCGGCCGCCTTGTCGGCGGACAAGCCGATGGCAGGTGGCGCGGCTGACTCGCGCTGCTCCGCGCCTAGCCCGCGGCGAACCGCAGTTGCAGCGCCTGCACGTCGTGGATCACGACCTCGGGGCCGGCCACGCTGATGAGGGCGGCTTCGCTGAGGCGCTGCAGCGCGCGCGAGAGCGTGGCCGGCGACAGCCCCAGCTTGGAGGCGATCAGGTTCTTGTTGACGGCGAAGCGGGTCAGGTTGCCCTCGCGCGGGCGGTTCAGCAGGTAGCCGATCACGCGCTGCTGCGCGTTCTGCAGGTTGACCGTCTCGATGTCCTGCACCAGCGAATGCAGGCGCATCGACAGGCCGGCGAGCATGCGGCGCGCGAAGGACGGATCGCGGTCGATGGCGGCGAAGATGTCCTTCTTGCCGAGCAGGATGAGCAGCGTGTCTTCCAGCGCCTGGGCATCCACGAGGTAGGGCCGGTCAAGGAACATGACGGCCTCGCCGAAGGCCTGGCCGGGGCCGAAGAACTCCACGACCTTCTCGGGGTTGCCGTGCAGCGACGGCAGCGCGAGCTTGATCTGGCCGACCGCGACGACGTAGAGGCCCGGCGCCGCGTCGCCGCGCCGGAACACGTGGCCATGCCTGGGGACCCTGACCTCGCGGCAGGAGCCGGCCAGCTCGCTCAACTGGCCGGCATCGAGGTTGCGGAAAAGCGGCAGGCTGCCCAGCAGCCCGTCGAGATTGAGTTTGTGGCGCATGCTTTGTCTCGGTGACGGTGGTGGCACCGGTCGGTCTGTCGGCGCGGGCCGTCATGGCGGGGCACGCGGCAGCGGCACAGGGCGTGCGCGGCGACCGGCTCGCAGCGCATAGGATTCCACGCGGCGGCCCGCCGGATTTTGTGGTGGGTCAAGTTGCATCGCCCCGGCGCGCAGGCCGCGGCCGGATGTGACGTGGCGCGCGCGTGCCGCCTGTGCCGCGCGTGGCGCTAGCGCGCGCCTCTTCGCCGCGCCATGCGCCGGCCGATCTCGGCGAGCCGGTCATGCGGCAGCTTGTCGGCGGCGGGATAGATTTCGCGCTCCTCGCGCAAGGCATGCGCGGGATAGCCGGTGGCGAACGGGTCGAGCTCCGGCGGGGCGGCCTGCGCGGTCCCTTGCGAGACCGCTTCCAGCCACGGCTGCACGGCGCGCCACAATGCGCCGAGATGCCCGTGCTCGGCGGCGATCTCGCCGATGCGGGCGTCGAGCGCGGCGTCGCCCAGTTCCCGCAGCGCCGGAAACAGGTCTTCCTCCTCGTCCATGTGGTGCAGCGGCGCGGCGACCTGGAAGTAGCGCAACGCGCCGGCGGCCGCGCTGCGCGCCTCTTCGTCCGCGCCGTGCAGCGCCACGTGCCGGGCCAGCCTGGGGCACAGGCCGGCGAAGCGCCGCACCTTGTCGTGGCAGGCCAGCAGCAGTTCGATCGGCGACTCGAAGCCGGGCAGGCTGGCGGTGGTGGAAAGCATGGTGGAGTCCCGGTTGAGGCAGGCGGCCGTGGTTTGCATCTGGTCTGCGTGGAGTATGGCCGAAAGTATGGCCGAAAGCGGAACCCGCCGGTTGAGATGGAGCAAGCAGGCGCGGGAATGCGGCGGGCCGGCTGCCGCAGGCACAATCCGCAGGCGCGGTCCTTCACCGCGATCAAGCCGGCGCCGCGGCCCGGCGGCTAGCATGCGTGCGGTGGGATGGACGGCGCGGGGCCGTCCGCGCCTTGCTGGTTTGCCTGTTCGCCTGCCCCGCGCCTTGCTTCCCGCTTCGGGCGGGGGACTGATCCGATGCCGAAACCGCCGCTTTGCCCGCCATGCTTTTCCTTGTGTCCCGCCGTGCCCGGCCACACCCCGGGCCACACCCCGGGCCGGTTCCCGGAGCACCCATGAAGCCCGCGCGCCTGAGATACGAGAACGCGCCGCGGCCCGCCGTGGTCCTCGGCTGCCTGCTGCCGGCACCGTGGCTTGGCGCCGCCGCGGGACTGCTGCTGGCATTCGGCCCGCCGGACGGGCTGCCGTCGCGGTTCGCGCCGGTCGCGCTGGCGGTGGTGCATCTGCTCGCACTGGGCATGCTGGCGCCCGTCATGGTGGGCGCGCTGTTCCAGATGATGCCGGTGATCGCCGGGGTGCGGGTGCCCGGCACCGCCGCGCTGGCGCCGCTGGCCGCGCTGCTGGGCGGGGGCGCCGCGCTGGGGCTGGCCAGCGGGTTCGTGGCCGGCTGGCTGCCCGGTTTCCGCGCGGCGATCCTGCTCGGGGCGCCGTTCCTGGGCCTGGTCGGGCTGGCCTTGCTGCGGGCCGGCGCGCGCGTGGCCGCGGCGGATGCCACCACGCGCACGCTGGCGCGCGCGGGCGCGCCGCTGATCGTGACCGTGGCCACCGGCGCGGCGCTGGCCGGCGTGCTCGGCGGGCAGTGGCAACTGCCGCTGCGGCCGCTGCTGCAACTGCACGTCGCCTGGGGCCTGGTGGGCTGGCTGGCCGCGCTGGTCGCCGGCGTCGCCGCCACGGTGGTGCCGATGTTCTGGCAGGCGCCGCGGCTGCCCGCCGTGGTGGCGTCCTTCCTGCCGTGGGGAATCTGGCTGCTGTTGCTGGGCTACAGCGGGGTGGCGGTCGACCTGCCGGCGCTGGCGGAGGTGGGCGCGCTGCCGCTCCTGTTGCTGCTGGCGCTGCTGGCCCTGCTCGGGCTGCGCGGCATGCTGCGGGCGCGGCGCCGGCATGACCCCGGCTGGCGGCTCTGGGTCGCGGCCTGCCTGAGCGCGCTCGCGGCGGCGGCGCTGGCGATGGCGGCCCCGCTGTTGCACGGGGTGGCCGCGCTGCCCTGGTGGATCGGCACGGCGGTGCTGGTCGGATGCGGGGTGCTGCCGGTCACGGCCATGACGGGCAAGATCGTGCCGTTCGTGATCTGGCTGCACTTGCGCCGCGGCCTGCCGCTGCCGGCGCGGGTGCCGGCCATGCAGGCGATCATTGCGCCCGCGCGGCAGCATTGGCAGGCCCGCCTGCTGCTGCTCGCCTATGTCCTGCTGCTGGCGCTGCCGCTGGCGCCGCGCTGGCTGGCCCTGGCCGGCGGCATGGCGTTCGCGCTCGCCAACGCCTGGCTCGGGCTGCAGCTGCTGTGCGCGGTGCGGGTGTTTCGCCGCGTGATGGCCGCGGGCGGGCTGCCGCCCCGGCATGCGGCCGGGCACGATGGGCACGATGGGCATGACCCAAGAGGTTGACGCAGGGCAAGCCGGGCCGGGCGCGATTGCGTAGCATGAGTCAGTGGCCGGCGGGTGCGCTTGCCTGCGCCCGCCGCGCCGTGCATTGCCAACCATCGCGAGGTGCCTTCGATGCGTCAAATGGAAATGAGCAAGGTCTTTACCCTGATGGAGTCCGGTCCGGTCGTCCTGGTGACGACCCATGACGGGCAGAAGGACAACATCATGACCATCTCGTGGACGATGGTGATGGACTTCACGCCGGTGTTCGCGCTGACCACGGGCGCGTGGAACTACTCCTACGCGGCGCTGCGCAAGCACGAGGAATGCGTCATCGCTATTCCGACGGTGGACATGCTGGACACGGTGGTCGGCATCGGCACGTGCTCCGGCGCGGACACGGACAAGTTCGCCCGGTTCAGGCTCACGCCGGTGCCGGGCAAGGTCGTCAAGGCGCCGCTGATCCGGGAGTGCCTGGCCAACATCGAGTGCAAGGTCATCGACATCGTGAAGAAGCACGACATCGTCGTGCTGGAGGCCGTTGCCGCGTGGATCGATCCCGAGCGCAAGGAGCAGCGCATGGTCCACGCCGTCGGCGACGGCACGTTCATCGTCGACGGGCGCAAGTTCGACCGGCGGGAGATGATGGCCTCCAAGCTGCCGCCGGGCGTGTAGCGCACCCGCGCAAGCGCAGGCGGACGCGCATTGCGCCGCCGCGGCGCCGGCGAAAGTGCATGCTCCCGCGCCCCGTTCGCCATGCCCTTGCACACCCCCGTGGCCATCGACTACGTTGATTCTCTGAGGCCGGCGTGGCCGCTTTGATGGGGACCAACGATGAACAGGGTCATAGGACACCTGGCCGCGCTCGTTGCCTTGGGCCTGTGTGCCGCCGGCGGAGCACGGGCAGCCGACGCCGGCTGCGGGCCCGCGCCGGCCGAGGGATCGGTGCGCTGCGACGATCCCGGCAGCGGGATGCGCTGCTCGCTGGTGACGGGCGAGCGCCCGCGCAACCAGCGCCCGTGGTGCGGCAGCGCGGCGCTGACGAGCCGCTATGAGCGCATCCACGCCGAGCAGCAGCGGCTGCTGCGCGCCGGCGCGATCCGCGATGCGGATGTCGACGCGTGGCGCGCCCGGCGCGATGCCTGCGAATCCGCATCCTGCCTCGAGAGCCTGTATCACGAATGGTGGCGCTGGCGCGATGCGGGCCGCTTCCGTTCCGGGCTGCCTTCTGTGCGATCGTCCGTATTGCCTTCCGTATCCTCTTCCGCATCGCCTTCCGCGGCGCTTCCCGTGCCGCCTTCGGCGCAGCCCGCCGCCAGCGTCGCGGCGCGCGTTCCGCCAAAGTCGGCGCTTGCGCCTGCGCCTGCACCTGCGGTGGCGGAAAGGGCATCGCCGGCGCCATTGCCCGCGATGCGGGACAGCGCGCGGCTGGCCGGATCGGCGCTGGCGCCGGCGCAGGCCGGCGCGCCGGATGTCCTGGATGTTTCGGACACCTCGGATGCCTCGCCGGGCGGGACCGCCGTGGCGCCTGCCGCATCCCCGCCGGATTCGGGCGTCCCGGTTTCGCCGGCCTTGCTGGGCGGCGTCGCCGCGTTCGGCATGGGCGCGGTCTATGCGTGGCAGCGCCGGCGCGGCCGGGACGCGGCACCGGGCTACGGACGGCGCCGGGCCATCTCCGCGGTCATGGCGATCTTCTATGGCCTGCTGATCGTCAACGCCTTGCTGCTGCCGTTCACGCTGGGCTGGAGCTGACCGCGGCCGACCAGCCGGCGCTAGCGCCCGGTGAGCAGCAGCAGCGCTTCTTCCACGCGCTTGAGGTGCGCCTCGCTGACCCGCCCGATCGGCGCGTTGCCGACGAAGCGGTGGTTCGACACGGCGCGGACCTGATCGACCAGCAGGTCGGTTTCCCGGGGCGGCTCGCCCGGCTTGGCGAACTTGCCCGCGCGCACGCGCAGCGGAAAGCCGTCGCCGCCGGTGTCCTCGTAGATGTCGGTGGTGCCGGGCAGGACGATGGTGGTCGGGTGGCCGGCCTGGTTCAGGATGTCGGTCTGGATGACGAGGGCCGGGCACCCCGCCTTGCCCGGTTCCTCCTTGTGGGTCTGCGGGGACAGGTCGATCACCCAGACCTCCCCGCGCCGGTGTTGTGGCCTAGGCAAGCCCGTCCTCCAGGCTGTCGTCCATGGATTCGTTTTCCGCCAGCGAGCGGGCCGACAACTGGCGCGACAGGAAGGCCATGCGCTCGGCCATCGCGCGCTCGTTTTTCTCGCGCACGGCCTCGCGGACGTAGTCCGAACTGGACATGCCGGCACGGCGGGCAAATTCACGTGTCTGCATGGCGAACTCCTGCGTCGTGCGGAAGGAAAGGGTGGTCTGGGCGGGCTGAGCGGAGGCGGCCAGGGTCATCGCGGTCACTTGGCATGGTTACTCGGATAGACGCCATTGTATTCCTTTTTTACATGCGATTTTGTATTACCGATGGTATTACAACAGGATGTGTTGTCACTGGGGGACGGGAAGGGCTTCCGGCGAATCCGTCGCCGCATTTGTCGCTCATCCGCCGCTCATCCGCCCCGCATCAGCCTCGTATCCGCCCGCCGCCGGAAAACCCGGCGCGATGGCGGTGTCTTCGATTGTGGCTTGCCGCCGGCGCAAGGCAATGCGGCGAATTCTCAAAATTCGGCGCGGCGCCGCCGCGCATGGAATATTCCGCCGGGCTGGCGTGTTTACCGATCAGGCCCGGCGCGAGCCGTGGCTCGGGGCACGCATCCGCGCCGACACTGGGGGAATGGTCATGGCATATCGCTTACCTGGATGGCTGGGCATGGGCGCGGCGGCCGCCGCGCTGTGCGCCTGCGCATCGCTCGAACCCGCGCAGACCGCGCAGAAGCTGATCGGCAGCCCGGAGAGCACCGTGCGCCAGGCGTTCGGCGCGCCCACGGAAACCTATCGGCTCGACGGCGGCACCAGCCGCTGGATCTACTCGAAGCAGCCGCTCGGGCATGAGGTCTACGCGGCGGATTTCGACGCCGGCGGGAACCTGGCGAGCTTTCGCCAGATGCTGACCGAGAAGGAGATCTACGAAGCCCGGCCCGGCGTCTGGACCAAGCAGGACGTGGCGCAGCGTTTCGGCCTGCCGCGCGAGCCGGTGCAGTACTACCCGCTCATGAAGCGCGAGGCGTGGTCGTACCGGCTCTATGCGAGCGGCTACCAGCCGGCCCACTTCAGCGCCTACTTCGATGACCGCGGCGTGCTCGACCGCACCATGATCATCATCGATGCGCTCGGCGGCGACCGCGGCCGCAGCAAGTGACGCGGGCTGCCGGCCTTGCCCGCGCTCGCGCGCCGGCGCGAGGGGCCGGGGGCGGGCCGCGAAACGAGGACTTCGGGCGCCCGATCCCTCCCGTTCAAAGGGAGGGCGAGACGACGCACGGCATGAGATGACATGCCGCGCGCGCGGCGCGCGGCCGCGACCGTTCAGGCGTTGAAGCCGCCGTCGATGGTCAGGCTGGCGCCGGTCACGAAGCCGGCTTCGGGGCTGGCCACGTAGGCCACCATGCCGGCGATCTCGTCGGTGCTGGCGTGGCGCTGCAGCGCCATCAGGCCATGCATCAGGTTGGCGAAGTCGCCGGTCTCCGGGTTCATGTCGGTGTTGGTCGGGCCGGGCTGCACGTTGTTGACCGTGATGCCGCGCGGGCCGAGGTCGCGCGCCATGCCCTGCACGAGGCCCTGCAGCGCGGACTTGCTCATGGCGTAGGCGCTGCCGCCGGCGAACGGCATGCGCTCGGCGTTGCAGCTGCCGATGTTGATGATGCGCCCGCCGTTGCCCATGTGCGGCAGCACGGCCTTGGCGGCGACGAACACCGCGCGCACGTTCACGTTGAGCGTCTCGTCGAAGTCTTCCAGCGAGAAGCTGTCCACCGGCCCCATGCGCAGCACGCCGGCGTTGTTGACGAGGATGTCGATCTTGCCCAGGCGGTGCGCCACCGCGTTGATGGCGCCGTCGAGCGAGGCGGGGTCGGCCACGTCGGCCTTGACCGCGATGGCGCTGCCGCCCGCGGCTTCGATGCTGGCGGCCAGCTCGTTGGCGCCGGCCGCGGAGCTGTGATAGGTGAAGGCGACGGTGGCGCCGTCGCGCGCCAGCCGGCGCACGACCGCCGCGCCGATGCCGCGCGCGCCGCCGGTGACGAAGGCGACCTTGCCGGAGAGGGGTGCAGACATGATGAGGTTCCTGGGTGAGTGGAGGTGAGCGAAGTATGGTCACTGGACATCGGCTCCGGTAGACCGTAATCTGGATCATCTGCTTCAACCATTGGTATAAGCTGGCCGCATGGAAGCGCTCAACCTGCTCGAATCCTTCATCCAGAGCGCCGAGACCGGCAGCTTCTCGGCCGCCGCGCGCCGGCTCGGCGTGACGCCCGCCGCGGTCAGCAAGAACGTGGCGCGGCTGGAAGCCAGCCTGGGCCTGCGCCTGTTCCAGCGCAGCACGCGCAGCCTGACGCTGACCGCCGGCGGCGAGCAGTTCCTGCACCGGGTGGGAGACCCCTACGGCGCGCTGCGCGACGCCTTCGCCAGCGTCTCGCAGGACGGCGGCAAGCCCGCCGGCGTGCTCAAGGTGAGCGTGGCGGTGGCGTTCGGCACCGAATACCTGGTGCCGCTGCTGGCGGAGTTCCTGGCGCGCTATCCCGCCATCGTGCCGGACTGGCATTTCGACAACCGCCCGGTGGACCTGATCGGCGGCGGCTTCGATGCGGCCATCGGCGGCGGCATCGAACTGACCGAGGGCCTGGTGGCGCGCGAGCTGGCGACCACCTACATGGTGGTGGTGGCGGCGCCCGCCTACATGGCCGGGCGCGGCATGCCGGCGCACCCGGCCGCGCTGGCCGGGCTCGACGCGATCGAGCGCCGCTCCATCGTCACCGGCCGCGTGCGCGCCTGGACGCTGCGCAACCAGGTCGGCGAGGAAGCGCCGGCCGCGGGCCGCACGCGCGTGATCTTCGACGACCCCGAGGCGATGGCCCACGCCGCCATGCTGGGGCTCGGCGTGGCCGTGCTGCCGATGCAGCATGCCGCGCGCTGGCTGGAGAGCGGGGCGCTGGTGCGGCTGCTGCCGGGCTGGTACGCCGAGCACGGGCCGGTGTCGCTGTACTACCCGAACAAGAAGCTGCTGCCGCCCAGGACGCGGGCGTTCGTGGCGTTCGTGGTCGAGGCGTTCCGCAGGAAGCGGCTGGCCGCGCGTTTCGACGGCCGCTGAGGGTTTGCGGTCCAGCCCACCCGCCCGCCAGCGCTACGCGCGCATGGTCACGAACATGGCGCCCACGGCCGCCGCCATCATCAGCGTGGCCAGCCAGCCCAGCACCTTCAGCCGCCGGCTGATGACGAACTGGCCCATGATGTCGGCGCGCGCGGCCATCAGCATCATCAGGGCCATGATGGGCACGGAGACCACGCCGTTGATCACCGCGCTCCAGTAGAGCGCCTTGATCGGGTCGATCTCCGTGAAGCCCAGGCCGATGCCGACCAGGGTGGAGACGGCGATGATGCCGTAGAAGCGCTTGGCCTGCATCGGCGCGCGTTCCAGGCTGTTGCGCCACCGGAAGGCGCCCGCCGCGGCGTAGGCGGACGAGCCGCCCAGCACCGGAATCGCCAGCAGGCCGGTGCCGATGATGCCGGCGCTGAACAGCACGAAGGCGAAGTCCCCGGCGATCGGGCGCAGCGCCGTGGCGGCCTGCGCCGAGGTCTGGATGTCGGTCACGCCATGCAGGTTGAGCGTGACGGCCGTGGTCAGGATGATGAAGAAGGCCACCAGGTTGGAGAAGCCCATGCCGATGCCGGTGTCGATCTTGATGCGCCGCAGGTTGGCGTCGGCCTGCGCGGGCGCGTGGATCAGCGGCCTGGCGCGCTCGTCGGCCAACTGGTCTTCCACTTCCTGCGAGGCTTGCCAGAAGAACAGGTAGGGGCTGATGGTGGTGCCGAAGACGGCCACCACGGTGGTGACGTACTCGGGCTTCCACGACATGCGCGGCGCCAGCATCTTCGCCAGCACCTGGGACCACGGGATCTGCACCACGAAGGCGATGGCCACGTATGCCAGCAGCGCGAGCGTGAGCCATTTCAGGATGCGGACGTAGCGCCGGTAGGGAATGAAGACCTGCAGCAGCAGCGAGATCACGCCGAACACCACGGCGTAGAGCTGCGCCGGGCCGCCGGCGATCAGCCGGAGCGCCTCGCCCATCGCCGACACGTCCGCGCCGATGTTGATGGTGTTGGCCACCATCACCAGCCCGACCACGCTGTACAGCAGCCACGCCGGATAGTGCCGCCGGATGTTGGTGGCCAGCCCGTGGCCGCTCACCCGCCCGATGCGCGCGCTGACCACCTGGATGCCGACCATCAGCGGATAGGTGAAGAGCACGGTCCACAGCATGTTGAAGCCGAACTGCGCGCCCGCCTGCGAATAGGTGGCGATGCCGCTCGGGTCGTCGTCGGCGGCGCCCGTGATCAGTCCCGGGCCGAGCTTCCTGAGCCAGTATCCGGCCGTATTGCCGGCGGGTTCCGTCTGCGTGGCGGTGGTTTCCATGTCCGGCACCATCGTCTGCCCTTCGTGGCCTGGCGGCATGGCTGCTGTGTCAGGAAAGCAGGTACATGTTCTGGCGGCTGGCCGCGTAGCGGGTCCTGGCCAGCTCCAGGATCTGCTCGCGGTGCCGGTCGAAGGCGGCCAGCACCTCGGGCTCGGCCGGGCCCATCGCCGGGTCGAGATGGGCGAGCACGGCATCGTTGACGAGGAACGTGACTTCGCGCGCGTTGTCGTAGCCCCAGAACCACACGCAGTGCTTGGCCGCGTCGTAGCTGCGGCTCGGGTTGGGAAAGCTGAGTGCCATGTTGCGCCTCGGTTGGCCGGACACCTGTTCCGGCCGGTGCCTGCCGGCGGCGCGCGGACGTTCCGTGCGGGCCGGTGCGCAAAAGCGGATGATGGGCGTCTCGTCGATCGGTATGGGCCCGGATTGAGCCACGCCCCAATCATACGCTGGCCGGATGCCGATGCCGATGCCGTGTCAGGCCGCCATCCCCAGGAACTGCTGCAGCTCCGGCGTGGCCGGCTTCGTGAACAGGTCTTCCGGCGCGCCCACCTCGTGCACGCGGCCCTGGTGCATGAACACCACGCGGTTGCACACCTCGCGCGCGAAGCGCATCTCGTGCGTGACCATCAGCAGCGTCATGCCTTCGCCGGCCAGCTGGCGCACCACGTTGAGCACTTCCATCACCAGTTCCGGGTCCAGCGCCGAGGTGATCTCGTCGCACAGCAGCGCGCGGGGCTGCATCGCCAGCGCGCGCGCGATGGCCACGCGCTGCTGCTGGCCGCCGGAGAGCTGGTCGGGATAGCTGTCGAATTTCTCCGCCAGCGCCACCTTGGCCAGGCATTCGCGCGCGCGGGTGCGGGCCTCGGCCTCGCTCACGCCGGCGGCCACGGTGGGCGCGAGCATGACGTTGCGCCCGGCGCTCAGGTGCGGGAACAGGTTGAACTGCTGGAAGATCATGCCGACCTTGCGGCGCAGCGCGCGCAGCTCCAGCTCGGTGCTGCCGAGCTTGGCGCCGGCCACCGTGATGTTGCCTTCGTCGATGCTTTCCAGGCCGTTGATGCAGCGTAGCAGCGTGCTCTTGCCCGAGCCGCTCTTGCCGATGATGGCGACCACCTCGCCGGCTTCGATCTTGAGGTCGATGCCCTTGAGCACTTCGTTGGCGCCGAAGCGCTTCTTGACGTTTTCAATGGCGATGAGCGACATTGAGCTTCCTTTCCAGGTGGCGGCTGTAGCGGGACAGGGGCCAGCACAGCGCGAAATAGATCAGCGCGACCAGCGCGTAGACGGTGAAGGGGCTGAAGGTGGCGTTGGTGATCACGGTGCCGGCCTTGGACAGCTCGACGAAGCCGATGATCGACGCCAGCGCGGTGCCCTTGATGATCTGCACGACAAAGCCCACGGTGGGCGCGATGGCGATGCGCAGCGCCTGCGGCAGGATCACGTGGCGCATCTGCTGCACGTGGCCCAGCGACAGGCAGCCCGCGGCTTCCCACTGCCCCTTGGGGATGGCCTCCACGCAGCCGCGCCAGATCTCGGCCAGGTAGGCGCCCGACCACAGCGACAGCGCCAGGCCGGCGGCCAGCCACGCGGGAATCTCCACGCCGAACAGCGCCAGCCCGAAGAAGGCCAGGAACAATTGCATCAGCAGCGGCGTGCCCTGGAAGATTTCGATGAAGGCCCAGGCCGCGCGCCGCGCCGCCGCGCGCCGGCTGATGCGCATGAACAGCACCACGAGGCCGGTGGCGGCGCCGCCGATGAAGGCCACCAGCGACAGCACCACGGTCCAGCGCGCGGCCAGCAGCAGGTTGCGCAGGATGTCCCACGTCGAGAAATCGGTCATCGGGCTCTCCGGAACAGCAGGCCGCCGATGCCGCGCAGCGCCTGGCGCAGGCCGATGGCGAGCAGCAGGTAGATGCCGGTGGTCAGCAGGTAGACCTCGAACGCGCGGAAGTTGCGGCCTTGCACGAAATTGGCGGCGAAGGTCAGGTCTTCGGCGGCGATCTGCGAGCACACCGCCGAGCCCAGCATGACGATCACCACCTGGCTGGACAGCGCCGGCCAGATCTTGCGCAGCGCCGGCAGCAGCACCACGTGGCGGAACACCTGGAACGGCGCCAGCGCCAGGCTGGCGCCCGCTTCGAACTGGCCGCGCGGCACCGCGGCGATGCCGGCGCGCACGATCTCCGCGCTGTAGGCGCCGAGGTTGATGACCATCGCCAGGATGGCGGCGGTCATCTCGCCTAGGTGCACGCCCGCGCTGGGCAGGCCGAAGAAGATGAAGAACAGCTGGATCAGGAACGGCGTATTGCGGATCAGCTCCACATAGCCGCCGGCGACGGCGGCCAGCCAGGCCGGCCCCTGCGTGCGCGCCCAGGCGCAGGCGATGCCCAGGGCCACCCCGAGCACGCCGCCCACGGCGGTGAGTTCGGCGGTGACGGCGATGCCGTGCGCGAACACGCCGGCATAGTCGAAGGCCGAGAGAAAGTCGAATTGATAGGACATGCGGTGCCGTAGGTGGGCGCCCGGCGAGCGCGGGCGTGACCGGCCGCCCCGGTGCGTCCGGGGCGGCGGGACTTCAGGACTTCAGAGCATCAAGGCATCGAGGCATCAGAGCGTGGAGGGCAGCGGCATGCCGAGCCACTTCACGGTCAGCGCGTTGAGCTCGCCGTCCTTCTTGACCTCGGCCAGGATGGCGTTGACCTTGGCCTGCAGCTTGGGCTCGCCCTTGTTCAGGCCGATGAAGCACGGCGAGTTCTTGATGAGGAATTTCGGCTCCGGCTTCTTGGGCGGGTTCCTGGCCAGGATGGCCGCGGCCACCACGTTGCCCGTGGCCACCAGCTGCACCTGGCCCGAGAGGAAGGCGCTGATGGTGCCGTTGTTGTCCTCGTAGCGCTTGATGGTGGCGGTGGGCGGGGCGATCTTGCTCAGTTCCAGGTCCTCCACCGCGCCGCGCGTCACGCCCACGGTCTTGCCGGCCAGCTCGGCCGCGCTGGTGACTTTCTGGTCGGCCGGGCCGAACACGCCGTTGTAGAAGGGCGCATAGGCCTCGCTGAAGTCGATGGCCTTCTCGCGCTCGGGGTTCTTGCCCATGCTGGAGATCACCAGGTCCACCTTCTTTGTCTGCAGGTAGGGCACGCGGTTGGTGCTCGTCACCGGCACCAGTTCCAGCTTGACGCCCATCTTCCTGGCGATCAGCGCGGCCACGTCGATGTCCAGGCCTTGCGGCTTCATGTCGGCGCTGACCGAGCCGAACGGCGGGAAGTCCTGCGGCACCGCAACCTTGAGCACGCCGGCCTTGACCACGTCGTCGAGCGCTTCGGCGCTGGCGGCGTGCATGGTGAAGGCGAGCGCGGTGGCGCCGAGGCCGAGGAGGAGTCTGGAGAGCTTCATTGGGGGTCCTTGCTAGCTTGCCGTTTGGGTTGAGGTGAAGGGGAAACGGGTCCGGGGCGCTCAGTTGCCGCGCCCGAGCGGGCGCAATGCCTGGCGCAGCGGGTCGGGGCGGTCGTCGGGCGTGGCCGCGCTCAGGCCGGCTTCGACGTCGCCGAGATGGGCGTCCATCAGCGCGATGGCCTGCTCGGTGTCGCCGCGCGCCAGCGCCGCCACGATCTGCGCATGGTCGGCGCACGAGGCGTGGGCCTGGTGGCTGGACTGGTAGCGCATGGCGATCAGCGTGGTGCGCGCGGTCAGGTCGCGCAGCGTGTCGGCCAGCAGCACGTTGCCAGCGCATTCGCCCAGGCACACGTGGAAGTCGCCCAGCAGGTAGCTGCGCAGCGCGGCGTCGTCGGCCGCCAGCGCGCGCTCTTCCTGCGCCACGTGTTCCTGCAGCCGGCCGATGGCCTGGGCGGTGAGCGGCGGCGCGTAGCGCAGCAGCCCGAGTTCGATGGCGCGCCGCGCGGCAAAGGCCTGGCGGGCTTCCTGGCGCGACGGCTCGATCACGAACCAGCCGCGCCGCGACGACACCGTGACGATGCCGCGCGCGGCCAGCCGCGTGAGCGCCTCGCGCACCAGCGTGCGGCTCACGCCGAACAGCCCGGCCAGCGCCTGCTCGCCCAGGCGCGTGCCGGGGGCCAGGCGCTGGGCCAGGATCGATTGCGTGATGCGCTCGGCGATCTCGGCCGAGGACGCGGCGCGGCCGTCGTCAGCGCCGGCTTGCAGTGCCGGCGGCAGGGCGGCGTTGTCGGAAAGGTCGGGCGTGGGCAAAGTCATGCCACGCTGTAACGCAATAGGTATGCCAGCCTGATATACAAGCAGCGCGCACAGGTTTTGTACGCAAAAATGGCATCGGCGTCATGCGGGCGTGCACCAGTTGGGCGCCGGCGGCGCCGCGCGCCGGGCCGCGTGCACGCCGATGGTGCGGGCCGCCAGCTTGGTGAGGCGGCCCGGCGGGCTTACCAGCCGCCTCCCAGCGCCCGGAACGTCGCCACCGCCGCGCGCGCGTTGTCGGCATGCACGCGCGCCTGCTGGTCGCGCGCGGCCAGCAGCTGGCGCTCTTCGTCCAGCACTTCGAACAGGCTCACGGCGCCGCCCTTGTAGGCGTCCTCGGAGGCGCCGCGCGCGCGTTCGTGGGCGTCGATCTCGGTGTTCAGCTCCTTGCCCTGCGCTTCGAGCTCGGTGAGGGTGACGACGGCGTTCTCCACGTCCTCGGTGGCGCGCAGCATGGTCTTGCGGTAGTTGGCCAGCGCCTCGGCATTGGCGCCGCGCGCCTGCGCGACTTCGGCATCGACCCGGCCAAAGTCGAACAGGCGCCAGCGCAGGCCGGCCACGCCGACCGGCTGGAACGAGCCGGCCGAGAACAACTTGCCGGTGCTGAAGCTCTCGAAGCCGAGCAGCGCGGACAGCGACAGCTTGGGGTAGTACTCGGCGGTGGCCGCGCCGATGCGCGCGTTGCTGGCGGCCAGCCGGCGCTCGGCGGCGATCACGTCGGGGCGGCGGCGCAGCAGGTCGGCCGGGCCCTGGGCCACGGAGATGGCGGGCACGGCGAGGCTGGGCTTGACCGCCGGCCGGGCCAGTTCGGCGGCGTAGGTGCCGGGCTGCGCGCCCATCAGCACGTCGAGCCGGTTCAACTGGGTCTGCAGCTCGATGCGCAGCGGCGGGATGGTGACGCGCGCCTGCGCCACCAGCGCCTCGGCCTGCGCGACTTCGCGGCTGGACGACAGGCCGTCGTCGAGGCGCAGCTTCACGAGGTCGAGCAGGCGGGCGTTGGTCTGCACCTGTTCCTGCGCGATGGCGATGCGCTGCTGCGCGCCGCGCACGCGGAAATAGGCGTCGGCGGCTTCGGCCGCCACCGACACGCGCACGCCGAGCTGCTCGGCCTGCGCGGCCTGGGCTTCGGCGTCGGCCGCCTCGGCGCCGCGCCGCAGGCCGCCGAACAGGTCGATCTCCCAGCTCGCGCCGGCGCCCACGTCATAGAGCGCGGGATTGCGGTTGTAGCCGGGGAACTGGCTGGCGATGCGGCCGATCGGGCTGCCGAGCGACTGGCGCTCCTTGACCGCCTGCGCCGACAGGCTGCCCTGTGGCAGCAACTGCGCGCCGGCTTCGGCGGCCGCCGCGCGGGCCTGCTGCACGCGCGCCAGCGACGCGGCCAGGTCCAGGTTCTGGTCCAGCGCGCGCCGCACGATGCGGGTCAGCGCCGGATCGTCGAAGCCGGTCCACCAGTTGTCCAGCGGCGGCGCGGGCAGCGCTGCCGCGCGCGCGGCCAGCACCTCGGCATGCGGGTAGGCGGCGGCCGTCTCCAGCGCGGGCTGCCGGTAGTCGGGCCCGACCGCGGCGCAGGCCGCCAGCCCGAGGGCGGCGAGCGCGCCTGCCGCGCGCGCGGCATGGCGCATGGCGCCCGTGCGTGCCGGTTTCCGGCCTGGCTTGCGTCCGATGCGGGGCGGGGTCCGATCCATTGTCCATCTCCTTTTGCGGAAGTCCGGGAAGCGGCGTCGTCGCCGCCTCGCGAAAATCGTTCAACAAGTTACTTGCATGATGATATTGACAACTCTATACTAACTTTCATATTGATAGCAACATGATTTTCGGAGGTAGGGAACATGCGGAAAACGCCGCTCGACACAGCCCCGTGCCCCATCGCCCGCAGCCTGGCGCGGGTGGGAGAGTCGTGGAGCGTCCTGATCCTGCGCGAGGCGTTCTACGGCACGCGCCGCTTCGACGACTTCCAGAAGCAGCTCGGCATCGCGCCCAACATGCTGTCGCGCCGGCTCAAGATGCTGGTCGGCGAAGGGCTGCTGGAGCGCCGCCAGTATTGCGACAAGCCGCCGCGCTCCGAATACCTGCTGACCCCGCGCGGCCGCGATTTCCGGCCCGTGATGCTGGCGCTGCTGGCGTGGGGCAACCGGCACTACGCGCCCGAGGGCGAGCGCGTGGTGCTGGTGGACCGCCATACCGGCGCCACCGTCACGCCGGTGCTGGTCGATGCCGCCACCGGGCGGCCGATCACCGAAGCCGACCATTTCGTCGCGGCCGGGCCGGCCGCCAGCGAGCGCATGCGCGCCCGCCTGGCGAGGTCGGACGGCGCGCGCGCCAACGCCGCCAGCGGCGCCCCCATCCCTGGCGACCCGCTGACCGCGGGCGCCGCCTGAATCCGCATTGAAGAGGAAGCGTCATGACTAGTGAAATCGCCGCCGACCGGGCCGGCTCCGATCCCATCCCCGCGGCGAAACCCCGCGTCAGCCGCAAGCGCCTCGTGCTGGCCGGCGCGCTGGTCGCCGCCGGCGTCGGCCTGGCGGTCTACGGCCAGCACTGGTGGACCCACGGCCGCTTCCAGGAAAGCACGGACGATGCGTATGTCGGCGGCGAGGTCACGGTGGTCGCGCCCAAGGTGGCCGGCTACCTGGCCGAGGTGCTGGTGACGGACAACCAGCAGGTGCGTGCCGGCGACCTGCTGGCCCGCATCGACGACCGCGACTACCGCGCCGCGCTGGCCAAGGCCGAAGGCGCGGTGGCCGCGCAGCAGGCGCTGCTGGCCAACCTGGACGCCACGCGCGCGCTGCAGGACGCCGTGATCGGCCAGGCCCGCGCCGCGGTGACGGCGGTGGATGCCGATACCGTGCGCGCCCGCGACGACCAGGCCCGCTACCAGAGCCTGGCGGCCAAGTCGGCGGTGTCGGTGCAGAGCTCGCAGAAGGCCGATGCCGACTACAAGCAGTCGCTGGCCAACACGCAGCGCGCGCAGGCCAGCCTGCTCGCCGCGCAGCGCCAGATCGACGTGATCGCCACGCAGAAGCTGCAGGCCCAGGCCGCGCTGGCGCAGGCCATCGCCGAGCGCGACATCGCGCGCCTGAATGTCGGCTACACCGAGCTGCGCGCGCCCATCGACGGCATCGTCGGCAACCGGCGCGCGCGCGTGGGCGCCTACGCCGCCAGCGGCACGCAGTTGCTGTCGCTGGTGCCCACGCACGGACTGTGGGTCGACGCCAACTTCAAGGAAGGCCAGCTCGCGCGCCTGCGGCCCGGCATGCGCGCCACGGTGGAGGCCGACGTGCTGCCCGGCCAGGTCTTCCGCGGCCGCGTGACCAGCCTGGCGCCGGCCACCGGCGCGCAGTTCAGCGTGCTGCCGCCCGAGAACGCCACCGGCAACTTCACCAAGATCGTGCAGCGCGTGCCGGTGCGCATCATGCTCGACGAGAACGACGCCAGGCTCGCGCAGCTGCGCCCGGGCCTGTCCGTGGTGGCCGAGATCGACGCCCGCGCCGACGCGCAGGTGCGGAAATGAGCGGCGCCGCGCTGGCGGGCGTGCAATCCGGCGCGCAGTCCGGCACGCAATCCGGCACCGCTGCCGGGCAGCCCGCGCCGGTCCGCCCGCCCGCGGGTTTGCCGGACTTCTCGCCGGCGTCGATGACCACCGGCGCCAAGGTGTTCGCCTTCGCCACCATGTGCGTGGGCATGTTCATCGCGCTGCTCGACATCCAGATCGTCTCGGCCTCGCTGCGCGACATCGGCGGCGGCCTCTCGGCCGGCACCGACGAGACCGTGTGGGTGCAGACCAGCTACCTGATCGCGGAGATCATCGTGATCCCGCTGTCGGGCTGGCTCGCGCGCGTGATGTCCACGCGCTGGCTGTTCGCGGCGTCGGCGGCCGGCTTCACGCTGACCAGCCTGCTGTGCGGCATCGCCTGGAACATCCAGAGCATGATCGCCTTCCGCGCCATGCAGGGTTTCCTGGGCGGCTCGATGATTCCACTGGTGTTCACCACCGCGTTCATGTTCTTCGGCGGCAAGCAGCGCGTGATCGCCGCGGCCACCATCGGCGGGCTGGCCTCGCTGGCGCCCACGCTCGGGCCCACCGTGGGCGGCTGGATCACGGACCACTTCTCGTGGCACTGGCTGTTCTTCATCAACCTGGTGCCGGGCATCTTCGTCATGGTCGCGGTGCCGATGTACGTGCGCGTGGACCGGCCCAACTGGTCGCTGGTGCGCGGCGCCGACTACCTCGGCATGACGCTGATGGCGCTGTTCCTCGGCTGCCTGGAATACACGCTGGAAGAAGGCCCGCGCTGGGACTGGTTCGGCGACGACACCATCCGCGCCACGGCCTGGATCGCCGCGCTGGCCAGCGTCGGCTTCGTGTGGCGCAGCCTGACCTACGCCAACCCGGTGGTGGACCTGCGCGCGCTCAAGGACCGCAACTTCGCGCTCGGCTGCTTCTTCTCGTTCATCGCCGGCGTGGGCATCTTCGCCACCATCTACCTCACGCCGCTGTTCCTCGGCCACGTGCGCGGCTTCAGCGCATTGCAGATCGGGCTGGCGGTGTTTTCCACCGGCGTCTTCCAGGTCATGTCGATCCCGCTCTACGCCTTCTTCGCCAACCGCGTGGACCTGCGCTGGCTGCTGATGGTCGGGCTGGCCTGCTTCGCGTTCTCGATGTGGCAGTTCGCGCCGATCACCAGCGACTGGGGCGCCGACCAACTGATGCTGCCGCAGGCCTTCCGCGGCATGGCGCAGCAGTTCGCGGTGGCGCCGGTGGTCACGCTGACGCTGGGCGCGCTGCCGCCGGAGCGGCTCAAGCTGGCCTCGGGGCTGTTCAACCTGATGCGCAACCTGGGCGGCGCGATCGGCATCGCGGTGTGCGCCACCATCCTCAACGACCGCACCAACCTGCATTTCCTGCGGCTGGCCGAGCATCTCAACGCCGGCAACGAGGCGATGGCCGCGCTGCTGCAGTCGGCCGGCAGCAGCATGGCCGCCTGGGGCTTCGACCCGGCCGGCGCGCAGTCGGCCGCCGTCAGGCAACTGTGGACGCTGGCCTACCGCGAGGCGCAGACGCAGAGCTTCGGCGACGTCTTCGTCGCCATCATGGCCTGCTTCGTCATCGCCACCGCGATGGTGCCGCTGATGCGCAAGGTGGCGCCGCCAAAGGCGCCCTCGGCCGATGCGCACTGAACCCGGGCCGGCCTTGCGGCCGTGGAGGATAACCATGCTCGTTCGCCATCTGGCCGCGCTGGCCGGCACGGCGCTGCTGGCCGCGGGGGCGGCGGGCGCCGCCACCGAGGCGCCGCCCGGCAGCAGCCTGGCGTGCGCCCGCGCCGACAACATGTATTGCCGCGTGCCGCCGCGGCCCGGCGCGCGGCCGGCAGGCGACATGAAGGAGGCATGAAGGCGGGATGAAGGCGGCATGGGAGGGCGTGGCCGGCGGTTTGGCTATCATGGTGAAAGTATCGTGATGCCGAACGGAGCCGCCGACCATGCAGAGAAAGACCTTCAGGAACATGCAATGCCCCATCGCCCGCGGGCTGGAACGGGTCGGCGAGTGGTGGAGCATGCTGCTGATGCGCGAGGCGTTCTACGGCACGCGCCGCTTCGACGACTTCCAGAAGAACCTGGACATCGCCCCCAACATGCTCACGCGCCGGCTCACCGCGCTGGTGGAGGAGGGGCTGCTGGCGCGGTGCCAGTACTCGGAGAAGCCGCCGCGCTACGAATACGTGCTGACGCCGGTGGGGCGCGATTTCCTGCCGGTGCTGCTGGCCATGCTGACCTGGGGTAACAAGCATTTCGCGCCGGAAGGGGCGAGCGTGGAAGTGGTCGACAAGGCCACCGGCAGGGTGGCCGAGCCGGTGCTGGTGGATGCCGGCACCGGCGAGCGCCTCGATTTCGCGCGGTACACGCTGGCGCCCGGGCCGGCGGCGGCGGAGGGCACGCGCAGGCGGCTTGCCGCCGCGCAAGGGTTCTTGTCGGGCGCCGGGCCGGCGCCGGACGATGTGGCAGGGCAGGCCTAGCAGGCGCCGCGGCGGACAGGCGCGGCGCCCGCCCGGCCTGCCGTGCATTTTGCTGGTTTCACTTATTTCATCGAGGCGGGAGACGTCATGAAAATTCTGGTCCTGGGCGCGGGCGCGATGGGCGGCTACTACGGCGGCCGGCTGATGCAGGCGGGCGCGGATGTCACATTCCTGGTGCGGCCGCGGCGCGCCGAAATCCTGGCCCGCGACGGCCTCGTGGTGCGCAGCGAGCTGGGCGACATCCGCACCCCGGTGAAGACGGTGCAGGCCGCCGGGGTGCGGCCCGGCTACGACCTCGTGCTGCTGGCCTGCAAGACCTATGACCTCGACAGCGCCATGCAGGCGCTCGATCCGGCGCTGGACGGCGGGGGCGGCGATGGCGGCAAGGCCGCGGTCATCCTGCCGCTGGTCAACGGCCTGCGCGCCTACGAGACGCTGGACGCGCGCTACGGCCGCGCGCGCGTGCTGGGCGGCGTTTCCTACATCGCCACCACGCTGGATGCGTCCGGCACCGTGATCCACCAGGGCCCCGGCGACCGCCTCGTGGTCGGCGCGCGCGCCGAGGCGGCGCAGCCGCTGGCGCGCGCGTTCCACGAACTGGCGGCCGCCACGCCCGGCACGCGCGAGCTGTCGGCGGACGTGGACCAGGCGCTGTGGAACAAGTGGGTGATGATCGCCTCCGGCGCGCTGATGACCTGCCTGATGCGCGGCACCGTGGGCGAGATCGTGCGCACCGACGACGGCCGCGCGCTGATGCGGCAGGCGATGGACGAATGCGCCGCGGTCGCGCGCCTGTCGGGCCACGCGCTGCCCGAGCCGGTGGGCAAGGCGATGCACGAGCGGCTGCTGGACGCCGGCTCGGCCTGGGCCGCCTCGATGATGCGCGACATCGCCCAGGGCGCGCCGCGCCTGGAGGCGCGCGACATCGTCGGCGACATGGCCGACCGCGCCGTGCGCCTCGGGCACGCGGTGCCGCTGGTGCGCACCGCCTACGCGCATCTGCAGGTCTACGAGGCCCAGCAGGCCCGCCGCGCCGCCGGCTGAAGGCCGCCTAGCCGGCCGCCGCGGCCTGCGCGGCGGCGGCCGCGCGCCGCTCGCGCGCGGCCAGCCGGAACGCGCCCGGCCCCACGCCGAAATATGCCTTGAACGCGCGCCCGAAGGCCGCCTCCGAGGCATAGCCGCATTGCTCGCCGATGCTGGCCGCCGACGCGCGGTCCAGCGTCAGCAGGCGCGCCGCCATTTCCATGCGCAAGGTGGTGACGAACTGCAGCGGCGTCTCGCCGCTGAGCTGCGCGAAGCGCCGCGCGAAGGTGGCGCGCGACACGTTGCACACCTGCGCCAGCGACGCCACCGACCACGGCTCGGCCGGCGCCGCGAGCACCGCGTCCACGGCGCGCGCCAGGCGCGCGTCCGCCATCAGGGCCAGCAGGCTGTGGCTCGCGCCGCCCTGCGCGATCAGCGCGCGCAGCAGCAAGGTCAGCAGCGCCGTCGACAACTGCCCGATCACCGCCGCCGCGCCCGGCTCGGGCGCCCGCGCCTCGTTGCGCATCATGCCGATCAGGGCCGCCAGCCACGCGCAGTCGGCGCGCCGCGCGGTGGCGATGCGCAGCACCGGCGGCAGGTGGCGCAGCAGCATGGTGCCCGGCAGGCCCAGCACGAAGGTGCCGCACAGCATGTCGAGCCTCGTGTCGTCGCCGGGGATCGACAGCTCGGTCAGCAGGCCGTTGAAGCGGGCCTGCGGCGCGGCCGTGGCGGCAGCATCGGCACCGGCACCGGCGCGCAGGCTGCGCAGCGTGTGCGCGTTGCCGTGCGGGAACAGCAGCACGTCGCCGGCATCCAGCTGCAGCGCCTCGCCGCCCACCTGCGCGTGCGCCTGCCCGCCCAGGATGATGTGGTACGGCAGGTGCCCCGGCGGCGCGGCCGCGTTCTCCACGCGCCAGATGCCGGCGAAGTGGCAATGCAGGTCCACGGTGCCGGCGGGCGCGAGCATGCGGACCAGTTCCGTCAGGCTGTCCATGATCGGGTTCGGTTGAGACGATAAGGCAAGATAATGCGACGATTATATGCGGTAAAGGACGATTTCGGCGCCTAGACTTCGGGTCATGGATGCAGCGCGCACAAACGCCGCGCGGTCCATCAACCAACCCGCAAAGGAGTCCATCATGTCCCGTCTTTACACCATCGCCGCCGCCGAAGCCACCGGCCAGACCGCCGAACTGTTCGCCGCCATCAAGAAGGCCGTCGGCAAGGTTCCCAATGCCTACCTGACCATCGGCAGCAACGCGCCGGCCGTGCTGGCCAACGTGCTGCAGACCGGCGCGCTGCTGCAGAAGAATTCCACGCTGAGCGCGCGCGAAGTGGAGGCCATCAACCTCGCCGTCAGCGAAGCCTCGGCCTGTGACTATTGCGTGGCCGCGCACACCCTGACCGGCAAGATGGCCGGCTACAGCGCCGAGCAGACCCGCGAGCTGCGCGCCGGGGCCTATGCCGAGGACGGCAAGATCGACGCGCTGGTCCGCTTCGCGCTGACCCTGGTCAAGACCAGCGGCACGCTGCCCGCGGGCGCGGTGGACGCCGTGCGCGCCGCCGGCTACACCGACCGCCAGATCGTCGAAAGCATCCAGGCGGTGAGCGCGATCCTGTTCACCAACATGTTCAACCGCGTCAACGACACGGTGGTGGATTTCCCCAAGGTGGCGTGAGCGGGGCGGGGAGGGCCGGCGGCCCTCCTGTCCCGGGCGGCTATCGACATGCGGAATGCTTCGTTTCACCGCGGCCCGCCGCTGTGGAGAATGGTGGATCCTTCCACTCGTCCGCCCGCCATGCCAACGATCCTGCCTCGCCTTCTCGCCGCCAGCCTGCTGGCGGCCGCCGCGCTTTCCCCGCTTGCCGCGCAGGCCGACACGGCCATTCTCAACGCCGGCTACGACGTCACCCGCGAGCTGTACCGCGACATCAACCCCGGCTTCATCGCCAGCTGGAAACAGGCCACCGGCGAGACCGTGGTGGTCAACCAGTCGCACGGCGGCTCGAGCAAGCAGGCGCGCTCGGTGGCGGACGGGCTGGACGCGGACGTGGTGACGATGAACCAGGAGACCGACATCGACATCCTGGTGCAGCGCGGCGTGGTGGCGCCGGACTGGAAGAAGCGGCTGCCCGACAACGCCGCGCCGTACTACTCCACCATCGTGTTCCTGGTGCGCAAGGGCAATCCCAAGCGCATCCTCGACTGGGACGACCTCGGCCGCGCCGGCGTGCAGGTGATCGTGCCCAATCCCAAGACCTCGGGCAACGGCCGCTACACCTACCTCGCGGCGTGGGGCGCGGCGATCCGCAAGGGCGGCGGCGAAGCGCAGGCGCGCGAGGCGGTGACGCGGCTGTTCCGCAACGTGCCGGTGCTCGACACCGGCGGGCGCGGCGCCACCACCAGCTTCACGCAGCGCCAGCTCGGCGACGTGCTGGCCACCTTCGAGAGCGAGGTGCACCAGATCCGCAAGGAACTCGGCGACAGCTTCGAGGTGGTCTACCCGAGCCAGTCGATCATCGCCGAGGCGCCGGTGGCGGTGGTCGACAAGGTGGTGGACAAGCGCGGCACGCGCAAGGTGGCCACGGCCTACCTGCAGTACCTGTGGTCCGACGCCGGCCAGGAGGTGATCGCCAGCCAGTTCTACCGGCCGCGCGCGCCGGCGGTGCTTAAGGCGCACGCGGCGCAGTTCCGCCCGATCACGCTGTTTACCGTCAATGACGTGTTCGGCAGCTGGGCGCAGGCGCAAAGCCGGCACTTCGCCGACGGCGGCGAGTTCGACAAGATCTACCAGGGCCGGCAGTAAGCCGCCCGACGCCCCGAATATCAACGGGGTTTTCTCCCCTCTCCCGCTTGCGGGAGCGGGGACGGGGGAGAGGGCCGGCGGTGCTACGAAGCAAAGCCTCCGCGCGCCGCGCGCCCCCGCATTCCCCCGCTACCTCGGCGCATTCAACCCGTTGCGCGCATTCAGGTGCTTGACCAGCTTGCCCAGCGTGGTGGCCTGGATCAGCAGGCTGAACACCACCACCAGGTAGGTCACGCCGATCAGCATCTCGCGCCCGTGGAACTCGGGCAGCGACAGCGCCAGCGCGATCGAGATGCCGCCGCGCAGCCCGCCCCAGGTCATGATGGTGGCCGAGTGCGGGTTGAGCCGGCGGAAGTTCTGCAGCGCCAGCAGCGGAATCGCCACGCTGATGGCGCGCGCGATCAGCACCACGGGAATCGCCGCCAGTCCCAGCCAGACGATATGCAGGTGCAGCGACAGCGCGATGATTTCCAGCCCGATCAGGCCGAACAGCACCAGGTTGAGCAGTTCGTCGAACAGGCCCCAGAAGTTGAACAGGTGCTCGCGCGTCTTCTCGGACATCGAGGTGGCGGCGCCGTGGTTGCCGATCACCAGCCCCATGATGACCACCGCCAGCGGCGCGGACACGTGCACCAGCTCGGCCAGGCTGTAGCCGCCGGTGGCCAGCGCCAGCGTGATGAGGATCTCCACCGGATAGCTCTCGATGCCGCGCAGCAGCAGCGAGGCGCCGTAGCCGAGCGCCGCGCCCAGCACCAGCGCGCCCAGCACTTCGCGCGCCAGCGCCGTGGCCACGTGCGCGGCGGAGAATTCGGTGGCGCCGGTGGCCAGGCCCACCAGCGTGAGGAAGGCCACCACCGCGGTGCCGTCGTTGAACAGCGACTCGCCGGCGATCTTGGTTTCCAGGCTTTCCGGCGCGCCCGCGCTCTTGAGCACGCTCAGCACGGCGATCGGGTCGGTGGGGGAGATCAGGGCGCCGAACACCAGGCACCACAGCAGGCTGATGGGGTGGCCGAGCCACTGCGCCACGTAATAGAAGCCGGCGCCCACGGCGGCGGTGGAGATCACCACGCCCACGGTGGCCAGCAGCAGCACCGCGCGGCGCTGGCGGCGCATGCGCGAGAGGTCGACGTGGAGCGCGCCGGCGAACAGCAGCAGGCTGAGCAGGCCGTGGAAGACCACGTCGGAGAAATCGATCTGGGCCACCAGCTTGCGGGCCTGGGCGACCATTTCGGGATGATTGAAGCCGAGCACGGAGACGCTCAGGCAAGTCACCAGCCCGACGGCGGTGATGCCCAGCGTGTCGGGTAGCTTGATGAAGCGGTAGTTGATGACGCCGAAGATGGCGATGAGGGTGAAAAGGGCGCCGGTCCCTTGGAATACAGTCATGCGAGGGGGTCTCCTGCCTTACAGGCGTTGCGAGATGGATGGGATCGCGCGCGGACGCGCCATGTGTATTCTATGCCACATCGTTGACAGGATCGTGGCAGCGTCCGGCGCGCGCCGGGGTCAGGCGCCCACGTCGAAGAATGCCAGGAACCGGCGCATGATCGGCGACAGCGCGCCCGCGCGGTGCGCCACCAGCACCCGGCTGCCCGCGTCCGGGCCGGCCAGCGCGCGGTACGCCACGCCCGGAATGCCGGTGCGCGCGTAGATCTCCGGCAGCACCGAGACCCCGGCGCCGCTGGCCACCAGGCCGATGATGGTGGTGGCCTCGCGCGCCTCCTGCGCGATGCGCGGCGCGAAGCCGGCGCGGTTGCACAGCGTGGTCACGTGGTCGAACAGCCCGCAGCCCAGCCCGCGCGGAAACAGCAGGAAGGGCTGGGCGGACAGCGTGCCGAGGTCCAGCCCGGCCGCCTCGTCCGCCGCCTCGTCCGCCGCCTGCGGCTGCGCCGCCGCGTGCGCGGCGGGCAGCACGGCGACCAGCCGGTCCGCCAGCACCTCGTGCACGGTGATGCTGGGCGGCGGGTAGAACTGCGGCGACGGACGCAGGAAGCCGATGTCGATCTCGCCCTTCTCCAGCCCCTGCAACTGCTGCCCGGTGGACATGTGCACCAGCTCCAGCGTGGCGCGCGGATGGCCGAGGCGGAAGCGCTGCACCGCGCGCGGGAAGGCGTCCTGCATCGGCACGGAAGCGGTGAAGGCCACGCGGATCTCGCCGGCCTCGCCGGCGGCCACCTGCTTGACCACCTCGCGCGCCTGCTCCAGGTTGCCCAGCGCCGCGCGCGCCTTGTCCAGGAACAGCGTGCCGGCGGGCGTGAGCGCCACGTGGTGGCGCGAGCGGTCGAGCAGGGGGCTGCCCAGCTCGTCCTCCAGCGCCTTGATCTGGGTGCTCAGCGGCGGCTGGCTGATGTGCAGCTTGCGCGCGGCCTCGCTGAAGCTCAGCGCTTCGGCCACGGCGACGAAATAGCGGAGTTGGCGGAAGTCCATAGGTGGGTTGGTTATATCGTCCCGGAATAACAAGCGGCTTGAAAACGTATTGGACACTATCACAACGGGTGCCCAGAATGCGTGCAAACGATTTCAACCGACCCACAGGAGACAAGAATGCTGCGTCGATCCTACCTCGCCGGCTTGCTGGCCACCGCGCTGTCGCTGGGCGCCGTCGCCACCAGTGCCGCCGCCGCCGAAACCTATCCCGCCAGGCCCATCCGGCTGGTGGTGCCCTACGCGGCGGGCGGCGCGGTGGACATCGTCGCGCGCTCGGTCGGCCAGAAGATGAGCGTGCTGCTCAAGCAGCCGGTCATCGTCGACAACCGCCCCGGCGCCAGCACCAATATCGGTCTGGACATGGTGGCCAAGGCCCAGCCGGACGGCTACACCATCATGATGGCCTCCAACAGCCTGGCCACCAACGCCGCGCTGTTCGCCAAGCTGCCGTTCGACCCGGCGCGCGACTTCACGCCGGTGGCGCGCATCGGGCAGGCCTCGCTGGTGCTGGTGGTGCCGGCCAAGTCCGGCATCACCTCGCTCAAGGGCCTGGTGGCCCAGGCCAGGTCCCAGCCCGGCAAGCTCAGCTACGCCTCGGCCGGCAACGGCAGCTCCGGCCATCTCGCCGGCGAGCTGTTCAAGGAAGCGGCCCGCATCGACGTGCTGCACGTGCCCTACAAGGGCGGCGCGCCGGCCATCACCGACCTGCTCGGCGAGCGCATCTCCTTCATGCCGATCAATCCGCTCGAAGTCATCACGCATATCCGCGCCGGCACGCTGCGCGCCATCGCGGTGGCGAGCGACCAGCGCACGCCGCTGCTGCCGGACGTGCCGACCTCGCGCGAAGAGGGCCTGCCGGGCTTCACCGCCTCGGTGTGGTGGGGGCTGGTGGCGCCGGCCAGGACGCCGGCGGCCATCGTGCATGAACTCAACGCCGCGGCCAACACCGCGCTGGCCGACGCCGACGTGCGCAAGCAGCTCGCGCAACTGGGCGTGACCATCCTGCCCGGCACGCCCGAAGCCTTCGGCCAGTTCGTGCGCAGCGAGACCACGACCTGGAACGGCGTGATCCGCAAGGCGGGCATCACGGCCGACTGACCACGCCCCGGGCGCGGTCCGCCGCGCCCGGCGCAAGCAACACGATTCAACGGGAAACACCCATGTCCACGCCCCTCTCCGACACCCAAGCCCAGGCCCGCCGCCCCGCCATCCTGGTGGTCAGCGCGCACGCCGCCGACTTCGTCTGGCGCGCCGGCGGCGCCATCGCGCTGTACGCCGAGCGCGGCTACCACGTCAACATCGTCTGCCTGTCCTTCGGCGAGCGCGGCGAATCCGCCAAGATGTGGCGCCAGCCCGGCATGACGCTTGAGCGCGTCAAGGCCGCGCGGCGCGAGGAAGCGCAGCAGGCCGCCGACATCCTCGGCGCCACCCTGACGTGCTTCGACCTCGGCGACTACCCGCTGCGCGTGAGCGACGCAGCGCTGCTGCGCCTGGCGGACATCTACCGCGAGCTGCGCCCCGAGCTGGTCATGAGCCACTCGCGCGAGGACATCTACAACTTCGACCACCCGCTGGCCACCCACGTGGCGCAGGAAGCGCGCGTGATCGCCCAGGCGCACGGCTACAAGCCCGAGGTGCCGGTGATCGGCGCGCCGCCGGTGTTCCTGTTCGAGCCGCACCAGCCCGAGCAATGCAACTGGAAGCCCGACGTGCTGCTCGACATCTCCTCCGTATGGGAGAAGAAGCAGCGTGCCTTCGCCACGATGGCGGCGCAGGAACACCTGTGGGAGTACTACACCCGCGTGGCGCTGCAGCGCGGCGCACAGGCCACGCGCAACTCGGACCGCAAGGTCAAATACGGCGAGGGATACGCGCGCGTGTTCCCGCAAGTCTCGGAGACCCTGGCATGAAGACCATCGCCTATCGCCATATCCTGCGCGCCGACGCGGCCGACATCGACGCGCTCGGCAGCGCCGGCGTGGCCACCGCGCACGAGGCGCAGCGCCGCACCGGGCTGATGAAGCCCTATCTGCGGCCGGTCCAGTCCGGCGCGGCGATCGCCGGCAGCGCCGTGACGGTGCTGATGCATCCCGGCGACAACTGGATGATCCACGTCGCCGTGGAGATGGTGCAGCCCGGCGACGTGCTGGTGGTGGCGCTGGTCAGCGACTGCACCGACGGCCTGTTCGGCGACCTGCTGGCCACCTCGCTCAAGGCGCGCGGCGCGCGCGGGCTGGTCATCGACGGCGGCGTGCGCGACGTGGCCACGCTCAACGCCATGAACTTCCCGGTGTGGTCGCGCGCGGTCTCGGCGCAGGGCGCGGTCAAGGAAACGGTGGGCGCGGTCAACGTGCCGGTGGTCTGCGCCGGCGCCCACGTGCGTCCCGGCGACGTGATCGTGGCCGACGACGACGGCGTGGTGGTGGTGCCGCGCCCGCAGGCCGCGGCGACCGCCCGGCTCGCCGCGGCGCGCGAAGCCAACGAGCTGGCCAAGCGCGCCACGCTGGCCGCCGGCGTGCTGGGCCTGGACATGTACAAGATGCGCGAGGCGCTGGCCGCGAAGGGGCTGGTCTATTCGGACCAGGCGGTGGACTGGTACAGCGGCTTCGACGAGGCCTGAGCCCCGCATGGTCCAGGCGCCGCCCGCCCGCGCCGCGGGCGGCGTCCCCGATTCTGGTATAAGCAACGCAGACGATTTTCCGGGCCTCGGGGGAGCCAGATGGAACTGCGCCAGCTTCAATACTTCGTGCGGGTGGTCGAACTCGGCAGCATGAGCCGCGCCGCGCTCGACCTGGACATGGTGCAGTCGGCCATGAGCCAGCAGATCAGCCGGCTGGAAAGCGAGCTGTCCACCCGCCTGCTGCGCCGGACCACGCGCGGCGTCACGCCGACCGAGGCCGGCCTGGCCTTCTTCCGCGAGGCCCAGCTCGCGCTGCGCCACGCCGAGCAGGCCAAGCGCGCGGCCCATCACGCGCGCCTGTCCGGCACGGTCAGCGTGGGCCTGGCGCCGACCACCGCGTCGATGGTCGGCGTGCCGCTGATGCGCGCCATGCGCGAGCGCTATCCCGACGTGCGCCTGCACATGGTGGAGAGCCTGTCGGGCCACCTCGGCGCCATGCTCAACGCGCGCCAGCTCGACCTCGCCGTGCTGTTCGATACCCACGTGGCGCGCCGCTGGAGCGTGATGCCGCTGCTGGAAGAAACCCTGTTCCTGATCCGCTCGCGCAAGGCCCTGCCGGCCGGCGCCGAGGCCGGCCTGCCCACGCGGCTGCGCATGGCGCAGCTGCAGGACGTGCCGCTCATCATGCCGACCGGCCTGCACGGGCTGCGCAGCACGCTGGACGCCGCTTTCGCGCGCGCCAAGATCGTGCCGCAGGTGGTGCAGGAAGTGGATTCGCTGGCCATGCTGATGGACGCGGTGGACCTGGGCTTCGGCGGCACGCTGCAGCCGTGGGCGGCGGTGGGGCGCTATGCCGACGCCACCGAGCGCTTCCACCTGGCCGAGATCGCCGACCCCAAGGTGCGGCGCCAGAACGTGCTGTGCAGCCTGTCCGACGACGAGCTGTCCCCGGCCGCGCTGGCGCTGCGCGTGGTGCTGGCCGACTGCGCGCGCGAGCTGGTGCGCTCGGGCGCCTGGCGCGGCGCGCGGCTGCTGGGGCCGGAGGGCTGAGGGCGGGGTTCGGCGCATTCGGCGCATTTCGGCGCATTTCGGCGGATCCCGGCAGGGCGGGCAGCCCCCGATGGGTATCACGAATCGTGATGCCCCCATGCCGCCACCGGCCTTAGCAGGCGGGCGCGCCCCCGGTACAGTGCGGGCTACCCCACGAGAAGACCGCATTGTGTTCCTGATTACACCAACCCGGAAGCCCCTCCCGTCGGCTTCCCGCCGTGCCGCCGGAGGCGCGCGGCCATGATCGACGTCCTGGTCATCGGTGGCGGCAACGCCGCCCTGTGCGCCGCCCTGATGGCGCGCGAAGCCGGCGCCAGCGTGCTGCTGCTCGAAGCGGCGCCGCGCGAGTGGCGCGGCGGCAACTCCCAGCACACCCGCAACCTGCGCTGCATGCACGACGCGCCGCAGGATGTGCTGATCGAGGCCTATCCCGAGGAAGAATACTGGCAGGACCTGCTCAAGGTCACTGGCGGCATCACCAACGAGCACCTGGCCCGCCTGACCATCCGCGCGTCCTCCACCTGCCGCGACTGGATGCGCAAGCACGGCGTGCACTTCCAGCCGCCGCTGTCGGGCGCGCTGCACGTGGCGCGCACCAACGCCTTCTTCATGGGCGGCGGCAAGGCCCTGGTCAACGCCTATTTCCGCAGCGCCGAGGCGCTCGGCGTGCAGGTGCGCTACAACGCGCCGGTGGACGCCATCGAGATGGACGGCGACCGCTTCGTGGCCGCGCGCATCGGCAGCGAGCGCATCGAGGCGCGCAGCTGCGTGCTGGCCGCCGGCGGCTTCGAGTCCAACCGCGAATGGCTGCGCGAAGCCTGGGGCCAGAACGCCGACGGCGAATGGCCGGCCGACAATTTCCTGATCCGCGGCACGCGCTTCAACATGGGCGTGCTGCTCAAGCACATGATCGAGTCGGGCGCCGACGCCATCGGCGACCCGTCGCAGTCGCACTGCGTGGCCATCGACGCGCGCGCGCCGCTGTACGACGGCGGCATCTGCACGCGCGTGGACTGCGTCTCGCTGGGCGTCATGCTCAACCGCAACGCCGAGCGCTTCTACGACGAGGGCGAGGACTTCTGGCCCAAGCGCTACGCCATCTGGGGCCGGCTGGTGGCCCAGCAGCCCGGGCAGATCGGCTACTCCATCATCGACGCCAAGGCCGTGGGCCGCTTCATGCCGCCGGTGTTTCCCGGCGTGCGCGCCGACACGCTGCCGGAACTGGCGCGCCTGCTCGGGCTGGACGAAGCCACCTTCGTGCGCACCATCGAGGCGTACAACGCGGCCTGCCGCGTGGGCAAGTTCGACCACACCGTGCTCGACGACTGCCACACCGAGGGCATCTCTCCGGCCAAGACCCACTGGGCGCGCCCGCTCGACACCGCGCCGTTCTACGGCTACGCGCTGCGCCCGGGCATCACCTTCACCTATCTCGGCCTGAAGGTAAACGAGCACGCCGCCGTGCACTTCGGCGGCAAGCCCAGCGACAACCTGTTCGTGGCCGGCGAGATGATGGCCGGCAACGTGCTGGGCAAGGGCTACACGGCGGGCGTGGGCATGGCCATCGGCACCGCCTTCGGCCGCATTGCCGGCACCCGGGCCGCCGCCGCCGCGCGGGGCCTGCGCAACGACATCCAGGAAGACCAGCATGCAACATCTTGAAGCGCTGACGCGCGAAGCGGCGGCGCTGGCCGAGGGCGCGCTGCCGCTCACCGGCGACGAGGCCGAGGTCGGCCGCATCATGCAGATCTGCAACGCCTGCCGCTACTGCGAAGGCTTCTGCGCCGTGTTCCCGGCCATGACACGCCGGCTCGAGTTCGGCAAGGCCGACATCCACTACCTGGCCAACCTGTGCCACAACTGCGGCGCCTGCTACCACGCCTGCCAGTACGCGCCGCCGCACGAGTTCGGCGTCAACGTGCCGCAGGCGATGGCCAAGGTGCGCGTGCAGACCTACTCGGACTACGCCTGGCCGGCCGCCTTCGGCGGACTGTACCGCCGCGCCGGGCTGGCCACCGCGCTGGCGCTGGCCGGCGGCCTGGCGCTGTTCCTGGTGATGGTGCTGGCCGCGCGCGGCAGCCTGCTGCACGCGCCGCTGGCCGGCAACTTCTATGCCATCTTCCCGCACAACCTGCTGGCGGCCATGTTCGGGCTGGTGTTCGGCCTCGCCATCGTGGCGCTGGGCGTGGGCGTGACGCGCTTCTGGCGCCGCGTGACGCCGGGCGAGCTGGCCGGCGAGGCGCGCGGTCCGGCCATCGGCGGCGCCGCGCACGACGCGCTGCGGCTGCGCTACCTCGACGGCGGCCACGGCGAGGGCTGCAACAACGCCGACGACGCCTTCACCCTGTGGCGCCGCCGCTTCCACCATTTCACGTTCTACGGCTTCATGCTGTGCTTCGCCGCCACGGCGGTGGCCACGCTCTATCATTACCTGCTGGACCTGCACGCGCCGTATGCGCTGACCAGCCTGCCGGTGCTGCTCGGCACGGCCGGCGGCATCGGCCTGCTGATCGGCACGGCGGGGCTGCTGCGGCTCAACCTGGCGCGCGACCCGAACACCGGCGACGCCGCGCAGAAACCGATGGACCGCGGCTTCATCGCGCTGCTGTTCCTCACCAGCGCCACCGGCCTGGCGCTGCTGGCCTGGCGCGACACCGGCGCGATGGCGCTGCTGCTGGCCCTGCACCTGGGCGTGGTGATGGCGCTGTTCCTGACGCTGCCCTACGGCAAGTTCGCGCACGGCATCTACCGCAGCGCCGCGCTGCTGAAATGGAATATCGAAAAACGCCGGCCGAGCAATCTCGCGCTCGGCTCGGACTGAAGTCGCCCCCGAACCCCGACTGAAACGAATACCGTATCCACAAGGAGATCCCCATGAACAAGCCCGGCGTGCTCACCATTTCGTCGATGCGAGACCAGTGCAGCGAAGCCGAATGGCAGGCGCGCGTAGACCTGGCCGCGTGCTACCGGCTGGTGGAGCTGTACGGCATGGCCGACATGATGGCCAATCACATCTCGGTGCGCGTGCCGGGCGAGGAGGGCGCCTTCCTCATCAACGCCTACGGCATGATGTACGAGGAAATCACGGCCTCCAGCCTGATCAAGGTGGACCACGCCGGCACCATCCTCGCCAAGCCGGACTTCGGCTCGCTCAACTACGGCATCAACAAGGCCGGCTACGTGATCCACAGCGCCGTGCACGAGGCGCGCCCCGAAGTGGCCTGCGTGATCCACACGCATAGCTGGGCCTCGATGGCGGTGTCGTCGCTCGACTGCGGGCTGCTGCCGCTCACGCAGACCGCCATGCGCTTTCTCAAGATCGGCTATCACGAGTACCAGGGCGTGGTGCTGGACACCGCCGAGCAGGCGTCGCTGATCGCCGACCTCGGCACCGGCGAGGCCATGATCCTGCGCAACCACGGCGCGCTGACCGTGGGCAACACCGTGGGCGAGGCCTTCAACTGGATGCACCGGCTGGAGCTGGCCTGCCGCGCGCAGATCGGCGCGATGTCGTGCAACACGCCGCTGCGCGAGGTCGGCGCCGACGTGCTGCAGGAAACCTGGAACAACTACCAGCCCGGCACCCGCCGGCCTTATGGCGTGATGGAGTGGCCGGCGCTGCTGCGCAAGCTCGACCGCCTCGACCCGAGCTTCCGCGACTGAACACGGCCGCCCCCCGGCCGTGACCGCTGTCCCCCCAGCGGCAGCGCGTGAAGACAAGAGCAGAAAACGGAAACGGAGACAGACAAGATGAACAGACGACGCATGCTGGCCCAGGCGCTGGCGCTTGGCGCCGCGCCCTGGATCGCCGCCACCCGCGCGCAGGCGATGCCCAACAAGCCGGTGACGCTGGTGGTGCCGTTCGCCCCCGGCGGCAATCTCGACGTGGTGGCGCGCGCGCTGGCGCCGGCGCTGGAGCAGTCGCTCGGGCGCAACGTCATCGTCGACAACCGGCCCGGCGCCGGCGGCGTGCTGGGCGCGTCCGCGGTGTCGCGCGCGGAGGCCGACGGCAGCACGCTGCTGGTGACCACGCCCAACGCCATCGTGGTGCTGCCGCGCATGACGCGCACCGCGTTCAGCCTGGCCAGCTTCCAGCCGGTCGGGCTGGTCTCCACCACCACGCTGGTGATCGTGGTCAAGGGCGGCGACAAGCGCTTCGCCGACGTGGGCGCGCTGCTGGCCCATGCGCGCGCCAATCCCGGCAAGGTCACCGCCGGCCACGCCGGGCCCGGCACCACCAACCATGTGGCCGCGCTGCAGCTGGAGCAGGCCGCCGGCATCAAGCTCAACACCGTGCCCTACAAGGGCTCGGCGCCCGCGCTGATGGACCTGATGGGCGGGCAGATCGACATGGTGGTCGACCAGCTCACCAGCTCCGCGCCCCATATCCAGTCCGGCGCGCTGCGCGTGCTGGCGGTGATGTCGCGCGAGCGCGATGCCACCCTGCCGAAGGTGCCGACCCTGCGCGAATCCGGCCTGCCCGGCTTCGAGGCGACCACCGCCACCGGCCTGCTGGCCCCGGCGGGCACGCCGGCCGCCACCATCGAGACGCTCAACGCGGCGCTGCGCAAGGCGCTGGCCGAGCCGAGCGTCAAGAGCCGCCTGCTGAACGTCGGCAGCGTGGCCCAGAGTTCGTCGCCGCAGGAACTGCTGCAGACGCTGCAGCGCGAGGATGCGCGCGCGCAGCAACTGGCGGCATCCGGCCGGCTCAAGGCGGAATGACGCGCAGCACGCGCCCGCCGCACATCGATCAACACGACAGAGAAGCCGTCCCCGCCATGACCAGACCCTGCCTGCCACCGCTTGCCAACCACGCCGAGCCGGCCTTCCGCGCGCCGCCCGGCGCCTGCGACAGCCATGCCCACGTGTTCGGCCCCTACCAGCGCTTTCCGCTCGCCGCCGAGCGCAGCTACACCCCGGCCGAGCATCCCGCCGCCGACTTCATCGCCCATCTCGACCAGCTCGGGCTGACGCGCGGCGTGCTGGTCACGGCCAGCGCCTGCGGCACCGACAACGGCAGCGTGCTGGAGGCTCTGCGGCTCTACCCCGAGCGGCTGCGCGGCATCGCCGTGCCGGCGCCCGACACCAGCGACGCCGAGCTGGACCGCTGGCACGCGGCCGGCATGCGCGGCGTGCGCATCAACCTGTACCAGGTCGACGGCCACGCGGTGTACCGCAACGGCGTGGGGCTGGAGGTGCTCGAAGCGCTCGCGCCGCGGCTGGCCGAGCGCGGCTGGCACGCGCAGATCTGGATCCACGCGCCCGACCTGCCGGCGCTCGCCCCGCGCCTGCGCGCGCTCGGCGTGCCGCTGGTGATCGATCACATGGGCCGCATGTCCACCGCGCGCGGCGTGGGCGATCCCGGCTTCCAGGCGCTGTGCGCGCTGCTGGCCGAAGGCGCGGCATGGACCAAGATCTCCGGCGCCGACCGCCTGAGCGCCGCGGGCGCGCCCTACGGCGATGTCGATCCGTTCGCCACCGCGCTGCTCGCCGCCAACCCGGAGCGCGTGGTGTGGGGTTCCGACTGGCCGCACATCAACTACTTCGAAGCCGGGCAGGTGCCCGACGACGGCACGCTGTTCAACCTGCTGGCGCGCTGGCTGCCCGACGCCGCGGCGCGCGAGCGCGTGCTGGTGAGCAACCCGGCGCGGCTCTACGGATTCGACGGCGCGCCCGCCTGACGGCTGCCCGGCGCGTAGCGCTCATCACCCGGCGCCGCCAGCCCAGGCCGGCGCCGGTCACGAACAAGAACATGGCGGACGCGGGCGCGTCCCGGCCCGGCCGCCCATCGGAGACCCGACATGCCTCGTTTCGCCCCCTCGACCTCGCTGCCGTTGCGCCTCGCGCGCGCATGCGCGCCGCTCGCCGTGCTTGCCTGCGCGCTGACCGGTGCCGCCCACGCCCAGCCGGCCGGCGCCGACTATCCGACCAAGCCGGTGCGCATGGTGGTGGCGTTCACCGCCGGCGGCACCACCGACATCCTCGCGCGCAGCGTCGCCCAGTCGCTGGCGCAGCGCTTCAAGCAGTCCTTCGTGGTGGACAACCGGCCCGGCGCCGGCGGCAACATCGGCACCGAGGCCGTGGTGCGCTCGCCGGCCGATGGCTACACGCTGCTGGTCGATTCGGTCGGGCCGATCTCCATCAACCAGACGCTCTACAAGAAGCTCAACTACGATCCGCTCACCGACCTCGTGCCGGTGGTGCAGATCGCCGACGTGCCCAACGTGCTGGTGGTGCATCCCTCGCTGCCGGCCAGGAGCTTCGAGGAATTCATCGCCTACGCCAAGGCCAACCCGGGCAAGCTCAACTACAGCTCGACCGGCGTGGGCACCTCGTCGCAGCTCTCCAGCTTCATGCTGACGCAGCGCGTCGGCACCGAAGCCACGCATATCCCCTACAAAGGGGCCGACGCGCTCAACGACCTGCTGTCCGGCAGGGTACAGTTCATGTTTGCCACCATCCCCTCGGTCATTGCCCATATCAAGGCCGGCAAGCTGCGGGCGCTGGCGGTGAGCAGCGCGCACCGTTCGAAGTCGCTGCCCGACGTGCCCACGGTGGCGGAGAAGGGCTTCCCCGGTTTCGAGGCCGGATCGTGGTTCGGCGTGTTCGCGCCCAAGGGCACGCCCAGGGCGGTCATCGACAAGCTGAACCAGGCGGTCAACGAAGCCCTGCCGTCGCTGCAGGCGCAGATGGTGCGCGAAGGGGCGGACCCGGTGGGTGGCTCGCCCGAGCAGTTCGGGCAGTTCACCCGCAAGGAATACACCAAGTGGAAGGTCGTGGTCCATGATTCCGGCGCTTCCATCGACTAACGCTATGTAGGTTGCAATGAACCATCCATCCGGCGGGCAAGGCCCGCGCATCCTGATGTCGGAACAAGCTCTGCGGCAGTACGGCGCGGACATCGGCGCCGCGCTCGGCGGCCACTTCGTGCCGGTGGCGCTGCCGGCCGGCGACGGCCCGCATGGCGGGCCGGACGCCACGCTGGACGCCGACATTGCCTTCGTCTCGCGCGACGTCACCGGGCTGTCCACCAAGCACGAGATCCTGCCCGCCACGCGGCGCTTCTACGACGCCATGCTGGCCAGCCCCTCGCTGCGCTGGACCCACACCCATTCGGCCGGCGCCGACCGCGCCGTGTTCGGCGAGCTGCGCGCGCGCGGCGTGCAGGTGACCACCTCGTCCGGCGCCAATGCCGGCGTGGTGGCGCAGACCGCGCTGGCCGGGCTGCTGGCGCTGGCGCGGCACTTCCCGCAGATGCTGGCGGCGCAGGGCGAGCGCCGCTGGGCGCCGCTGATCGGCTCCGGCCTGCCGCGCGACATCGCCGGGCAGACCGCGACCATCGTCGGCTGGGGCCCGATCGGGCAACTGCTGGGCAAGCTGCTGCACACGCTGGGCATGCACGTGGTGGTGGTGCGGCAGAGCGCCGCCTCCGCCGGGCCGGACTACGAGACGGTCGCATTCGAGGGCGTGCGTGGCGTGCTGCCGCGCACCGACTGGCTGCTGCTGGCCTGCCCGCTCACGCCGCAGACGCAGGGGCTGGTGGACGCCGCCGCGCTGGCCCTGCTGCCGGATGGCGCCCGGCTGGTCAACGTCGCGCGCGGCGAAGTGGTGGACGAAGCCGCGCTGATCGCGGCGCTGCGGTCCGGCCGCCTCGCCGGCGCCTACCTGGACGTGTTCGCGCACGAGCCGCTGCCGGCGGACTCGCCGCTGTGGACCATGCCCAACGTCATCGCCACGCCGCACAGCGCGGGCTTCTCCGACGGCAACGCCGCGCGCGTGGCGGGGATCTTCATGGACAACCTGCGGCGCTGGCAGGCGGGGGAAGCGTTGCGCAACCTCGTCGGCTGACCGGCGGGAAGTGAAAGATAACGGCGCCCGCGAGGGCGCCGTTTTTCTTGTTGCCGGCGCCCGCAACAGCGAAGACCATCACGCCGCGCAGACGCCAGGCACCAACGCACGGCGAGCATCCCCGCACGCCCACATCCCCGAGACACAATCACCGCCGGTTGGCCAGCCAGATGCCGCCGACGATGGCCGCCAGCCCCGCCGCGTGGAACCAGCGCGGCCAGTCGCCGAGCAGCGCGCTCGACATCAGCGCGGCGAACACCGGCGTGAGCGTGAAGAAGAACACCGGCAACTGCGCGCCGGCGCGCGCGATGGCGCGGTCCCAGGCGAAGTAGCCGAGCAGCGACGGCACCGTGGCCACGTACAGCAGGATGGCGGCCACCTTGGCGTCCAGGTGCAGCGGCGCGTGCGCCGCCGCCAGTTCCCACGCCGCGAACGGCGCGCTGGCGAGCACGCCGGCCACGATCTGGCCGAACAGCAGCACCGCCAGCGGCAGGTCGGGGCGGCGCTTGCGCAGCAGCCAGGTGTAGGCGCTCCAGGTGACGGTGGCGGCCAGCATGAACAGGTCGCCCGGCACGAAATCGAGCTGCGCGAGCCGCGCGGGGTCGCCGCGCAGCAGCACCACGCCCACGCCGGCCAGGCAGAGCAGGGCGCCCGCCACGTGCCAGCCGCGCACCCGCTCGTGGAAGAACAGCGCGCCGATGATGAGCAGGAAGATCGGCGCCGAGGCCCCGATCAGCGTCACGTTGATCGGCGACGAGGTGGTCAGCGCGAGGTACTGCATCGCGTTGTAGACCGACACCGACAGCATGCCCATCGCGGCGATCACGCCGGCGTGCCGCTTCAGCGCGGCGGCGTGCAGCCGCACGTCGCGCCACACGGCCGGGGCCAGCAGCAGGCCGGCCAGCGCCCAGCGCGCGAAGTTCAGCGTGACCGGCGGGATGGCGCCGGCGGCGTAGTGGCCGACGATGGCGTTGCCGGCCCAGCTCAGGGGCGGGAAGGTCAGCAGGCCGAGGGTGGTCCAGTCGAGGCCGGCCTTGCCGGCGGCGGTAGCGCGCATATGAGGGTTGTCGTCCTGTCGGTGTTCTTGTTCTTGTCTTGTTTCTGGCTTATTTTTGTCTTGTTGCCGTGCCGGCGCGGGCCCGGACGCGTGTCCGTCTCCTTGTCTCCTTTTTTCCCCGCGCGCCGGGCATTATGCCGCAGCGCGATTGCAAACGATTGTCAGGGGCATGCCGCGTGCGGCTGCCATGCGCTAGTCTCCATGCGTGCCGCGCGCCGGCCGGCGCGCCCGGGAAAAGTGCCGGATACGAACTGTTACACGGACGCGCCGGCCGGCTGTCAACACCGCAAACCGGCGGGCCGTTTTTACAGGCAACGCGCAAGCCGCGCGCCTACCTGGAGATTGCAATGAAAAAGGTTCTCGCCATCGTGACCCTCGCGCTCTTCGCCGCCGGCGCCTACGCGCAGGCACCCGCCGCCGAGGCGACCAAGGAGCCGGTCAAGGTCGAAAAGAGCGCGCACAAGAGCAAGGCGCACGGCACCAAGCATACCAAGGCCGCCACGCCGGCCAAGCCCGCCGCGCAGTAATGCGGCGTTCCGGAATGCGCCCCGCCGCGGGGCGCATTCTTCATCCAGCCCCCTGACCTCATGCACCTGATCTGGACGATTCTCATCGGCTTCGTGGCCGGCCTCGTGGCGCGCGCCATCACTCCCGGCAGCGGCCCCAGCGGCTTTTTCCTGACCGCCGCGCTCGGCATTGCCGGCGCGCTCGCCGCCACCTTCCTCGGGCAGCTCCTGCACTGGTATCGCCCGGGCCAGTCCGCCGGCTTCATCGGCGCGGTGGTCGGCGCGGTGATCCTGCTGCTCGGCTATCACCTGATCGCGCGCAAGGGCTGAAGCCAGCCCGCGCCGCATTCCTTCCAAGCCATACCGACAACCCAAGAACCGGATCCGATCATGAGCCTGATGGACATCCTGCAGAACGCAGCCGCCGCCCTCGGCGGCAACCCCGAGCAACAGGTGGACCACATCGCCCAGAACGCGCCGCCGGGCGCGCTCGGCGAACTGCTGGCCGGCGCGTTCCGCTCGGACCAGACGCCGGCCTTCGGCAACATGGTGGGCGAGCTGTTCGGCCAGTCGAATGGCGCGCAGCAGGCCGGCATGCTCAACCAGATGCTGGCCCTGCTGGGCCCGGCCGTGCTGTCCGGCGCGGCCGGCGGCGTGCTGGGCAAGGTGATGGCGCCCGGCGCCACGCAGGTCACGCCCGAGCAGGCCAGCCAACTGACGCCGGCGCAGGTGCAGGAGATCGCCGCCCACGCCGAGCAGGCGCATCCGGGCGTGGTCGACCAGATCGCCGGCTTCTACGCCGAGCATCCCACGCTGGTGAAGACCATCGGCAGCGCCGCGCTGGCCATCGCGCTGGCCAAGTTCCGCGAGCACCAGCAGCAGGCCTGAGCCGCGCCGGCTTCGGCCGGTGCCGGCCGGCGCGTGCTGCCCGTCACGCTGCCTTGCTGCCCTCTCCCGTGAAGTGGGAGAGGGCAACAAACCTTGTCTCGCGGTAAATCGCGTGCCGCGCAAGCCGGGCAACTAAAAACCGCCCGGCTGCGGCTCCCTCGCATCGAAATCGAGCTCGATCCTGGCGCCGTTGGGATCGTGCAGGAACAACTGCCACAGGCCGGAGCCCGCCTGCCGCCCGAGCGTGAACGGAATGCCGCGGCGGCGCAGGTCGCCCGTGTATTGCTCCAGGCCGGTGGCGGTGAAGGCCATGTGGTCCAGCACGCCGGCCGCGGGCGCCGGCAGCGCATCGGTGGCGACGAGGTGCACGATGGGCGCGCCACCGGCGTACAGCCACGCGCCCGGGAACGAGAACGGCGGGCGCGGGCCGGTCTCGAAGCCCAGCACCTCGCGGTAGAAAGCGACGCTGTCTTCGAGGGCGTCGGTCAGGACGGTGAAGTGGTTCATCCCGGCGATCGGCATGTCTTGCTCCTGATCTCTTGCTCCTGTTCTGCTTCTTGTGCTGCCTGGCTGACGCGGCGCGATGCCGCGCCGCATGGCCGGCCCGGCCGTGTCAGACCGATTCTTCTTCCCGCGACGCCATCCAGTCGAGCAGTACCGTCTTGCCCCACTGGATGTCGTCGCCGATCGCTGCCGATACCGTCTTCGGGTCCTTGCGGGCGAGGCCGTCGAGCACGCGGTAGTGCGGGTGCTCCTCCAGGCTTTCGCGGCTGGCCTGCAGCTCCGTGTGGAAGATATGCAGCAGCGGCCCCATGCGCACCCACATGCTTTCCACCACCGCGAACAGGTTGGGCAGGTGGGACGCGGCGAGCAATTCGAAATGGAACTTGCGGTTCAGCCCCGCCGCCTCGCGCGGGCTGGCCGACACCGCCTTGATGAAGGCCTCGTGCGTCCTGCGCAGCCGCGCGATCTCCTGCGGCGTGATGCGCAGCGCGGCGGCCTCGGCGGCGGCGCCTTCGAGCAGCGTGCGCATCAGCTGGATCTCGGAGACCGTGCCGGGGTCGAGCTCGGGCACGGTGATGGAGGTCGCCGCGGTCATTTCCAGCGCCTGCTCGCTCACCAGCCGGAAGATCGCCTCGCGCACGGGGGTGGTGCTGGTCCCCATCGACTGGGCCAGTTCCGCCACGCGCAAGCGCTCGCCCGGCACGTACTTGCCGCTCATCAATGCGGAGCGGATCTGGTCGTAGACGCGTGACGACAGATTGCTCTTCTCCACGCGCACGAGTTCTTTCATGACAGCCTGCCTCGGTAAGGAATGTTCAGGGACACATCATATATGATATGCGGCGCTATTTTTCCGCTCAGGCGGGGCTGCCGGCGCCGGCGGGCGGCGTGCCCAGCAGGTAGTCCGCCAGCAGGTCGATCTGCGCCGTCACCATGTGCTCGCCGAGATGGATGCGGCAGCCGCGCGCCCTGGCCGCGAGCAGCAGCGGGGTCTGCGCCGGCTGCATGATGACTTCCGCGACGATGGTCTCGGGCCGCAGCAGGGCGGGGTCGAGCGGCAGCGGGTCGTCGGGCTTGAGGCCGAGCGAGGTGCCGTTGACGATCAGGTCCCAGTCGCCGGCCGGACCCGCGGCGGAGGCCACGGCGGCGCCGGGCCGCTTCGCCTTCAACTGCGCGGCGAGCGCGTCGGCCTTGCCGCGCGAGCGGTTGACGATGGCCAGCTGCGCCACGCCGGCATCGAGCAGCGCCGCCGCCACCGCGGTGGCCGCGCCGCCCGCGCCCAGCAGCAGGGTCCGCTTGCCGGCCGGGTCGATGCCCTGCGCGCGCAGGCCCGCCACGAAACCCACGCCGTCGAACACCCTGCCGACGAAGCGCCCGTCGAGCGTGCGGCGCGCCACGTTGCACACGCCGAGGTCGGCCGCCACGCCTTCGAGTTCGTCGCACAGCCGCGCCACTTCCTGCTTGTGCGGCACGGTGACGATCACGCCGGCGAGGTTCTCCACCGCGCGCAGGCCCGCCAGCGCGCCGGGCAGCTGCGCCGGCGAGACCTGCCACGGCACCAGCACCGCGTTGCGCCCCAGCGCCGCGGCGCGCGCGTTGAAGAAGGCCGGCGTGCGCACGTGATGCGCGGGGTAGGCGAGGATGACGACGACCCGCGTGCGGCCGTCGATGGGGCTGACCGCGGGGCTCGCGGCGGGGGGATTGGTTTCCGGCATCGGGCAGGGCTCCAGGAAGAATCGGAAGAACAAGCGAAGGGTTGCGGGGCGGGCCGCGGCGAAAAAAGCTTCTTGCCAGCCACCGATAATGATGTAGCATATATCCTATATCATGTATTGGGAAGGGCGGCGGGCCACCGGAACGGCGGCCCGCGCGCCCCGAAACCCGCAGCGGGCCGGCATCCGCCAGGCCGGCGCAATCCAAGGAGGAGACAACGTGCAAGCGGTATTTGGCTCGCCCGGACGCTATGTCCAGGGCGCGGGGGCGCTGGACGCGCTGGGCGGGCATGTGGCCCGGCTCGGCCGCGACGCGGTGCTGGTCGCGGACCGGATGGTGATGGAAATGATCGGCGCGCGCGTCGGGCAGTTGTGCGCCGACGCCGGGGTGGCGCTGCGCCGGCTGAGCTTCGACGAGGGCCTGACGCCGGAGCTGGTGGCGCGCCTCGTCGGCGAGCTGGGCGCCGGCGCGCCGGCGGTGATCGTCGCCGCCGGCGGCGGGCGCAGCATCGACGCCGGCAAGGCGCTGGCGGACCATTACCAGGCGCCGGTCATCACGGTGCCGACGGTGGCCTCCAACGATGCGCCGACCAGCAAGAACTACGTGCTCTACGACGCCCATCACCGGCTGCTCGCGGTCCGGCACCTGCCCTACAGCCCGGCCTGCGTCGTCGCCGACACCGCGCTGATCGCGCAGGCGCCCGCGGCCATGCTGCTGGCGGGCATCGGCGACGCCATCTCCAAATCCTTCGAAGCGGCGCAATGCGCGGCCGCGCCCGACGGCGCCAACATGTTCGGCACCCGGCCGCTGCTGTCGGCGGGGGCGCTGGCGCGCGAGTGCCACCGCGTGCTGATGGCCGATGCGCAGGCCGCGCTGGCGGTGGCCGGCTCGGGCGTGCCGGATGCCGCCTTCGAGCGGGTGGTGGAGGCCACCATCCTGATGTCCGGCCTGGGCTTCGAAAGCGGCGGCCTGTCGATCGCGCACGCGCTCACGCGCGGGCTGTCCGCGCTGCGCCACGCGCAGCGCGCGCCCCACGGCCTGCAGGTGGCTTACGGCCTGCTGGTCCAGCTGGAGCTGGAGCGGCGCCAGGACGGCGCGCGCGCCGAGATCGAGGCGCTGTACCGCCGCATCGGCCTGCCGCTGCGGCTGGCGGACCTGGGCCTCACCGATGCCTCGCGCGAGGAACTGGAGGCGGCCGCCACGCTGTCGCTGGCGGCCCCGCACATGAAGAACTTCCCGCGCGCGCTGGACGCCGCCGCGATCGCCGATGCGATGCGGCAGGTGGATGCGCGCGCGGTGCGGGCCCCACATTAAGCGGCCAGGCGGATCACACGTCAGGCCGGCCCGGCGCGATGGCGCCGCCGGCGGCGCAGCAGACTATCCGGAGCCCGGCGCCAGCGTGTCCGGGCGGTAACTGAGAGGAGCGTAAGCAATGCATTTCCCATGTCCCCTGAAAAAATGCATGATATATCGTGCATCAATCGAAAGCGGAGGCGCCCGATGAGCCAAGCCATCGTGTCGGCGCCGCCCGTGGCCGCCGACGGCGCGTTCGCGCCGAGCGCGGAGCAGGTCGCGCGGCTCAAGGAGCGCGCCACCTTCGTGCGCCTGGAGACCATCCGGCTGATCGAGATCGCCAAGACCGGGCACTACACCTCGGTGTTCTCGGCGGCCGAGACCTTCGCCGCGCTGTACTACGACGTGATGAAGCTGCGCCGCGGCGAGCCCGCCTGGCCGCAGCGCGACCGCTTCCTGATGGGCAAGGGCCACGCCGCGGTGGGCCTGTTCCCGATCCTCGCCGATCTCGACTTCTTCCCCAGGTCCTGGCTCGACGACTACACCCGCCTGGGCAGCCCGCTCGGCGACCACCCCGACATGCGCAAGGTGCCGGGCATCGACTTCAGCTCCGGCTCGATCGGGCACGCGCTCTCGGCCGGGCTGGGCATGACGCTGGCCGGCCGGCACGCGGGGCTGGACTTCACCACCTTCGTGATGCTCGGCGACGGCGAGATGCAGGAAGGGCAGGTGTGGGAGGCGGCGATGTCCGCCGCGCACCATCGCGCCAACCGCCTCGTCGCCATCGTCGACCGCAATGGCTTCCAGCTCGACGGCGCGGTGGACGAAGTGATGGGCATCGAGCCGCTCGACGCCAAGTGGCGCGCGTTCGGCTGGGAAGTCCACGTGGTGGACGGCCACGACGTGGCCGCGCTGACCGCCTTGCTGCGCCGGCTGCGCGCCGACGACGCGCGCGCCACGCCGGCCTGCGTGATCGCGAAGACGGTCAAGGGCAAGGGCGTGTCCTACATGGAGACCGAGCCCGGCTGGCACCTGGGCTACCTCGCGCCCGAAGACGCGCGGCGCGCGGCCGAGGAAATCCTCGCCAGGGACGCACGGCAGGGCCAACAGGACCAGCAGGACCAACAGGACAAACGGAACCGATAGCATGAACCAGCCACTTTCCAAGGACTCCTGGCAATACCGGGGCCTGAACGCCATCACGCCGGGCCTGAGCTACCTGTCCAACGGTTTGATCGACCTGGTCGAGGCCGGCGCGCCGGTGCTCGCCGGCTCGGCCGACCTGCAGTACTCCAACGGCCTGGCGCGCTTCGCCCAGCGCTTTCCCGAGCGCTACATCCAGTTCGGCATCTCCGAGCAGAACATGGTGACGGCGGCGGCCGGCATGGCCACCGTGGGCTACACGCCGTTCGTCGCCACCTTCGCCTCGTTCCTGGCGCTGCTGTGCTGCGAGCAGATCCGCATGGACGTGGCCTATTGCGGCCTGCCGGTGCGGCTGGTGGGCCACCACGCGGGCATCTCGCTGGGTTTCTACGGCACCTCGCACCACGCCACCGAGGACCTCGCCATCATGCGCTCGATCGCCGACCTCACCGTGGTGGCGCCGGCCGACGGCCCGCAGCTGCGCGCCGCGGTCAAGGCCTCGGCCGGCCACGCGCAGCCGATCTATTTCCGCATCGGCCGCGGGCGCGAGCCGGACGTCTACGAAGAGGGCGTGCCGTTCGAGTTCGGCAAGGCCATCGAGCACCAGCAGGGCGAGGAGCTGACGCTGATCGCCACCGGCTCGTGCGTGCATCCCGCGCGCGAGGCGGCGAAGCGGCTCGCCGCCGCCGGCCATTCGGTGGGGATGATCGACATGGCCACGGTCAAGCCGCTCGACCGCGACGCCGTGCTGCGCGCCGCGGCGCGCTCGCGCGTGCTGATGACGGTGGAGGAACACAACGTGCTGGGCGGCCTTGGCGGCGCCGTGGCCGAAGTGCTGGCCGACGTCGGCGCCGGGGTGCGGCTGGTGCGCCACGGCATCCTCGACGAGTACAGCCTGATCGCGCCGCCGACGCATCTGTACGCGCACTACAAGCTCGACGCGGACGGCATCGAGCAACTGGCGCGCGAGGTCATGGCGGCATAGCAGGACACCGGCGCGGCGCGGACGGGCATGGTCCCGGCCGCGCCGCGCCGGCGCAGGCAGTGGTGCAGGGAGCTATTTCATAACAAGTCGCAAAGACAAAACGGTTCGACACAGGAGACAGTCAATGTACAACCTCATATCAAGAACCCGGCGGGCGGTCCTGCTCGCCGCCGGCCTCGGCGCCGCATTGGCGTGCGGCGCCGCCGCGGCCCAGGTCAAGGAAATTCCGATCGGCTTCGTGCTGCCCCTGTCCGGGGGCGCCGCCACCATCGGCAACCAGACCAAGCAGGGCGCCGAGATCGCCGCCGAGCAGATCAACCAGGCCGGCGGCATCCGCTCGCTCGGCGGCGCGAAGCTCAAGCTGATCTTCGCCGACAGCCAGTCCAAGCCCGACGTGGGCGTGGCCGAGACCGAGCGCCTGATCCAGCGCGAGAACGTGCCGCTGATCGTGGGCGCCTACAACAGCGCCGTGACCTTCCCGGCCACCGAGGTGGCGGAGCGCTACAAGGTACCCTGGGTCGTGACCGGCGCGGTCAAGGACGAGATCACCGAGCGCGGCTTCAAGTACGTGTTCCGCCCCAACAACAAGGCCATCTACGACGCGCGCGAGCAGATCGACGCGCTCGACCTGCTCAAGAAGGAAACCGGCAAGGGGCCGAAGAACATCGGGCTGTTCTACGAGGGCACCGACTGGGGCCGCTCGCACGCGGCCAACATCAAGAAGCTGGTCAAGGAGCGCGGCTACGCGATCTCGCTCGACGAGTCGTATCCGCCCAACCAGACCGATCTCTCGGCGCAGCTGCTGAAGATCCGCAGCGCGAAGCCGGACGCGCTGATCGTGGTGGCCTACACGCCCGACCACATCCTGTTCACGCGCCAGCTCGCGGAGAGCCGCCTCTACATTCCCTACGGCGTGCATTCGGTGGGCGGCGGCTCGGAGGACCCGAACTTCTACAAGGCGGTGTCGCCCAAGGCCGTCGAGTACATGTTCGTGCAGGATGACTTCCAGGTCGACATCATGCGCGCGGCCAAGGACCCGGCCATCGTCGCCGCGGACGCCAGGTTCAAGGCGGCGCTCGGCTACGGCATGAATTCCTACGGCTCGCAGGGCATGTCCAACGTCTACATCGTCAAGGACGCGCTCGAGCGCGCCGCCTCCGCCGACCGCGAGAAGCTGCGCGCCGCGCTGGCCGCCACCGACATCACCAGCGGCCCCGCGCTGGTGACGGGCTACCAGCGCATCAAGTTCGACGACCAGGGCCAGAACACCTACGCCCACGGCGTGATCTCGCAGAACCTCAACGGCGAGCGCCGCACCATCTGGCCGATGGAGAACCGGCTGGCCGGCGTCAAGCCGGTGTGGCCGCTGCCGGCGCCGGCGGCGCGCTGAGGCGGGCACGCAGTCGCACGGTCCGGCGTGGCTGCCGGACCGTCACATCCCGCACGGCGGCCGCGGCCGGCCGTGCCCAATCGAGGTAGGTATATGGACCCAATCATTCTGGCCTACGCCGTGGTCAACGGCGTATTGCTCGGCGGGATCTACGGGGGCATCGCGCTGGGCCTGAGCCTCATCTTCGGCGTGCTGAGGGTGATCAATTTCGCGCATGGCTCCTTCCTGATGCTCGCTATGTATCTCAGTTACCTGATCTGGTCGGTGTTCGGCATCCATCCGTATGCCACGGCGCTGGTGACGGTGCCGGTGCTGTTCCTGCTCGGCTATTTCACCCAGGCCGTGGTCATCGCGCCGCTGTTCCGGCGCGAGACCACGATGGTGGTCGAGCCGCTCGGCGCCTTGCTGCTCACCACCGGCATCTTCCTGGTGATCGACAACGCCATCCTGATGAGCTTCGGCCCCGACGTGCGCACGGTGACCACCGACACCCTGAGCGGCTCGGTCGACATCGGCGGGCTGCCGGTCAACGTGCCGCGCCTGATCGCGTGCGCGGCGGCGGTGGCCGTGTCGGCCGGGCTGGCCTACTGGCTGCGCTGCACCGACACCGGGCGCAAGATCCGCGCCACCGCGCAGAACCGCGAGGCGGCGGCGCTGTCGGGCATCAACGTCGGGCGGGTCTACAACGTGACCTTCGGCATCGGCGCCGGCATCCTCGGGCTGTTCGGCGCGCTGCTGGTGCCGTTCCTGTCGGTGTCGCCGTCCACCGGCCTGGGCTTCGGCATCAAGTCCTTCCTGGTGGTGGTGCTGGGCGGCATCGGCTCGATCCCCGGCTCGCTGCTCGGCGGCCTCGTGCTGGGCATCTTCGAATCGTTCGCTTCGCAGTTCGTGACCGCGACCTCCGCGTCGGTGTTCTCGTTCTGCCTGTTCATCGTCGTCCTGCTGGTCCGGCCCAACGGCCTGCTCGGCCGCAAATGAAGGAGGCCACCGCATGAAGTCGTCAAGGACCAATATCAACCTGGTGCTGGGCATGCCGCTGCTGTGCGCCGCGCTGGTGCTGCCGCTGTTCGTCAAGGACAGCTACGTGCTGCACTCGCTGGTCATGGTGCTGTACTTCGCCTACATGGCGTCGGCGTGGAATTTCGTGTGCGGCTACGTCGGCCAGCTCTCGCTCGGGCATTCGGTGTTCGCCGGCAGCGCGGGCTACGTCACGGTGCTGCTGTTTACCGGGCTGGGCCTGTCGCCGTGGCTCGGCATGTGCGCCGGCGGGCTGGCCGCGGCGCTGCTGGCGGTGTGCATCGGCTACCCCACGTTCAAGCTCAAGGGGCCGTATTTCACGCTGACCACCATCGCCTTCGCCGAGATCGTGCGGATCTGGGTGGAGAACACCGACGAGTTCCTCGGCATCCCGCTCAAGGGCGCGCAGGGGCTGGTGATCCCGCCGTCGGCCGGCGGCTGGGCGGCGTTCCAGTTCGACGGCAAGGTGCCGTACTACTACATCATCCTGGCCATGCTGGTGGCGATGCTGCTGGCCACGCTGGCGCTGGAGCGCTCGCGCCTGGGCTATTACCTCAAGGCCATCCGCGGCGACGAGGCGGCCGCGCAGGCGGTGGGCGTGAGCACCACGCGGTATCCGCTCATCGCGCTGGCGATCAGTGCCTTCATGACCGGCCTGGGCGGCGCCTTCTACGCGCAGTTCTTCCGCTACATCAACCCGGAGCGGAACATGGGCCTGGACCTGTCGATCGACGCCGCCGTGATGGCCATCGTCGGCGGGCAGGGCACCATCATCGGCCCGGTGCTCGGCGCGTTCGTGCTGCATCCGGTCTCGGAGCTCGCGCGGACCTACTTCGCGGGGCGCTTCCTCGGGCTGGACCTGGTGATCTACGGCCTGGTGCTGATCGGCGCGGTGCTGTATTTCCCCAAGGGCATCGTCGGCGCGCTCGAGCGCCTGCTGCGGCCGCGCGCGCGGCGCGCCGCCACGGTGGACGCGCCCGCGGCGCGCAAGGCCTAGGGAGGACCAAGAGATGAGCAACCTGCTGGAAGTGAAATCCATCTCCAAGCGCTTCGGCGGCCTGCAGGCGGTGGACCGCCTGTCGTTCTCCGTGCGCGGCGGCGAGATCCTGGGCCTGCTGGGCCCCAACGGCGCCGGCAAGACCACCGCCTTCAACCTGATCGCCGGCTTCATCAAGGCCGACGAAGGCGAGATCCTGTTCGGCGGCAAGCAGATCCGCGGCTGCGAGCCGTACCAGATCTGCGCCAGCGGCATCGCCCGCACGTTCCAGCTGTCCAAGCCGTTCGGCGGGCTGAGCGCGCTGGAGAACGTCATGGTCGGCGGCTTCGCGCGCGGCGCCCGGCGCGCGCGCGTGCGCGACGAAGCCTATGCCTGCCTGGAGTTCCTCGGCCTGGCCCAGCGCGCCGACACCGACGCCAACGACCTCACCGCGTTCGACAAGCGCAAGCTCGAACTGGGCCGCGCGCTGGCCACCCAGCCGCGCCTGCTGCTGATGGACGAAGTGGTGGCCGGGGCCACGCCGAGCGAGGCGGGCGAGATGGTGGAGCTGGTGCGCAAGGTGCGCGACCGCGGCATCACGGTGCTGATCGTCGAGCACGTGATGAAGGTGATCATGGGTTTGTCGGACCGCGTGATCGTGATGGAGCAGGGCCGGCTGATCGCCGACGGCGTGCCGGCCGAGGTGGTGAAGATGCCCGAGGTGCTCAAGGCTTATTTCGGAGACGGTTATGTCGGCGCCAGTGCTTGAAGTCAGCGATATCTGGTCGGGCTACGGCGAGCAGCAGATCCTGCGCGGCGTGAGCCTGTCGCTCGCGCCGCGCTCGATCACGGCGCTGATCGGCGCCAACGGCGCCGGCAAGACCACCTTCCTGCGCACGGTCTCGGGCCTGCTGCGCCGCAAGCGCGGCACCGTGCGCCTGAATGGCAAGGACCTCGGCGGCCTCGCGCCGCACGAGGTGGTGCTGGAAGGCTTCGTGCAGTCGCCCGAGGGCAAGCAGCTGTTCCTCGGCATGTCGATCCTGGAGAACCTGCTGGTCGGCGCCAGCAACCCGCGCGCGCGCTCGCGCCGCGCGCAGACCCTGCGCGAGGTGTTCGAACTGTTCCCGATCCTGGAGGAGCGCCAGAAGCTGGCCGCCTCCACGCTGTCGGGCGGGCAGCAGCAGATGCTCGCGGTCGGGCGCGCGCTGATGGCGATGCCGCGCGTGCTGGCGCTCGACGAGCCGTCGCTGGGGCTGGCGCCGATCATGGTCGACCGGCTGTTCGACAGCATCCGCCGCCTCAAGCAGCGCGACCTCGCCATCCTGGTCATCGAGCAGAACGTCAACCAGGTGCTGGACATGGCGGACTACGGCTACGTGATCGAGAGCGGCGCGATCGCGCTGGCGGGCACCGGTAGGGAACTGCTGGCCAATCCGCATCTGCGGGCAACCTATCTCGGCGTCTAGCGCATGGACGGCCGCACCGGGAACCAGCACAAGAACCAGCACAAAAACCAGCACGAGAACCAAGAGGAGTCAGGAAAGATGGAACAAGCTGTAGCAGTGGTGACGGGCGGCGGCACCGGCATTGGCCGCGCCATCGCCGAGGAACTGCACGCGGCGGGCATGCGCGTGGTCTGCCTCGGCATGGACGCCGACGCGGACCTGCCGCACGGGCTGGCCTTCCGCCAGCTCGACGTGACCTCGGCCGAGGCCGCGCGCGCCGCCACGGCGGACCTGGACGCGGTGGCGGTGCTGGTGAACGCCGCCGGCATCATCCGCCACGAGGGCCGGGAGTTCACGCCCGAGGGCTTCCGCGCGGTGGTCGACGTGAACCTGAACGGCTCGCAGATCCTGACCAGCGTGCTGCAGGAGCGGCTGGTGCGCGCGCGCGGCGCGGTGGTCAACATCGCCTCGATGTGGAGCTACTTCGGCTCGGCCAACAACCCGGCCTATGCCGCCAGCAAGGCCGGCATCCTCGGCCTGACGCGCTCCTACGCCGCGGCGCTGGCGCCGCAGGGCGTGCGCGTCAACGCGGTGGCGCCGGGCTGGATCCGCACGCGCCTGTCGGCCGGCGCGCTCGACAACCCCGAGCGCAGCGCCGCCATCATGGCGCGCCTGCCGATGCGCCGCTGGGGCCTGCCGCGCGACGTGGCGCGCGTGGTGCGCTTCCTGTGCTCGGAGGACGCCGGCTACGTGACCGGGGTGATCCTGCCGGTGGACGGCGGCTTCGGCATCGCCTGACGCCGCCCGGCGCCGTGGCGCCGTGGCGCCGCGACGGGCCGCGGGATGCCGCTTTCCCGCAGCCCCGCCACGTCAGCCCCGCCACGTCAGCCCCGGCCTGAGCGCCGCGCGGCGCGCCGTCCGGGCAGTTCACCGATACCGAAGCCGGATCACGGCGGCGCGGAGGCGTGCGAGTGGGGCGCGTGGCCGGGCGCGGCCTCGTGCACGTGCATGGCCGCCGCCTGCCGCGGATCGAAATCGCAGCTCGGGTTGGCCTCGTCGTGCGAGTGCGGCGTCAGCGCGCCGGGGATGTGGCGGCTGTTGAGGCCGTCCGCGTTGAGCCACGCGCGCGTGGCCGCCGCGGCGCGGTCGATCAGCGTGCCGCACTGGGTGTAGTCGTAGGGCGAGACGTCGAGCGGGCACAGCGGCGGCACCACCGAGATGTGCGCGTGCCCGGCCCAGCGCTCCAGGTCCTGCACCAGCTGGCGCGCCACCAGCAGCGACAGCGCGTTGAAGGCATGGTCGATGGGGCCGCGCGGCTCGCGCCGGGCCGCGCAGGCGAAGCCGGCCGGCAGCACCACCACGCGCGTGGCGCCCAGCCGGATGGCGGTGGAGACCGGCGTGTTGTTGGCCACGCCGCCGTCGATCAGCGTGCGCCCGCCCAGCCGCACCGGCGGAAACACGCCGGGGATGGCGGCGCTGGCCAGCACCGCCTGCACCAGGCTGCCCGAGGACAGCACCACCTCCGCGCCGTCCTGCATGTCGGTGGCGACCACGTACAGCGGCAGCTCGGCCTGCTCCAGCGGCATGTCGCCGAAATGGCGCGACAGCAGGCGCTGCAGCGCGTGCGACTCCACCAGATGGCCGCGCTGGCCGCGCAGCATGCCGAACAGGCTGCGCCACGACCACGGCATCACCTCCGCGCGGCGCAGGCCGCGCCACAGCGATTCGAGCCTGGTGGTGCCCGCCGCGTGCGGGTTGCAGGCGTAATAGGCGCCGTTGATGGCGCCGGCCGAGGCGCCGATGACCATGTCGGGCTTGATGCCCCAGGCCACCAGCTCGCGCAGCATGCCGGCCTCGATGGCGCCGAGGCTGCCGCCGCCGGCAAAGACGAATGCGGTTTTTTCCATGTCTCGTGGTGCAGAGCAACAACGCCGGGAATCGGGAAGAGGCAACCGGGAATCGGGAATCAGGCCGGGACCGGCCCGGCACGCCTGCAATGGACAGCATAGGCGACATCGGGCCGGCTGGACAGCCGTCGCGCGCGGCGGGCGGCAGCGATGGCACATAATGTGCGTACCGTGCCGGAAAAAGCACGGGCGCGCCTGCTTTTCCGGCCGCCAGGAGAGGAGACGATGAGCAGTTCGACCGACAAATTCTCGGCCACCATGCGCGATGGCCTGGCCAATCTCGCCCGCCGCCTGCGCTTCGCGATGGAGGAGGGCTCCATCTGGCTGGACGAGCAGCGCATGATCCTGCTGCACACCGCGTCGCTGGGCGCGCTGCGCAAGGAATTGGTGGATACGCTGGGCATGGAGCGCGCGCGCGGCCTGTTCATGCGCATGGGCTTCCATTCCGGCCTGCGCGACGCCGAGCTGGCCAAGAAGCTGCGGCCCAACCAGAGCGACTTCGGGCTGCTGGAGATCGGGCCCTGCCTGCACACCATCGAAGGCGTGGTGCGGGTGACGCCGGTCAAGGTGGACATCGACATCGCCGCCGGCATCTACGACGGCGAGTTCCTGTGGGAAGACTCGTTCGAGGGCGACGTGCACCGGCAGCTGTTCGGCATCGTCGACGCGCCCGCGTGCTGGATGCAGATCGGCTACGCCACCGGCTACACCTCGGCGCTGATGGGCCGCACCATCCTCTACCGCGAGGTGGAGTGCGTGGCCTGCGGCCATGCGCACTGCCGCATCGTCGGCAAGCCGCTGGAAGCGTGGGAGGACGGCGCCGCGGTGCTGGCGCTGTACCAGCCCGACCCGGTGATCGAGACCATCCTGGAGCTGCAGAGCGAGGTCGAGCACCTGCGCGCGCTCCAGCGCGGCGACGGCAAGCCCGCCGACCTGGTGGGCGGCTCGCCCGGGTTCCGCGCCGCCTGGGGCCTGCTGCAGCGCGCCGCGGCCAGCAACGTGACGGTGCTGCTGCTGGGCGAGACCGGGGTCGGCAAGGAGCGCTTCGCGCAGGCGCTGCACAGCGTGAGCGCGCGCGCCGACAAGCCCTTCGTGGCGGTCAACTGCGCGGCGATCCCCGACGAGCTGGTCGAGTCCGAGCTGTTCGGCGTGGACAAGGGCGCCTTCACCGGCGCGCACCAGTCGCGCCCGGGCCGCTTCGAGCGCGCGCACGGCGGCACCTTGTTCCTCGACGAGCTGGGCGAGCTGTCGCTGCCGGCGCAGTCCAAGCTGCTGCGCGTGCTGCAGGAAGGCGAGGTGGAACGCGTGGGCGGCGCCGCGCCGCGCCGCGTGGACGTGCGGCTGGTGGCCGCCACCAACGTGGACCTGGCCGAGGCGGTCAAGGCCGGCACCTTCCGCAAGGACCTGTACTACCGCCTCAACGTCTATCCCGTCACCATCCCGCCGCTGCGCGAGCGGCTCGACGACATCCGCCTGCTGGCGGAGCGCTTCGTGGCCCGCTGCGGCGCGCGCCACGGCAAGAAGATCGTCGGCATCACCGACCGCGCGCTGGCCGAGCTGCGCCGCCACGACTGGCCCGGCAACGTGCGCGAGCTGGAGAACGTGATCGAGCGCGGCGTGATCCTGGCCGGCAACGGCGGCCTGATCTCCGCCGACCACCTGTTCCTGCCCGCGGGCGCGCAGGCCGGCATGGACACCGCGCCGCGCCTGGGCGCCGGCGGCACGCTGCCGGCCCTGCGCGAAGCGGCGGTGCACGGCCTGCTCGACCACATGGCCGAGCAGCAGCTCGCGCTGGGCGACGTGGAGACCGTGCTGATGGAGGCCGCGATGGCGCGCGCCGACGGCAACCTGAGCCAGGCCGCGCGCCTGCTCGGCATCACCCGGCCGCAACTGGCCTACCGCTGGAAGAACCGCGGCAGCCGCGGCAACTGAGGCGGGCCGGTCCGCGTGGCCGGCGCGTGCCTTGCCACGTGCCCGGCCGCGCTTTCACCATTTGATCCATCCCCCGCGGCGCGCCGCGCGGCCGCCCGGCGCGGCTTGCTGCGGCGCATGCCGCGTTCCTCCCCGTTCGCGCCACCGTTCGCGCTGTCCCGCGCGGCGCCGCCTGTTGCGGCGCACAGCCCGCGCGCGCCGCCCGCAAACGCCCGCCCCACGCGGCTTTTCACCATTTGATCAAGCCCGGCCGCGGGCTTGATCAATTCATCGACGCGCCGCCGCCGCTCCCGTGCGGGTAAACGCGCGGGCAACGCCGCGCTCCGGGCCGCCGGCCCTTGCGCCGCCGTGCTTCGCGCCGGCTGGCACGCTCTTCGCAATGGAGCTCCGTGCCAGCCAACCCGAGGAGCGCGCCATGATCAACCAGTCGGTCCCCCTGTTCGAAGCCGTGCCGCGCTACGTGCGCGTGGACGGCCGCACGCCGGCGGGCTTCGTGCAGTTCGCCTTCTGCGTGGCGGACCCCGGGCTCAACGTCGAGCTGATCATGCCCGAGCCGATGTTCGAGGCGTTCTGCAGCGTCAACCGCGTGCGCTTCCTCCCGCCCGAACCGGACGCCTGAGCGCCCGCCCGAAACCGGAACACCAGGAACATCGAGAACAGCAGGACCCAGGAGACCCAGCCATGCAAGTCGACATCAAGACCCGGCAGATCGAGCCGCTGCGCCAGACCTACGGCCACGTGGCGCGCCGCTTCGGCGACAAGCCCGCGTCGCGCTACCAGGAGGCCACCTACGACGTGCAGTCGGAGGTCAACTTCCACTACCGCCCCACCTGGGACCCGGGCCACGCGCTCTACGACAAGAGCCGCACCGCCATCGTCATGGCGGACTGGTACGCGCTCAAGGACCCGCGCCAGTACTACTACGGCGCCTACGTCGGCGCGCGCGGCCGCCAGCAGGACGCCACCGAGAAAAGCTTCGCTTTCGTGGAGAAGCGCGGCCTGCTGCAGGCGCTGCCGGCCGAGTGGCGGGAGCGCCTGGCCGACGGCCTGCTGCCGCTGCGCCACGTGGAGTGGGGCGCCAACATGAACAATTTCTATTGCGCCGACTACGGCTGGGGCACCGCCATCACGCAGGCCTGCACCTATTGCGCGATGGACCGGCTCGGCATCGCGCAGTACCTGTCGCGCATCGGCATGCTGCTCGACGGCAATACCGGCGTGGCGCTGGAGCGCGCCAGGGTGGCCTGGCTGGACAGCCCGGCGTGGCAGCCGCTGCGCCGCATGGTCGAGCACAGCTTCGTGATCGAGGACTGGTTCGAGACCTTCGTCACCCAGAACCTGGTGCTCGACGGCCTGCTCTATCCACTGGTGTACCAGCACGCCGACGCCGCCATCGCGCGCGCCTGCGGCACCGGGCTGGCGGTGCTGACCGAGTTCATGAACGACTGGCGCGAGGAACATGCGCGCTGGGTCGACGCCGTGGTGCAGACCGCGGCGGCCGAGTCGGAGGCCAACCGCGCGCTGCTGGCGGGCTGGGCGCGCGGCGCGCGCGCGCAGGCCGGCGCCGCGCTGGTGCCGGTGGCTGACACGCTGCTGGGCGCCGGCGGCGAGCAGGCCGTGGCGCTGTGCCTGGAGCAGTTCGACGTGCGCCTGCGCAAGCTCGGCCTGGACTGAGGAGCGCGCCATGACCGCTAACACTGCCGACGTCTCCAACGTCTACATCGCGCTGCAGAGCAACGACGACACCCGCCCCATCATCGACGCCATCACCGAGGCCAACCCGCACGCCGTGGTGTCGCGCTTTCCCGCGATGGTGAAGATCGACGCGCCGGGGCACCTCACCATCGTGCGCGCGCTGGTCTCGGACAAGCTCGGCCGCGACTGGGACCTGCAGGAGATCCACCTCAACCTGATCTCGCTGTGCGGCAACATCGACGAGGACGACGACGCCTTCACGCTGCGCTGGAACGACTGAATTCACCGCCGCGCCGGCGGCGGGCAAGCATAACGGAGACATCATGGACGCACGCAAGAAACTCAACCTGCGCGAGAAATACGCGACGATGACGCGCGACCTCGGCTGGGAGACCACCTACGAGCCGATGGACAAGGTCTTTCCCTACGACAAGTACGAGGGCATCAAGATCCACGACTGGGACCAGTGGGAAGACCCGTTCCGCATGACGATGGACGCCTACTGGAAATACCAGTCGGAGAAGGAGCGCAAGCTGTACGCGATCATCGACTCCTTCGTGCAGAACAACGGCCACCTCAACGTCTCCGACCCGCGCTACCTGAACGCGCTGCGCCTGTTCCTGACCGGCGTGACGCCGCTGGAGTACGCCGCGCACCGCGGCTACGCCCATCTCGGGCGCCATTTCCGCGGCGCCGGCGCGCGCGTGGCGGCGCAGATGCAGTCCGTCGACGAGCTGCGCCACGCGCAGACGCAACTGCACACGATGTCGGTCTACAACAAGTATTTCCACGGCTTCGGCGAATGGCGCCACATGCATGACCGGGTCTGGTACCTGTCGGTGCCCAAGTCGTATTTCGAGGACGCCATGAGCGCGGGGCCGTTCGAGTTCATCACCGCGATCTCGTTCTCGTTCGAGTACGTGCTGACCAACCTGCTGTTCATGCCCTTCATGTCGGGCGCGGCCTACAACGGCGACATGGCCACGGTGACGTTCGGCTTCTCGGCGCAGTCGGACGAGTCGCGCCACATGACGCTGGGCCTGGAAGTGGTGAAGTTCCTGTGCCAGCAGGACCCCGGCAACATCCCCATCCTGCAGAAGTGGCTGGACAAATGGTTCTGGCGCGGCTTCCGCCTGCTCACGCTGGTCGGCATGATGATGGACTACATGCTGCCGCGCCGCGTGATGTCGTGGGCCGAGGCCTGGGAGATGTACTTCGAGCAGGCCGGCGGCGCGCTGTTCCGCGATCTGGAGCGCTACGGCCTGCGCATGCCGAAGCACCACGAGGCCGCCACCCGCACCAAGGACCGCATCACGCACGAAGCGTGGGGCACCTTCTACAACTACGCCGCCGCCGCCGGTTTTCACACCTGGATCCCCAAGCCCGACGAGATGGCGTGGCTGGCGCAGAAATACCCCGACACCTTCGAGCGCTACTACAAGCCGCGCCTGGACCACTGGCACGCGCGCCAGCAGGCCGGCGAGCGCTTCTACAACGGCACGCTGCCGATGCTGTGCCAGACCTGCCAGATCCCGATGGTGTTCTCCGAGCCGGACGACCCCACCCAGACCTGCTACCGCGAGAGCAGCTACCACGGCATGAAGTTCCACTTCTGCTCGGACGGCTGCAAGGACATCTTCGACGGCGAGCCGGAGAAATACGCGCAGGCCTGGCTGCCGGTGCACCAGATCTACCAGGGCAACTGCGGCGGCGCCGCGCTCGAGGACGTGCTCAAGTGGTACCGCCTCGACGCCGGCGCGGACAACCTCGACTTCGAGGGCTCGCAGGACCAGCGGAACTGGAACGCCTGGAAGGGCGTGCCGGGCGCGGCCGCCTGAGCGCGCCGCCGGCAAGAACGAACACAGCGAGGAGACCACCATGCCCGTCGTATCCATCGGCCCCTATGAATTCGAGCCCGCCGACCGCGCCGCTGCCTTCCACGGCAACCGGCTGCTCTATGTCGGCTGGGACCGCCACCTGCTGTTCTGCGCGCCGCACTGCCTGCCGTTCCCGCCCGCCACGCGCCTGCGCGACGTGGTGGAGAACGTGCTGCCGGGCATCTACGGCTACCACCCCGACTTCGCCCGCATCGACTGGCGCCGCGTGGAGTGGCTGCGCGGCAGCGTGCCGTGGGAGCCGGACCTGGACCGCACGCTGGAAGAGAACGGCCTCGGCCACAAGGACGTGATCCGCTTCCGCACGCCGGGGCTGGACGGCATCGGCGGCAGCGGCAGTTGAGCGGCGCGGGCCGCGAGGAGAACCGACATGTATGCACTGACCATCGAGCCGATCGGCCAGACCATCCCCATCGCGCCCGGGCAGACCGTGCTCGACGCCTGCCTGCGCGGCGGCGTGTGGCTGCCGCATGCGTGCTGCCACGGCCTGTGCGCCACCTGCAAGGTGCAGGTGGTGGACGGCGAGTTCGAGCACGGCGCGGCCTCGGGCTTCGCGCTGATGGATTTCGAGCGCGACAACGGCCAGTGCCTGGCGTGCTGCGCCACCGCGCAGTCCGACCTGGTGATCGAGGCCGACATCGAGGAAGACGCCGACTCGCTCGGCCTGCCGCTGGCCGACTACCGCGCCGAGGTGGTGGCGACACGCGCGCTCACGCCCACCATCCGCGGCATCTGGCTGCGCGTGAAGGACGGTGGCGCCGCCGCCTTCCAGGCCGGGCAATACCTCAACCTGCACGTGCCCGGCTGCGACCAGCCGCGCGCGTTCTCGCTGGCCAGCCGGCCCGGCGACGAACTGGTCGAGCTGCACGTGCGGCGCGTGCCGGGCGGGCAGGCCACCGGCTACCTGCACGAGCGGCTGGCGGTGGGCGACGAGCTGCGCTTCTCCGCGCCCTACGGCCGCTTCTTCGTGCGCGGCTCGGCGCGCGCGCCGATGATCTTCCTGGCCGGCGGCTCCGGCCTGTCCAGCCCGCGCGCCATGATCCTCGACCTGCTGGCCGCCGGCGAGACGCTGCCGCTCACGCTGGTGCAGGGCGCGCGCGACCGGGCCGAGCTGTACTACCACGACGCGTTCCGCGCGCTGGCGCGGGCGCATCCCAACTTCCGCTACGTGCCGGCGCTGTCCGACGAGCCGGCCGGCAGCGGCTGGGACGGCGCGCGCGGCTACGTGCACGAGGTGCTGCGCGGCCTGTACGCCGGTTCCGCGGAGCACGCCGACTTCCGCGGCCACAAGGCCTACCTGTGCGGCCCGCCGCCGATGATCGAAGCCTGCATCCGCACGCTGATGCAGGGGCGGCTGTTCGAGGCGGACATCCACACCGAGACATTCCTCTCGGCGGGCGACGCGCGGGACAGCGCGCGCAGCCCGCTGTTCAGGATCTGACGAAAGGCGCGGCCATGCACAACGTGGAGATCGCCGGCAGCGGGCAGTGCTACCCGTGCGCGCCGGAACAGAACCTGCTGCGCGCGATGGAGGCGCTGGGCCGGCGCGGCATCCCGTCCGGCTGCCGCGGCGGCGGCTGCGGGGTGTGCAAGGTGCGCATCGAGTCGGGCCGCTACCGCACCGGCAAGATGAGCCGCGCCTGCCTGTCGGAAGCGGAGCAGGGCAGCGGGCTGGTGCTGGCCTGCAAGACCTACCCGGACAGCGACATCCGCCTGCGGCCGGTGGCGCTGCTGGCGCGCTGCCTGGCGCGGCGCGGCTGAAGACGCAGCCGCGGCGGTCAAACGCGGCAGGACGAAGACGGACCCATCATCAAGGAGACAGACATGGCATTGACAGGCGTATTGCGCCCGGGGCACGTGGCATTGCGCGTGCTGGAGCTGGAGCCGGCGCTCAGGCACTACATCGATGTACTCGGGCTGATCGAAACCGCGCGCGACGACCAGGGGCGCGTTTTCCTCAAGGCGTGGGACGAGCACGACCACCACAGCGTGGTGCTGCGCGAGGCCGACAGCCCGGGCATGGACTACATGGGCTTCCGCGTCGACAGCGGCCACTCGCTGGAGCGCCTGGCGCGGGACGTCGAGCGCTCGGGGCTGGCCACCGGCTGCGAGTGGATCGCCGCCGGCGAGCATCCGCGCACCGGCGCGCGCTTTCGCTTCACCATTCCCACCGGCCACGCGATCGAGCTGTTCGCCGACAAGGACAAGCTCGGCTGCCTGACCGGCGACCGCAACCCCGACCCGTGGCCCGACGACCTGCGCGGCATGGCGCCGAGCCGCTTCGACCACTGCCTGCTGTACGGCGACGACCTCGACGGCACCGTGCGCCTGTTCCGCGACGTGCTCGGCTTCGCGCTGGCCGAGGAAGTGGTGGCGGGGCCGGACCGGACGATGATCGGCGCGTTCCTGACCTGCTCCAACAAGGCGCACGACATCGCCTTCATCCGCCACCCGGAGAAGAACAAGTTCCACCACGCGTCGTTCACCCTCGACAACTGGGGCGAGGTGCTCAAGGCCGCCGACATCATCTCCAAGAAAGACGTCTCGCTCGACATCGGCCCCACGCGCCACGGCATCACGCGCGGCGCCACCATCTACTTCTTCGACCCCTCCGGCAACCGCAACGAAGTGTTCTCGGGCGGCTACATCCACTACCCGGACAAGCCCACGATCACCTGGACCGACAACGAGCTCGGGCGCGCGATCTTCTACCACGACCGCAAGCTGAACGATGCGTTCCTGAACGTGCTGACCTGAGCGGAGCGGCTGCCCGCCCACGCATCCGAGGCCACAACCATCGAGACCAACATGAGAGAATTCAAGAACTTCATCAACGGCGAGTGGGTCGGCACCGCGCGCCGGTTCGAGGACCGCAACCCGGTCGACAACAGCCTGATCGGCCACGTGCACGAGGCCGGACAGGCGGAGGTGGATGCCGCCGTGGCGGCGGCGCGGCAGGCGCTGCGCGGGCCGTGGGGCCGCATGGACGCGGCGCGGCGCGTGGCGCTGCTGCACGCCGTGGCCGACGGCATCGAGCGCCGCTTCGACGATTTCCTGCAGGCCGAGATCGCCGACACCGGCAAGCCGCTCGCGCTGGCCAGCCACGTGGACATCCCGCGCGGCGCGGCCAACTTCAAGGTGTTCGCCGACCTCATCCGGAACGTGCCCACGGAGAGCTTCGCCATGTCCACGCCGGACGGCGGCGAGGCCGTCAACTACGCGGTGCGCGCGCCGCGCGGCGTGATCGGCGTGGTGTGCCCGTGGAACCTGCCGCTGCTGCTGATGACGTGGAAGGTCGGCCCGGCGCTGGCCTGCGGCAACACCGTGGTGGTCAAGCCGTCGGAGGAGACGCCCGCCACCGCCACGCTGCTCGGCGAGGTGATGAACGAGGCCGGCGTGCCGCCGGGCGTCTACAACGTGGTGCACGGCTTCGGACCCGATTCGGCGGGCGCCTTCCTGACCGCGCACCCGCACGTCGACGGCATCACCTTCACCGGCGAGACGCGCACCGGCGAGGCCATCATGAAGGCGGCGGCCAGCGGCGTGCGCCCGGTCTCGTTCGAGTTGGGCGGCAAGAACGCCGGCATCGTGTTCGCCGACGCGGACTTCGACAAGGCGGTGGCCGGCATCGCGCGCGCGGCCTTCGAGAACAGCGGCCAGGTCTGCCTGGGCACCGAGCGCGTCTACGTGCAGCGGCCGGTCTTCGCGCGCTTCGTCGGCGCGCTCAAGGCCCGCGCGGAGGCGCTCCGGCTGGGCCGGCCCGCCGACGAGGGCGTGGGCATGGGCCCGCTGGTATCGAAGGAGCACCAGGCCAAGGTGCTGTCGTACTACCGCAAGGCGGCCGAGGCCGGCGCCACCGTGGTGACCGGCGGCGGCGTGCCGCCGATGCCGGGCGCGCTGGCCGAGGGCGCCTGGGTGCAGCCCACCATCTGGACCGGCCTGCCCGAGGACGCCGCCGTGATCCGCGAGGAGATCTTCGGGCCGTGCTGCCATGTCGCGCCGTTCGACACGGAGGAAGAGGCGGTGCGCCTGGCCAACGACACGCCCTACGGGCTGGCCGCCACCGTGTGGACGTCCGACCTCGGCACCGCGCACCGCATGGGCCGCGCGCTCGACGTGGGCATCTGCTGGATCAACGCATGGTTCCTGCGCGACCTGCGCACCGCCTTCGGCGGCGCCAAGCAATCCGGCATCGGCCGCGAGGGCGGGGTGCATTCGCTGGAGTTCTACACCGAACTGCGCAATATCTGCGTGAAGCTGTGAGGCCGGCCATGCGCAACGACAAACCAGACGAGACGATGAAGGACAAGCTCACCGAGGCGCAGATCCGCGAGACCGGCGCCAGCCTGCACCGGGCGCTGCGCGCGCGCGCGCCGCTGGCGCCGCTGACCGAAACCTGGCCGGGCCTGTCCATCGACGACGCCTACCGCATCCAGCTCGCGATGGTGCGGCATCGCATCGACGCCGGCGAGCGCGTGGTGGGCAAGAAGATCGGCGTGACCAGCCGCGTGGTGATGGACATGCTCGACGTGCGCCAGCCGGACTTCGGCCACCTGCTGTCGGGCATGGTCCACGGCGACGGCGCGGCGATCGCCGCCGATACGCTGATCGCGCCCAAGGCCGAGGGCGAGATCGCCTTCGTGCTCAAGGCGGACCTGGAAGGGCCGGGCGTGACCAATGCCGACGTGCTGCGCGCCACCGCCTGCGTGCTGCCGTGCTTCGAGATCGTCGACTCGCGCATCCGCGACTGGAAGATCCGCATCCAGGACACCGTGGCGGACAACGCGTCGTCGGGGGTGTTCGTGCTCGGCGACGCGGCGGTGGATCCGTGCGGGCTGGACCTGGGCACCGTGGGCATGACGCTGGAGAAGAACGGGGAGATCGTCGCCACCGGCGCCGGCGCGGCCGCGCTGGGCCATCCGGCCAACGCGGTGGCGTGGCTGGCCAACACGCTCGGGCGCCTGGGCCTCGGCCTGAAGCAGGGCGAGGTGATCCTGTCCGGCTCGCTGGCCGCGATGGTGCCGGTCAAGGCCGGCGACCAGCTTCGCATCAGCCTGGGCGGCATCGGCTCGGCCGGTGTGCGCTTCGTGTGAACCCCGTTTGCCTGCCGTTCCGGAATCCGCCATGAACCTGACCCAAGACACCATCGCGCAGCTCGCCGGGCTGCTGGAAGACGCCGAGCTCAAGCGCGAGCCGGTACGCAAGATCACCGATGCCCATCCCGGCATGGACTGGGACGACGCCTACGCCATCCAGGACGCGATCCGCGCGCGCAAGGAGGCGCGCGGCACCCGCGTGGCCGGGCTCAAGATGGGCCTGACCTCGTTCGCCAAGATGCGCCAGATGGGCGTGACCGAGCCGGTCTACGGCTTTCTCACCGACTATGGCGCGTGCATGGACGGCGGCGTCATCGACACCGCCGCGCTGATCCACCCCAAGGTGGAGGCGGAGATCGCCTTCGTGCTGCGGCGGCCGCTGCGCGGGCCCGGCTGCCATATCGGCGACGTGCTGGCCGCCACCGACTTCGTGCTGCCGGCGGTGGAGGTGATCGATTCGCGCTACGAGCAGTTCCGCTTCGACCTCAAGAGCGTGATCGCCGACAACACCTCGTCGGCGCGCTTCGTCGCCGGCGGCACGCACCGCCGCGCCGGGGGGCTGGACCTGAAGAACCTCGGCGTGGTGCTGGAGAAGAACGGCGAGGTGGTGGCCACCGCCGCCGGCGCGGCGGTGCTGGGGCATCCGGCCAGCAGCGTGGCGATGCTGGCCAACATGCTGGGCGCGCGCGGACGCGCGCTGCCGGCCGGCACCTTTATCATGACCGGCGGCGTGACCGAGGCCATCGCGGTGGCGCCGGGGGACTGCATCACGGCGCGCTACCAGCATCTGGGCACGGTATCGATGCGCTTCGCCTGAGTACGGCGGGGCGCGCGGCCATGCCCGGCCGCGGGCGGCGCCCGCGTCCCGTACCCGACATACGACATTCAACATCCAACATCCAACCGGAGCCAAGCACCATGCCCATCATGCAAGTCTTCCTGATCGAAGGCCGGACCGAAGAACAGAAGGCGCGCCTCATCCGCGCGCTCACCGATGCCGCGGTGGAATCGATCGGCGCGCCCGTCGAAAGCGTGCGCGTGATGATCACCGAGGTGCCGAACACGCAGTTCGGCATCGCCGGCAAGACCGCGAAGGAACTGGGCCGCTGAGGCGGCGAAGGAGAACCGGCATGGACACGAAAGCCAGCGGCAGGCACAAGGTTGCCATCCTCGGCTCGGGCAACATCGGCACCGACCTCATGATCAAGGTGATGCGCCAGGCCAGGCATCTGGAGATGGGCGCGATGGCCGGCATCGACGCGGCCTCGGACGGGCTGGCGCGGGCCGCCCGCCTGGGCGTGCCCACCACCGCCGAGGGCATCGAGGGGCTGGTGGGGATGGCGGGCTTCGGCGACATCCGCATCGTCTTCGACGCCACCTCGGCCGGCGCCCACGCGCGCCACGACGCGGTCCTGCGCGCGCACGGCGTGCAGGTGATCGACCTCACGCCGGCCGCGCTGGGGCCCTACGTGGTGCCGGTGGTCAACCTCGACCAGCAGCTTGAGGCGCGCAACATCAACATGGTGACGTGCGGCGGGCAGGCCACCATCCCGATGGTGGCGGCGGTGTCGCGCGTGGCGCGCGTGCACTACGCGGAGATCGTGGCGTCGATCTCCAGCCGCTCGGCCGGGCCGGGCACGCGCGCCAACATCGACGAGTTCACCGAGACCACCAGCCGGGCGATCTGCTCGGTGGGCGGCGCCGCGCGCGGCAAGGCCATCATCGTGCTGAACCCGGCCGAGCCGCCGCTGATGATGCGCGACACGGTATTCACGCTGTCGGAGGACGGCGACCCGGCGGCGATCGAGGCCAGCATCGAGGCGATGGCCGCCGCCGTGCGGGCCTACGTGCCGGGCTACCGCCTCAAGCAGCGCGTGCAGTTCGAGCGCATCGACCCCGCCGCGCCGCTCAACATCCCGGGCCTGGGCCCGACGAGCGGGCTCAAGACCTCGATCTTCCTCGAGGTGGAGGGCGCCGCGCACTACCTGCCGGCCTATGCCGGCAATCTCGACATCATGACCAGCGCCGCGCTTGCCTGCGCCGAGCGCCTGGCGCAGACGCGGCTGGCGGCATGAGCGCCGCGCCCACGGAGACAGACATGGACCAGCAAGCCACGCCATCCACGCCGGCCGGCGGGAAGAAGCTCTACATCTCGGACGTCACGCTGCGCGACGGCAGCCACGCCATCCGCCACCAGTACGGCCTCGGCGACGTGCGCCGCATCGCCGCCGCGCTGGACGCCGCGCGGGTGGACTCGATCGAGGTCGCGCACGGCGACGGCCTGGCCGGCTCCAGCTTCAACTACGGCTTCGGCGCGCATACCGACCTCGAATGGATCGCCGCGGCGGCCGAGACCGTGCGCCACGCGAAGATCGCCACCCTGCTGCTGCCCGGCGTGGGCACCGTGCACGACCTGCGCGCGGCCTTCGACGCCGGCGCGCGCGTGGTGCGCGTGGCCACCCACTGCACCGAGGCGGATGTCTCGCGCCAGCACATCGAGTACGCGCGCGGGCTCGGCATGGACACCGTGGGCTTCCTGATGATGAGCCACATGACCACGCCCGCCGCGCTGGCGCAGCAGGCCCGGCTGATGGAAAGCTACGGCGCGCAGACCGTGTACGTGGTCGACTCGGGCGGCGCGCTCGGCATGAACGACGTGCGCGAGCGCTTCCGCGCGTTCAAGGACGTGCTCAGGCCCGAGACGCGGACCGGCATGCACGCGCACCACAACCTGGGCCTGGGCGTGGCCAACTCCATCGTCGCGGTGGAGGAGGGCTGCGACCGCGTCGACGCCAGCCTCGCCGGCATGGGCGCCGGCGCCGGCAACGCGCCGCTGGAAGTGTTCATCGCGGCGGCCAGCCGGCTCGGCTGGGACCACGGCTGCGACCTGTACACGCTGATGGATGCCGCCGACGACATCGTGCGGCCGCTGCAGGACCGGCCGGTGCGGGTGGACCGCGAGACGCTGGCGCTGGGCTACGCGGGGGTGTATTCGAGCTTCCTGCGCCACGCCGAGGCCGCCGCCGCGCGCTATGCGCTGAAGACCGTCGACATCCTGGTGGAGCTGGGCCGGCGCCGCATGGTGGGCGGCCAGGAAGACATGATCGTCGACGTGGCGCTGGACCTGGCGGCGCGCCGCGACGGGCGGGGCGCGCGCGCGGCGGCCTGACCCCGGAGGGCCGGAGGGCGGAGGGCGGGGCGGCGGTCTACAATCCCGTGCAGGCAACCTTTGAACCTCGACGAACCCGACATGACCGCACTGCGCACGCTCTACCCGCCGATCGAACCCTACGCGAGCGGCACGCTCGACGTCGGCGACGGCCACGTCATCTACTACGAGCGGGTCGGCACGCCGGGCGGCAAGCCCGCGGTGTTCCTGCACGGCGGGCCCGGCGGCGGCATCTCGGCCGAGCACCGGCGGCTGTTCGACCCCGCGCGCTACGACGTGCTGCTGTTCGACCAGCGCGGCTGCGGCCGCTCCACGCCGCACGCGGGCCTGGAGGCCAACACCACCTGGCACCTGGTCGAGGACATCGAGCGGCTGCGCCGGCTGGCCGGCGCCGAGCGCTGGCTGGTGTTCGGCGGCTCGTGGGGCTCGACGCTGGCGCTGGCCTACGCGCAGCGCCACCCGGAGCGGGTCAGCGAACTGGTGCTGCGCGGGATCTACACGCTCAGCAAGGCGGAGCTGAACTGGTATTACCAGTTCGGCGTGTCGGAGATGTTCCCGGAGAAGTGGGAGCGCTTCCAGGCGCTGGTGCCGGAGGCCGCGCGCGGCGACATGCTGGGCGCCTACCGCAAGCTGCTGACCGGCAGCGACCGCGACAAGCAGATCGAGGCCGCCAGGGCGTGGAGCCTGTGGGAGGGCGAGACCATCACGCTGCTGCCCGATCCGGCGTTCTCCGCCACGCATGGCGACGGGCATTTCGCGCTGGCCTTCGCCCGCATCGAGACGCACTACTTCGTGCACGGCGGCTGGCTGGAAGAAGGGCAGCTGCTGCGCGACGCGCACCGGCTGGCCGGCATTCCCGGCGTGATCGTGCATGGCCGCTACGACATGCCGTGCCCGGCGCGCCATGCCTACGCGCTGCACCGGGCCTGGCCCGGCGCCGATTTCCATCTGATCGAAGGCGCCGGCCACGCGTGGTCGGAGCCGGGCATCCTCGACCAGCTGGTGGCGGCCACGGACCGGTTCGCCGCCAGCCGCGGATAGCGCCGGCGGCGGCGAGCCGGTCAGGCGGTTTCCGCTTCGGCTTGTGCTTCGGTTTGCGCCTCGGCCTCCGCGCGGTTCATGCGCCGGATCGCCTGCGGCGGCTGGCCGAACGCGCGCAGGAACGCGCGCCGCATGCGCTCGCGGTCGCCGAAGCCGGTGTCGCGCGCCACCACGTCGATCGGGTGGCGCCCGGACTCCATCATCAGCCGCGCGGCCTCCACGCGCAGGTGTTCCACCGCCTTGGCCGGGGTCTGGCCGGTTTCCTCGCGGAAGGCCCGGCTGAACTGGCGCGGGCTGAGATGCGCGGCCTGCGCCAGCTGCTCCACCGACAGTTCCTCGTGCAGGTTCTGGCGCGCGTAGTCCAGCGCGGACTGGATGCGGTCGGACCTGGGCTCCAGCTCGAGCAGCGCGGAGAACTGCGACTGGCCGCCCGCGCGGCGGTGGTAGACCACCAGCTTGCGCGCCACCTGGCGCGCGATCTCGGCGCCCGCGTCCTTTTCCACCAGCGCCAGCGCGAGGTCGATGCAGGCGCTCATGCCGGCCGAGGTCCAGACCGGGCCGTCGATGATGAAGATGCGGTCCTCCTCCATCTTGACGCGGGGGTAGGCGCGGCGGAAGCGCGCGGCGTAGAACCAGTGGGTGGTGGCGCGGCGGCCGTCGAGCAGGCCGGCCTCGGCGAGGTTGAAGGCGCCCGTGCAGGTGGCGCCGATGCGGCGCGCGGCCGGCGCGGCCCGCCGCAGGAACGCGGTCAGCGCCGGCGGCGTGGGCTGGACGTCGTTGTCGCCGACCACCAGCACGGTATCGAACGGCTGGTCGTCGAGCGGCATCGTGGTGACGGAAAAGCCGCCCGAGGTGGGCACCGGGCCGCCGTGCTCGGACAGCAGCACGACCTCGTAGAGCGCGCGGCCGGCGGTGATGTTGGCGAATTCCAGCACCGTGGTGACGGCCAGGTTCATGGCCTGGAAGCCGGGATAGACGACGATGCCGGTGCGCAGCGGGGCGCGGCCGGCCAGCAAGGTGGGTGATGGCATGAAAGGTGGCATCTATGACATTGGCGCCATCGGACTATACGCCTAATCTTGCTTCCGTGATGACCGGCAATCGGGCCGGCAGCGACAACGGAGAGCCCTCATGGCAACCACCCAACCCACCGCAGACCAATCCCACCGGGGCACGGCCCTCATCACCGGCGCCTCTTCCGGCATCGGCGCGATCTACGCGGACCGGCTCGCCCGGCGCGGCTACGACCTGATCCTGGTGGCGCGCAACCGCGAGCGGCTCGACACGCTGGCCGGGCGCCTGACCAGCGAGACCGGCCGCTCGGTCGAAGTGGTCGCGGCGGACCTGGCCCGCGACGCCGACGTGCGCCGGCTGGAAACGCTGCTGCGCGAGGACGCCAGCATCACCCTGCTGGTCAACAACGCCGGCATCGGCGCGGCGGCTCCGCTGCTGCAGTCGGACGTCGACAAGATGGAAGCCATGATCGCGCTCAACGTGACCGCGCTCACGCGCCTGACCTACGCCGTGGCGCCGGCCTTCGTGGCGCGCGGCACCGGCGCCATCATCAACATCGCCTCCATCGTGGCGGTGGCGCCCGAACTGCTCAACGGCGTGTACGGCGGCTCGAAGGCGTTCGTGCTGGCCTTCACGCAGTCGCTCCAGCATGAGCTGGCCGCCAGCGGCGTGCGCGTGCAGGCGGTGCTGCCCGGCGCCACCCGCACCGACTTCTGGGAAGTCGCGGGCCAGTCGGTGGACAACCTGCCGCAAGCGTGGGTGATGAGCGCCGCGGACATGGTCGACGCATCGCTGTCCGGCTTCGACCAGGGCGAAGTGGTCACGATACCGTCGCTGCCGGAGGCGGCCGACTGGCAGGCCTTCGAGGCGGCGCGCGCGGCGCTGGGGCCGAACCTGTCGCGCAGCGAGCCGGCGGCGCGCTTCAAGGCCGCGGCGGCCTGAGGTGGCGCCGTTCAGGCGCCGTGCGACGCCGACAGGAACTGTCTGAGCTCGGGCGTGCGGGGCTCGCCGAAGATCGCCTGCGGCGGGCCCATCTCGTGCACCTTGCCGTCGTGCATGAAGACCACGCGGTCGCTGACCTTGCGCGCGAACTGCATTTCATGCGTGACCATGACCAGGGTCATGCCGTCGGCGGCCAGCGCCTCGACCACGCCGAGCACTTCGCCGACCAGCTCCGGGTCGAGCGCGGAGGTGATTTCGTCGCACAGCAGGACCTCGGGCTCCATCGCCAGCGCGCGCGCGATCGCCACGCGCTGCTGCTGGCCGCCGGAGAGCCGGTCCGGATGGCTGTCGAACTTCTCGCCCAGCCCGACGCGCTCGAGCAGGGTCCGGGCGCGCCGGCGGGCTTCGGCCTTCGGCACATCGGCGACCAGCGTGGGCGCCAGCATCACGTTCTGCCCGGCGCTCAGGTGCGGGAACAGGTTGAAGCCCTGGAAGATCATGCCCACGTTCTGCCGCAGCTCGCGCATGGCCCTGGGGTCGCCCTGGCGCAGCGGCTGGCCGTCCACGCTGACGGTGCCGTCCTGGAAGCTCTCCAGGCCGTTGATGCAGCGTAGCAGCGTGCTCTTGCCCGAGCCGCTGCGGCCGATGATGCAGATCACCTCGCGGCGGCCGATCTGCAGGTCGATGCCCTTGAGGACTTCGTGCTCGCCGAAGCGCTTGCGCAGGCCGCGGATGTCGACCAGGGCGAACGGTGCGGAAGGGGCGGAGGGGGCGGAAGGGGTGGAAGGGGGCGCGGCGGTGGTGGATTCGTCAGGTGTTGGCATCGTGTGCGCTCGGCTCATGCGTTGGTTTTCAGGCGCCGCTCCAGGTGCCGGCTCCAGGCCGACAGCGGAAAGCACAGCGCGAAGTAGAGCAGCGCCACGCCGCCGTAGGCCACGAACGGCTGGAAGGTGGCGTTGGCGATCATCTGCCCGGCCTTGGTGACTTCGACGAAGCCGATCACCGAGGCCAGCGCGGTGCCTTTCACCACCTGCACCAGCATGCCCACGGTCGGCGCCACGGCGATGCGCGCGGCCTGCGGCAGGATCACGTGGCGCAGCTGCTGCCACGGCGTCATGGCGAGGCTGGCCGAGGCTTCCCATTGCCCGCGCGGGATGGCCTCGACGCAGCCGCGCCAGATCTCGGTCAGGTAGGCGCTGGTGTACAGCGTCAGGCACAGCGCGGCGGCCAGCAGCGCCGAGGTGTCGATGCCCAGCAGCGCGAGCCCGAAGTAGGTCAGGAACAGCTGCATCAGCAGCGGCACGCCCTGGAACACCTGCACGTAGCCGGCGATGCCGGTGGCCGCGCCCGGCAGCCGGGTGAAGCGCGCGACCAGCAACAGCAGCCCGACCACGCCGCCGCCGGCGAACGCGATCAGCGACAGGCCCGCGGTCCAGCGCAGCGCCAGCAGCAGGTTGCGCAGCACGTCCCACAAGGAAAATTCAACCATGCGTGTCTCCGGGGCTCAGCGGCCAAAGATCAGGCGCGCGCCGATGCGGTTGAGCGCCTCGCGCACCAGCACGGCGAGCGCGAAGTAGGCCGCCGCCGCGACGATGTACGCCTCGAAGCTGCGGTAGGTGCGGCTGGCGATCAGGTTGGCGGCGTAGGAGAGTTCCTCGGCGGAGATCTGGCTGCATACCGACGACCCCAGCATGACGATGACCACCTGGCTCACCAGCGCCGGCCACACCCGCGCCAGCGAGGGCGGCAGCACCACGCGCGTGAAGGTCTGCCAGCGGTCCAGCGCGAGGCTCTGCGCCGCCTCGATCTGGCCGCGCGGCGTGGCCTCGAGGCCGGCGCGGATGATCTCGCAGGCGTAGGCGCCGAGGTTGAGCGTCATCGACAGCACGCAGGCCAGCTCGACGGGCAGCCGCACGCCGGCCGCGGGCAGGCCGAAGAAGATGAAGAACAGCTGGACGATGTAAGGCGTGTTGCGCACGGACTCCACGTAGGCGGCCACCAGCAGGCGCGGCGCGCGCGTGCCGTGGATGCGGGTCCACGCGCAGCCGATGCCCAGCACCGTGCCGCAGGCCGCGGAGAAGGCCGTGAGGAGCAGCGTGAGCCAGAGCCCGTGCAGCAGCATCGGCCACTGGGCGAGGACGGTGGCGAAGTCGAGGGAGATCATGCGGTCGGGCGGCAAGGGTTGGCGATGCCCGCGCGGCGGTGGCGGCGCGCGGGCGGGGCGGCGGCTGGCGGAAGGCTTATTCCGGCAGCTCGCCGGTGCCGCGGCCGAGCCAGCGCTGGGCGTAGGCGTTCAGCGTGCCGTCGGTCTTGGCGGCGCTCAGGATCTGGTTGACCTTCTCGCGCAGCGCGGTCTCGCCCTTGCGCACGCCGACGAAGTTCGGCGAGTCCTTGAGCAGCAGCTTGTATTCCGCGTCCGCCTTCGGGTTCTTGGCGATGGCGGCGGCCGCCACGGCCGCGCCGGTGGCCAGCAGCTGGGTCTGCTGCGTCACGAAGGCGGTCACCGTGGCGTTGTCGTCGTCGAAGCGCTGGATCTTCAGCGTCGGCGGCGCGACCTGCTGCAGCACGTCGTCCTGGATGGTGCCGCGCGTGACCGCGATGGTCTTGCCGCCGAGGTCGGCGAAGCTCTTGATGCTCAGCGACTTCGGCCCGAACACGGCCTGGTAGAAGGGCGCGTAGGCGACCGTGAAGTCGATCACCTTGGCGCGCTCGGCGTTCTTGCCGAGCGCCGACACGATCAGGTCGATCTTCCTGGTCTGCAGATAGGGGATGCGGTTGGGCGTGCTCACCGGCACCAGCTCCGCCTTGACGCCGAGCTTGTCGGCGATCAGCTGCGCCACCGCGACGTCGAGGCCCTGCGGCTTGAGGTCCGGGCCGACGAAGCCGTAGGGCGCGAAGTCGGTGGGGATGCCGATGGCGATCGACTTCTTGCCGAGCACGGCGTTCAGGGAATCGTCGGCGCGCGCCGGCATGGATGCCACGAGGACCGCGCCTGCGATCAGGCCGGCAACGGCGGTGAACTGTCTGCGTTTCATTACGACACCTTTCATCAGTCGGTGGGAGGGATGGCAGGCTCTGTAGGCAAAGAGCGTGCCACGCGCGCCCGGCGCGGCGGCCGGGACCGCGCGGGCGGCCGCGCGGCCGCGCCGGGCGGCGCTTCCGGGGCATCGGTCCGCGCCCGGCCCGGCCCTGGCATCGCATTTGCTCATGGCTCTGGCATCGAAGAAACTACGGTTTCATATGCACCACAACATGAAATTTGTGTTTCATAACAGTGCGCTCGCGGCCAGTTTGGTGCGCGGCGCGGCACCAGGCAGCCAACAGACATGAGCGACGCCCTCGAAACCCAGATCCGGCAGTGCTACGGCGACTTGTCCGCCGCCGAGAAGAAACTCGCCGACGTGCTGGTGGCGCGGCGCAAGGACCTGCTGAGCTATTCCGCCACCGAGCTGGCCGAGCTGGCCGGCGTGTCCAAGGCCAGCGCGGCGCGTTTTTTCCGGCGCCTTGGCCATGCGGACTTCAACGCGTTCCGGCGCTCGCTGCGCGAGCAGGTGTCCGAGCAGTCGCCGCTGTTCCTGCTGGAGCACGCCGGGCTGCCGCGCGCGGCGAAGGGCGGCAGCACGGCGCTGGCCGCGCTGCAGGCGCACGTGGCGCTCGACAGCAGCCGGCTCGCGGCGCTGCCGGAACAACTGAGCGCGCGCGCGCTCGAGGTGGCGATGACCGAGCTGGCCGGCGCGCGGCGCGTGTGGGTGGTGGGCTACCGCAACAGCTTCATGCTGGCCTTCTACGCCAACGCGCTGCTCTCGCAGGTGCGCCCCGAGGTCTACCTGCTCAACGAGCAGGCCGGCAAGGATGCCGAGCTGATCGCCGAGATCGACGGCAAGGACGTGCTGCTGGCGGTGGATTTCCGCCGGCGCACGCGGCGCCTCAAGGGCGTGGTGACGCTCGCGCGCGAAGCCGGCGCGAAGCTGATCCTGCTCAGCGACGCGCCGGTGTCGGCGCTGGCGCCGGACGCCGACGCGCTGCTGCGCTGCTCGCACCACGGCGGCCAGGTGTTCGATTCCTACGTGGCGGCGGTCAGCCTGGTGAACTACCTGGCCGGCGCGATGGCCGGGCGCGCGCGCAAGTCCTCGCGGGCGCGCATGGCGCGCGTGGAGCGCGCGCACGAGGTGCTGGCCGACCTCGACGCCTGACGTCGCTCCCTCTTTGCTCCCTTTATTGCTCCTTTTATCGTCTCTTTTCGTCCCTCTTTTCCCCGCGCGACGCGCCGCATCCGTCGGCGCGGACCGCCATCCCGACCGGAACCTCAGACGCATGAACGCACTTCCTTCCCTCTCGCTTGCCCTGCTTCCCAACCCCGCCCTGCGCCGCGACGAGCCCTACGGCGCGCGCCGCGCGGCCATCCTCGGCGCGCCGGCGCTGGCCGACGCGCGCCGCGAGATCGGCGCCTGGGCCGGCTACGCGCCCACGCCGCTGGCGGCGCTGCCGGCGCTGGCGGCCGCGCTGGGCGTGGCCGAGGTGCGCTACAAGGACGAGGGCTCGCGCTTCGGCCTGGGCAGCTTCAAGGCGCTCGGCGGCGCCTACGCGGTGGGCCGGCTGCTGTGCCGCGAGCTGGGCCGGCGCCTGGGGCGCGCGCTGTCCATCGCCGAGCTCGCCGATCCGGCGGTGCGCGGGCTCTGCGCGGAACTGACCGTGACCTGCGCCACCGACGGCAACCACGGGCGCTCGGTGGCGTGGGGCGCGCAATTGTTCGGCTGCCAGTGCGTGATCTATATCCACGCGACCGTCAGCGCGGGCCGCAAGGCCGCCATCGAGGCCTTCGGCGCCGAGGTGGTGCGCACCGGCGGCAACTACGACCAGGCCGTGCAGCAGGCGGACCGCGACGCCCGCGCGCGGGGCTGGCACGTGATTTCCGACACCTCCTACCCCGGCTACATGGACGTGCCGCGCGACGTCATGCAGGGCTACCAGGTGATGGTGGCGGAAGCGGTCGAGGCGCTGCCGCAATGGCCCACGCATGTGTTCATCCAGGCCGGCGTGGGCGGCTTCGCCGCGGCGGTGTGCGCGTATTTCTGGGAGCGCGAGCAGGGCAGCGGGAAGGGCAGCGGCGCGGGCCCGCGGCCGGTGTTCGTGGTGGTGGAGCCGGCCCGCGCCGACTGCCTGATGCGCAGCGCGCGCGCCGGCGCCGTCACCGCGGTGACGGGCGAGCTCGACACGCTGATGGCCGGGCTGGCCTGCGGCGAGGTCTCGCTGCTGGCGTGGGAGATCCTGGCCAATGGCGCCGACGCCTTCTGCACCATCGAGGACGAGGCCGCGGTGGCGGTCATGCGCCTGCTGGCCAGCCCGGCCGGCGGCGACCCGGCCATCGTCGCCGGCGAGTCCGCCGTGGCGGGGCTGGCGGCGGCCATCGCGGCGATGCAGGACCCGGCCGCGCGCGCGGCGCTGGGCCTCGACGCGCGCAGCCGCCTGCTGCTGATCGGCAGCGAGGCGGACACCGATCCCGAGCTGTACGCGCGGCTGGTCGGGCGCAGCGCGGACAGCGTGCGCGCCGGCCGTGCCCAGGGCGCGGATGGCATGGACAACGCGGAGGATGCGGCATGAGCGCGCCCGCCTGTCCCCGCATCGACGGCGAGCGGCTGCTGGCCAGCCTCGATGCGCTCGCCCGGCACGGCGCCATCGACGGCGGCGGCGTGTGCCGGCTGGCCCTGACCGATGCCGACCGGCACGGCCGCGACTGGACCGTGGCCCGCATGCGCGAGCTCGGCATGACCGTCACCATCGACGCGATCGGCAACGGCGTCGCGGTGTATCCGGGCAGCGCCGACCTGCCGCCGGTGATGATCGGCTCGCACATCGACACCGTGCGCACCGGCGGGCGCTATGACGGCAACTACGGCGTGCTGGCCGGGCTGGAGGTCGTGGCGACCCTGCGCGACGCCGGCCTGCGCCCGCGCCGCCCGCTTGCGGTGGCCTTCTTCACCAACGAGGAAGGCGCGCGCTTCCAGCCCGACATGATGGGCTCGCTGGTCTACGTGGGCGGCCTGCCGCTGCCGGAGGCGCTGGCCACGGCCGGCATCGACGGCAGCACGGTGGGCGAGGAGCTGCGCCGCATCGGCTACGCCGGCACCGCGCCGGTCGGGCGGCCCGCCGTCGACAGCTTCGTCGAGCTGCATATCGAGCAGGGGCCGGTGCTGGACCAGCGCGGCGTGCAGATCGGCGTGGTGGAGGGCGTGCAGGGCATCTCGTGGACCGAGTACCGCATCGAGGGCGTGTCCAACCACGCCGGCACCACGCCGATGGAGATGCGGCACGACGCCGGCCACGCCGCGGCGTGCGTCGCCGTGTTCGTGCGCGAGCTGGCGCTGCGCTACGGCGGCCGGCAGATCGGCACGGTGGGCGCGATCCGCTTCGAGCCCAATCTGATCAACGTCATTCCCAACCGCGCGGTGTTCACGGTGGACCTGCGCAACACCGACGAGGCAATGCTCGCGCGCGCGGAAGCCGAGGTGCAGGCCTTCGCCGAGCAGGTATGCGAGGCGCAGGGTCTGTCGCTGCTGCATACGCGGCTGGCGCGGTTCGCGCCGGTCGCGTTCGACCCGATGGTGACCGGGCTGGTGCAGCAGGAGGGCGAGGCGCTGGGGCTGTCCATGCTGCGCATGCCCAGCGGCGCCGGCCACGACGCCCAGATGCTGGCGCGGGTGTGCCCGGCCGGCATGATCTTCGTGCCCAGCGTCAAGGGGTTGAGCCACAACGTGCGCGAGTTCACCGAGCCGGCGGACCTGGTCAACGGCGCGCAACTGCTGCTGCAGGTGGTGCTGAAGCTGGCGGACCGGCCGTGACCTGTCCGGCCGTGACCTGTCCATGAATCGACCATGAACCGTCCATGAATCGACCGTAAGGCCGCCGCCGCGCGGCCGGCCGGTTTCCTTTTTCCGCTGTTCCCTTTTTCCCGGAGCCTTTCCTTGTCCAGAATCCTGAATGTGGCCCTTGGCCAGCTTGGGCCGATCGCGCGCGCGGACAGCCGCCAGCGCGTGGTCGGGCGCCTGTGCGAACTGATGCGCGAGGCGCATGCCTGCGGCGCGCACCTGATCGTCTACCCGGAACTCGCGCTCACCACGTTTTTCCCGCGCTGGTACATCGAGGACCAGGACGAGATCGACAGCTTCTTCGAGCGCGAGATGCCCAACGCGGCGACGCAGCCGCTGTTCGATCTCGCGCGGGCGCTGGGCGTGGGTTTCTACCTCGGGTACGCGGAGCTGGCGACCGAGGCCGGCAAGCCGGCGCGCTACAATACCTCGATCCTGGTCGACCGCCAGGGCCGCATCGTCGGCAAGTACCGCAAGGTCCACCTGCCGGGGCATCGCGAGCACGAGCCGTGGCGCCGCTTCCAGCATCTGGAAAAACGCTATTTCGTGCCGGGCGGCGGGTTCGGCGTGACCGAGGCGTTCGGCGGCAAGATCGGCATGGCCATCTGCAACGACCGGCGCTGGGCCGAGACCTACCGCGTCATGGGGCTGCAGGGCGCGGAGATGGTGCTGATCGGCTACAACACGCCGGTGCACAACGCGCCCGCGCCCGAGCACGACGACCTGTCGCTGTTCCACAACCAGCTGTCGATGCAGGCCGGGGCCTACCAGAACGGGTCGTGGGTGGTGGGCGTGGCCAAGGCCGGCGTGGAGGAGGGCGTGGACAGCATCGGCGGCAGCTGCGTGATCGCGCCGTCGGGCGAGGTGGTCGGCGCCTGCCTGACCAAGGGCGACGAGGTGGCCATCGCGCGCTGCGACCTGGACTTCTGCGCGGTCTACAAGCGCACCACCTTCAACTTCGACGCGCACCGGCAGCCGCACGCCTACCGCATGCTGGTGGAGCGGCGCGGCGAGACGCTGATGGCCGACGGCAGCGCGGTGGCGGCGGCCGGGTGCGATTGAGGCGTGGTTCCAGGTTTCAGGATGCGGCTGGCGCGGGACTGACGCGCCGCCGCGGCGCGGCGCTCAGGCCCGCTTCCACACCGGGGAGTCCGCCACCACCACCTTCTTCGGCAGGATCTTCTGGCTGGTGAAGGCATCGGCGATGCGCTGCTGCTCTTCCAGCGAGGCCGCGTCCACGGTCTGCACCTGATAGGTGCGGCGGCGGTTGGCCGCCTCCACCGTGGGCGCGTCCAGCCCGATCAGCGGCGCGTGCCACTGCGCGGCGGCGGCGGGGTTCTGCTTGATCCACTCGCCGGCGCGGCGCAGCTCGTCGTAGACCACCGCGAGCACGTCGGCGTGCTTCTGCGCGTAGGGCGTGGCGGCGAGGTAGAAGCGCCGGTAGCTCGACAGGCCCTTGCCGTCGCGCAGGATGCGCGCGTTGGCCTGGCGCTGCACGGCGGCCAGGAACGGGTCCCAGATCACCCAGGCGGCCACGCTGCCGCGCTCGAACGCGGCGCGCGCGTCGGCCGGGTTCAGGTAGGCCGGCTCGATGTCGCGGATGCTCAGGCCCGCGCCGGCGAGCGCCTCGAGCAGCAGGTAGTGCGCGCCGGCGCCCTTGGCGAAGGCCACGCGCTGGCCCTTCAGCTGGGCGATCTCCCGGATCGGCGAGTCCTGGCGCACCACGATGGCCTGCGCCTCGGGCGAGGGCGTCTCGATGGCGTAGTAGGTGAGGTTGGCGCCGGCGGCGAGCGCGAACGGCGGCACCGCGTCGGCCACGTCGGCGCTCAGGTCGAGGTTGCCGATGTTGAGCGACTCCAGCAGCGGCAGGCCGGAGGTGAACTCGTACCACTGGACCGACGCGCCGAGCGGCGCCAGCGCCTTTTCCAGCGTTTCGCGCGACTTCAGCAGGATCATCAGCGTGGACGATTTCTGGTAGCCGATGCGCAGCGTGTGCTTCTGCGCCTGCGCGCGCGCCGGCCCCGCCACGCCGAGCGCGGCGGCGGCGCCCGCCGCCAGCACCGCGTTCACCACCGTGCGCCGCCCTTTGTCGAATGCTTGCGTCATTGCCGTTCCTGCCTTATCCGTGCACAAGCGCAGCAGGGTAGGCGAGCGCGGGCCGGCAGGGAACGAAGAATGCCGCACAAGCTTATGCGTTCGGCCGGCGTCCGGCCGCCGCGGCGCGGCAAATGTCCATGCATTCTGGGTGCGGATAAATGTCTGCGTGAATGTATTTGCACCGCGCGCAACACCTTGGCATGCCGCTTGCGGGGGATTGCCGGGGCAGTCCACGCGATACGAAATGGCGTGCTATATTCCTTCACCGTCGACAGTACGGCGCATGTCAGTGCGCGGCAAAAGTCTCGCCGCGGGCATGCCGCCGGCGCGCCTTGGTCAGGTGCCGGGTCGACGTCCTGCAGGAATCCCGCTGTCCTTTCCACAAGAGACCCGCCCCGTGTCCATGGTCCAGCTGGCGCTGCGTCGCCCGTACACTTTTATCGTGATGGCGATGCTGATCGTGCTCGCCACACCCTTCGCGCTGCTGAAGATGCCGACCGACATCTTCCCCGAGATCAACATCCCGGTCATCAGCATCATCTGGAACTACAACGGCCTGTCGCCGCAGGAGATGGGCCAGCGCATCTCGGCGCAGAACGAGCGCAGCCTGACCACCACCGTCTCCGACATCGAGCACATCGAGTCGACGTCGCTCAACGGCGTGGCGATCATCAAGATCTTCTTCCAGCCCACCGCCAACATCCAGACCGCGATCGCGCAGGTGGTGGCGGTGGAGCAGTCGCAGCTGCGCCAGCTGCCGCCCGGCATCACGCCGCCGCTGGTGATCAAGTATTCGGCCTCCAGCATCCCGGTGGTGCAGCTCGGGCTGTCCAGCCCCACGTTGTCCGAGCAGTCGCTGTTCGACGCGGCCGTGAACCTGCTGCGCCCGCAGCTCATCACCATCCCCGGCGTGGCGGTGCCGTTCCCCTACGGCGGCAAGAACCGGCTGGTGTCGGTCGACCTGGACATGCAGGCGCTGCAGGCGCGCGGCCTCGCGCCGGCCGACGTGGTCAACGCCGTCAACCTGCAGAACCTGATCCTGCCGTCGGGCACGGCCAAGCTCGGCGAGACCGAGTTCAACGTCCGGATGAACGGCTCGCCCGACGCGATCGCCGGGCTCAACGACCTGCCGGTGCGCACCATCGGCGGCAACACCACGTACCTGCGCGACGTGGCCTACGTGCGCGACGGCTTCTCGCCGCAGACCAACATCGTGCGCCAGGACGGCCAGCGCGGCGTGCTGCTGTCGCTGCTCAAGAACGGCGCGGCCTCCACGCTCGACATCGTCAGCAACCTGCGCGCGATGCTGCCGCGCGCGCAGCAGATCATGCCGTCCGACGTGAAGATCACGCCGCTGTTCGACCAGTCGGTGTTCGTCAAGGCCGCGGTCAAGGGCGTGGTGTTCGAGGCGCTGATCGCCGCCGGCCTGACCGCCGCGATGGTGCTGCTGTTCCTCGGCAACTGGCGCAGCACGCTGATCATCGGGCTGACCATCCCGCTCTCGATCCTGGCCTCGGTGCTGATGCTGCACGCGCTCGGCGAGACCCTGAACCTGATGACGCTGGGGGGCCTGGCGCTCTCGGTCGGCATCCTGGTGGACCAGGCCATCGTCACCATCGAGAACATCGAGCGGCACATGCACCTGGGCAAGCCGCTGCTGGAGGCGATCGACGCCGGCGCCGGCGAGATCGGCGTGGCCGCGTTCGTCTCCACGCTGTGCATCTGCATCGTGTTCGTGCCGATGTTCTTCCTCGAGGGCGTGGCGCGCTTCCTGTTCGTGCCGCTGGCCGAGGCGGTGGTGTTCGCGATGGTGGCCTCCTACATCCTGTCGCGCACGCTGGTGCCGACGCTGGTGATGCTGCTGATGGGCGGCGCCCACGCGCACGCCGACGGCGGCAAGCCCAGCCTGCTGCAGCGGCTGTACCGCGGCTTCGACCGCCGCTTCGAGCACGTGCGGCGCGTCTACACGCTGGCGCTGTCGGCGCAGCTGGGCAACCGCAAGCGCTTCGCCACGGTGTTCCTCGGCTTCTGCGTGCTGTCGTGCGCGCTGATCCCGTTCCTCGGGCGCGACTTCTTCCCCACCGTGGACGCCGGCCAGATCCGCCTGCACATGCGCACGCCGACCGGCACCCGCATCGAGGAAACCGCGCGCGTGGCCGACCAGGTGGAGGCGGCCATCCGCGAGATGATCCCGCCCGACCAGCTCGAGACCATCCTCGACAACCTGGGCGTGCCCAACAGCGGCATCAACCTCTCCTACAGCAACGCCGGCACCATCGGCACGCTCGACGGCGAGATCCTGATGTCGCTGCGCGAAGGCCACCGGCCCACCGAGGAGTTCATCTCGCGGTTGCGCGCCGAGCTGCCCAAGCGCTTTCCCGGCGTGGAGTTCTTCTTCCAGCCGGCCGACATCGTCACGCAGATCCTGAACTTCGGCCTGCCGGCGGCGATCGACGTACAGTTCACCGGCAACGACCTGCAGGGCAACGCGCAGCTCGCCGGCGAGCTGGTCAAGCAGATCCGCGAGATCCCCGGCGCGGTCGACGCGCACGTGCACCAGCGCAACGACTATCCCGCCATCAACCTCGACATGGACCGCACGCGGCTGCAGCAGCTCGGGCTGTCGGCGCAGAACGTCGGGCAGAACGTGCTGATCTCGCTGTCGGGCAGCGCGCAGACCGCCCCGGCGTTCTGGCTCAACCCGACCAACGGCATCGTCTACAGCGTGGCGGTGCAGACGCCGCAGTACAAGATCGACTCGCTCGACACGCTGCTCAACCTGCCGGTGGCCGGCGCCGGCAGCGCCGCGAACGCCGCGGCGCCCGCGGCCGGGGCCAGCCCGGGCAGCTCGCAGCTGCTGGGCAACCTGGTGCAGGCCTCGACCGCGCGCCAGCCGGCGGTGGCGTCGCGCTACAACATCCTGCCCGCCATCGACATCTACGTCAGCGTGCAGGGCACCGACCTCGCCAGCGTGGCGGGCAAGGTGCAGAAGCTGGTGGACCAGATGACGGGCAAGCTGCCGCGCGGCTCGCAGCTCGTGGTGCGCGGGCAGGTGCAGACCATGCAGTCGTCGTTCATCGGCCTGGGTGTCGGGCTGGCGATGGCGATCGTGCTGGTGTACCTGCTGGTGGTGGTGAACTTCCAGTCGTGGATCGACGCGGCGGTCATCATCGCCGCGCTGCCCGCGGCGCTGGCCGGCATCGCGTGGATGCTGTTCATCACCGGCACCACCTTGAGCGTGCCGGCGCTGACCGGGGCGATCATGACGATGGGCGTGGCCACCGCCAACAGTATTCTGCTGGTGTCGTTCGCGCGGCAGCGCCTGGAAGAAGGCGTGCCGCCGCTGTCGGCCGCGCTGGAGGCGGGCGCGACCCGCATCCGCCCGGTGCTGATGACCGCGCTGGCCATGATCATCGGCATGATCCCGATGGCGCTGGGCCTGGGCGAAGGCGCCGAGCAGAACGCGCCGCTGGGCCGCGCGGTGATCGGCGGGCTGCTGTTCGCCACCGTGTCGACGCTGTTCTTCGTGCCGGTGGTGTTCGCCGCCGTGCATCGCTGGCTGGCCGGGCGCAAGCCGCACGGCGGCACGGCCCATCCGCCGCTGGCTCCCACACATCAAGAGGGTTGAAGCAATGACCGAACAACGCCATGCAGAGCTGGGTCTGCACCTGGCTGACGACGAGGCCGGCGGGCAGGACCCGCACGAGCAGCTCAAGCGGCGCGAGGTGGCGCGGCGCACGCGCATCGCCGCGCTGGTGGTGCTGGCGCTGCTGGTGGTGGGCGCCGGGCGCACCATGATCAGCCGCTACGCCAACGCCAAGGCGCTCAAGACCGGCACCGAGGAGCGCGCCATGCAGTACGTGCAGACGGCGCTGCCGCAGACCGGCAGCAGCCAGTCGCTGGCGCTGCCGGGCACGCTGCAGGGTTACGTGCAGGCGCCCATCGCCGCGCGCGCCAACGGCTACGTGAAGCGCTGGACCAAGGACATCGGCGCGCGCGTGGAGAAGGGCGAGCTGCTGGCCGAGATCGAGACCCCGGAAATCGACCAGCAGTTGAGCCAGGCCATCGCCGCGCGCGAGCAGGCCGCCTCCAGCCTCGCGCTGGCGCGCAGCACGGTGGAGCGCTGGGAAGGGCTGCGCAAGAAAGACGTGGTGTCGCAGCAGGAACTGGACGAGCGCCGCAGCGCGGTGACGCAGGGCGTGGCCAACGTGGCCGCGGCCGACGCCAACGTGCAGCGCCTGCGCCAGCTCGAAGGCTTCAAGCGCGTGGTGGCGCCGTTCTCCGGCATCATCACGCGCCGCAGCGTCGACGTAGGCGACCTGATCGACGGCAACCGGCAGCTGTTCCTGCTCTCGCAGACCGATCCGCTGCGCGTCTACGTCAACGTGCCGCAGAGCTACGCCAACCTCGTCAAGCCCGGCCAGGAAGTGGTGGTGACGCAGGTCGAGCTGCGCGGCCAGGCCTTCAAGGGCGAGGTGGCGCGCACCGCCGCCTCGATCGACACCACCACCCGCACCATGCAGGTGGAAGTCAACCTGCCCAACCGCGAAGGCGCGCTGCTGCCCGGCGCCTACGTCACCGTCTCGCTGCCGCTCAAGAACAGCCAGGCGCTGCTGGCGCCGAGCAACGCGCTGCTGTTCCGCGGCGAAGGCACGCGCGTGGCCGTGGTGGACGCGCAGGGCAAGGTGACGCTGCGCCCGGTCAACCTCGGGCGCTACTACGGCACCACGGTGGAAGTGCTGGACGGGCTCGGCCTGCAGGACCGGCTGGTGCTCAACCCCTCCGACTCGATCGCCAACGGCGACCGCGTGGTGCTGGCGCCGGTGGCGCAGAACGGCGCGAAGAACGGCGCGGAAGGTGCCGGGCAGGGCGCAGGACAACAAAGCGCGGGACAAAGCGCCGCGCCGGCGGCGGAGGCCAAGCGATGAGGCTGCGGCGCCCGTCGCCGGTCCTCGCGCCGGCGCTTGCCGCGGCCCTCGCCGCGGCGATCCTGCTCGGCGGCTGCGCGGCCGGCCCCGACTACCGCAAGCCCGATTCCGAGCTGCCCGCGGCATGGAAGATCGAGCCGCCGTGGCGCGAAAGCACGCCCGGCGACAGCGTGGCCAAGGGCACCTGGTGGGAACGCTTCGGCGATGCCCGCCTCGATGCGCTCGAGCAGCAGGCGCTGGCGGCCAACCCCACGCTGGCCGTGGCCAATGCCCGCCTGGCGCAGGCCCGCTCGCAGGCCAACGCGGCCAATGCCGGGCTGTTCCCGCAGATCGGCATCAATGCGCGCGCGCAGCGCGCGGCCATCTCCGCCAACCGTCCGCTGACCAACTATGCGGCGCCGAATTTCGGCACCGTGCAGAACGACCTCACGCCCTCGTTCACGGTGGGCTACGAGCTCGACCTGGCCGGCCGCGTGCGGCGCACCATCGAAAGCGCCGAGGCCTCGGCGCAGCAGTCGCAGGCCGATTTCGAGAACGTGCGGCTGCTGCTGACCACCGACCTCGCCGCCAACTACTACAACCTGCGCGCGCTCGACATCGAGCTCGACGTGCTGCAGCGCTCCATCGCGCTGCAGCGCCGCGCGCTCGATCTGGTCAGCGCGCGCCACGACCTCGGCGCCGCGTCCGGGCTGGATCTGGCGCAGCAGCAGGCGCTGCTCGACGCGACGCTCACCCAGGTGGACGTGCTGGCCAAGCAGCGCAGCCAGTTCGAGCACGCCATCGCCACGCTCACCGGCACCGCCGCGCCGCTGTTCGCGCTGGCGCCCGAGGTGGCGGAGCTGGTGCCGCCCGCGGTGCCGCTCGGCGTGCCGTCCGACGTGCTGGAGCGCCGGCCCGACGTGGCCTCGGCCGAACGCGCGATGGCCGCGGCCAACGCGCAGATCGGCGTGGCCAAGTCCGCGTTCTATCCGAGCGTGATACTCGGCTCGGCGATCGGCGGCGAGAGCGGCACGTTCGGCTCGCTGTTCAACCTGCCCAGCCTGGTGTGGTCGGTCGGCGCCACGGCGGCGGTGACGCTGTTCGACGGCGGCAAGCTGCGCGCCAACCTGTCGTTCGCGCAGGCCGGTTACGACGGCACCGTGGCCAACTACCGCCGCGTGGTGCTGACCGCGATGCAGGAAGTGGAAGACGGCATCACCGGCCTGTCCGCGCTGTCGCGCGCCAACGACCAGCAGCGGCGCGCCGTGGGCAGCGCGCGCCAGGTGCTCGACATGGCCACCGCGCGCTACGAAGGCGGCGCCACCGGCTACCTCGACGTGATCACGGCCCAGCAGGGCCTGCTCGGCGCCGAGCGCACGGCGGCGCAACTGCGCGGCCAGCAGATGCTGACCGCGGTGTTCCTGGTCAAGGCGCTGGGCGGCGACTGGGGCGGCGCCTCGACGCTGGCCGATGGCGGGGCGAAGGCGATGAAGGGGATGAAGCAGGTGGCGGCGAAGTAGCGGATGGGTCCGGCGGCGTGGCTGGCCATGCCGAAGGTTTGCACGCAAGCAGATTGCTCGCGTCATCAGCCCTGGCGCGAACCTCGACATACCGCTGGTTCGCTCCCCTCTCCCGCGTGCGGGAGCGGGAGAACACCTTGCCTGGGCTAGCTCTGGCGGCTTGGGCGTATCTGGCGGCTTCGTTCATTGCCCTGGCACGTTGCCCCGGAAAAAAAAGCGCCCGGACCAAGCCGGGCGCTTTTTGCTTCCAAGGCCCCGAAGGGCCGCGCTGCTTTAGCGCTGGTTCAGCGCTGGTACGCCGGCGGCAGGAAGCCCGCGAAGCGCTGCTGCGTGGTCGCCTTGAATTCCGGCGACTGGTAGGCGTCGCGGATGTCCTTGACGAACGGCTTGCCGAGGTCGGCGGTGCGCACGGCCACCAGGTTCATGTAGTAGTCGGGAATCTTCTCCAGCGACAGCGCCTCGGTCAGCTTCAGGCCGGAGGACAGCGCGAAGTTGCCGTTGACGAAGGCGTAGTCCACGTCGTCGAGCGAGCGCGGCAGCTGCGCGGCTTCGAGCTGGATCAGCTTGAGCTTGTTCGGGTTGGTCTCGATGTCGCGCTCGCTGGCGCGGATCGTGTCGGTGCCGGGCTTGAGCGTGACCCAGCCGATCTGCTGCAGGATCGCGATGGCGCGCGCCAGGTTGGACGGATCGTTGGGCAGCGAGACGGTGGCGCCCGGCTTCACTTCGGCCAGGGTCTTGTGCTTGTGGCTGTAGATGCCGATCGGCGCGGTCGGCACCTGCAGCACCTCGGACAGTTGCAGCTTGCGGTCGCCGGCGAACTTCTTCAGGTAGGCCACGTGCTGGAAGGCGTTGGCGTCGATGGCGCCATCGGCCAGCGCCAGGTTGGGCTGCACGTAGTCGCTGAATTCGACGATGGTGACCTTGTAGCCCTTCTTCTCCAGCAGCGGCTTGATGCCGTAGCGGATCTGGTCGGAGTACGGGCCGGCGGTGGCGCCGAAGCGGATTTCCTTCTTGTCCGGATCGGCCGCGCCGGCCGTCTGGATCACGCCGAGGGCAAGCACCGCGGCAATCAGTCGAATCCCGAAACCCATTTTCATCAAAGCTCCCCGTGTCGTTGGTGTGTATGGCGTGCCCGCGCGCGCTTTCAGCGGCGGGCGAGGGAGCCATTGTAGGGGGCTACCTATGCGCGAGGAACGAGTAAATATGCATGGGCATATAACTCGGGCGAATAAGGCGGATGGGTCTGGCGGGGTGGTGTGCGATGCGCCTGCCTTCTCCCGCGGTCCCTCTCCCGCAAGCGGGAGAGGGGGAACCTGCGGGAAACGACAGGCAGGGCGGGCAGCGCCGGCCTCAGGCCGCCGCCAGCGCCCGGTCGAGGTCTTCGAGCAGGTCGTCGATATGCTCGATGCCGATCGACAGGCGCACCATGTCCTCGCTCACGCCGGCGGCCTTCAGTTCGGCGGCGTCGAGCTGGCGGTGGGTGGTGGAGGCCGGGTGCGTGGCCAGCGACTTGGCGTCGCCGATGTTGACCAGGCGCGTGAACAGCTGCAGCGCGTCGAGGAAGCGCGCGCCGGCCTCGCGGCCGCCGCTCTTGAGGCCGAACGACAGGATGCCGGGGCCGCGGCCGCCGAGGTAGCGCTGCACCAGCGCGTGGTCCGGGTGCTCGGGCAGGCCGGCGAAGTTGACCCATTCGACCTTGGGGCTGGCCTTGAGGTGGCGCGCCACGGCCAGCGCGTTCTCGGTGATGCGGTCCAGGCGCAGGGCCAGGGTCTCGATGCCTTGCAGGATCAGGAAGGCGTTGAACGGCGACAGCGCCGCGCCGGTATTGCGCAGCGGCACCACGCGCGCGCGGCCGATGTAGGCGGCCGGGCCCAGCGCTTCGGTGTAGACCACGCCGTGGTAGGACACGTCGGGTTCGTTCAGGCGCCTGAAGCGGGCCTTGTGCTCGGCCCACGGGAACTTGCCGCTGTCGACGATGGCGCCGCCCACGCTGTTGCCGTGGCCGCCCAGGTACTTGGTCAGCGAGTGCACCACGATGTCCGCGCCGTGCTCGAACGGCCGGCACAGGTAGGGCGAGGGCACGGTGTTGTCGACGATCAGCGGGATGCCGTGGCTGTGCGCGACCTTGGCGATGGCGGCGATGTCGACGATGTTGCCGAGCGGGTTGCCGACCGACTCGACGAAGATGGCCTTGGTGCGCTCGTCGATCAGGTCGCCGAAGGCGGCCGGGTTGCGGCCGTCGGCGAAGCGCGTCTCGATGCCGGACAGCGGCAGCGTGTGCGCGAACAGATTGTAGGTGCCGCCGTAGAGCTGGCTGGCCGAGACGATGTTGTCGCCGGCCTCGGCGATGGTCTGGATCGCGTAGGTGATGGCCGCCATGCCGGACGCCAGCGCCAGCGCGCCCACGCCGCCCTCGAGCGCGGCCAGGCGCTGCTCGAGCACGTCGTTGGTCGGGTTCATGATGCGGCTGTAGATATTGCCGGGCACCTTGAGGTCGAACAGGTCGGCGCCGTGCTGCGCGTTGTCGAAGGCGTAGGCCACGGTCTGGTAGATCGGCACGGCCACCGCGCGGGTGGTGGGATCGGGGGAGTAGCCGCCGTGGACTGCAATCGTCTCGAGTTTCATGTTGTGGTTGCTGGATCTATGGTGATGGGAAGCCTGCCGGGAGCGGGCATGGTAGCAGCGCGGGCCGGCGCCCGCCAAGGCGGTGGCCGGTGATCGCACCGGGCCGCGCGCGGCCCGTGCCGGCGCTGCCCGGCGATGTCCGTCGATACCCGCCGCCCGGTCACTGGCTGGCGAGCGGGAAGCTGGCCTGCCAGACGTTGTCCTTGACCTGGATCGGGGCCGGGATCAGCTTCTGCTGGTAAAACAGGTCGGCCACCTGCTGCTGGGCGGCCACCACGTCCGGCGTGACCGGGGTGGCGCCGTAGGGCACGCGCCGGAGCCAGGCTTCCACCACCTGCACTTCGAGGCCGACCGCGGGCGCGAGCAGGGCGGCGGTCTCGCCGGGGTTCTTCACCACCCACAGGCCGCTGGCGCGCAGTTGCTCGAGGATGGCGTTGACCGCCTGCGGGTGCGCCTTGACGAAGGCGCCGGCGGCTTCGTAGAAGTTGAACGGCGAGGGCACGTTTTCGTAGTCGGCGATGGTGCGCACCTTGAGGGCCTTCTGCGCCAGCGCGTAGTAGGGGTCCCACACCACCCAGGCGTCCACGTTGCCGCTCTCGAAGGCGGCGCGGGCGTCGGCCGGCGGCAGGTAGATCGGCTGGATGTCCTGCAGGCTCAGGCCGTTCTTCTTGAGCAGCTGCACCAGCAGGTAGTTGGAGCTGGAGCCCTTTTGCAGCGCGACGCGCCTGCCCTTGAGGTCGGCCACCGCGCGCACGGGGGACTTGTCGAGCACGAACAGGGCCTCGTTGGCCTTGCCGCCGGGCTCGGCGCCGACGTAGACGAAGCTGGCGCGCGCGGCCTGGGCGAACACGGCCGGCGGCGCGCCGGTGTAGCCGAAGTCGATGCTGCCGGCGTTGAGCGCCTCCAGCAGCTGCGGGCCGGCCGGGAATTCCTTCCACTCGACCTTGAAGCCCAGCGGCGCGAGCTTCTTCTCGAGCGAGCCCTGGGCCTTGAGCACGGCGAGCAGGCCCGCCTTCTGGTAGCCCATGCGCACGGCCTGGTCGGCGGCGGCGGCGCTGGCGGACCAGGCCAGCACGGCGAAGGACAGGGCAAGGCCGAGGCGGCGGGGCCAGTTGCGCAACAGGGTCATGCGATTTCTCCGGAAGGGTGGCGGGGATCGGGAAGATCCGGCTGGGCCCTATGGTTGCGAAATCGCGGTGGCAGGGGAAGGAAGCTTATTGCATTTGGATAGAACCGGGCGGGCCGCCCGAGGTCAGACCGGAGGCCGCCGGCGCGGCGCGCAGGCGATGCGCGGGCGGCGGAAGACCGCCGCGCGGGCCGCGCCTGCGCGTTGCAATTTGTGCAACTGCTTTCAAGGGTGCGCACCCTGCGACACCTTGCCGCAGTCAGGATGTTTCTGAACAAGCGCACCGTTCACCGCACGATCGCGCGAGATGCCGTATTGTCCTGTTTGGCGGACAGTGTGTTCCTGTTCCCGGGTTTACCCTCGTTGTTGCGATGCGGTAGATTCGCGCCACGATGTCTGACGGCCCCCGATTCTCATCAATAAACCACGTTTGCCGCACCGGCAGGCGTGTCGAGCATCGTCACCGCAACATCCTCCTGTGTGGACCGCCGCAGTCCCGCAACGCTCTGTCCAGCAAGGACCGGGCCATCCTGCCCAACCCGTCCCACAAGGACCAGGCCAGTCCGCCGCTGATTGGCGCTTCTCCGGGCCGGCAGGCCGCCTGAACCGAGTTTCCCCCAAGCCTTAAGTCGTCTGCCTCTTGCTTGCGCATCGGGCGGCAAAACCACGCCGCGCCGTCGTTCCGTGGCTTACTCAACCAGTCGTGACATGAAGATACCCGAACTTCCGCGTTGGACGCGGTTCCTGCCCGGTGGCGCCCTGCTGCTGCTGGCCGGCTGCAACATGACCGTGCTAGATCCGAAGGGCCAGATCGGCGCCGACGAAAAGAACATCATCCTGATCGCGACCTGGCTGATGCTGCTGGTGGTGGTGCCGGTGATCATTCTGGTGTTCACCTTTGCCTGGAAGTACCGCGCAAGCAACAAGAACGCCCGCTACGAGCCGGACTGGTCGCACTCGACCGGGATCGAGGTGGTGGTGTGGCTGATCCCGTGCCTGATCATCCTGGTGCTGGGCATCATCACCTGGAAGTCCTCGCACGACCTGGACCCGTACAAGCCCATCGAGTCGGACGTCAAGCCGATCACGATCGAGGCCGTGGCGCTGAACTGGAAGTGGCTGTTCATCTATCCCGAACTGCACATCGCCACCGTCAACGAGATCGCGTTCCCGGTCAACACGCCGGTGAACTTCAAGATCACGTCCGATTCGATCATGAACTCCTTCTTCATCCCGCAGCTGGGCAGCCAGATCTACGCGATGGCGGGGATGGAGACCAAGCTGCACCTGATCGCCAACGAAGCCGGCAGCTATGACGGCATGTCGGCGAACTACAGCGGCGGCGGCTTCTCGGGCATGAAGTTCAAGGCCAAGGCCGTGTCGAACTTCGACTTCGAACAGTGGGTCAAGCAGGTCCGCGCCTCGTCGCGCGAGCTGAACCTGGCCGACTACGAACAACTGGCCAAGCCCAGCGAGAAGGAACCCGTGACGCTGTTCGCCAAGGTCGATCCGCAGCTGTACCACGGCATCCTGCACAAGTACATGGACGGCGCCGGCGGCGCGATCGCCGGCAACGGCACCTCGTTCGGTCCTGTCTGCACCTCGCGCAACACCCTCGGCGAGAGCCAGGTGTCCCTGGCCGCGCCCGCTAAGTCGGCGCCGGGCTCGAATTCCTAGGAGTAATGATGTTTGGCAAATTGAGTTTGGATGCCATCCCGTTCCACGAGCCCATCGTCATGGGCACGTTGTCGGTGGTGGCCCTGGGCGCGCTGGCGGTGTTCGCGCTGATCACCTACACCCGCAAGTGGGGCTGGCTGTGGAATGAGTGGTTCACCTCGGTCGACCACAAGAAGATCGGCATCATGTATTCGGCCGTGGCGATGGTCATGCTGCTGCGCGGCTTCGCCGACGCGATCATGATGCGCACGCAGCTGGCGCTGTCCACCAACGGCTCGCCGGGCATCCTGCCGCCCGAGCACTACGACCAGATCTTCACCGCCCACGGCGTGATCATGATCTTCTTCGTG
>Ga0255336_100244_pt1 | contig 110449 bp, 96 predicted proteins | sample MeOH1_35cm_T3_17_FD_189102 | JGI IMG/M metagenome (GOLD analysis project Ga0255336, IMG submission 189102) | Sandy soil microbial communities from University of British Columbia, Vancouver, Canada - MeOH1_35cm_T3_179 | ecosystem: Engineered > Artificial ecosystem > Sand microcosm > Unclassified ...
CCACAGGAGTCGTTACCGCGACAGGCGCCGGCTCGACATCCATTACAGCGCGCGATGCGGCAAGCCACTCGGCCTCCTATCCGGTGTCGGTGACGGCGGCTTTTGCCATCGATCAGTCGACCATGACCTTGACCGTCGGCGGCAGCAGCCAACGACAAGCGACAGGCGGTACAACGCCCTACAGCTACGTGTCTGCCAATCCGGCGATCGCGTCTGTCCTCGCGTCCACGGGTGCCGTGACCGCGACAGGCGCCGGCACGACATTGATTACAGCGCGCGACGCAGCGAGCCAATCGGCCGCCTACCCCGTGTTAGTGGTGACGGCTTTCGCCATCGACGACTCGCTGGTGTCGCTCACGGGCACGGCCAGCTACACACGCGCGGCCACCGGTGGCGTCCCGCCTTACACCTATACGTCGAGCAATTCCACGATCATCCGCGTGCCCAATTCCAGCGAAGGCGTCATCCAGGCAGTGGCCGATGGCAAAGCCACCATCACCGCACGAGATAGCGCTTCAGGAAGCGGAAGCTATCCGGTATCCGTAGGACCAGAACCACCCAAGCCGATAAAGCCTCCGATAGGATTGCCCACCGTGGACGGCATGGTCAACGGCACGCTCCATAGCAGTTACGGAGTCATGCGCGTACGTGCGCCGAATTACCCAGACATCACGTCAGGCGATAAGATCGACTACGTCTGGGAGAGACCAAACCAAGCCGCCTTTGGCGAATCCGTCTGGGTAGATGGGACCTTGGTTGTTCCACCGGGGACTTTCGACATGCCATTCGTGCTCGGAAAGCAAACCGTATGGTACTGGGTCATACGCGGCCCATATGCTCTGAAGTCGGGTTCGGTTGAGTTTCAAGTCGTCTACCCGTAGCGCGTCGCGCCCTATTATCTGTGACCCACATTGGCCCTGCCTCGAGCAGGGCCTTTTCTTTGGCTGCTCCTGTCAGTCTACCCCTCGGCCATTTGCCCACCCCGGCTAGCGCGCCAGTTGTATATGCCCGTCCGGACCCGGGGGCTATAAAGATTCCACAGACGCGACAGGGCCAACCGGCCCTTCAGCGTGACGGGGGATCGCATGAAAGCCGAAGGCACGGCGTGGTGGGTGAGGGATACCAGGGGTAACGCGGCAAGCTGCCGCGAGGCGCACGGCGCTTCGCCGGGCCCCGCTGTTGCCGCCTCGTCCATTCGGCCTATGCCTTCGCGCTCTCCCAACGGGTACGAGGGCACACGATGAACGATGCACTTCCCACCGGCCGGCACGACGCCGGTACCGTCCACGGTCGCTTCAGCGCCGTGGCGAAAGGCTGCCCGGAGCGGACGGCGATCGCGTCGGATGCGCTGAGCCTCACCTATGCCGAGCTGGACGCACGTAGCGATGCCGTTGCCGCCGGCCTGGTGGCGGCAGGTGTGGAACCGGGCAGCTATGTGGCGCTGTTGATGGAGCGTTCGGTCGAGGCGATCGTAGCGCTGTTCGGCGTGCTCAAGGCGGGGGCGGCTTATCTGCCCATCGATACGCGGTGGCCGGTGGAGCGGGTGGCGTTTGCGCTGCGCGATGCCGATGTGGCGGCGATCGTCGCGGATGAAGGTTTGGATGTTCTGTCCGAGGAGATCCCGCTGCTTGGTCTGGCGGGGTTGGAGGTGCTTGGCTTCGGTGAGCGCCGTTCGGCGCTGGAGCGGCTCCTAGAGGAAGGTTCGGGTAGCAATCTGGCTTATGCGATGTATACGTCGGGGTCGACGGGGACGCCGAAGGGGGTCGAGATTCGACACGCCTCGATTCTGCGTCTGGTGCTGCGCTCGGATTACATCGACTTCGATGCGCCGAAGGTGTTGCACGCCGCGCCGCTGGGTTTCGATGCGTCCACCTTCGAGATCTTCGCGCCGCTGCTCAATGGCGGAACCTGCGTGGTGTATCGCGAGCGCGTTCCGACGGGCTGCGGTATCGCCCGCATGGTGGAACGCCACGGCGCCGAGATCGCCTGGATCACCGCGGCGCTGTTCAATGCCATCGTCGACGACGATGCGAGCAACCTTGCCGGCCTGCGCGCGGTGCTGACCGGTGGCGAAGCGCTTTCCGTACCGCATGTGCGCAAGGCCTATGCCGCGCTTCCGGCGACCACGCTCATCAATGGTTACGGCCCTACCGAATGCACGACCTTCGCTACGACCTACCCGATTCCGCACGAACTGCCTGACGAGCTTCGCGCGATTCCCATCGGCAAGCCGATCGGCGAGACCTCTCTCCATGTGCTCGACGAGGCCGGCAACGAAGTCGCCGATGGCGCCATCGGCGAGCTCTTCATCGGCGGCAGCGGTGTCGCACGCGGCTACCTCAACCGTCCCGAGCTTACCGCCGAGCGCTTCGTCGCCGGCGGTACCCGTTACCGCACCGGCGATCTCGTGCACTGGCTGCCCGACGGCAACCTCGCCTTCGTCGGCCGCGTCGATGGCCAGGTGAAGATCCGTGGTTACCGCATCGAGACCGGCGAGATCGACATCGTGTTGCGCGCGCTGCCCGGCGTCGCCGCCGCGGCCGTGATCGCCCGCGAAGATGCGCCCGGCGAGAAGCGTCTCGTCGCCTATTACGTCAGCCACGACGAGGCCGTGACCGCGCGAAGCCTGCGCGACGCGCTGGCCCGTACCTTGCCCGACTACATGCTCCCGGTGGCATGGATGCGCCTGGACGCGCTGCCGGTCAACGACAACGGCAAGCTGGATCGCCATGCCCTGCCCGCTCCGGACAGCGCCCGCCCCGAGCTGGCCGCGGCCTTCGTGGCAGCGCACGGCGACATCGAAATGCGGCTCTGCGCGATCTTCGCCGAAACCCTCGGCCTGGACACGGTCGGTCGCGACGACAACTTTTTCGACCTCGGCGGCAGCTCCCTTCTTGCGACGCGCGCCATGACTCGCGTGCATGAAGAACTGTCGCCGACCCCTTCCCTGGTCGGCTTCTTCGCCGAGCCGACCCCGGCCGCCATCGCGGCCACGATCGAGGGACGCGCCACGCGCCAGGCGTTGGCAGGACGCTTGTCGGGTGGCGCGTCGGCGGTGGGCGAAGCGGTGGCGATCATCGCCATGGCCGGTCGCTTCCCCGGCGCGCCCGATGTCGAGACGTTCTGGGACAACCTCTGCGCCGGCCGCGAGTCGATCCGCTTCTTCGCCCCCGGCGAGCTCGATCCGGCAGTCAGCCAGACCGATCGCGACGACCCCGACTACGTCGCCGCGCGTGGCGTGATCGACGATGTCGAACAGTTCGACGCCGGCTTCTTCGGGATGTCGCCGCGCGAGGCCGAGCTGACCGATCCGCAGCAACGCTTGTTCCTGGAACTGTGCTGGGAATGCCTCGAGCGCGGCGGCTACGTGCCCGACGCCCAGGAGGCGCCCGTCGGTGTCTTCGGCGGCATGCACAACGCCACGTACTACCAGAAACACATCAGCGGTCGGCCCGACCTGATCGACAAGCTCGGCGCCTTCCAGGTGATGCTCGGCAACGAGAAGGATTACCTGGCCACGCGCGTGGCGCACAAGCTCAACCTCACCGGCCCGGCCATCAGCCTCAACACTGCATGTTCCACCTCGCTCGTCGCCATTGCGCAGGCCTTCGACGCCTTGCGCGCCGGCCGCTGCGGTATGGCGCTGGCGGGTGGCTCGTCCATCTCCTGCCCGCCGAACAGTGGTTATGTGGCACAGGAAGGCTCGATGCTGTCGCCCGACGGGCATACGCGCACCTTCGATGCCGGCGCCCAGGGCACGGTGTTCAGTGACGGTGCGGCCGTGGTCCTGCTCAAGCGTCTTTCCGATGCGCTGCGCGACGGCGATCCCATCTACTCGGTGATCCGCGGTGTGGCGGTCAACAACGACGGCGGGGTCAAGGCCAGTTTCACCGCGCCCAATGCCGCCGGGCAGGCCGCCGTGATCACCATGGCCCTGGACGACGCCGGGGTCTCGCCGCGCGATATCTCCTACGTCGAAGCCCACGGCACGGCCACGCCACTGGGCGATCCGATCGAACTGGAAGGGCTGACGCAGGCCTTTCGCCAGGGTACCGCCGACAAAGGCTTCTGTGCCCTGGGTTCGCTCAAGAGCAATGTCGGCCACCTGGTGATGGCCGCCGGCGCAGCCAGCGTGATCAAGACCTCGCTGGCCCTGTGCGAACGTCGCCTGCCGCCGTCGCTGCACTTCACCGCGGCCAACCCGCGCCTGAATCTCGCCGACTCGCCGTTCGTGGTGAACGAGTCGCTGCGTCCCTGGCAGACCGCCGGCGGCCCGTTGCGCGCCGGTGTCAGCTCATTCGGCGTCGGCGGCACGAATGCCCATGTGATCCTCGAGGAAGCACCGGAACGCGTGCCGTCCGATGTCGCCAGTGGCGCGCAGTTGCTGCTGGTGTCCGCCAGGACGCCGACGGCACTCGGTAACGCCGCTGCCCGGCTGGCCGACCACCTCGCCGCGCATCCGGACGGCAATCTCGCCGATGCGGCGTGGACGCTCGCCCGTGGTCGCAAGGCCTTCGTCCAGCGCACCCACGTCGTCGCCACGTCCACCAACGACGCGGTGAGCAAGCTGCGCGACATCGCCGCGGCGGCCATGTGCCGTACCTGCACCACGCCGTCGCCCGGCATGGTCTTCCTCTTTCCCGGCCAGGGCTCGCAGTACGCCGGCATGGGCCGCGAACTGCACGCGACCGAGCCGGTGTTCCGCGCGGCGCTCGACGAGGTCGCCTGCGCGTTGCGCGACGAACTGGGCTTCGACCTGCGCAACCGCATGTTCGCCGCCGACGCCGACGCACTGAAAGCCACCGAACTGACCCAGCCCGCCACGTTCGCGCTGGAAGTCGCGCTTGCGCGGCTATGGATGAGCCTCGGCGTCGAACCCGTGGCGATGATCGGCCACAGCGTCGGCGAGTTCGCCGCCGCCGTGCTGGCCGGTGTGATGTCGCTGGGCGATGCCGCACGACTCGTTGCACGCCGCGGCCGCCTGATGCAGGCGCTGCCTGCCGGGTCGATGCTTTCCGTTCGTCTGGGTGCCGCCGAACTGCGCGCACGCCTCCCGGACGCGCTTTCGCTCGCCGCCGAGAATGCGCCGAACGCCAGCGTCGTTTCCGGCACGGCGGAGGCCATCGAGGCCTTCCGTATCGCCCTGGAAGCCGACGGCGTCGCCTGCCGCGTCCTGCATACCTCGCACGCGTTCCACTCCGCGATGATGGACCCCGTGCTTGCCTCGTTCCGTGCCGAAGTCGCCGCCGTGCCGCTGGCCGCTCCGCGCATTCGTATCGTCTCCACGCTGACCGGGCTGCCGCTGACCGACGAGGAAGCGACGTCGCCGGACTACTGGACCCGGCATATGCGCCAAGCGGTGCGGTTCTCTCCGGCGCTGCTGCACGCGCTCGACGACACAACGCACGCCTTCCTCGAGGTCGGTCCGCGCCCGAGCCTTGCCTTGCTCGTCCGGCAACACTCGCAAAGCCGCGGCCGTACGATCGTCGCATCGCTCGGTGACGGTCCCGCCGACGAGCGCGCCGCATGGCTCGGCGCCGCCGGCGCGCTGTGGTCGGCGGGCGTCGCCATCGACACCGGCGCGTTCGACCACCGCGAGAACCGGCGCCATGTGCGCCTGCCCACCTATCCCTTCGAACGCAAGCGGCACTGGATCGACGCACGCCTCCCGGCCTCCGTCACGCCGATCGCCGCGGCGACGCCACTGACCGCCCCGGTGCCGTTCGCGCCGACGTTCACGGCGCCGGCCGCCGCTCCGCTTTCCGTCTCTCCTGCTTCTCCCGTCGTTCCGGAGTCCCTCATGCCGATGCCTTCCGCTCCCGTCAGCAACGCCCGCCCGCAACGCCTCGTCGCCGAACTCCTCGCGCTCTTCGAGGATGTGTCGGGAACCGAGCTCGAGGACGTCGATCCGGACGCCAGTTTCGTGGAGCTGGGCCTGGACTCGCTTTCGCTCACCCAGGTGGCGTTGCAGTTGCAGAAGACCTACGCCTTGAAGATCACCTTCCGCGAACTGATGGACGGCTGCTCGTCGTTCGAACGGCTCGCGGCGCATATCGATCGCCTGTTGCCGGCTGAAACCCAGCCGGTGGCGCCCGCGCCGGCGGCCATGCCCGCCCAGGTCGCGGCGGCGGCGCCCGTGGCGATGGCCATGGGCGGCGGACTGGTCCAGGACGTGATCGCGCAGCAGATGCAGATCATGCGGGAACAGTTGGCGTTGCTGGCGGGAGCCGCCGCTCCCGCAATTGCTCAGACGCTTGCGACACCGGCTTCTGTAGGAGCCGATTCATCGGCGATGGCCGCGGCAGCGGGCGGCAGGTTGGCGCAAGCACCTATCGCCGCTGAAGCGGCTCCCACACAGGGCAGGCAAGCACCGGGCAATCCAGCACAAAGCAGGCAAGCACCGGGCGGGCAAGCGCAGGGCAGCCAAGTGCAGGGCAGCCAAGTGCAGGGCAATCCAGGACAGGGCGGCTCGGCGCCCGACGAAGAGGCTGCGCTCGCCCACACGACTTACGACGTCAAAAAGGCGTTCGGCGCGATCGCGCGCATCCATCACGGCGCGACCGAACTCAGCGGCCGCCAGCGTGCCCGCCTGGATGCCTTCATGCGGCGCTACGTCGAGCGCACGAAGACCTCCAAGGCGTACACCGAAGAACATCGCGGCCACCTGGCCGACCCGCGCGTGGTCAACGGCTTCCGGCCGCTGCTGAAGGAAATCGTCTACCAGATCGTGATCGAGCGCTCCAAGGGCTCGAAGGTGTGGGATCTGGACGGTAACGGCTACGTCGATGCCCTCAACGGCTTCGGCATGAACCTGTTCGGCTGGCAGCCGGATTTCGTGCTCGACGCCGTGCGCAAGCAGCTCGATGCCGGCTACGAGATCGGCCCGCAGCATCCGCTGGCCGGCATCGTGGCCAGGCAGGTCTGCGACCTCACCGGCTTCGACCGCGCCGCGCTGTGCAATACCGGATCCGAAGCGGTCATGGGTTGTGTGCGCGTGGCGCGCACCGTCACCGGTCGCGACACCCTGGTGATCTTCACCGGCTCGTATCACGGCATCTTCGACGAAGTGATCGTCCGCGGCACGAAGAAGCTGAAATCCGTGCCGGCCGCGCCGGGCATCCTGCGCAATACCTCCGAACACGTGCTCGTCCTCGACTACGGCACGCCCGAATCGCTGCAGATCATCCGCGAGCGCGCCTCCGAGATCGCCGCGGTCCTGGTCGAGCCGGTGCAGAGCCGCCGACCCGACTTCCAGCCGGTGGAGTTCCTGCAGGAGCTGCGCGCGATCACCGAGGAATCCGGTTCGCTGCTGATCTTCGACGAGGTGGTCACCGGTTTCCGCGCGCATCCGCGCGGCGCGCAGGCGGTACTCGGCATCGATGCGGACATGGCCTCCTACGGCAAGGTCGTCGGCGGCGGCTTCCCGATCGGCGTGATCGCCGGCAAACGCCGCTTCATGGACGCCCTGGACGGGGGTCACTGGCGCTTCGGCGACGACTCCACGCCGACCGTCGGCGTCACCTACTTCGCCGGCACCTTCGTCCGCCATCCACTGGCACTGGCGGCCGCGCATGCCGTGCTCACCCATCTGGCCAACGAAGGCGGCCAGTTGCAGACCACGCTCAACGCGAAGGTCACCGCCATGGCCGAGGAACTCAACGCGTTCTGCGTGAACGTGGGCGCGCCGATCCACGTCGTCCATTTCGCCTCGGTGTGGAAGACCACCTTCACCGAGGATCATCCGCTGCAGGACCTGCTCTTCGCCATGATGCGCAGCCGCGGCATCCACATCCTCGACAACTTCCCCTGCTTCTTCACCACCGCGCATAGCGAAGCGGACTTCGCCGCCATCGCCACCGCGTTCCGTGAATCGATTCTCGAAATGCAGGAAGCGGAATTCCTGCCGCGCCGCCGCGAAACGTCCTCCTTCGATGCCGAGCGTCCGCCCATGCCGGGCGCACGCCTGGGCAAGGATCCGGAGGGTCGTCCGGCCTGGTTCGTTCCCAACCCGGATGCGCCGGGCAAGTACCTGAGGGTCACCGCATGATGCCGAACGAGCTGGCCGCCGCCACAGCGGTCGACTATGACCCCTTCGCCGGTGCGCCGCTGTCGCGGCTCGTGCCGACCACGGAGCCGCAACGCGAGGTGTGGCTGGCATCCCGGCTGGAGCCGGAAGCCTCGCTGGCATACAACGAAGCGGTCTCGATCACGCTCAAGGGCTTGCTCGACGTGCCGGCCCTCGAAGCGGCGCTGCAGGCGATCGTGGATCGCCACGAAGCCCTGCGGGCCACGTTCGGCAGCGACGGCGAAGGCCTGTTCGTCGCCGAACACACCACGCTTCCACTCGCGTTCCACGATCTCTCGCTGCTCGCGCCGTTCGAAAGCGACGCGAGGATCATGCATGCGTTCAACCGTATCGTCACCACGCCGTTCGATCTCGAACACGGGCCGCTGGTGCGTGCGGAACTGTTCCGCCTCGCCGCGGATCGTCACCTGCTCACCATCGCCGCGCATCACATCGTCTGCGACGGCTGGTCTTTCGGCGTGATCGTGCGCGATCTCGCCGCCCTCTACGCGCAGCGCACCGGCCAGGGCACGGGCCCGGCCGCCGCGAGCGCGTTCTCGAACTTCGCGTTGGCCGAGGCTGCGCACGCCGGCACCGGGGCAGCCCGCGAGGACGAACAGTACTGGCTCGGCCGGTTCGCCGGCACCGTGCCCGTGCTCGACCTCCCCACGGACCGTTCCCGTCCCCGCCGTCGGTCGTTCACCTCACGGCGCGAAGACCGCACGCTGGACCCGGGCGACGTCGCCGCGATCAAACGCCTGGGCGCCGCCCATGGCGCGAGCTTCTACGCGACCCTGCTGACCGCCTTCGCCGTCCTGCTCCGCCGTATCGCGGGGCAGGACGACGTCGTCATCGGCATGCCGTCGGCGGGCCAGGCGGCCGAAGGGCTGGACACCCTCGTCGGCCACTGCGTCAACGTGCTGCCCCTGCGCACGCGGATCGACGACACGGCGACGTTCGGCCAGCTGCTTGGCACCGTGCGCAACGACCTGCTCGATGCCTTCGACCACCAGCGCTACACGCTCGGCAGCCTGCTCGCCCGCCTCTCCATCGCCCGCGATCCGTCGCGGCTGCCGCTGGTGACCGTGCTGTTCAACCTCGACGCGCAGCTGGACGAAAGCACGGTGACCTTCCCGGGCCTGCGCTTCGAGGTGGAAGCGGTGCCGCGGGCCTACGAGAACTTCGAACTCTTCGTCAACGCCGTGCAGGTCGACGGCGGCCTCCGCCTGGAATGCCAGTACAACGCGGACCTGTTCGACGGCGCGACCATCCAGGGCTGGCTCGACGCCTTCGCCATGTTGCTGCGCCAGGCCGTGCTCGATCCGACCATGGAAGCGGTCGCGCTGCCCATCGTCTCCGATGCCGTCTACCGTGAACTGGCGGCGCTGCAACCCGCGCCGACGCCGTTCCCGGAGCTGCGCCTGGCCCACGAATTCTTCGAACAGCAGGTGGACCGCGCACCGGAGCGCTCGGCCGTGCGTCACGCCGACCGCTCGCTGAGCTACGCCGCGCTGGAATCCCGGTCCAACCGCGTCGCAAACGCCCTGCGCGATCGCGGCGTCGGTCACGGCGATCTCGTCGGCCTTTCGCTGGCACGCGGCCTGGACATGGTCGCCGCCGTGCTCGGCGTGCTCAAGTCCGGCGCCGGTTACGTGCCGCTGGACCCCACCTTCCCGGCCGACCGTCTCGCCTTCATGGCGGAAGACGCCAACCTCGCCGCGCTGGTGATCGACGATAATGCCCCGCTGGCCTTCCCCTTCGATCCGACGCGTGTTCTCTCGCTCGCCAGCGAAGAAGTCGTGCATGCCTCGTTCGAGCGACCGGAGCGTAATCGCAAGGCGGCCACGCCCGACTCGGTCGCCTATGTGATCTTCACCTCCGGCTCGACCGGCCGTCCGAAGGGCGTGCGCGTGCCGCATCGCGCCGCCTCCAACTTCCTCACCAGCATGCAGCGGGTGCCGGGTATCGCGCCCGACGACCGCCTCGTGGCGGTGACGACCCTCTCTTTCGATATCGCCTTCATGGAGCTGATGCTTCCCTTGACCAGCGGTGCCGAGATCGTCGTCGCCGGTCGTGACGACGTGCGCGACGGTGGCCAGCTGCGCCGCCTGATCGAGGACGTGGATGCGACGATGATGCAGGCCACGCCCGCCGGCTGGCGCCTGCTTGTCGATGCCGGCTGGAACGGCCGTCCCGCGTTCCGCGCCGTTTCCGGCGGCGAGCCGCTACCGGTGGATCTGGCCGAGGCCCTGCTCGACCGCTGCGGCGAAGTGTGGAACGGCTACGGGCCGACCGAGACCACCGTGTATTCGACCTATTGGCGCGTGTCCGATCCGCGCGAAGGCATCTATATCGGCCGGCCCATCGCGAACACCACCGTGCATATCCTCGACGAATGCGGCAACCATTGCCCGCTCGGCGTGCCCGGCGAGATTCACATCGGTGGCGCCGGCGTCACGCTCGGCTACCTGGACCGCCCCCAGCTCACGGCCGAACGCTTCGTCGTCGATCCGTGGTCGGAAACGCCGGACTCGCGGATGTACCGCACGGGCGATCGCGGCCGCTGGCTGGCCAACGGCATGATCGAGCATCTCGGCCGGCTGGATTTCCAGGTAAAGGTGCGGGGCTACCGCATCGAGCCCGGCGAGATCGAAAGCGTGCTCGCCGATACCCCCGAGGTCGGCCGCGCCGTGGTCATCGCGCGGGAAGATCGCCCCGGCGACGTGCGCCTGGTCGCCTACGTGGTCGGCCGCGACGGTGCCACGATCGGTGAGGACAGCCTTCGCTCGCGACTGCGTGCGCGCCTGCCCGACTATATGATTCCTCAGCACATCCTGATTCTCGATGCGATCCCGCTCCTGCCCAACGGCAAGATCGACCGCAAAGCCCTGCCGCCGCCGATCGCGCATTCCGTGGCGACGCCGGGCGAGCGCATGGCGCCGCGCAACGAGGACGAGCGCCGTGTCGCCGCCGCCATGGAGGCCGTGCTCAGCCTGCCCGATCTCGACGTGCGCGACGACTTCTTCGCGCTGGGTGGCCATTCGCTCCTGGCCGCGCAGCTGACCGCCCGGCTCAACCGCGAGTTCGACGTCGCCCTGTCGTTCCGCACCCTGTTCGACGCGCCGACCATCGAACAGCTGGCCGCCGCGATCGGGGCGCAGGTTGCCAGCGGCACGGCGCCCGCCGCCGCGCCGATCGATCACCGTTGCGACCAGGATCATGCCCCGCTGTCGCTCATGCAGCGTCGCCTGTGGGCGCTCGAGCGCATGCATCCGGGCCGCGTGACCTATAACGCGCCGTCCGCGCACCGCCTGCGCGGACGCCTCGACGAACATGCCTTCGACATGGCCTTCCAGGCCCTGATCCAGCGGCAGCCGAGCATGCGCACGGCGTTTCGCGACGTCGGCCAGGACATCATGCAGATGGTCTCGCCGCAGCTCGCATACCCGCTGTTCCCGGCGGAGGACCTTTCGGACCTGCCCGTCGCGGAGCGCGAGACACGGCTGATGCAACGCCTGCAGGAACTGACCGACACGCCGTTCGACCTGGGCAATGCGCCGCTCTTCAGCGCGCGCATGTTCCGCCTGTCCGCCGACGAGCATGCGTTCTTCTTCATGCCGCACCACATCATCTGGGACGGCTGGTCGTTCGACATCCTCTACAACGAACTGTCGGCGCTGTACCGCGCCTTCGTCGCCGGCCTGCCGTCACCGCTGGCCGCGCTGCCGGTGACCTACGGCGATTTCGCCGAGTGGCACGCGCACTGGCTCGAGTCGCCGGCTTTCCAGTCGCAGCTGGGCTTCTGGCGCGAGCGCCTTGCCCAGATGGGCGACGTGCGTGCGTTGCCGACCGACTACGCACGCCGCCCCGGCATGTCCGGTCTGGGTCGGACCGAGTGGATCCGCGTCTCGCGCGACGACACCGATGCGATGCACGAGGTGGCGAAGCAGGCCGACGCCACGCTCAACATGACCCTGCTCGCGCTGTACTACGCCATGCTGTCTAGCTCGGCCGGCCAGCACGACCTGGTCGTCGGCACGCCGGTGCGCGGACGCAACCAGACCGAGGTCGAATCGGTGATGGGTTATTTCAACAACCTGCTGCCGTTGCATGTGAGCGTGGATCCCGCGCTGTCCTTCCTCGAATTCGTCCGCCATGTGAAGCGCACGGCCATCGAGGCCTTCGGCCATCCGGACGTCCCGCTGGAGTACCTGCAGCGCGAGCTGAAGGTCGGTCAAGGCACCGGCGCGACGCTCTACCAGGCCTTGTTCTCGTTCCAGGATGCACGCCAGCGTTCGGTGGACTGGGGCGGTCTGGCACATGAGCAGATCCTGCTGTTCCAGAGCGCGGCCACGGAAGACCTCGGCCTGTGGTTCCTCGAAAGCCACGCCGGCATGGTCGGCGGGGTGACCTACAACGCCGACCTGCTCCAGGCGAATACGGCACGGCTCATGCGCGAACGCTACCTGGACATGATGCGTCGCGTCGCCGCCGATCCGACCATCGCCGTGGGTTCGCTCACCGCGGCCACGCCGGCCGAGCGGGAAACCATGCGCGGCTGGAACGCCACGAGCCGCGACGCCCATCTACCGCTGGACCTGTACGCGATGGTCGAAGCGCGCGCCAAGGTATCGCCGGATGCCCCGGCCATCGTCCACGACGCGCGCACCATCGGCTACGCCAACCTGCTGCGCCGCGCGCTGCGCATGGCGATCCTCCTGCGCGATCGTGGCGCCATGCCGGGCAGCGTCGTCGGCCTGTGTGTGGATCCCGGCGCCGACCGCCTCGCCGGCCTGCTCGCCATCGCGCATACCGGCGGCACCGCCCTGTTGCTGGATCGTGCCGATCCGTCCGCGCGGCTGCGTGACATCGTCGCCGATGCCCGGATGACCGTGCTGATCGGCGATGTCGGCCTGGAGACCACGCTCGACTGGCCCCGTGCCTGTGCGCTCTGGCTCGACGCGGACCATGTCGAACTGGACGCCGTGAGCCTGGATGTCATACCCGTCGGCGCCTACCCCGAGCCCGACCTGCCGGCCATCGCGTTCCACGTACCCGGTGCCGACGGCAATGCGCGCGGTGCGGCCCTGTCGCATCGTTCGATCGCCAACACCGTCGAAGGCCTCATCGAAACACTCGACCTGCGTGCCGGCCAGCGCATCGGCGGCGATGCCCTGGCCAGCGATCCGATGTCGACGATCGAGCCCCTGCTCGCCCTCGCCAGCGGCGCGACCTGGGTCGTCCAGGAGCCACAGAACCTCGCACGCGGCGAACTGGCGACGCTCGATCGCTTCATCGCCACGCCGGAAACCTGGCACGACCTGCTCGACCACGGCTGGACCGGCGACGCCCAGCTGCACGCGGCGATCGTCGGCGGCACGCCGACGCCGGAGTTGGCCGCGCAGATGGGCGAACGTACCGCCGGCCTGTGGACCGTGTTCGGCGACGCGCTCTGTGCGCCCGTCGTCACCTGCGGTCGCGTGGACCGTGCCGTCGACGCCTTGCATGAAGGACGCCCACTCGCCAACAACGAGGTGTGGATGCTCGACGACGACGGCGAACCCTGCCCGATCGGCGCGACGGGCGAAGTGGCCATCGCCGGCCGCGGTCTGGCGATGGCCTTCGGTAGCCGGTCGCTGGCAGATCGCCAGCCGGGCGACGATCGTCTGGTCCGCACCGGCTATCGCGGCCGCTGGCTCGCCGACGGCCTGGTCCAGGTGCTCGACCGTGACGACCGGCGCATTCGCCGGCACGGCCTGGACATCGAACCGGCAGCCATCGAAACCCTGCTTCTCGCCCAGCCCGGCATCGTCCGCGCCGTAGCGGTGCCGCGCACCGGCCACGCGGGCGACCAGCGCATCGACGCCTACGCCGTCGCCGCGCCGGGTTGCCTGCCCGACGCCGATGGCGTGCGTGCCGCCCTCGCCGCTCATCTGCCGGCCTGGTCCATGCCTGCCAGCCTGACCCTGCTCGACGCGATGCCGATGCTGGCGACCGGCGAGCCGGACATCTCGGCGCTGCCGCTTCCCGCGGAACAACGCACCGGCAATGGCACGCCGAACGGCAACGAACCGCGCACCGAAAGCGAGCGCCTGCTCGCCTCGGTATGGCAGGAGCTGCTCGGCATGTGCCGGATCCGTACCAGCGACAACTTCTTCGACGTGGGCGGCCATTCGCTGCTCGCCGTCGACATGGCCATGCGCGTGCAGAAACTCACGGGCGTGCAACTGAACCTGCTCGATATCGCCAACGGCACGCTCGGCACGCTCGCCGCGGATCTCGCCCTGGCGCCGCCAGCGGCGCCGATCGCGTCGAAACGTGGCCTGTTCAGTCGCCTGCTTGGGCGCGGTTGAAACGCACGGCACCGGGGGGAACGCCATGATCACGCATCTTGCCTGGCTCGCCTGCTGGACATCGGCCCTGCTGCTGGTCCACGTTTTCGTGGGCTACCCGGTGCTGGTGTGGTTGCAGGCACGCCTGTGGCCACGACCGGTCGCGCGCCGGCCGATCCTGCCCACGGTGAGCATCGTTATCGCAGTGCACGACGGCGCCCATTTCATTCGCGCCAAGCTGGCCAGCCTGCAAGCCCTGGACTACCCGGCCGAACTCATCGACATCGTGATCGCCTGCGACGGATGCCACGACAATACGGTGACCACCGCGCGCCGCTCCACCGATGCACGACTGACCGTGCTGGACTTTCCGAATCGTCGCGGCAAGGCCGCCTGCCTCAACGATGCAGTGGCCCTCACCCGCGGCGAAGTGCTGCTGTTTACCGATGTACGGCAGAAACTCTCGCCCACCGCGCTGACCGAACTGGTCGCCAACCTCGCCGATCCCGGCGTGGGCGCGGTCGGCGGCGAACTGCACATGGAGAACGTCCGCACCGGCTTTGCGCAGGGCGTGGATTTTTACTGGCGGTACGAGAAAGGTATCCGTCACGCCGAGAGCCGCTCGGGCTCCACCATCGGCGTCAGCGGTGCGCTCTACGCCATCCGCCGTCGCCTGTTCCAGCCGATTCCGCCCGGCACCGTGCTCGACGACGTGCTGGTGCCGATGCGCGTGGCCGCCCAGGGCAAGCGCGTGGTGTTCGAGCCGCGCGCCATGGCCTGGGACCAGCCCTCGCAGGTGCCGGCCGACGAGCGCCGCCGCAAGATCCGCACGCTGGCCGGTAACTACCAGCTGATCCAGCTCGCGCCGTGGCTGCTGCTGCCGTGGCGCAACCCCCTGTGGCTGCGCTTTGTCAGCCACAAGCTGCTGCGCCTGTTCGCGCCCTGGCTGATCCTCACGCTTACGGTGAGCACCGGCCTGCTGTTCAGCCGCCACCCGATCTACGCCTTCGCCTTCTGCTGCCTGATCGCCGGCGCGCTGATGGTCGGACTGGCGCGCCTGCGTCCGGCACTGGGTCGTCTGCTTCCCTTGCGCATCGCGCTGGCGTTCTTCTACCTCAACCTCTTCGCGGCCCAGGCCCTTGTGGCCTTCGCGAAAAATCGAAGGCTACACCTATGGTGATCGATATGAAGGGTGGCGCTCCGGGAATCCGTGGCCGGCTCGGCGAACTGTGTTATTCGAGCGGCCTGCTGCATTCGTTGCAGCGGGTACGCGCGTGGTGGCAGCGCGACCTGCGCATCCTCGCGTACCACCGCGTCATGCCGCTGCCCGATCCGGATACCTACGAATTCGATCTCGAACTGATCAGCACGCCGCCGGACCAGTTCCGCGAGCAGATGCAGCGACTGCGCAAGTATTTCAGGCCGATGCGCCTGACCGATATCGTTGCGGCGCTGGATGCCGGCGACGCGCTTCCGCCGGATACCGTGGCGGTCACCTTCGACGACGGCTACGACGACAACTACCGTATCGCCGCGCCAATCCTCGACGAGCTTGGCGTGCCGGCGACGTTCTTCGTCTCCACCGGCCATATCGACAGCGGCAAGCCGTATGCGTACGACTGGCTGGTGCACATGATCCTGACGACCGGCGCACCCCGTCTGGTCCTTCCCGAGCTGCAGATCGATGTGGCGCTGCCGCCGGATCGCGCCTCGCGCCGCCGGATCGCCGGCAGCATCCTGCTCAAGATGAAGTGGCTGGACGCCCTCGGCCAGACCGCGATGACCGAGCGCCTCGAGCAGGAGTGGAACATGCCCTCGGCAAACGCCCGACCGCTCGACTGTCGTCCCATGACCTGGAACCAGGCGCGCGAAATGGAAGCGGCCGGCCTCGAATTCGGCTCGCACGGCGTCCACCACCGTATGCTGGCTCGCTTGCCGCCGGACCAGATGGAGCGCGAGATCCGCGAGTCGAAGGCTACGCTGGACCGCGAACTGCGCCACCCGGCCATGCTCATGTCCTATCCCGTCGGCGGCGACCGCGCGTATAACGACGCGGTGATCGCGGCGACGCGCAATGCCGGGTTCAAGCTGGGCTGCAGCTATATCTGCGGCACCAACGCCGAGCCTTCGGAGAATCGCTACTCGCTCTACCGCCTGCCGGTGGAGAGCAACATGGGGCCGGGCTGGTTCGCCGCCATGCTCGCCCTGCCGCAATTGATGAGCTATCCCACGCCGGCACACGAAGCGAATGCTCCCAAGGATCTTGCATGTTCGCCCTGATCCTCCTCTATGTGGTGCTGACGATCATCCGCCCGCAGGATTACCTGCCGGGTCTGGAGAACGTACCGATCCTGCCGATCGTGCTGTTCCTGGCCGCCGCCACGTGGCTGTTCTCGCGAGCGAAGACCTTCGCCGCGCCGCAGTTCCTGATCCTGCCGGCCTTCCTGCTGATCCTGATGATCTCCGAGGTCACCAACGGCTGGACCGGCGGCGCGATCGACGAGCTGGCGCGTTTCGGCCCGGTGGTGATCGCCTTCTTCGTCTTCGGCGCGGCATGCAACACGCAGAAGCGGGTGCGTACCGCCATGGGCGTGTTCGTCGCCTGCGCCGCGGTGCTCGCCCTGCACGGCGTGGAGCAGTCCCAGCTGGGCACGGGCTGGACCGGCATCCCGCTCAGCGAAGGTGGCCGCATCCAGTACGTCGGCATCTTCAACGACCCCAACGACCTCGGCCTGCTGTTCGCCGCCTGCCTGCCCATGGCCGTGTTCCTCGGCCGTCGTGGCGCCGGCATGCTGCGCCCGCTATGGCTGGGCTGCGCCCTGCTGCTGCTCTACGGCATCGTGCTGACCAACTCGCGCGGCGCCCTGCTTGCCGTGCTCATCATCGCCGGCTGCTATGTGTGGTATCGCAAGGGCGTCGTGGTGGCGGGCATTCTCGGCGTGGTCGGGCTGGCCGCGATGAAACTGGTTTCCTCGCGCATGGACGAGTTGGACGCCGGCGAAGAATCCGCCGCGGGACGCGTCGACGCCTGGTATGCCGGCCTGGAGATGTTCCGCGACAACCCCGCCTTCGGCGTGGGCGCCGGCAACTTCACCGAGTACAACGAACTCACCGCGCACAATTCCTTCGTGCTGGTGCTGGCCGAAACCGGCTTCGTCGGATTCGTCACCTGGCTGGCCTTCGTCGGCTACGGTTTCTGGATGATGCTGACGATCGTTCGCCATGTGCGCGTGCCAGGCAACGACCCGCAGGTCGAAGCCGAGTGGGCGATGGAGAAGCAGATGGCGCTGACGTTGCTGCTCTCCCTGTGCGGCCTGTTCGCCGCCGCGTTCTTCCTCAGCCGTAGCTACATGGTGGTGCTGTACCTGATCGCCGCGATGGTCGCGGGCCACTACATCGGCGCACGCAAGCGCTGGCCGGAACTGCCCTTCTTTCGTCTTTCCGACGGTGGATGGCGCTGGGTACCGGCTGCCGCGGGCAGTGTCGCCGCCCTCTTCGTTCTCGTCGCCGTGCTACTGAGAACCGTATGAGCCTCTACGAATCCGCCCTGCGCAACGTCATCTGGCCCGCCTACGAAGGCGGCCTGCGTCGCCGTGGTACGCCCAGGCACATGCGTCGCTACGAGGCCGAGCAATGGCTCGGCCGCGAACGCATCGAGGCGCTGCAGTTCGAACGCCTGCAACGCCTGCTGGCGTGGTGCTATCGCGAGGTGCCGTTCTACCGTGAACGCTGGACCGCCCTCGGCATCGCGCCGCGGGACATCCGCAGCCTGGCCGACTTCGCGCAGCTGCCGGTGTTGACCAAGGCGGATGTCCGCAACCACGCCGACGACCTCAAGGCCACCTCGCTGAAGAACGGCCTCGGCTACAAGTCGACCGGTGGGTCCACCGGCGAACCGCTGCGCTTCGGTTTCACCCGCGAGAGCAACGATCGTCGTGTGGCGGTGATGTGGCGCGGCTATCGCTGGGCCGGATCGCGCATGGGCCGGCGCACGCTGTTCCTGTGGGGCGGTCCGGTCGGCAACCCCAGCGCGAGCCACCAGCTGAAGGATCGGCTGTACAACGCCGTCTTCGCACGCAAGCTGCTCGACAGCTTCCGCATGAGCGAGTCCAACCTCGCCGACTATGCCGATGCCATCGACGCCTACCGGCCCGAGGTCATCGTCGGCTACGTCGGTCCGCTGGTGCGCCTGGCCGAGTGGCTGCTGGCCAACAACCGTCGCGTCGCCGCGCCCGCGTCCATCATCGGCGCCGCCGAAGCCCTGCACCCGTTCCAGCGCGAGATCATCGAGAAGGCCTTCGGTGCGCCCGCCTTCAATACCTACGGCTGCCGCGAGTTCATGCTGATCGCCGCCGAGTGCGAGCACCGCGACGGCCTGCACGTTAACGCCGACCACCTCGTGGTGGAGACCCTCGACGCCGACGGCCAGCCGATCCACCAGGGCAGCGGCGACATCGCGATCACCGACCTGTACAACTATGGCATGCCGTTCGTCCGCTACGTCAACGGCGATATGGCGACGCATGCCAGCGGCAAGCCCTGCCCCTGCGGTCGCGGCCTGCCGATGCTGGCCTCGGTGGATGGTCGCAAGCTCGATGCCATCCGCACGCCGGCCGGTCACGTGCTTCCCGGCGAGTTCTTCCCGCACATGCTCAAGGACGTGCCCGGGCTGACCCGGTTCCAGCTGGTCCAGCGCCGACTCGATCGCCTGGACCTGTCGATCGTGCGTGGCGACGCGTTCGACGACCAGTCGCTCGACTACATCCGCCACGAAGTGGCCAAGGTGCTCGGCGAGAGCGCCGAACTGCATTGCCACTTCGTCGACGATATCCCGCTGACCCGCAGCGGCAAGTTGCGCGTCACCGTATCGGAGTTGACCTGAGTGAACATCACCCACTTCGTCGAGAACCTCAATCGCGGCGGCCTGGAGCGGATGGTGCTCGATCTGGTCACCGAGCAGCGCCGCCTCGGCCATAACGTGCAGGTGGTCTGCCTGTTCGAGCGCGGCTCGCTTGCCGGCGAACTGGATGCACTCGGCATCCCGGTCCACGCCTGCGAGAAGCGTACCGGTTTCGACCTGCGCGCGATCGGCCGTGCGCGTGGCTTCTTGGCCGCGCATCGCACCGAGGTACTGCATACGCATAATGCGGTCGCGCACTACCAGGCCGTGCTCGCCTCGGCCGGCATGGGCATTCGCCAGGTGGTCAATACACGCCATGGCATGGGTGGCCAGCAGAAGCCCGGCCGTCGCGAGTGGCTGTTCCGTCGCGCCATGAAGGCCACCGACGCCGTGGTTGCCGTCTGCGAAGCCGCACGCCGCGACGCCGTGCATCGTGGCATCGTGCCGGCGGCCAAAGCCTGCGTCGTGCCCAACGGCATCGTACTCGGCGGCTTCGAACTGGCCTCGGATACGATGCACGAGCGCCTCACCCGCATGCTCAACGTGCCGACCGGTACACAGGTCATCGGCACCGTCGGCCGGCTCAACTGGGCAAAGGACCAGGCCAGCCTGATTCGCGCCTTCAGCCAGGTTCATCGCAGCCGCCCGGACACGGTACTCGTGCTGGTCGGCGACGGTGAACTCCGCGAGACCCTGCGCGCCTGTGCCTTCGACGAAGGCGTCGCCGGCAGCGTGCACTTCCTTGGCGACCGCAACGACGTGCGCCAGTTGCTGCAGGGCTTCGACATGTTCGTGCTTTCCTCGGTCACCGAGGGCTATTCGATGGCGCTGCTGGAAGCGTGCGCCACCGGGCTGCCCATCGTCGCGACGGACGTGGGCGGCAACGCCGAGATCGTCCATGACGACGCCACCGGGCGCCTCGTACCGGCCGCCGACGCACCGGCGCTGGCCCGCGGCATCCTCGGCCTGCTCCACGAGTCCCAGCGCGCATCGTCTTTCGGCCGCGCGGCGCGCCAGTGGGTGGAAACCCACGGTTCGCTCGAAGCCATGGCGATACGTTATGGAAAGCTCTATTTCGGCGACATGGAGGCGATCTTATGAAGATCCTGGTCCTGACCAACCTCTTCCCCACGCCGTGGGACCCGCGGCGCGGCACCTTCAATCGCCAGCAGTTCCAGCGCCTGGCCGAGCGGCACGAGGTGGACGTGCTCACCGCCGTCGACTTTCGCGAACGCATGGCCGGTCCCCAGGGCACCGTCGACGTGCCGGGTATCACGCGCGACCATTTCACCTTCTATCATCCGCCCGGCGTCGGCCGTTTCCTCAACGCCTTCTGCTTCTTCGCCAGTGTGATGTGGCAGCGCGGCCGTGAACTGCGCGCCGCCCGTTACGACGTGCTCCTGGCCAGCTGGGCCTTTCCCGATGCCGTGGCCGGTGCCTGGGTGGCGCGGCTGCTGGGCATACCGTACGTGGTCAAGGTACACGGCAGCGACCTCAACGTGCAGGCCGAGGCGCGCCTGCGTCGACCGCAGATTCGTGCGGCCCTGCGCGGCGCCGGCGCCGTGATAGCCGTCAGCAAGGCGCTGGCGCGCAAGGCCATCGTCCTGGGTGCGCCGGCGGAAGCCGTCGAAGCGATCTACAACGGGGTCGATACCCGCGTGTTCAACCGTGGCAGCCGCATCGCCGCACGCCAACGGCTAGGCCTTCCGGCCGAAGTGCCCATCGTGCTCTACGCGGGTAACCTGAAAGCCACCAAGGGCTGTCACGACCTTATCGAAGCGTTCCCCATGCTGGTAAAGCGCCACCACGACGCACGTCTCATCTATGTCGGCGACGGTCCTTCGCGAGCCAATCTCGAAGACCGTGCCGCTTCGCTGTGCTGCGCACCCAACGTGCGATTCGAAGGCGCCGTGGACCACGCGGCGCTGGCCGACTGGTTCCGCGCCGCCGACGTGCTTTGCCTGCCCAGCCATAACGAAGGCGTGCCCAACGTCGTGCTCGAGGCCATGGCCTGTGGTACGCCCGTCGTGGCGACCGCCGTGGGCGGCATTCCGGAAGTGCTGCCCGAGACGGCCGGCATCCTCGTGCCTGTGCATCAACCGCACGAACTGGGCACCGCCCTGGTCGAAGCCTTCGAGCGCCATTTCGACCCGGTCGTCATCGCCGCCCATGCGGCCACCTTCCGCTGGGACGAGAACATCGATCGTCTGGAGCACACGCTCCACCGCGTAGCCGCCGGACAACCGGCACATCTTGGCGCAAATGCATGAACTGGAAGCTGAAAAAACACGACCTGCTCGGCCTCCTGCCGGAAGCGCTCGTGCTCACGCGCACGCGCGACCACGATCTGCGCTACCTCAGTTTCGACGACGGTCCCGATCCCGAGCACACGCCGAAGCTGCTCGACACGCTGGCAAAGTACAACGTGAAAGCGAGCTTCTTCCTGGTCGGCGAGAAGATCGAGCAGTACCCGGAAATCGTCCAGCGGATCGTCGCCGACGGCCACATGATCGGCAACCACTCGTATACCCACTGGTCGTTCAGCAACATGGACCTGCGCAAGCAACTGGACGAGGTGTATCGCACCGACGCCCTGCTGCGCCTGTTCGACAACCGGCCGCACCACCGCATGCGCCCGCCGCACGGCTATGTCGGGGCGAAGCTGCTCCTGCATTTCGCCCGACGCAAGCGCAGCTTCATCTATTGGTCGTACGACAGCCTCGACTACCAGGATCGCCCGATCTCGGCGCTCATCTCGCGCCTGCGTAACGATCCGCCGGCGGCCGGCGACATCGTGCTGATGCATGACGACAGCGACAAGGCGGCCGAAGCACTCGAAGTCCTCCTTCCCGAATGGCTCGACCAGGGCATCCGCTTCGGAGCGCTCCCGGGCAACGCGCCTTGAACATCCTCTACCACCACCGGACGCGCGGTCGCCATGTCGAAGGCGTGCACATCCGCGGCATCGTGCACGCGCTGCGAGAGTTGGGCCACGACGTATCGGTCATGTCGTTTCCCGGCGCCGACCCGGAACGCGAACTGCCCGAGACCGGCGGTGGCGGCCGTGGCCGCCTGGCCGGCTTCGTGACCAGGCTCCCCGGCGTGGTCTTCGAGATCTTCGAGCTGCTCTATAACCTCGTGACCCTGGCAAGGATGACCCGCGCCTGGCGCACGCATCCGCCGAAGCTGATTTACGAGCGCTACTCCCTCTTCCTGTTCGCCACGGTGTGGCTGGCCCGCCGCCGTGGCATTCCACTGGTGTTGGAGATCAACGACTCGGCCCTGGTCGACCGGGTGCGGCCGCTGACCATGAAACGCCTGGCGCGACGTATCGAAGGGTGGTGTCTGCGTCACGCGACGGGCCTGGTCTTCATCTCCACGTACTTCCGCGACGCGGCCATCGAGGCCTATGGCGATATCGCGCCATCGGTGATCTCGCCCAACGCCGTGGACCTTTCCCGCTTCGACCCGGCCCGCTTCGATCGCGACACCCTGCGCAGCGAACGCGGACTCGGCGGACGCACCGTGTGCGGGCATATCGGCGCCTTCGCCCACTGGCACGGTGTGGACGACTTCGTCGAAGCCATTGCGAACCGGCTGCACGATGTGCCGGAGCTGGCCCTGGTTTTCGTCGGCGACGGCAAGACCCTGCCGGCCGTGCGCGCCCTCGTCGCCGAACGCGGCCTGAGCGATCGCGTGCTGCTGCCCGGCCGGGTACCCCATGAGGAAGTGGCCAGCTGGATCGCCTGCATGGACTATGCCGTGTTGCCGAATTCCAATCACTACGGCTCGCCCATGAAACTGTTCGAGTTCATGGGCATGGGCGTTCCCATGGTTGCACCGGACTACGCGCCGGTCGCCGAGGTGATCGCCGATGGCCGTACGGGATGGTTGTTCCCGCGCGGCGACGCCGCCGCCTGCGTCGAGCGCGTGCTCGAGTTGGCCCGGCTCACCGACGAGCGCAGGCGCGTGGGTCATGCCGCGCGTGACTACATCGCCAGCGAGCGGCAGTGGCGCAACAACGCCGAGCAACTGCTCACCCTGGTACCAGCCGGAGCCGCCGCGTGATCGTCATCGCCCTGATCGTCCTGTTTCTGCTCGCCTTCGCCGCCGCGGTGACGGTGGCGATCCGCGCGCGCAACATGCAGTACTGGCTGTGGGGCTACCTCACCCGGCAGAAGCCGCCGAAGGTCGCCGGTCCCGTGCACGTCATGTTCTGCTTCGTCGACCACTTCGAGCCGAACTGGGGACGGGTGGACATGGACACGCAGCGACGCCGGGTCGACCGCTGGTGTACGGATTACCGCGCGCTGGCCTCGCGCCATCGCGACGCCGACGGCCGCGTGCCGCAGCACAGCTTCTTCTACCCGGAAGAGGAATACGTCGAAGAGCACCTCGACAAGATCGAGTCGCTCTGCGCGGACGGCTATGGCGAGATCGAGATCCATCTCCACCACGACAACGACACCCCGGATAACTTCGTCGCCACGATCGATCGCTTCAACCGGCTCCTGCACGACAGGCACCATGCCCTGCCGCGCGACCCGGTCACCGGTCAGCTGCGCTTCGCCTTCATCCACGGCAACTGGTGCCTGGACAACTCACGTGCCGACGGCCGCTGGTGCGGGATCGACAACGAGTTGATCCTGTTGCGCGAACTCGGCTGCTACGCCGACTTCACCCTGCCCTCCGCACCCAGCGACACACAGACGCGGATGTCGAACGCCATCTACTACGCCACCGACGATCCGCATAAGTGCAAGTCGCACGACACCGGCGTGCGCATGCGCGTCGGCGGCAAGCCGTCCGGCGATCTGCTGATCATCCAGGGCGTCCTGGGACTGAACTGGAAGAGCCGGCGTTTCGGCATCATTCCGCGCATCGAGAATTCGGACATCCGCCGCGGTTCGCCGCCGACGCCTTCACGCGTGGACCAATGGGTACGCACCGGTATCCACGTCGAAGGCCGACCGGAATGGATCTTCATCAAGATCCACACCCACGGCACCCAGGAGGGCGACATGGACACCCTCCTCGGCAAGCCGGTCGACGCCATGCACGACTACCTCGAGTCCACCTACAACGATGGCCGCGACTACGTACTGCACTACGTCAGCGCCCGCGAGATGTACAACATCGCCAAGGCCGCCGAAGCCGGCATGACCGGCGACCCCGGCCGCTACCGCGACTTCGAACTACCCAAACCCGGCCAAAAACCCCCCGTAGGAGCCGCCGCCGCAGGAGCCACCCCCGTAGCAGTCACCCCTGCAGGAGCCACCCCTGCAGCAGTCACCTCTGCAGGAGCCACCCCTGTGGGAGCCGCTTCAGCGGCGATCCCAGCCCCCCTCACCGCCTCCCCATAAAAACCGCCCCCCTTGTGGGAGCCGCTTCAGCGGCGATCCCGCGCCAGCGGGCAAGCCCCCTAAAGCCCACCAAACCTCCGCCGCGTATCCGCCATACTGAAATCGCAATACTCATTCACACACCCGATCAGCTTCGGATCGTGCGTCGAAGGCCCCCGCGCCCCCGTACACAGCGCATACCGAACCGCGTCCGCCTTGAGTCCGTCACACGCTCCCGGAAACGCCGGCGACCTCACATAGGTAAATCCGCGGTGCACGATCCTGCCCGGCGTTCCACCCGTCGATCCCGCGGCCTGCGTGACGCAACCGGCCAACTGATCGAACGCCTCCGCTGAAATGAAGATTTCATCCGGATCGTCCTGGGCGCCGAACGCGCTTGCCGCCCAGTCGACCTTCTTCAGGCAGCCGGACGCCTTGTCCCGAGCCTCGTGCGCCACGCCCGAGACGGACCACACCGCCAGAAGGATGCTCGCCATTCCGAGCAGGAATCTGCTTCCCTTGCCGTTCATCGCCACTCCCCTTTGCCGCCACAGCCAGACCCGGCTGCATGGAGCACATCCCGCGGGAGAATGTTTCACCGCAGGCGTACAGGATGCGTGAACGGACTCCTTCCGGCCGTTGGAAGAAACTCACGCCAAAACAGTCACCTGCGAACGACTCGGAATCGGCAGCGATAGCGGCGCATTCCGGCAACGGCCGCCCCGGCAAGCGTGCCGGCTGCACAGGTGATGAGGACCACACCGGGTAACTGGAGCGAACCGCTCCACTGACATGGCAGACTGAAGGCCTCGAACATCACGATTCCGAGGATCGCGACCGAAACGAACGTCAGCACCCACAGCCCGTACGCCGGCAGATCGGCGCGGGAACCGTACTTGAGGAACCCGACAAAGCTCGATACCAGAACCGCCGCTCCCATAAGGGGCACACAACGAATTCCCCAACTTCCCACGGTCAGGAACAGCACGCCGCCGGTCGGCGCCGAGCCGGCACGCAACAGCACGGGGACCACCGCAAGGAGCATGGCCGTCCAAAGCGACGGATAGCGCCTCGCCGTGATGGCTGAAACGACGGCGAGCATCCACTTCTTCCCATTCATGGGCGGAAGGCTACCTGCGGCCTCCCTGTCGAGATATCGGAATATTCTGAAAAGAGGCGCCGAACTCGGCAGCAGTGCCCGTCGAGGCACCCTCTGCCGAGCCTGTCCGGACCTGGATCAGCGGATCAGCTCGCCGTTCGAATAGAACTTTTCTGAAAAATTCGACTTTCTGCACTGGGATGACAGACAGCGGCACTTCGCCTACCTAGACTCCGCGCCCTCACCTACCCGATGGATGGATGTATGCGAAGGATTGCGCCTGGGGCGTTGTATGCGCTTGCCTTGTCGCTAACAACGACCGATGCACTGGCAGACGACGTCGCGCCATATGTCGAGTACGAAGTGAACAGGGAGGGCTCACCGAACGAGTACTACACCGACGTAAACGTAGCCGCCGGGAAACAGGTCGCAAACCGGTGCGAACAAATGTCCTACACAGGTTGCGCCATTACCCATATCTGGTTCCTTGGCTCGATCTACATCGCCGATCACACCTACACCACGTCCGGCGGCTCTCACGGGAGCACCTCGACAGACGGATACCGCTATTTCGCCTGCAGTAATCCGCCGTCACTCTACATTGTGAAGGGCGACCAGACCTGGGGACCGTATCCGAATCGCGAATTGGCGGTGGGTACCTACTGGGGCAAGGTTGTGTGCCGCTCAGGCACGGGTCCTGATCCCGATCCCGATCCGGAGGCCAACCACCAATCCGACCTAGGCCCCGGCGACTGCGAAACCCGCCCCAACGTCGGCAACCCGATCAACGTCGGCCTCAACAACAAGTACCAGGAAGTCGTCGACATCGCCGCCACCGGCGGCTCGCCGCTGGCCTGGTCGCGCTATTACAACAGTGGTGTCGTCGGCAACGGCGAGGGCTCGCGCGCAAGCAACCCGACCCTGCCGGGCATGGCCGCGCTCGGCAGCCGCTGGCGCGGCACCTACGACCGTTCGCTCAGCGTGGTGGATGGCAAGGACGGCAAACGCATCCGTCTCCAACGCCATACGGGCGAGCGCATCGACTTCGTCGAATCCGCCGGTCGCTACCAGAGCGCCGTCGACCCGCGCGGTCTCTTGGCACGCGAGGGCGACGGCTGGGTCTACCGTCCAGCCGCTGGCCAGGATGCAGAACGTTACGACACGAATGGCCATCTGGTGTCGATCGCCGCAGGAACGGCACGACACGTCACCCTTCGCTACACGCATGCCCTCGTCGAAGTGACGGACTTGCAGGGTCGCAAGCTTACCATCGCTTACGACAGCGCCGGGCGCATCGCCACCGTCAGCGAGGGGGCGAGCGTCACCGTGACGTATGTCTACGACGAAACGGCCGATACGGGTGTCAACGCCGATCTGGCATCGGCAACCTATGCCGACGGCACCTCACAGCGCTACATCTACAACGCGCAGGGCTATGTCGAAGGTGGTGCGAGCATTCCGCACCTTCTCACTGGCATCGTCGACGAGACCGGCGAACTGTTCGCGACCTTCTGGTATGACAGCAAGGGCCGCGCCGTCCGCAGCGAGCATGCGAACGGCGTCGACGCGGTGGCGCTGTTACGCGGGACCGACGGCAGCGTCGCGGTCACCGGGCCCACTAAAGCCGTGCACCGCTATCGCTATGCCGAGGTCCGCGGCTCGCGTCGACTGGTCGGCGTCGACCAGCCCGGCGGCGCGGGATGCGGTGCGGCAAACTCGACGATCGAGTACAACCCCGATGGCACGGTCTTGCGGCGCACGGGCTTCGATGGCCGTATCACCGAGTACAAGTACGACGTCAACGGCAACGAGATCGAGCGCACCGAGGCGCCGGGTACGCCGTCCGCCCGCAGGACGGTCACGACATGGCATCCGACGATGGACCTGCCGGCACGCATCACCTGGCCGGGCCACGAGGAGCGTTTCACCTATGACGCCGTGGGCAACCTGACGGCGCGCGAAGCCTGGGGCGCCGTCGATCCCACCCAGTCCGGCGCGGCTCTCACGTTGAGCCGAAGCTGGCGGATGACCTACGACACCACCGGGCGGCTCGTTCTCGAGGAAGGTCCACGCAGCGACACCGGCAGGATCGGCACGTTGGCCCGTCACACTTATCGCGCGACCGATGCATCCAACTGCGCCACAGGCCCCTGCGATTACCGCAAGGGTGACCTGTGGAAGTCGGAGGATGCACTGGGTCATGCGGAGGAAATCCTCGCCTATGACGTGGCCGGTCGCGTGCGCTCCCGCCGCGATGCGCAAGGCACCATCGTTGACTACACCTACGACAAGCGCGGGCGAACGACCGAGGTCGAGGAAACGCGGCCGAACCATGTCGTCGCGACGACCACCCTGACCTACACGCCACGAGGCGATGTCGCGTCGATCACCGATGCCGACGGCGTGACGCTGCGCTTCGATTACGACAAGGCCGGTCGGCTGATCCAGGTCGCCAATCCGTCGAACCACCGCCTCCGCTTCGAGCTGGACGCGGCGGGCCACCGAATCGGTGAGCTCGCGTACGACAGCATGCTGCTGAAGATCCAGATCGAGCGCACGTTCGACGCGCTCGGCCGCGTCGAGACCGAAACCGGCGCGAATAACGCCGTCACCCGCTATACGTACGACGAGGTGGGTCGCCCCACCGGCACCACCGACGCCGACGGGCGCAAGGCGACCGCCAACTACGACGCACTCGGGCGTCTGCGCGAGTCCATTCGCGATGCGGGCGGACTCGAGGCCAGCACCACGGCCACCTATGACCCACTGGACCAGCTGGCTTCGATCAAGGACCCCAAGGGTCTCACCACGCACTACCTGACTACGGGGTTGGGCGACGTCGGCGCGGTCGACAGTCCGGATAGCGGCGAGTCGCTCGACGAGCACGATGTCGCCGGTTTCCTCAGCCGTCATGAAGGTGCCGGTGGCGTGGGCAGCTACAGCGTCACGCGCGATGCCCTGAGCCGGCCGACGCTCGTACGCTACAACGACGCGAAGCTGGATACGCGCTTCACCTATGACACACCAGAGGCGGCTTGCTCGGCCGACGAACGGCATGGCATCGGCCGGCTCTCGTCCATGACGCAATCGAGCAGCAAGACGGTGTTCTGCTACGACGCGCCCGGCAACATCGTGCGCAAGATCCAGACCTGGGGCACGACGAGCAAGGCGGTGACGTATCGCTACTCGCCGGCGGGCCGCTTGCAGGAGGTCGCTGTCGACGGCGGTGCGCGCACGACCTATCGCTACGACGCCGATGGATCGATCGCCGGCGTCAGTGCTCAACCCCTGGGTGGCGCAAACACAGACGTCATCACCTATGTGGCCTATCGCCCCTTCGACCTGATCGAAAGCTGGCGTTACGGCAACGGGAGCGAGCTGACGGTTACCCGCGACAGTAGCGGCCGCGTCACCGCCTGGGGTGGACCGGATTACCAGATGTATGCGCTCGGCTACACACCCGGCGGCGAGATCGCCTCGCAAGCAGCGCGCGCCTATGCCTTCGACTACGGTTACGACGGATTGGGGCACTTGAAGTCCGTGGCGTCATCGAGCAGCGGGAACGTCTTGCGCAGCTTCGAATACAACACCACCGGCGACCGCACGGCGATGACCGTCGGCGGTGTCAAGCAGACCTACCTCTACGACCCCGCGAGCCATCACTTGACGACGGCCGATGGCAAGACACGCCGATACGATGCGGCCGGCAATACGATTGCGATCGGCGATGCCACGCTCGTGCCCGATGCAGCGGGGCGCCTTGGCTCGGTGACGGAACAAGGCCGCTCGCTGGTGACGTACGGCTACGATGCAGCCGACCAACGCATCCTGCGCACCGAGACAGCCGGCGCGAAGACCTCGTTGATCCTCTACGACGAAGCCGGACGCTGGCTCGCCGACTACGACAGCACAGGCAAGGTCACACGGCAGGCCGTGTGGATGGACAACTACCTCGTCGGCCTCGTCGATAACGGTAAGCTGCTCTACATCGAGCCGGATCACCTCGGCTCGCCGCGTGCGGTGATCGATCCGGTGAGGAAAGCCACACTGTGGCGCTGGCGGCCGAGCGACGATCCGTTTGGTACGGGCTTGCCGGATGAAGACCCGGACGCGGACGGGGCGCGCTTCGTGTTCGATCTGCGCTTTCCCGGGCAGCGCTATGACGCGGTGACGGGGCTTTACTACAACTACTTTCGTGATTACGACGCGGCATCGGGGCGGTATGTGCAGGTCGATCCGATCGGGTTGGCTGGGGGGATTAATCCTTATCTTTATGCGAATGGGTCGCCGTGGATGTATACCGATCCCACGGGCGAGGTCGCTTTCGTACCCATCCTGATTGGTGCGGGCGTTGGGGCTGCCTTCGACTACGCGGTGTCAAAGTGGAAGGCATATCATTGCGATTGCGAGAACGAAACCTTCATCGGTAGAGAGCGGTCGGCTGCCTTGGGTGCAGCAAATACAGCCTTCGGAAGAACTGCAGACAAGCCTCGCTCAGGAATCGCGGGTGGCGGAAAGGCCGGTTCGAGGACTTCACCCTATAGTCAGTGGGTTCACGAACTTGGTAAGGCGGGGAGCATCAGTAAGTCGCAACGACGAGTTCTTCGTGATGCGGGTCGAGGGGTGGCAAAGCGCCTTCCTTACGTGTCAGCGGCCTTGGCTGCAACTGACCTCATAGAGGCTTACAACTGTGAATGAGGCCCGTCGAATTGAGCCCCTGTCCGAGGCCTATCTCAGGTTGTGCGGCTACCGAAGTCGTGAGATCGCTCGATGGACGCCTACGACAAGATTGCTGCATGACCTCAATATTTACGGAGACCGAGCCGAAGATGATCTCGAGGTGATGCGGGACGAGTGCGGCGTCTCCTTTGAACATTTCGACTTCAGTCGACACTTTCCAGAAGAGTTTTCCTTTCATGCACACCTCCTGGCATATCGAAACTTCCTGAGAGCTGTCGGTGCCGATCACGTCGTTACACGGGTATATGCTCGATACGATCCCTTGACCTTCCACGACATTGAGGTCGCGTTGAGTCGGAAGCACTGGTGATACGACGCCTCAACATCTGACCTGAAGATCGATAAATGGAACGGCGGAGCGCCTTCAATCAGTTTTGGCACCAGTCCTCGAAGAGCCATCCAAGCCGCAGACCACGAAACCTATTGCCCGACCAACGAGATTTATGCCGCGGCTCTCAGAAAGTCGTACAACCTTTACGACTCGACGTTTCTTCGCAGAAACGTCGCTGTACACGGCAAGGCTCGCGAGCGGCAAACAGAGGACGACTACAAGCGTCTTGTGGCAAGGATGACTACCTACATTCCGGAAATCGATCGTGCGTTGAGTCACGACGCGACTGGACCCCACGTTCGCCGCGTCGATTTCGACGAAAGCGTTCCCTCAATTCGATCGTGGATTCCCACCATACTTTTCTTTTCATCGATTCTCTTAGCTGCAAGTCACCAATGACATTCCGCTATGTTGAGGCTTCACTAAATCGAGGTTTTTTTGTGACGAAACTTTACTGCATAGGCGCAAGAAGCGTGAACGGATATTCTTGGGCGGCGACCATGGGCGCCGCGCACAAATATGCGACTTGTTCCATTGACGCATGAAGGACACATTGAAAGCGAGTCAACTATCGACTGTTGTATTGATGTTCGCTATGTGCGCCATGGGCTACGTTGGCGCCATGCTGATCGAGGAAAGCCTGCGCGGCGAGTTTGTCGCCGTCTTGTTCTTCCTCGGCGTGAGCGCTGTTGCCTTTACCTTGATGGTCGTATCGACAATCTTTGAGGGCCAATCGGCTATTCTTGATCGAGATGGTATCGAGCAAACAAGATTCTTCTATGACGGAAAATTCTTTGTCCGAGGGCGTGTTTCTTGGGGTGACATTGTGCTCTTCAGGCAGCGGCACCTGAACTACCGCTTCAAGGGCGAAAAATTCGAAGCGAGCTTGAATATCGCGTCGTTCAACGACGAAAAAGAATTCGTCGCATTCGTGCAAGCACATCTCCCTGTCGAAACTCTGGCCGCGTCGTTACCTCGTCGTTTAAGACCTAGCAAGCCTAATGTCGTAGGGCGATGGGTCTGCTTGATTTCAACCTTCCTGGGCGGCTTATGGCTGATTATCGACGTAAGGGCGCACCTCTCCGGCATCCCTGTGCATATATGGGGCTACGCGCTCATGGCTGGCTCTATTGCCTGGGCGAAGCGCCTTATTGAATGCAGTTCAGTCCGCTTGGATGCCCAGGGTCTCGAGCAACTGAAGGTATTCGATCGCGGCAAATGCTTCGTCGGACGGCGATTGGCATGGGAAGAGGTCGTAGCGGCGTCGCCCTTCCTGACAAGTTGCAAGTTCTCGGGTGCAGATTTCTACATTCGGGTGGATGCTAGCTACTTTGTCGAGAACGAGGAGGTCGTTTTCTTTGCGGATAGGCACCTCCCTGCCAATGTCTTCGGCCAGACGAGGAAAGCACGGCGGTGATCGGCGTCGTCGACAATGGCTAACTGCTCGAAGTCAAGCCGGATCACCTGGACAGAGCTGCGACCTATGCTAGGACGCGTTGGCCAGACGTTCCATCGATAACCAGACGTATCACGATCTTGGACGGTACGGCGACGGCGACGGCGACGGCGACGGCGAGGCTATCGCCGCTGAAGCGGCTCCCACATGGAAACGCCGCTGGAGGGGCTCCCACATGGAATCGCCGCTGGAGCGGCTGCCACATGGAGCGGCTTCAGGCTCCCACATGGCGTGGCTTCAGGCTGGGAGGTCGACGGATCGAATGAAATTGTCTAACAGACCCACCATCGCCTAGCATCCACGCCATGCCCCGCACCCTGCCCACGATGCTTCAGCGATTCCGCCGCCATAAGGGCGGCTGGATCCTGTTGATCGCGGCACTGATGATCAAGATCGCGGCGGGTACCGCTTGCATGATGGACGGCCCTCGGCTGTTGTCCGATACACCGTCCGCCGATCGCGTGTTGGCCATCGGTGGCATGCAAGCGGATGCGGCGACGAGCGATGGCGATGCCTGCCTGCTCGGCGAATCCGGTGGCTGTCATTGTGCGTGTGCTCACGCGACGGCGTTGCCGTCGGCCATGCCTGCCCTGGCGGCGGTCGTCTCCTTGCCGGTAGTCGTGACTCACCTACCGGTGGCGCCGAGTCCCTTGTTCGCTCGCTCGCCTCTGCGGCCACCTATCGCCTGAAACCCTTCGTCTCCGACGGTCGCCCGTTAAAGCGGGCACGTCGATCGTTGCTGGTTTTCAGGAGATTCACCGTATGTTTTTCTTGCGTGCAGCGCCTTGGGGCGCCGTGTGCGTGTTCCTTGCCGCCACCGTTTCCGCGTCTCCGTACCAGGGCGATCCGCCGGCCCTGCCCCCTCCCCCTGCGCTTCAGGCCGCCCTTCGCGCCCTGTGGTCGAAGAGTCCACAGGTGCAGGTTGCCGCTGCCGAGCTTCGCGCCGCACAGGCGCGTGCCCGCGCGGCGGCGCAGCCGCTGTACAACCCCTCGGTGCAGTTGGAAGCCGAGAACGCCGATGTCGATCGGCGGACGGCCGGCGCGAGCCTTTCGCTGGACCTGTTCGGCAAGCGCCGGGCACGGATGGTCGAGAGCGAGGCCGAGGTTAGCGCGAGACAAGCGGCCTACGCCCTCGAACGCCGCGATATCGCTGCGGACTGGCTGAAAGCCTGGGCCGGTGCCGTACTCGCGCGGGAACAAAGCGAGCTGGGCAAGCGCCGACTGGCCCTGATGGGACGCTTCGACGAACTGGCCGCCCAGCGCCTGAAGGTGGGCGATATCAGCACCTCCGAGCGCGATCTGGCGGGATTGGCCTTGGGCGAGGCACAGATCCAACAGGCCTCGCTGGCAGGACAGGAAGCGAGTTCGTTGGCCGCCCTTGCCACCGTCGGTGGCGACGCCGAGGGCGCCTTGCCCGGGTTGCCCGGTGTCTTGCCGCCGAGCGCGGCGTCCGTCGTTCCGCTGGCTGCGAGCGAACGGCCTGAGCTGCTCCAGGCGCAGGCGGACCAGGACCGTGCCGAGGCCGGCGTCGTCGTCGCCCAGCGCGCGCGGCGCCCGGACCCCACGATCAGCCTGACCGGAGGCAGCGTCCGCAGTGGCACGCGTAGCGATCGGGTGATCGGCATCAACGTTGCCATTCCGATCCCGATTCTGAACACGGGTCGGGCGGAGATAGCTGCCGCGCAGGCCGACGCCGATGCGGCATTCGCTTCGCGACGGGCAACCACCTTGCGCTCGGACGCCGTCCTCAAGCAGACCCAGGTCACCTACACCGCCTTGCGCGACGCGACGGTGTCGTTCCGGCAGAGCCGTGCGAATGCCTTCGACGAGCGCGCGCAAACACTCGAGAAGCTGTGGCAGGCCGGTGAGATCGGCACCTCGGACTACCTCGTGCAACTCAAACAGAGCCTCGATACCGCGCTCTCGGGCCTCGCTCTGGAAAGCCAGACCTGGCAGGCCTGGTTCGATTACCTCGCTGCGGCCGGTCGCCTCACCGATTGGATCGATGGCCCCTCCAAGGATATCTCCCGATGACCACGCACCTCTTTCGCCCCACACTATGGTCCCTATCGATGGTCCTGCTGTTCGGCGGTCTGTCCCTGACCGCCAGCGCGGAAGACGCCAGGGCACCGGCCGCCAGCGAGCCAGTCGCGAGCAACCCGCTCGTGCTCGACGCCGCCGCCATCAAGACGGCCGGTATCGTCGTCGATACGCTGGCCGTTCGTACGGTGTCCGACCAGATCAAGGCCCCTGGCGAGGTCAAGGTCGATGCCTATAACACCGTACTGGTCTCGCCCCGCGTTCCCTCGCAAGTCGTGGCGCGCAAGGCCAGGCTCGGCGACGTCGTGGCCGCCGGTGCGCCACTGGTCGTGCTGTCCAGCATCGAGGTGGCCGAGACGCAAGGCCAGCTGATCGTGGCCAGCCAGGACTGGCAGCGCGTCGCGTCGCTCGGCGCCCAGGCAGTGTCGGCACGTCGCTATAACGAAGCCCTGGTCCAGCGCGATCAGGCCAAGGCCAAGCTCAAGGCTTACGGGCTGTCCGATGGACAGATCAGCCATCTGATCCGGCGCGGATCGTCCGCCGCCGATGGCAGCTTCGAGCTGCTCGCCCCGCGCGCCGGACGCGTGACGACCGATGCCTTCCTCGTCGGCGAGCGTATCGAACCGGGCCGCCCGCTATTCACCCTGGTGACCGAAGCATCGGTATGGGTGGAAGCGCGCCTGTCGCCAGCGGCGGCGGAACAGATCAAGGAAGGCGACCTCGTGACCATCGTGGCGCACGGCACCGAGCTACCGGGCAAGGTCCTTCAGCGCTCTCACCAGACCGATGAAAAGACGCGCACCGTCGACGTCCGCATCCAGGTCGCCAACGAGAAAGACGTGCTGCATCCGGGCGAACTGGTGGAAAGCCGGATCGCGATCACTTCGGACACGCGGCAACTGGCTGTGCCGGCCGATGCGATCGTTCTGCTGCAGAACCAGCCGACGGTCTTCGTTCGCGGCAAGCAGCCCGGTCAGTTCGAACCTGTCCCGGTCGAGGTCGGCGAGACCCGCGACGGCTGGACCCAGATCAAGCAGGGCCTTGGCGCCGGCGCAGCGTACGTGCGCAAGGGCGCGTTCGCCTTGAAGGCTCGCATCCTGCGCTCGCAGCTGGGAGAAGACTGATGCTCGAACGTCTGGTCGAACTCTCTCTCAAATACAAGGTGCTGGTGCTGATCGTCTTCGTGGTGGTCGGCTTCCTCGGTTTCCAGGCGGTTCGCACCTTGCCGATCGATGCCTTCCCGGACGTCACGCCCGTGCAGGTGAGCGTATACACCGAAGCCTCCGGACTGGCCGCCGAAGACGTCGAACAATTGCTGACCACGCCGGTGGAGTCGGCGCTCGCCGGCTTGCCGAAGGTGGAAGAGATCCGCTCGGTCAGCCTGTTCGGGCTGTCCTATGTTTCGGTGTACTTCGCCGACGATATGGACATCTATTTCGCTCGCCAGCTGGTCAACGAGCGTCTGCAACAGGTGGGCGATCGCCTGCCGGCGGGCTATGGCAAACCGGAGATGGGACCGAATACCTCGGGCCTGGGCCAGGTGTTCTGGTACACGGTGGAACGCGCCGATGAAGAACTGAAGAACAACCCTTCGGACATGGACCTGCGCACGCTGCAGGACTGGACCGTGCGACTGATCCTGCGCACAGCGCCCGGCGTGGACGATGTGACCTCGTGGGGCGGCCAGGAGAAGCAGTATCAGGTGCGGGTCGACCCGATGCGGCTGATCGCGCACAACCTTGGATTCAAGGAAGTGATGCAGGCGCTGGAAGCCAACAACGCGCAGGTGGGCGGCAACTTCATCGACGTGGGCCGCGAGCAGTATCTGGTCCGCGGCCTGGGCCTGGTGAAGAACGCCACCGATATCGGCAATATCGTCCTGAAGACCGACGACGGCACGCCTGTTTACGTGCGCGACGTCGCCACGGTCACCGAGGCCGGCGCGCCGCGTACCGGCGCGGTCACCCGCGATGGCAAGGAAGTGGTGATGGGCCAGGCCCTCGCCCGCATCGGCGAGAACGCAAAGAGCGTCGTCGACGCGGTGAAAGCCAAACTCGACACGGTCAGGCAGGCGCTTCCCGCCGGCACCATCGTCAAACCCGTGTACGAGCGCACCGACCTGGTCAACGCGGCCGTCGGCACCGCCGTGCGCGCACTGATCGAGGGCTCGATCCTCGTTGCCATCGTGCTGTTCCTGTTCCTGGGCGAACTTCGCAGTGCCCTGATCGTCGTCGTGACCTTGCCGCTGGCCATGCTGATCGCATTCATCTGCATGGAGAAGGCGGGCCTTTCGGCCAACCTCATGTCACTGGCAGGGCTGGCGATCGGCATCGGCATGATGGTCGACGGCTCCGTGGTCATGGTCGAAAATGCGTTCCGCATCATGGCCGAGCGTCAATCGCAGGGCGGACCCGTGGACAAGACCGCGGCCGTGCTCGAGGCCGCGCGCGAAGTGGCCAGTCCCATCGCTTTCGCCATCGGCATCATCATCGTCGTCTTCCTGCCGTTGTTCAGCCTACAGGGACTGGAAGGCAAGATGTTCAAGCCGATGGCCTTCAACATCGGCTTTGCCATGGCCGGTTCACTGATCCTGGCCCTGACCCTGATTCCCGTGCTCGCCGCCCTCTTGCTCAAACCCAAACAAGAGAAAGACACGCGATTGGTAGCCTATCTCAAGCGCGGCTACGCACGCCTGCTGAACTGGGCGCTCGGACACCGCAAGGCCGTTATCGGCATCGCGGCGGCGGCCCTTGTCGGCAGCCTTGCGCTGTTCCCGTTCCTGGGCAAGGAGTTCATGCCCAACCTCCGCGAAGGCGCGATCATGTGGCGCATCACCTCGATCCCCTCTGCCTCGCTCGAGGAGTCGATCGATATCTCCAACCAGGTGGCGCTGCGGATCAAGGCGAAATTCCCCGAGGTCGAGACGACCCTGGCGATGATCGGACGCGCAGAGAAAGGCGAGACCGCCGACGTGAACTACATGGAGGTCTATACCCCGCTCAAGCCGAAGGATCAGTGGCGCAAGGGCGAGACCCTGGAGAGCATCCAGGAAGCGATGCAGACCGAGCTCACGGCGATTCTGCCGACCGCCGTGGTCAGCTACACCCAGCCGATCCAGATGCGTATCGAGGAACTCATCTCCGGTGTACGCGCCACGCTGGCATTGAAACTCTACGGCAACGATCTGGCCGAGCTGGATCGGCTGAGCGCCAGGATCAAGGACACCCTGGCCACCGTACCCGGCGTCGCCGACCTTGGCCTGGAAGCGAATATCGGCAAGCCGCAGATTCGCATCGAAGTCGACCGCGACGCGCTGGCTCGTTATGGGCTCAACGCGAACGACATTCTCACGGTCGTTCGCAACGGCATCGGCGGCGAGCCTGTGGGCTCGTTGCTGGATGGCGTCAAGCGCTTCGATATCACGCTGCGCCTTGACGACACCAGCAAGGCCTCGCTGTCCGCCATCGAGCGCATTCCGGTCAGCACGCCGTCGGGAGCGCTGGTGCAGTTGTCGCAAGTGGCCAAGGTCAGCACGGCGGAAGGCTATTCGTTCATCCGCCGCGAGCAGCTGCAGCGGTATGCGGTGATCCAGATGGACGTGCGCGGTCGCGATATCGATGGCTTCGTCCAGCAGGCCAATACGGCGCTGGCCCAGGCGGTGAAGCTACCGACCGGCTACTACACCGAATGGGGCGGCGCGTTCGAGAACCAGCAGCGCGCGTTGAAGCGGCTGTCGATCATCGTGCCGGCGACCATTCTCTTCATCTTCATCCTGCTCTACACCGCGTTCAACTCGGTGCGCTACGCCGGCCTGATCCTCGCCAACGTGCCCTTCGCGGTGATCGGCGGCATCGTGGGGCTGTTCATCACCGGGCAATACCTCTCGGTACCTTCGGCGATCGGTTTCATTGCGGTATTCGGCGTGGCCATGTTGAACGGCATTGTCCTGGTGAGCTTCCTGAACGAGCAACAGCACGCGGGATTGAGTGTGCGCGATGCGGTGGTCCGGGGAACGGCGTTGCGACTACGGCCCGTGCTCATGACCGCCAGCGTGGCGATCCTCGGGCTCGTTCCCATGCTGCTCTCATCCGGCGTCGGTGCGGAAACGCAGCGGCCGCTGGCGACGGTGGTCGTGGGCGGCCTGATCACCTCGACCCTGCTCACGCTGGTCCTTCTTCCCGTTCTCTACGACTGGATGGAGCAGCGTAGGGTCACCAGAGCCTCCCTTTCCTGACAGGAGCACGTGCAGCGATCGCGGGACGACCGATGGGTGCTTACCGGAACCTGGCCTGCTACTGCGGAAAAGGGGGCACCCTCAGTCACTTCGTCGCCGGCATGCCGATTTTCTCCCATCATTCCTGTCAGCCGCCGTTGAAACATTTGCGACAGCGCACGACCATCGGACGTGCGCCTCATTAACGGGGCGCCTAACGACAGACATCGCGCCAGGCGCGCAGGAGAGCATCATGGACGATCGGACCCCGGACTGGGTAAACGAAAGCTTCAACGCCGTTCCTGTCGGAACGTTGCTATCAGACGGCGACGTCGATACGGGCTGGATGGTGGTAAGCACCGACGCAACCGACAACGATCTGCATAAGTTCGGCGACGGACCCGTACCGACGACGCCACCCGGCGTCGACCCGGACCAGTTCGGCGACGGAGTACACCTCGAACTGGGAGGCCACGGAGCCATAACGTTCAAGTTGAAGGCAGGCGTGCGCCTGTTGGTTCACAGCGGTTGGCTTCACGGCAAGGAAAGCGAGGTCAGGTTCCGATACCTTGGGGCCGATGGCCTGGAAATCGAAACGCGGACTCTCCGCCCTAAGTCGGCGCCGAGTTATGTGTTCAACACGACGGCCAGGAAGGAACCCGATATCTGGGGTCTGGAGATCCAATTTTCGAAGGCGGTGGGCAATCAAGTCTACGTCATGGACAATTTCTGGTCTGCGGAACCGAGCCCGGAACAGACGGCCAACCTGAAACGGCTTGCCGATGGCAGCATGTCCCCACGTGAGTGGCTCAAACGCTGACCCTCGACGCGAAGGGTCACTCCTGGTGATTGTCCCTTCGCCTCATGGCAAACCCGAAATACCGATCCAGCGACTTGTCCGGATGAAACGGGATGATGCAGGACCGCAGCGGGTTCTCCCAGCGGTCCTGCAATTCGTAACCGAGTGCCGCAAGCCCACCGAGAAACTCCCGCTCCGCTGTGACGCGGTAAGGACAGCACGCCGTCCCGATGTTCTGTACCGTAAAGTACGACTCGCGCATATGGATCGGTACGGAATTGAGCAGCAGGAACCGCGGTTTCTCCGCCATCGCGGCGAGCGCGCCTTCCAACGAATAGCTCAGGTACTGCAGCGACCCGGCGGCAAACAGCACGTCGGAGCCCGAGGCGGCACCGACCTCGTCCGCGAAGTGCAGGCTTCGCGCGGCATCGTGTTGAATCGCCCACTGCGCCCCCGCCGCGTTCACCGCGGGCACGTCCATCACCGTCCAGCTCAGGCTCGACGGATAGACGAGATACTTCCGGTACGCGTAATAGGCGATGCCGATGTGGCCGCCGATGTCGAACACGCGGTGGGCGCCCTCGGCGAACCAACGACCCAGCCAGTAGATCATCGGATAGTCGTTGATGAAGATCCGCCGCGTGCGTTCGCGGTACAGATCCGCGGACTCGGTGTTGTCGTAACCGCTCACGCTCGACGGCGGGATGCTCGCCTGGGCAGCCTCGAACGACGGGAACACACCGCGGTACAAATGGTGGGTAAGCGCGTGGTGGGCGAAGAACCGCCGCGTATAGCGGGCTTCCTGGAACTGGCGTAACAACGGCAGCCGTGCCATCGCCTCCGAACCGGTGGAGTCGACATGGGCGTTCATGGGGCAGCTCGTGCAGCTTCGACACGGCAAGAGTGCGCCACTATCCCCGTGCCGCCTATACGACCCATGCGTTAGGTCGTCCGACCTACCGACTTCTTACGAATGATGTCCTTGCGAACCCGATGAAGGCCTTGATAGAGCCAGCGCACCGGGCCGTAGGCGTGAAATCCGGCGGTCGCACGGGTCCCGCGCACCACGTAGAGCGAACCACACGCCTCGCTGCGGCTCGCCAGCACGCGTTTGTACTGGTTGTCGCCATAGCCGAAGCTGATCCGTACGCCGGGAAAGCGATCGATCAGCGCACGTATCGCCTGGAAGGTGGCGACCGAACCGATACCCACCTTGGCGACATCTTCGTCGTAACCGAGGTCGTCGACCAGATAGGTACCACCAAGAAGGTAACCATGCACGTAGGCCAGCGGGCGCCCTTCCCTCACCACCACATGGCCGATCAACTGCCCGGCGCCCGCAAGCCGGGCGAACAGGGCGGCACGCTCGGGCGCTTCCCAATCCGTCGGCAGGTCCTCGTGATGCCAGGTGCGTGCGTAGACCTCGTTCATCAGCCGACAGTACGTCGGCATGTCTTCGGGGCGGTCGAAAGTGTGCAGCGCGGCGTCGCCGCCGAGCTTGCGATACGCACGGCCCACACGCTGGGTCAGGTCGCCGCGCTTCTTCTTGTCGAAGCTGGCCAGCCATGCCTCCGACGATGCTTGCGGGTCGATGGACCAATGCACCTGGTCGAGCAGATGCGCCGCGACGGTGCGAAAGCCGCCCCCACGCGAAAGCGCCTCGGCGAAGCGATTGGGCAGGTCGGCCTCCTGGATGCGTACGACACTGACGTCGGCATCGCCCATGAGTTGGCGGCTCACCACCAGTTCGACGGTCTCGCGGTCGGCGTGTGCGGCGACGATGCCGGCGCCGAGCAGGCGCAGGGCCGCGCCTCGAAACAGGCGCAAGCGGCGACCGGCGAGGTCGAGCCGTGCCGTATGCAGGATGGCCAGGAGTGGCGCATAGCCGACGACGTGCCCCGCACTGTCGCGCACGACGATCACATGAGGCACCGTGCCGTCGTCGCGACTGTCGACTTCGTAGGCGATCCAGTCCGGATGCTGCACGATGCCGCTGGCCGCACCAGGCTTTTCCGCGACGGCCGCTAGCTCGTCGCGCATGCCGCGCAGTTCGTCGACGCTGCGCAGGATCGCGCTCAGGTACGTCATGGACTGGCCTTCGCAGCGGAGGGCTGCATCACGTTGAGGGCGCGCAGGAACACCCGGCCGGGTGGGCCGAGGCGCCGGCTGATGCCGGCCATCAGCTGCAGGTCCTCGCCGGTCCAATAGCGGACGACGACGCTCATCGGTGCGTAGATGACGACGAAGACGGCGGCGCCGACGAGGAAGCCGAGCCGCGAAGGGGTGGCCACGGTGACGGCCCAGGCCACGCCGGTCGAGACCAGGCCGACGACGAACAGCCGGGCCATGGCCGCAACGGGCAGCGCCCCGCTGGTCGCCTTGCGCAGGTAGTGAATGGCCAGGCCCATCTCCACGATACGGGTGCCCGCGTATGTGACGACCGCCCCGGCGAGCCCGAACGTCGGAATGAGCGCGATACCGAGCACGGCATTGGCGACGACGGCAACGGTGGCGATACGAATGCGATCGTCCTGTCGATCGACCACCGTCTGGAATGCCGCGATGCCATTGCCGATCAACAACAGGCCGCCAAGGACGAGCGTCGCCTCGATGGCCGGAATCGCATCGATGTAGCGGTTGCCGTACATCAGCCGGACGATTTCGGGCGTGGTCACCAACCCGAGACCGGCGATGGCGACGCCGACGGCCCAATAGAAGCGGGTGGCCTCGGAAAGAAAGCGCGCCGCTCGCGCCGTCCCGCTCTCGCCGAAGGTCTTCGCCATGTACGGCAGCAGCGTGGAGGTGAGCCCTACCGAGAATAGCTGCACGGCGCCGCGCGTCAGCGTGCCGGCAATGGCGAAATAGCCGACCGCCACCGACCCGGAAAACGTATTGAGCAGGAACACTTCGATGGTTCCCACCCGGAACGAGCCCATCAGCACCAGCACGGCCGTGAGTTTCAGGTGGCGATTCACCCGCGCGTTCGTCGCCGGCGGAATGGGACCGGGGGCGAACGCGCGGCAGTAGTAACGGTAGGAAAGCCGGTTTATCAGGTTCAACAGCAGGCAGGCGACCGCGAACAGGGCGACGAAGGTGATCAGGTCCGCGTGCAGCAGCATGGCGCCGAGGACGAAGACCATGCCGACGATGCCGGCGATGACGGTGGCGATGGCCTCGGGCTCGAAGCGCTCCTGCCCCTTGCCGATGGCGACGAGCACGGCGTAGTTCGACTTGGCGACGACGGCGATCACGACCAGGACCATGATCGGCAGCAGCGAGGTGCCCCACTCCGCCGGGCTGGCGAAGACGGCGATCAAGGCGAACAGTCCGATGACGACGAGCGAACTATAGGTCTGGATGCGAGAGAAACGCGCGGCCAGGCTGGAAGCGAGCGTGGGGTCGCCCATGCCGTCCGCCTCGGCGATGAACTTGGTCGACGACGTGGTCAGCGCATGGTTCGAGCAGACAATGAGCCAGCCACACAACCATACCGTGAAGGCATAGCGACCGAAATCCGCCGGACCCAGTGAGCGCGCGATCCACACACTCATCAACAGCCCGAGCGCGTACTCGATATACGTAGACACCGTGACGATGCCGATGCTGCGCAACACGGCGACACGGCGATTCATGGCGCGCTACCGACGAGGTTCGCCGCACGGGTGAGACCGGAACCCGCCGGCTGCTTCATCATCCACTGCGCCACGCCGGCACCCCGGTTGTTCCAGTTGAACCGACGCAGCGTATCGGCGATGGATGCGCAGGCATCGCTGTACGACGAGGACAATGCGGCGAAGCGTTTCTTCAACGCGGCCGCTTTGGCCGGATCTTTCTCGAAATAGTACGCGGCGGCGACCGGCAGGCCGAGTTCCACGGTATGACCGTCGCTGTACCAGCCCTCCGACTCCTGGATCTTCATCAGGGCGTCTTTCTTCGCGTGCGACGAGGACCAGTACCAGGCGATCTGCCCACCCGATCCGGAGCACTCGTTGCGCCAGTCATGCGGGTGCACGAGCAACGAGGGATCGATCCAGCCGTAACGTTCCAGGTACCCACCGAAGGCGGTGAGCATGGGCGGGATGCGCGAATCGTCGGTCACCAGCCAGGCGTGCCAGAGGCCGTCGACGATGTTCTCGCTCATCCAGGGCGACGCGCCGCGCACGTCGTCGGCGCCGCCCGGGTCGTTCTCGTGAACGTTCCAGCTGTTGCGCCAGGAACCGTCGTTGCCGAGGCCGTCCGGATTGGCACGCTGCTGGTCGCTGAGCCAGCCGACGCGGGCATCGATCCGCTCGCGATAGCGCTTGTCGCCGGTGAGTTCGAACGCCGCGACGGTCTCGATCAGTCCCAGGCCGGCCAGTCGCTCGGTGAAATAATCGTCGGGGTGTTTGTACGGGCCGGGAGCACCGTTCCAGCCACCGCTGTTCCAGAGGTCGGCCATCTTCGCGACGGTTTCGGCGTCATGCATCGAGTCGTCGCCGGTCAGCGCCACGGCGAGCAGGATCGGCTCGATATAGACGTACTTGACGTCGCAGGGCTTGCCATCGGGAAGCCAGCCGCCACCACAGATCGGACTCACGGCGGGGCCGTCGCGCTTGATGCCCGCCATGTACCAGCGATAGCTCTCTTCGGCCGCCTCGAGGTAATCGGCACGGCCGGTACGCACGTACGCCTTGAACAACGTGGATGGCCGGTCGAACAACCATGCCGTGGTGTCCTTGACCGGCAGCGCGGCCGCCCACTTGAACTGGGCGTCGACATAGCGGGCATACGGTTCGTCGCGGGTGGCAACGGACTGCGGGCCGGCGATCAACGACGCGGTCAGCCACTCCGGGGTCAAGGTGCCCAGGGCTGCCGGGCGGTCCTTGACCATCCCGCGGGTATACGGCCACACCGGCAGGTTCGCCGAGCGCGGCTCGCCCAGGGCGAAATAGTAGGTCCCCTGGGCAGCCATGAACTCCGCACGCACGGCGCGCAGGCTGCCGTCCCGGTCATGCCAGGTGAGCATGCGCGTCACCGCGGCAGGGACTTCCTTCCCGTGCGCGTCGAGGATGCGCAGGTGGTCGGTGTCGCGCAGGACACCGGGAGGCAACGGAATCCCCACGGACAGCGGCAGGTTGTCGCCCTGCCCCGCGATACGCCGCACCTCGATACGCTGCGCCGAGACCATGCCGCTCGCGGTGGAGCGCGCAGGCACGGACGCGAGCGAGGCCGCCAGCGCCAGTACGCAGGCGATGACGAAGAGCACGTGCGAACGCGTGCTCATGCCACCGACGCGGTGGGCAGGTTCGCGCCGGCCAGGTGATATTCCCAGGTCAACGCGGTGCGCACGATGAAGTCGAGATCGTCATAACGAGGTGTCCAGCCCAGTTCCTGCCGCAGCCGGTCGCTACAGGCGATGAGCTTGGGGATGTCACCGGGACGGCGTGGCAGCTCGATCACGTTGAGCGCATGGCCGCCGACGCGTGCCACCGCGTCGACGACCTCGCGCACGCTGTAGCCATGGCCATAGCCGCAGTTGAGCGTCAACGAAGCGCCACCGTCGCGCAGATGATCGAGCGCCCGCAGGTGCGCGGAAGCGAGGTCCTCGACGTGGATGTAGTCGCGCACGCCCGTGCCGTCCGGTGTGTCGTAATCCGTCCCGTAGATCGATACGCTGCGGCGCTTGCCCACCGCGTGCTCGCAGGCGACCTTGATCAGAAGCGTCGCTTCCGGCGTGGAATGGCCGATCCGACCCAGCGGATCGCAACCGGCCACATTGAAGTAGCGCAGGATGACATGACGCACCGCGCCGGTCGCCGACCAGTCGCGCAGCATCGTCTCCGACATCAGCTTGGAGGTACCGTAGGGGTTGATCGGCCGGGTCTGGGTCTCTTCATCCGCCACGCCCGCGTCGGTCGTGCCATAGACCGCCGCCGTGGACGAGAAGATGAACTTGTCGACGCCCGCCTGCGCGCAGCAGGCCAGCAGGTTGCGCGTGTTACAGGTGTTGTTGCCGTAGTACTTGAGCGGATCGCTCATCGACTCCGGCACCACCGTGTGCGCGGCGAAGTGGAGCACCGAGTCGACCTGGTAGGTCTCCAGGGTCCGCGACACGAGTTCGCAGTCACCCACGTTGCCCTCGACGAAGGCGGCGCCGCGCACCGCCTCGCGAAAGCCGGTGGACAGGTTGTCGATCACGACGACGCGATCGCCACGGGCGACCAGTTGCTGCACCGTGTGGCTGCCGATATAGCCGGCGCCGCCGGTGACCAGGACCGTCTTCATGGGTGCCTCCCGGCGTTCGCCGGCGGGAAGTTGTGCGAAAGCCAGCCGCCGATGCCGTCGAGCAGTCGGGCACGGTCGCCGGTGAGGATGTAGGTGTGATCGGTCTCGGCGGCATAGCGCGTCGTGACGGCCGGGTGGCTCATGACTTTGCCGAAGCACTCGCGGAACTGGCGCGCGTGGTTGAAGTAGTTGCTGATGCCACCCGAATAGACCAGGTAGAGCTTCATGCCACGCTCGACCATGCCGGTGAAATCGGCGATGACCTCTTCGCGCGGTGCCGGCGCCACGGCGAAGACGGGCTGCGGGGCCGCTTTCGGAACGGCGGCGGTCGAACCATTGCCTGCGCCGCGCATCAACCGGCGCGCCCAGCGTCCCGGGTCGACCATCCGCGGAAGGTAGTGCCGAAGCTTGTAACCGAGGGTGCGGAACGCGTAGCCGTCGAGGAACACCGCGCCCGATACCCGCGCATCCGTCGCGGCGACCATGTGGGCGTTCTGCGCCCCCGAACACAAGCCGACCAGCACGAAGCGCTCACAGCCGGCGCGCTCGCCGAGCAGCTTCATGGCATCGTCCAGGTCGGCGCAGACCTGTTGCGTGCGCGTCTGTTGGCCGCCACTCGCAGCGCTGTCGCCCAGGGTCGAGAGATCGAAGCGCAGCGTCGGGTACCCTGCCGCGTTGAGCTGGCGAGTCAACTCGACATGCAGACGGAACGGGCCGATGCGGTGGACCAGGCCGGCGTTGAGCACGATCACGCCGGTCTCCCCGCGTACCCCTTCGGGCACGCCCGCGATGCCGACGAGATGTCGCGCCCGGCCGAAACGATGAGCTTCCTCGCGGGTCACGCGACCTCCTTCAGACGCCCGGTGACGGCCTGGATGAGCGGATGGGAGAGAATCGCCGTCTCCAGCCGTTCGAGGTCGGCCCACGGTGTCGGCGGCGCGATGGTCGCGACCTTGCCGCGCCGGGAAACGATTCGATCCCAGCGCGCACCAGCGGCGTCGGGCAGGGAATCCAGTACGAGCGTGGGCACGCTGGCGGGTGCCACGCGCAACGCGAGCAGCTGGCCGCGCAGGGTCTCGCCGATATCGAAACCGAGCCACTGCTCGGCGACGTCGCTGTGGCTACGTGGTTGGTTGAACCGGCTGGCGTCCTCGCGCAAGGCTGCCTGCATGGCGTCGAGTTCGCCGACGTAGGCCTCACCCTCGAGCACGGGATCCCAGGCGATCACCTCACTGAAACGCGCCTGCTCCGCCGCGGCCAGGGCGACACTGCCGCCGAGGCGCGCACCGAAGGCGACGAGGCGATCCGCGCCGGAGCGACGACGGAGCTCGGCCGCCGCGACCGTTGCATCGGCGACGCAGCGTTCCCAGTCGACGTCCGCACTACCACCGGCGGAATCGCCGGTGCCGTGATAATCGAAGCGCAGCACGGCCAGGCCCTGCTCGGCCAGAGACTGGGCCAGCTGACGGTAAAGCCGATGGCAACGGATGAGGTCCTGGCCCAGTGGCGGACACATCAGTACCGCGCGGCGCGCCGGCACGGCCGGCGCGTGGTACATGCCGAACAATGCCGCGTCCGGGCCGAAGAAGAACGGTACTTCTGCATCCTGGCGCATCGTTACCTCCGGTAGACCACGCCGACGAAGAACTCGGTTTCGCGATAGCTCTGGCCCACCGCGTCGCTGTTCCGGCGCTCGCGCGCCACGGACGCATGCCAGCTCCAATGCCGGTTCCATTGCTGGCCCAGATCCAGGCCCAGCCGCACGGTGTTGTCCTTGCGCGCGAACGAGTCGTATCTGGTGCGTTCGTAGGTGCCGAAGCCGGTAAGCGTCAATGTGGGCCGGATCCGGTAACCCACCCCCGCGCTGACGCCCTTGCCCGTCTGGTCGAAGGTATGGTCGGTGAGGTAGCGAAGCTGGCTGTACGACGGCGACACCGTCACGCTGAGCCGTGGTTGCTGCCACACCCAGCTCGCCTCGAAACGCTTTTCCTTGTAGACATCCGAGCCGATCACCGCGCTGCCCGTGCCGATGCCGGTGGCCGTACCGCGGCCGAGGCCGCCCGTATTGGCGAAGGGGTCGACCGCTTCCGCACGATCCGCGGTGGAACCGTTGACCGCCAGCAGTCCGGGCGTGGTGATGATGTCCTGCGCCGCGTCCGCGTACTGGTAGGTGCCGGCAACGCTCAAGGAGTGCTGGGGCGTGGGCTGCCAGCCGATCTGCAACCGCGCCAGCGGCGAGCTGGCGCTGCGACCCTGGTCGAAGCTCAGTCGGGTGCCGCCGAGCAGGACGTCCGCATCGAAATGCGCCAGTTTGCTCGTATAGCGCACATACGCTTCCTTGCGGTCGTAGTTCGCGCTGCTCGGCTGGTTGCTGAAATCGACGCGCTGGAACTCGACATTCCCTGAAATCGTATCGGTGGGATTGAGGTCGCGAAACACGCGGAAGGCCGCCAGCCCCCGGGACGAATCGAATTCATTGACCTTGGAGGCGTAGCTGTCGATATAGCGCAGCTCGAACTGGCCGCGCGCGGCGTCGCCAAAACGCATGCGCAGCGTGGGACCGACCACGACCACATTGGTCTGTTGCTGGTTACCCGGCGAGTTCGCGGCCAGTTGGTCCACCGGTTGCACCCCGGCGTAATCTTCCAGGGAAAAATCGAGGCGCTCCGGTATCGCCGTCCAGTTGGCCTGGGCGGCCAGCTGCGTCTGCACCTGAGAGTCGAAATTGTTCTCCAGGTACTTACGGTATTCGAGCGTGCCGGCAACGTTGGCCTGGAAGGTGGAACCGAGCTGCGTGTACTGGAAGGTCGCACCAGGCGTGAAGACGTTCTCGCTGATCGGCTGGTTGGACGATAGAGCGATGTTGTTGCTGTGTTCGAGACCTGCGTAGAGCGTGTAGTCGAAGGTACCCGCGAGCGCCATGGTGGGTGCCGACGCGAGCCCGATCACGATCGCACGGGCGAGCCTTGTCGATGCCGGCATATTCCCTCCCTTAGCCCCTGTGTGCATGCAACGCCTGCCGGTCGTCGCATGCGGGCGTCGTCCTTACGGCGACTGATTGAAGACCACACCCGCGAGCTTGGCGGGATCGAAGTTGGCCACGGCCTGGTTGATCGAGGCCGGCGTGTCGCGGCCGTAACCGGCCACGATGACGACGAAGTCGGCGAGGTCGGCAAGGATGCGTGCATCCGGTGAACCTTTGACCGGCGGACCGTCGAGGAAGAGGTAGCGATCCGGGTAGCGGCAGCGCAGCGAGTCCAGCACCGCACGCATGCGGAAGGAGGAGAAGTACTCGCCGCTGTTTTCACGCGACTTGCCGGCAGGAATGAGGCGCATGCGCGGCACCCCCGTGTGGTACATGATCGAAGCGATGCCACGCGAGGGATGTTCGAGGAAGTCGATCAGCCCACCGGTACGTGGCTCGACGCCGAGCGCCTTGTGCTGGTTCGGATAGCGCAGGTTGCAATCGACCAGCAGGCTGGTCTTGGCCTCGTCGAAGGCGAAGGCCGCCGCGAGGTTGCGGGTGACGAAGCTGCCGCCCGATCGCGGGCTGACAGCCGCTACCAGGGTGATGAAGTTGGTTTCCCCAGCCATCTCGAGCAGCCGTGTGCGGATCCCGCGGAAGGCGTCCGACTGCTGGCGTACCGATTCCTCGCGATGGATGAGGCGCTTGCGCTCGCAGTCGATCGGCGCCAGGGCGCCGGCTTCTTCGCGCATCCGCGCGATCGAGTGGCTCGGCGTGGCGTGCGCCTCGCCGTGGTGGGCATCGTCCTGATGCTCACGAAGCATCTCGCTGAAGTCCGTGTTGTCCGCGGCCAGTTTGTTCATGGTCAGCCCTTCATCCTCATCCAGAACAGCAGCAGGTACACCGCGCCGACACCGGCGACGATCAGGCCCAGCGCCATGTTTTGCAGGTGGTCGCGGCGACGGTCGCGCGGCGTCGGGTAGAACGGGATCGACGCGAGGACCGGGAAGCCGGTAGCGCGCTCGAGCTGGCCGACCGAACGCACCCGGGGATCGAAGCGGGCCACCGCGAACAGCAGGCCGAACGGGATGGCGAGGGACAGCGCGAGACCGGCCAGGCCAAAGTGCATGAAGCGCAGGCCGGAGGGCACCAGCGGCATCACCGCGGGGTTCTGCACCAGGAAGGTCAGGCCACGCTGCTCGGCATCGAGGTTCATCGACACGCGTGCATTCTCGCGGCGCTTCAGCAGGTCCTGGTAGACATCGCGATTGACGTTGTAGTCGCGGGTCAGTTCGGCAATGACGTTTTCCGAACTGGCGATGCGCTTGCTGCGTTCGAGTTCGGTCTGCAACATGGCCTCGCTCGCGCCGGCCCGGGCCGCGCTGGCGGCAGCGTCGCCGCGCACGGCGGACAGTTGCAGGCGCATCTGCTGGTAGACCGGATTCATCGTGGTCGAATGGTCGATCGGCATCGGCCCGCCGGCGGCACGTTGCGCATCGGCTGTCTGGGCCTGCTTGCGCACGTCCTCGATCTGGTGGCGCAGGCGGATCACGTCCGGGTAGTCCTCGGTGTAGTTGAGCAGCAGCTTGTCCAGCTGGCCCTGTAGATCGCCCAGTTGTGTCGTGTAGATGCCGCCGACCGTCTGCACCGCATTGACCTCGGACTCGCCATTGATCTGCGCGGCGAGCGACGCGGCCTGCGACTGCTTCTGCATGTAGTCCATGCGGTTGTTTTCGATCTGCATGCGCAACTGGCTGATGCGCGAATTGGTGTCCACGTCATTGCCGGGGCGCGCGTCGGCGTTGGCGTCGCGATAGGCCTTGAGCTTGCCTTCGGCGTCGGTCAGCTTGGCGCGGTACGCCTCGACCTGGCTGTTGATGAATTCGTAGGCTTCGCGGCTCTCGCGTTGCTTCGATGCCAGGCTCTCGCTGATGAACAGCTGGCCGAACGCGCGGGTGACTTCGAAAGCGCGCTTCGGATCCGAGTCGAAATAGGTGATCGTGATCAGGTTTTCACGATTGTTGATGATCTTGGTGCGACCCTTGATCCCCTCGATGATCTTGTCGCGCTCCAGCGCCGACGGGCTGTTCGCCAGCCAGCCGCCGCTGCGCAACACCTCGTCGAGCACCCGGCGGCTGAAGATCACGTCGCGGGCGATCCCGGCACGGTTCTTGTTGCCCGTAGCCGATGCCGCACCTTCCATCAGCGGCGTGATGATGCTGCTTTCCTCAGCCAGGATCGTCGTCGATGCCTCGTATTTCTTCGGCCAGACCATGCCGACGCCGAGGGCGAGTAGCGCAATTACCGCGAACATCACACCCATCGCCACGCGGCGCCTGCGCGCTTCGCCGATCAGTGCGGGCAGGAGGCCCGTAAAAGGAACAAGTTCCCCGCTCATCGCATACCCCTGTCAGAAAGCGCGCTGCGGCACCGTGATCACGTCGCCGGGCTGTACCGGGTAGTTGTTGCTCAGGTCGCCCTGCTGCAGGATCTTCTGCAACTGCACGGCATAGGCCTGGGTCGAGCCGCCTTCGCTGCGCCGATAGAGTTCGGTACGGTCGGGCGCGGCGAATTCGGTCGTGCCGCCGGCGGCGAGCACGGCGTCGAGCACGGTCATGCCCTGCCGGTAAGGAATCGAAATGGGACTGCGCACGGCGCCCGTGACGCGAACGCGCGAGAGGTATTCGTGACTGCGTAGCGCCGTCAGGATCACGGCCACTTGCGGGTCGCGGATGTACTGGGCCAGCTTCTGCTGGATTTCGGCACCGACCTGGTCGGTAGTGCGCCCACCGGCGGCGACATCGCCCACCAGCGGCACGGTGACCTTGCCGTCCGGTCGTACCGGAACGCTTACGCTGAGGTCCGGGTTATGCCAGACCGTGACCTGTAACTGGTCGTCGACACCGATCAGATAGGATTCGACCGCCGGGTTGGCGGCGTCCATCTTCGGTGGTGCCGAGGTGATTCCGCCTGTGGCGCACGCCGTCAACATGACGGTGGCGACTAGTGTGGCGACGCGATTCCAACGCTTCATGATGACAACTCCCCCTGAGACTTCGCTCGATCGGTATCGTCGTGTCGATGGGGGTCCACGTCTATTCCAACAGCCCGCCTATGCCATTCGACCGACGCGCCTAACCTTGCGAAGTGCGCCATGCTGGTCGCCCCGCGAAACGAGGAGACCGGGCTTGTCGGTAGCGGTGGACATCGTCGGGCGACTCACTCATCCCGCCATTCAGGGATTGCTGTTGGCCCTGCTCTCGACGGCCCTGGTGCTGTGGCGACGCCCCCGTGCCGCGGCGTTGGCGGCGGCGCTTGCCGTGGCCTGGATCTGGACCGCCTCCACGCCCTTGCTGGCCCTGCACCTGCGCGAAGGCCTGGCAACGGTCGCCGCGCCATCCACGCCCCATGCCGAAGCGATCGTCGTCCTGGGTGGCGGCAAGTTGCCCGGGGCCGACTGGTCACGCACGACGACGCGTGCCGGGCGGGGCCTGACCCTTTGGCGCGACGGCTTCGCCCCCCTGCTGCTGGTGTCCGGGGTCGATCAGGCAGACGAACTCGCCCACGGCTTTGCGCTGTCGGGCGTACCGTCCGGCGACCTGCGCGTGGAACGCAGCAGTCTGAATACGCACGAGAACGCACGTAACTCGGCCGCCATCCTCCGCGCGGATGGCCTGTCCGACATACTTCTGGTCACCTCGGCCATCCACATGCGCCGGGCAGCCGGGTGTTTTCGCCACGAGGGCATCGAGGTGTCGCCGGTCCCCGCCGACGACGGCCACGCGGCGTTGGCGCTCGCGCCGGCATGGTTTCCGCGCCGGGACGCCCTCACGCTCACCGCCCGCTGCCTGCGCGAATACCTCGCCCTGATGGTCTACCGCTGGCGCGGCTGGATGTGACGGCAACCAACGCGCCGCGACGTACCCAACAGCCGCGGCACCAGGCGACGCCTAGGGGTTGCCGGTTTCGATCTGCAAGGAGGTCTTACCGTCCCTGCGAACCAGACCGGGGCCGAACTGGACGACTTTCGCGTCCTTCAGCACAACGGTGTAGTCCTGATGGGAGAAGGAAAAACGGCCGGGGCGACGGTCGAGCCAGCTCATCACCTCGAAACCGATCATGTTGCGGTCCGAGTCGGGCGGGCCCAGGCGGTCGACGACCTCGTCTCGAGGCGTGCCAACGTCCAGCCGGGCCATCTTCGAGGACATCCCCGCGCAACCGGCCATGCCGGCCGTCAGCAGGGCCACCGCGATCGCTCGTTTCATCCTCACTCCCGTCCAGGTGCGGCGTCTGCCGGATGGTAGCGCACTGGCGCAAAACCATGCGAACCGGCTACCCGGAACGACGCAAATCAATGCACGGTAGAGGGTATGGCCGGCGTCGCCGACGGCGATGCCGCCTGACCGACCGGCTTGCCGTGTGCATCCAGTACGTGCCCTTGCGCATCCACATCGTGCGTGTTGGCATTCTGCACACGCTGCGTGACGCCCGGATTACCCGGCTGGACCGGCGCCAGCCCACGCTCGGTAGCGCCGGCGTCGGAAGCCGGCCGTATGGGGGCCGCAGTGGGGTTGGTCTGCCCAGGACCCGGTGCGGCCGCGGGATTGCCGCTCGGCGCGCTCTGCCCAAGGGCGGTCGACGAGACGAGGATCAGGGCCAACAGACCGGGCGGACTCAGGCGCATCGCAGATTCCGGATGCATCGCGCAGACGATGCTTGCGGCACCACGCTAGCGCCGTGGATGTGAAGCCTTCGCGTCCCTGCTAGGCTCCTTCCCTTCCATACCGGAGACACCCGATGTTGCTTGCCCTCGCTTTCGCCCTCGCCACCGACAGCGGTTTCGACGGACGCGTCCAGGCCGCCAAGGCCCTGGAACAGACCCCGGAAGGCAAGGCCTGGCAGGGCGCGCTGTGGGACAAGATCGGCAATCCGGCGACGGACGCACTGAAAGACTGCGTGGCCAGCAACGCGCCCGCCGACAAGACGCCCTTCACGATCGTCGCGACGATCGATGCCAAGGGCCGCTCCAGCGACGTCGTGGTCCAGCCGGAAACGCCGGTGGCGAAGTGCTTCACCGGCCAGTTCGCCGTCTGGACGCTCCCGCCGCCGCCGAAGAAGCCGGCGCCCTACCCGTTCGAGATCGACGTCTCGATGGGCAAGTAACTCAGTTCAGCTGATCCGGATGCGGGCCCATGCGGTTGCCCGCATCCAGGGCATCGATCGCCTTCATCTCGTCCGTCGACAGCTCGAAATCGAACACATCGATATTCGCCTCGATGCGTTCGGGCGTGACGGACTTCGGGATCACCATATGCCCGAGCTGCACGTGCCAGCGGATCACCACCTGCGCCGTCGTCTTGCCGTGCTTCTTCGCGATGCCGACCAGGGTCTCGTTCTTCAACAGCTCGCCACCCTGGCCCAGCGGGCTCCACGATTCGGTGACGATCTTCAGCTTCGTATTGGCGGCGACCACGTCGCGCTGCGCGAAGTCCGGATGCAGCTCGATCTGGTTGACCACCGGAACGACGCCGGTGTCCTTGACCAGGCGCTCGAGATGCGCTGGCTGGAAATTGGACACGCCGATGGAACGGATCCGGCCTTCCTCGCGCAGGCGGATGAAGGCTTTCCAGGTATCGACGTAGAGATCGCGCTTGGGTGTCGGCCAATGGATCAGGTACATGTCCACATAGTCGGTGCCGAGTTTCGCCAGGCTCGCATCGAACGCCTTCAGCGTGCTGTCGAATCCCTGATCGGCATTCCATAGCTTGGTGGTGAGGAAGATATCCTTGCGCGCCACACCGGAACGTTCGATGCCCTGGCGCACGCCGGCTTCGTTCTTGTAGATCGCCGCCGTATCCAGCGAGCGATAGCCTGCCGCCAGCGCACTGGCCACGGCGTCGGCGGTTTCGCCGTCGGGAATCTGGAAGACGCCGAAGCCGAGCTGCGGGGCCTTGTTGCCATCGTTGAGGTCGAGGACCGGAACGGAAGAGGTCATGCCTTGTCTCCTGCGGGGAACCGCCGGTCATGATGCCCGACGACCCCGCATTCAAGGCGTGATGGCGCTCAGTCGCCGCGTACGGCGTAGTGCGTTTCGACGTAGTTGTCGAGGATCGCGACGAACTCGTCGGCGATGTTGTCGCCACGCAAGGTCATGGCTTTTTCACCGTCGATGAACACCGGCGCCGAGGGTGCCTCGCCATTGCCCGGCAAGGAAATGCCGATGTTGGCGTGCTTCGATTCGCCGGGTCCGTTGACGATGCATCCCATCACCGCGAGGGTCAGGTTTTCCACACCGTCGTACTTCACCCGCCACACGGGCATCTGCTCACGCACATGGCCCTGCACCGTCTTGGCCAGTTCCTGGAAGAACTCGCTGGTGGTGCGGCCGCAACCCGGGCATGCGGTGACCAGCGGGGTGAACGCACGCAGGCCCATGGTCTGCAGCAACTCCTGCGCCACGATGACTTCGGCCGTGCGCGACTGGCCCGGCTCCGGCGTCAGCGAAATGCGGATGGTGTCGCCGATGCCTTCCTGCAGCAGCACGCCGAGCGCCGCGCTGGATGCGGTGATGCCCTTCGAGCCCATGCCCGCCTCGGTCAACCCCAGATGCAGCGCGTAGTCGGCACGACGGGCGAGATCGCGATAGACCGCGATGAGTTCCTGCACGCCCGAGACCTTGCACGACAGGATGATGCGGTTGCGAGCAAGGCCGAGGTCTTCCGCGCGCGCGGCGGAATCCAGCGCGGAGCGGATCAGTGCCTCGCGGGCCACGTGGCCGGCATCCCAGGGATCGGCGCGTGCGGCATTCTCGTCCATCAGCGCGGCGACCATGGACTGGTCCAGCGAGCCCCAGTTGGCGCCGATGCGTACGGGCTTGTCGTAACGAATCGCCATTTCGATGATCGAGGCGAACTGCGCGTCCTTCTTCTTGCCGAAACCCACGTTACCGGGGTTGATGCGGTACTTCGCCAGGGCCTCGGCGCAGGCCGGCTCGCCTTCGAGCAATTGGTGGCCGTTGTAGTGGAAATCGCCGATCAGCGGCACGGCGACACCCATCATGTCCAGGCGCTCGCGGATGCGCGGTACGGCGGCCGCGGCGGCCGGGGTGTTCACCGTGATGCGGACCATCTCCGAGCCGGCGCGGGCCAGCTCGGCCACCTGCTTCGCCGTCGAAACGGGGTCTTCGGTGTCCGTATTGGTCATCGACTGGACGACGATCGGGGCGCTGCCGCCCACCTGGACGCGGTCGACGATCACCCCGGTGCTGGGGCGGCGGGCAGCGGCTTCCGCGGGGCGCGGGCGGCTATGGAGGTCTTCGGTCATAGCGGCGATTTTAGCGCATTCCTGTTACCGCATTCCCCGCAACCCGCCAGCCCCATAGAAACCGCCACCCGCAAGACCCCAAAGCCCGACAAGACCCCAAGGAACTGCAAGCCCCCAAAGACCCACAAGACCTCAAGGAACTGCAGGCCCCGAAGACCGGCAAGGCCCCAAAGAACTGCAAGGCCCCAAAGAACTGCAAGGCCCCAAAGAACTGCCAGACCCCAAAGACCGGCAAGGCCCCAAAGAACTGCAAGACCCCGAAGAACTGTGGGAGCCGATTCATCGGCGATCCCGCGGCAGCGGGCCAGCCTGCCGCAACACCCATCGCGATACACTCGCCCCATGAACGTCCGTCAACGCAGCACCGGCTTTTCCAACCGTCTTTTCGCCGAGCAGGCCCTCAGCCGCAGCGCCGGCGCGCCGCTGATCGAGGGCAACGCCGTCGAGTTGCTCATCGACGCGCAAGCGCATTTCGACGCCTGGCTGGCCGCGATCGCTGCCGCGAAGCGCCACGTGTTCCTCGAGAACTACATCATCCGTGACGACAGCGTCGGCCAGGCGTTTCGCGCCGCCCTGGTCGAACGAGCCCGAGCCGGGGTCTTCGTCGCCGTGATCGGCGACTGGGTCGGCTGCCTCGGCCAGTCACGCGCGTCGTTCTGGAACGAGCTGCGCGCCGCGGGCGGCCACGTGCGCATCTACAACCCGCCCAAGCTCGGCAGCTCGTTCGGCTGGGTCAGTCGCGATCACCGCAAGGTGCTCGTGATCGACGGTGAAGTGGGTTTCCTTTCCGGCGTCTGCCTGAGCGAGAAATGGCTAGGCGATCCGGGTCGAAACGTGCCGCCATGGCGCGACACGGGGGTGATGATCCACGGCCCGGCCGTCGCCGAAATCGAACACGCCTTTGCCGACAGCTGGCGCGAGGCCGGCGAGCCCCTGCCCGACGACGAACGACTGCGGCCCACCGCCGAAAGCAAGATCGCCGGCGAGGTCTCGCTCCGGCTCATCGCCACGCAACCGAGCACGGCCGGGATGTACCGGCTCGACCAGATGGTCGCGGCGATGGCACGCAAGACCCTGTGGCTCACCGACGCGTACTTCGTCGGCGTCGCGCCGTACGTGCAGGCACTCGCCGCCGCGGCACGCGATGGTGTAGACGTCCGCCTTCTCGTTCCCGGCACCAGCGACATCCCCATGGTCGCCGGCGTGTCGCGCTCGGGTTATCGCCCTCTGTTGAAAGCCGGCATCCGCGTATTCGAGTGGAACGGCTCGATGCTGCACGCGAAAACCGCCGTCGCCGACGGTCGCTGGGCGCGCGTGGGCTCGTCCAATCTGAACATCGCCAGTTGGCTCAGCAACCGCGAAATCGACGTCGCCATCGAGGACAACGGCTTCGCCGGGAAACTCGAGGCCCAGTACGAAGCGGATCTCGAGAACGCCACCGAGATCCTCCTGCGCGGACGCCGGTACCGCTCCGGCAACGAACGCATGCGTAGCCGCTCGCCACGACCGCCCAGGCCGCGTCATGCCGGCGGCAGCTCCAGTCGTGCCGCCGCCGGCGCCCTGCGCCTGGCCAATACCGTCGGTGCGGCCCTGACCGAACATCGCGTCCTGGGCGATACGGAAACCGGACCGTTACTGGCCGGTGCCGTGTCCGCCATCGTGCTGACGCTGGTGGCGATCTTCTGGCCGGCGGTGATCGCCTGGCCGCTCGCTCTGATCGGTGCGTGGTTCGCGGTGAACCTGTCGGTGAGCTGGTGGACGCTGCGGCGCAAGCGGAAGCGCTCGTCGGCTGCTGCGGAGGCGCCCGTCAATGCGGAAGCGCCTGTCGACGGTGAGAGCCATCGCCGCTGAAGCGGCTCCCACACACGACGTTCGAGGCTTGCGAAGCTCGAGGCTCAGCCAGGTCAGTTGCGTGGTTTGAAATGCAGCGGCTGCGCCTCGGTCTTCACCGGCGGCGTCGGACCGCAACTGCCGCAGGAGCCGCAGCCGTCGCCGCAGCTGCCGGTCGCGCTGGCCGGCTGCATGCGACGACCCAGCGAACGCGTGGCGGCCGAGCGTCCTTCGCGATTGAGACTGGCCGAGGCCCGCGCCATGACGCGTGTCGACGTTTTCGGCAGTAGCTTGCGGAACGCGACATACGCCGCGGCCGCCACGACCAACGCGATGATCACGCCCTGCACGACGTCGAACAGGCTCATGAAAGCGCCCTCGCGATCTGGTACGTCGCGAACGAGGCGAGATAGGCCAGGCCGAAGAGATAGCCCGCCGCCACCGCGACGTTGCGCCAGGAATTGGTTTCGCGGCGGATCACCGCCAACGTGGACATGCACTGCGGCGCGAACACATACCAGGCAAGCAGCGATAACGCGGTGGCCAGCGACCACTGGTGCGCGATGAGCGGACCCAGCTGCGAAGCGACCGCGTCGTCGCTGCCCGACATGGCGTAGACCGTGCCGAGCGCGGCGACCGCCACCTCACGTGCGGCAAGACCGGGCACCAGGGCCACGCAGATCTGCCAGTTGAAGCCGATCGGCGCGAAAACGTATTCGAGCAGGCGACCGAGACGGCCGGCGATGCTGTAATCGATCGCAGGCTGGGTCGCGCCTTCCGGTGCGCCGGGGAACGTGGACAGGAACCACAGCAACACGGTCAATGCGAGGATGATGCCGCCGACGCGCTTGAGGAAGATCATGGCGCGCTCCCACAAGCCCAGCGCGATATCTCGCACGTTGGGCAGGCGATACGAAGGCAGCTCCATGATCAACGCGTGTTCGCTCTTGTCCGCCCGCAGGCGCTTCATCACGAACGCAACGCCCAATGCACTGAATATCCCGGCGAAGTACAGCGCGAAAAGGACCACGCCCTGCAGGTTGAACACGCCGCCGACGGTGCGATCGGGAATGAAGGCCGCGATCAGCAGCGTGTACACGGGCAGGCGCGCCGAGCAGGTCATCAAGGGCGCGACGAGGATCGTGGTGAGACGGTCGCGGGGGTCCTGGATGCTGCGCGTGGCCATGATCCCGGGAATGGCGCAGGCGAAGCTGGAGAGCAACGGAATGAATGCCCTGCCGGTCAGGCCGACACGGAACATCATCCTGTCGAGCAGGAAGGCGGCGCGCGGCAGGTAACCGGATTCCTCGAGCACCAGGATGAACAGGAAGAGGATCAGGATTTGCGGCAGGAACACGAGCACCGCGCCGAGGCCGGCAAACACACCGTCGTTGAGCAGGCTGTGCAGCGCGCTATCGGCGGGCAGGAAGCCGGTCACCCAGGCACCGAGCCCCGCGATGCCGGCCTGGATGCCGTCCATGACCGGCTGCGCCCAGGAGAACACGGCCTGGAAGATGAAGAACATCAGCGTGGCGAGGATCAGCAGGCCGAACACCGGATGCAGCGCCCAGCGATCGAGGGCGTCGTCGATGGCGGCGGTATCGCGCGGCAGCTTCACCGTTTCGGCGAGGATCGAACGCACTTCCGCATGCAACTGCTCGGTACTGGCGCTATCCACCGCGGCGGGCGTCACCCGGGGAACGTGTGCATCGATACGCTTGACCAACGCTTCGGCGCCACCGCGCTTGATCGCGATGGTCTCGACCACGGGCACGCCGAGCCGGCGGGACAGGCCCTCGACGTCGATGACCATGCCGCGTCGACGGGCCGCATCCATCATGTTGAGCGCAAGCACCACCGGCCGGCCCAGACGACGCACCTCGAGCACGAATCGCAGGTGCAGGCGCAGATTGGTGGCGTCCGCGACGCAAACGATAAGGTCCGGCGCGGCTTCGCCCGGATAGCGGCCGTGGCAGACATCGCGCGTGATCGCTTCGTCCGGGCTGGTCGCATCGAAACTGTAGGCGCCCGGGAGATCGAGCACGTGCAGCGTGCGTCCGGAGGGCGCGACGAAGCGCCCTTCCTTGCGTTCGACAGTGACCCCGGCGTAGTTGGCGACCTTCTGCCGGCCACCGGTCAACTGGTTGAACAGGGCGGTCTTGCCGCAGTTCGGGTTGCCGACCAGGGCGATACGCACCGACGTGGCGCTCATGCGACGCCGTCCACGGAAACGTCCACCCGCGCCGCTTCCGTCTTGCGCAGCGCGAAGCGCGTCGAGCCGATCTGGATCAGGAGGGGATCGCCGCCGAGGGGGCCGCGCGCCACCAGCCGGACCGGCTCACCCGAAACAAAGCCGAGATCGCGCAGGCGCTGGGCGATCGGATCGGCAGGATGGGCATCGGTAACGGCCTGGACCACGGCATTTGCACCTTTCGGCGCGTCTGAGAGGCGCACTGGGCTTACTCAAATAAGAACTGTTCGCATTATATGCCTTTACCCGGAGGCCTGCACACGAGCAAGAAATCGCTGACGGTCGACCATGCGCACCCCGTATGATCGCGACCTACGTCGAGCCAGAGAGACCCCGTATGTCCGCCGTCGAACTGATCCGCGAGGGTTCCCTCGCCCGCCTGGTCATGAACCGCCCGGAGGTCCACAACGCCTTCGACGACGGCCTGATCGCCGAATTGACCGATGCGCTGGACCGGGTCGAAGGCGACGATGCCATCCGCGCGGTGGTGCTGACCGGCGCGGGCGCGAGCTTCTCCGCCGGCGCCGACCTCAACTGGATGCGCGGCATGGCCGCCGCCAGCGAGGCCGACAACCGCGCCGACTCCCTGCGCCTGGCCACCCTGATGCGCCGCCTGCAGTTCCTGGCGAAGCCGACCGTTGCCCGGGTCAACGGCGCGGCCTTCGGCGGCGGCGTAGGCCTGGTCGCGTGCTGCGACATCGCCATTGCCGCCGAGGGAGCGAAGTTCGCCCTCTCGGAGGTCAAGCTCGGTTTGGTCCCGGCTGTGATCTCGCCCTACGTCATCGCCGCCATCGGCCTGCGCCAGGCGCGCCGCCTGTTCATCACCGGCGAAATCTTTGGCAGCGGCGCTGCCCTGGCCATGGGCCTGGTCCACGAAACGGTGCCGCTGGAAGAGCTAGACGCCGCGATCGACCGTATCGTCGGACTGCTCGGCAAGGGCGGCCCGATCGCCCAGAACGAGGCCAAGCATCTCGCCCTGGGCATGGGCGGCATGGAGCTGGAAGCCATGCAGGAAGTGGACGCCGTCAACGCCGCGCTGATCGCCCAACTGCGCGTTTCCGCCGAGGGTCAGGCGGGCCTGACCGCCTTCCTCGACAAGACCCAGCCGCCCTGGCTGGGTTGAGGTCCAGGGCTCAGCCGAGAACCTTGGGCAGGTCCTTGCCGATCTTCTCCGGGGTGTCGGTCGGCGCGTAGCGCTCGACCACCTGCCCTTCGCGGTCGATCAGGAACTTGGTGAAGTTCCACTTGATGCCTTCGGTACCGAGCAGGCCTTTCTTCTCGGCCTTCATCCAGCGATACAGCGGATGCGCGTTCTCGCCGTTGACCTCGATCTTCGAGAACATCGGAAAGCTCACCTCGTAGGTGAGCGAACAGAAGTCGCGGATCTCGTTCTCGTCGCCCGGCTCCTGGTGACCGAACTGGTCGCAGGGAAAACCCAACACCTCGAAGCCCTGCCCGGCATACTGCTTCTGCAAGGCCTCCAGGCCCTTGTACTGCGGCGTGAAGCCGCATTTGGACGCGACATTCACCACCAGCAGGGCCTTGCCGCGGTACTCGGCGAGCGAGCGTTCGTTGCCTTCGATGTCGCGGGCCGAAAAATCGTAGATGGCGGTCATGCGCGTCTCCATACGTGGGCGGATTTCGCCGAGTCTACGCCCGCCGCGCCGGTCGTGGCGCGGCTTGGGCTACCATGAGCGCTTTCGTCCCGCCGGAACCCCCTGTGATCCGTTTCGCCGCCGCTTCCAAGTCCTATCGGGTCGACGGAGCACTCGTTCCCGCCCTCGAACCTGTCGATCTGGTCATCGAACGCGGCGAAGTGTTCGGCATCATCGGCCACTCGGGCGCTGGCAAGTCGACCATGCTGCGCCTGATCAACCTCCTCGAACGGCCCACGGCGGGCCGCATCTTCATCGAGGACAGCGACGTCACCGACGCCTCGGGCAGCGAGCTACGCAAGCTCCGCGCCGGCATCGGCATGATCTTCCAGCACTTCAACCTGCTTTCGTCGCGCACGGTGGCCGATAACGTGGCCTTTCCGCTGCGCATCCAGGGCAACGTGTCGGAAGGCGAGATCACGGCGCGCGTCGACGAACTGCTGGAGTTGGTCGGCCTCACCGCGCACGCGCGCAAGTACCCGGCCCAGCTTTCCGGTGGCCAGAAGCAGCGCGTCGGCATCGCCCGCGCACTGGCCAGCCGGCCATCCATCCTGCTGTGCGACGAAGCCACCAGCGCACTCGATCCGCAGACCACCGCCTCCGTGCTGGAGTTGTTGGCGGACATCAATCGTCGCCTCGGCCTCACCATCGTCCTGATCACCCACGAGATGGACGTGATCCGGCGGGTCTGCGACCGCGTGGCGGTTCTCGATGCCGGCCGGGTCGTCGAAATGGGCGCCGTGGCCGATGTCTTCCTGCATCCCAAACATGCCACCACGCGGCGCTTCGTCGCCGAAGCCGATCACCGCGAAGGCCACGGTCCCGAGTTCTCCGGCGTCGCGGGACGCCTCTTCCGCCTCTCGTTCCGCGGCGAAGCCACGTATTCGCCCGTGCTATCCAATGTCGTGCGCGACACGGGTGTCGAGTACAACCTGCTCTCCGGCCGCGTCGATCGCATCAAGGACACCCCTTATGGCCAGCTCACCCTGGCCATGAACGGCGAAAGGGTCGACGACGCGCTCACGCAGATCCGCAACGCCGGCGTCGATATCGAAGAGGTGGCCCGATGAGCCCCATGCAGACCCTGTTTCCCAACATCGACTGGGCCGAGATCGGCCAGGCCTGCATCGACACCCTGCTGATGCTCGGCGGCTCGTTGCTGTTCACCATGGCGCTCGGCCTGCCCTTGGGCATCTGGTTGTTCCTCACCGCGCGCGGACAGCTGCATGCGAAGCCGAAGCTCTACGGCGTGCTCTCGCTCGTCGTGAACGTGCTGCGTTCCGTACCCTTCATCATCCTAATGATCCTGCTGATTCCCGTGACCAAGGCGATCACCGGTGTCAGCATCGGCATCCGCGGGGCCATCGTCCCGCTGGTGATCGGCGCGGCACCGTTCTTCGCCCGCCTGGTCGAAACGGCGCTGCGCGAGGTGGACCGTGGCGTCATCGAGGCCAGCCAGGCCATGGGCGCCACGACCGGACAGATCGTCACACGCGTGCTGCTACCCGAGGCCCGGGCCGGCCTGATCGCCAGCGCGACGGTCACCGCCGTCGCCCTGGTCGGCTATACGGCGATGGGCGGTATCGTGGGCGCCGGCGGCCTCGGTGCGCTGGCCTACCAGTACGGTTACAACGGCTACAAGCCCGACTACATGCTGGTCACCGTGGCCCTTCTGGTGGTGCTGGTGCAGATTCTGCAGTCGCTCGGCGACCGCCTGGTCACCCGCTACAGCCGTCGCTGAACCGCCGCGGGGCCCGCTTTGCATCCGGCGGTATGGACGTCTATGCTGGCGCACCGCAACATAAGCCACGGATGCCTCCATGAAGAAGTACCTGCTCCCCCTCGCCGCCGCCCTCGCCATGGTTCTCGCGGGCTGTTCGGGCGGTGATGGTGGCGGCAAGGACGGTTCCGCCGAGGCCACCCTCACGGTCGCGGCCACGCCCGTGCCGCACGCCGAGATCCTCAAGGAGATCAAGCCCCTGCTCGCCAAGCAGGGCGTCAACCTCGAGATCAAGGTCTTTACCGACTACGTGCAGCCGAACATGCAGGTGGCGCAGAAGCAGCTCGACGCCAACTTCTTCCAGACCGAACCCTATCTGGATGCGTTCAACAAGGAGCGCGGCACCAACCTAGTCAAGGTGGTCGGCGTCCACATCGAGCCGTTCGGCGCGTATTCGCGCAAATTCAAGTCCATCGACCAGTTGCCCGACGGCGCCAACGTGGTGATCCCGAACGACCCTAGCAACAACAGCCGCGCACTGTTGCTGCTGGCCAAGCACGGCCTGATCACCCTGAAGAACCCGAACGATCGCCTGGCCACGCTCAAGGACGTCGCCACCAACCCGAAGAACCTCAAGTTCCGCGAACTGGAGGCGGCCATGCTGCCACGCGTGCTGGACGAAGTGGACCTGGCCCTGATCAACACCAACTACGCCCTGGCTGCCGGCTTGAACCCGGTGAAGGACGCGCTGTTGATCGAGGACAAGGATTCGCCGTACGTGAATTTCCTCGTCTCGCGCCCGGACAACCAGAACGATCCGCGCATGCGCAAGCTCGCCGCCGCCCTCACCTCGCCCGAGGTGAAGGCATTCATCGAGAAGAACTACAACGGCGCGGTGTTGCCGGCGTTCTGAGCCGGCAAGCCGAACACCTTGCGCAGGTAGGACACATACTCCACGTCGTCGCTCATGTTCTTCCCCGGCGAATCGGACAGCTTCGCCACTGGTTGGCCGTTGCAGCGGGTCATCTTGATCACGATGTTGAGCGGCGCCGGCCCGACATCGTTGGTCAGGTTGGTGCCCACGCCGAAAGAAAGCTGGCAACGTCCCTCGAAGTGCGAGTACAGATCCATCACCCGCGGAATGTCGAGGCCGTCGCTGAACACGAGGGTCTTCGAGCGCGGATCCACGCGATTGGCCACGTAATGCGCGAGCACGCGGTCTCCCCAGACAAAGGGATCGCCCGAGTCGTGGCGCGCACCGTCGAACAGCTTGCAGAAGTACATGTCGAAGTCGCGCAGGAAGGCGTCCAGGCCATAGACGTCGGATAGCGCGATCCCCAGGTCGCCCCGGTACTCGCGAGCCCAGGCTTCGAGCGCCGCCGTCTGCGAATCGCGCAGGCGCGGCCCCAGCGACTGGAAGGCCTGCAGGTACTCGTGGGCCATGCTGCCGATCGGCACCAGCCCCTGGCGCATCGCGAACCACACGTTGCTGGTGCCGGCCAGGTGGGTGCCCCATTCGGCCTTCATGATCTGCAAGGCCTCTTCGTGCCATGCGCGCGAGAAACGTCGGCGTGTGCCGTAGTCGGCGATGCGTACACGCTCGAAACCCTTCGTATCGCGCAACAGGGCGATCTTCGCGCGCAGCCGCGATCGTCCCTCGTCGGGGTCCGCGTCCGGGTGGTTCGCCGCGAAATACACCTCGTTGACGATGGCGAGCAGGGGCACTTCGAACATGATCGTGTGCAACCACGGACCGGTGATGACGATGTCGATCTCGCCTTCGTGTTCGGTCGACGGCGAGATCGACACGTAGCGGGCGTTGAGATGGAACAGGCCGAGGAAGTCGACGAAATCGCTGTCGATGAAACGCAGCGTACGCAGGTAGGCCAGCTCGTCCTCACCGAAACGTAACGCGCAAAGCGCGTCGAGCTCTTCCCGTATGCGCGCGATCAGTGATACGAGGTCGACGCCCGGTGTACGGCAACGAAAGCGATACTCCACCTGCGCGGCGGGATACTGATGCAGCACCACCTGCATCATCGTGAACTTGTAGAGGTCGGTGTCGAGCAGCGACTGGATGATCATGCGGTGGCGCCAGTAAGTGCGATCTGTTTTTCCACCGCATCGATGAACGGCTGCGTGCCGGGCCACGCGGTGATACGGCCGAGCTTCTTGCCACGATGGAACAGGAAGAAGGCGGGGATGCCATGCAGGCCAAAGCGCGTGGCCATCGTCGGGTCGTCGTAGACGTTGTCGTGCAGCCAGCGCACCTCGGCCCAGACGAAGCGCTCGGCGGTCAGCAGTATCTGGCGCTTGGCGATGTCGCAGTTCGGGCAGTCGCGGCCCCAGAGGAACAGGATGGCGATGCGGTTGTCGTCCGCGGCGAGCTCGGCGTCGAGATCCCTTTCGACGATCCGTGCCATCGGGAAGCGCTCGAAGAAATCGGGAACGGTGGTGTCGGCCATGGGTGAATCCGTGATCGGGTCGAAGCCCCGAGATGGGGCCGCGCAGGCGATAATCCGAGGGTACCGCGACACCGTGTCGCCCCGCCTCGCCAGAAGGACCCCGCCATGCGCCTGCTGACCGGATTGTTGCTCGCCCTGTGCGCCACGTTATGCCAGGCGGCCACGCTCACCGTCGATACGGGGCACGGAACGCGCACGTTCACCACGGAACAGCTGCTTGCGCGGCCCGATGCGCGCGATATCGCCGTGCCCGACGACGTGTCCTACCACCGGAGCATGACGTATCGCGCGGTCCCGATGAAGGCGCTGCTCGACGGCGTCGCGGCGGCGGCCCATCTGCAGTTCACCGCGCTCGACGGCTTCACGGCGGAGATCCCGGCCAGCCTGATCCTCGACGCCCACGGTGCCGAGGCCTGGCTGGCCGTGGAGCCGACAGGCAAGCCATGGCCCGCCCTTGGCGACGGCAAGCCCAGCGCCGGGCCGTTCTACCTCGTATGGCTGCATCCGGAGGCAGGTCATGTCGGTACCGAGCAGTGGCCGTACCAGGTGGCCGCCGTTCGCATGCTGGCCGACCCGGCAAGCCGCTTCCCGGCCATGCGGCCGGCACCGGGACTGGCGGCGAACGATCCGGTCATGCGGGGCTTCGCCGTGTTCCAGCGCAACTGCATCACCTGCCATACGCTCAACGGCCAGGGCGACGCAAAGCTAGGCCCCGACCTCAACATCCCGCACAGTCCCACCGAGTACCTCCGCGACGACATGCTGCGGACCCTCGTTCGCAACCCGCAGGACCTGCGCCACTGGCCGCAGGCGAAGATGCCCGGCTTCGACCGTCGGACACTCTCGGATGCCGACCTCGACGACCTCGTCGCCTACCTCAAGCACATGGCGACCCGAAAGGCCAAACCGTAACCCTGTGGGAGCCGCTCCTGTGGGAGCCGCTTCAGCGGCGATTGTGGGAGCCGCCCCTGTGGGAGCCGCTTCAGCGGCGATTGTGGGAGCCGCTTCAGCGGCGATGGGTGCTCGCGCCAGACCGGCCCGCTGCCGCGGGATCGCCGATGAATCGGCTCCCACAGAATGCCCTTCTAAAGAAAGCCTTCTAAAGAAAGCCTTCTAAAGAGTGCCTTCTAAAGAGTGCCTTCTAACGAAAGCCTTCTACAGAAAGCCTTCCGCAGGAAACCTAGCGCTTCAGCATTTGCAGCTGCCGCGTGCGATCTTCTGGCGCCAGCTTCGCCAGTGCGGACACCTTCGCAAAGAACACCGGCCATGCCCTCCCCGACTGCTCGAACAGCGCCGCGAACGACGGGGTCCACGTGTCGTAGAGACCGAACGGCAACAACGAGGCATTGTTCAGCGGCCGGGCCATCCAGCGGTCGTAGCGATGATCGCCACCGGCTTCGCCGGCACGCCAGAGGAGGTACCGCCCGCGAAAATCCTCGAATTCCTCGGCCTTGGCGACCCGCTTCGCGTCATCGCTCCAGGGCTCGGCGTAGATCGCCTTCAGGCGATCGCGAAGCGCGAGGATTTCACGGGTGAACGCGTGATCCAGGGCATCGCCATGCTCGTCGCGGGCGGGCAGCCGGCGAGCCCGACGCCATTCGCGCACACCTTGCCGCTCGACGAAGCTCGCATAGGATTCGTTGAACGACGAATCGTCCTTCACGTAGATCTTCTGGTGCGCCAGTTCGTGGAAGATCGTCCCCACGAGCTCGTCGTCGTCCCAGCGCAGCATGCTGCTCAGGATGGGATCGGCGAACCAGCCCAGCGTGGAGTACGCCGGCACTTCGCCCAACGCCACGTCATGGCCGAGCGCCCGTTCGCGCATGGCTTCACGATCGGCGAGGTCTTTGCGGAAGAAGCCGCGATAGGCCACGCACCCGGCGACCGGAAAACAATGCGTCACCGCCGACACGGAAAGCTCGGGCGTGGCGAACACGTTCCAGGCCACCCAGGGTCGATCCAGCTGCACGTAGTAGGTGTAGCTACGGTTATCGGGCAGGTCCAGCTGCTTCGATGCGAAGCGCCGTGCTTCCAGCGCGAGTTCCAGCCGCTGGCGGATCTTTTCGGGAGTCGCCGGGTCGGCGACGACCTTGTCGATGGAGCGGCGTTGCGCGAGCAACGCCGCCTGTCCATGGGTCACGTGCGCGTAGTAGCCGAGTGATCGGCAACCAGCGAGGACGGTAATCAGGGCGAGCAAGGCATAACGCATGCGTGCATTGTGCCTGCGCGACGCCTCAATCGTTCGAACCGCCCGTCATCGACTGCAACACACCGTCGCGACGAATCAGACCGTGCATCAAGGCCGCACCCATGTGCGCCAGGAAGGTGAGGAAGAACAGCCAGGCGAGATACCGGTGCGCCTCGCGAAGCCAGGCGTACAGGGCCGGACCCGCGGGAAGGATCGGCGGCAACTGGAAACCCGACCAGAGTGTCACCGGGAAGTTGCCGGCCGAAAGCATGCCCCAGCCGATCAGCGGCATGAGGATCATCAGGCCGTAGAGCAACCAGTGCGAACCGTGCGCGGCCAGCTTCTGCCACTCGGGCAGATCCGCCGGAAGCGGCGGCACCGGATGCGTGAGGCGGTAGCCGAGGCGGATCAACGCCAGGACGAAGATCGTGATGCCCAGCGGCCGATGGAACGACAGCAGCCATTCGTGCTTCGCCTCGACGCTGGTGACCATGCCGGCACCGACAAAGAGCATGGTGAGGATCAGGATCGACATCAGCCAGTGCAGCACACGGGCGAACGGGCGGAACGTGTCGACGCGGCTCATCGCTGATCCTCCTTCGGATGGGCAGTGCCCGGGAGATGGCCTTCCTCACCGGTACGACGCAGGTAGGACACCGCATAGGCGGCCGACCGGGCGACGATGATCGGGTCGCCCGATATCTCGATACCGCGCGGCAGGATCGTTGGGTCGTAGTTGACGTCGCGGCAAGGGCCGTTCGCCTGCGGTTGCGCACTGTCGATCACCAGCACCCCCGCATCGACGGTCTGCCGGTCGTCCGGCCAGGCCTTCGTCGCGTCGTCGACAGGGTCGCCGGGAGCGGCGAAGACCATCTGCAGGTGCCAGCGTGCCGGCCCCTGGGCCAATCGACGGGTCAGGTCGGCGCTGAGGTAATCGGTGTCGCCAGCCGCAGGGCTACCGTCGCCGCTCTCCGGGGCCTCCGGCACGACCTTCCACCGCACCGCATGCCGCTGACCGTTCGCGTCGCGCAGGTAGAACGCGTTGATGCTCTGGTACGTCTCGCTGACATAGCTGGCCGGGGGCTTGGCCGTCTTGATCCAGCCGAGGAAAGCTCCCGTTTCCGGGTGGGCCATGAAGAAAGCCTTGGCCTTGTCGGGATTCGGCTTGCCGGTGGCCGGGTCCGGGGCGGTTGCACGGGTGAGGTCGTAGAACGCCTGCGGCGTGGAGACGGGGAAGACCGGCATGGCGTTCATTCCCGTGCGCCACTGCTCGCCGTCGGCGAGGTCGAAGCGCAGGGCGAAGCTGCGGATGGGAATGCTGCTGTCGGGCGCATAAGGGTTGCCGCCCGGAATCGCGAGGCGCCCAACGACCGGCGTGCGGCCGCTGGCGAACAGCGGCGACGACGAATACTTGGCCAATGCGCCGTTGGCCTCGAAATACCCGCCGACGCATATGCCCTTGGCATGGTTGCGGCGATAACCGGGGTGTTCGTCTCCGCTGGCCTGCAGCGCATCGACCATGCGTTTAGGGGTGAGGCGCCCGGGGGCGAGCCAGCCCCCCACGTAACCGAAGGCCGCGGCAGCGGCTACGACGACAAGGCCTATCAGTGCCCAACGCCCGGCCAGGTTGGCCGGCGGGGGTCGCTTTTGGGGTTCTTGCATGGTCCTGCTCCTTCCTCGCGGGATCGCGTTTCCAGTGTGGGACGTACGTCCACGACTTTTATTCCATGGCGGGGGAATAATCTCCTCCGACGGGCGTCTGATAGTGATGGAACGCCCAGGTACGAGACCCGGCATGTCCGACCCGCGAATCGACGAAGCCCTTCGCCCGATGCTGCCTCGCTTGCGGCGCTTCGCGCTATGGCTCGCCCGCGATCCCCACGCGGCGGACGACCTGGTCCAGTCGACGGTTGAACGCGCCCTTTCCAAGTGGGCATCACGCCGCGAAGACGAGAGTCTGCGCGCCTGGCTGTTCGCGATCTTGTACCGCCTGTTCCTCGACGGAAAGCGGCGGGCCAGTCGCTATGCCCGTTTCATCGGCAGCCTGCACGAGGAAGAGCCGACCTGGCCCTCGGCCGAACGCGTCGCCATTGCCCATTCCACCCTCGCCGCCTTCGCGGACCTCCCGGTGGAGCAGCGCAGCCTGCTGCTGTGGATCACCGTGGAGGGCATGAGCTATCGGGAAGTGGCCGATATCCTCGAGATCCCGATCGGCACGGTCATGTCCCGTCTCTCCCGCGCCCGTCGGGCCCTGCGCCTGCTTGGCGACGGCGGTGCGGAAATCCCTCCCCTGCGACTGCTGAAATGACCACGACGCCCCCCAGCGAACACGATATCCACGCCTACGTGGACGGCCATCTCGACGGCCCACGGCGTGGCGAAGTGGAGCGCTACCTCAGCCGCCATCCCGAGCGGGCCGAGGAAGTCCATGCCTGGCGCCAGGATGCCCAGCAGTTGCGCACCCTGCTTGCCGGCGATCTCGGCGCGACCCCGTCGCAGGAAGCCACGCTCGACCCGGTCGCCATCCGAATGCGTCGGCACAAGCGGCGGGTGACCCGGGCAGCGATCGCGGCCAGCCTGTTCCTGTGCCTCGCGCTGGGCGGCGCCGGCGGCTGGGCGGCGCGCGGCATGGGCACCGGCAGCACCGCGCCGATGGCGGATGCGATGCAGGCTTATCAGCTGCTCGCCGTCGACCATGGCGTCGGCATGGACATCACTACGGGCAACGAAGGCGACCTCCGCGCGTGGCTGGCGGGGCGTGTCGGGGCGACCGCGCACCTGCCCGACCTCGCCGACGCCGGTTTCCGGCCGATGGGCGGGCGGCTGTTCGCCACCGACCAGGGGCCGGCGGCCATGGTCCTGTACGACGATGGCAAGGGGCATACGGTGAGTTTCTACGTACGCCCGCCAGGTGCGGCGAGGCGCCTGCTACCGCGCGGCGAGCGTGAAGACAATGGCCTGCTGGCCAATTACTGGTCGGATGGCTGGCATAACTATGCCGTCGTCGCACTGGCCGACGCAGCCGGCCGCGCCGCCGCGCAACGTGTCGTCGTCAAGGCCATCTAACCCCGAGCTCCCTGAAAACCATCCCCCTGGGCTCCCCATGCCCAGCTCCCTGTGCCCAGCTCCCTGTGCCCAGCTCCCTATGCCCGGCTCCCTATGCCCGGCTCCCCATGCCCAGCACCCTATGCCCAGCACCCTATGCCTGGCTCCCTGTAGCTGGCTCCCGGTAGCTGGCTCTCTGTGGGAGCCGCTTCAGCGGCGAATCCCGCTCACCTCACCGCTCACGCAACTCGCCCGAATGCAGTTCCAACGTCCGATCCATCTTCCCAGCCAGGCGCGAATCATGCGTCACCAGCACGAAGCTCGTCCCGATTTCATGGTTCAGCTCGACCATCAGCTCGTAGACCGCCGCCGCATTCGCTTCATCGAGGTTGCCGGTCGGCTCGTCGCCGAGCACGCAGGCGGGACGCGTGACGAGCGCTCGGGCCACCGCGCAACGCTGGCGCTCGCCACCGGACATCTCCGCCGGACGATGACGCAGGCGCGCGCTCAAGCCCACCCGATCGAGCAGGGCCGTGGCCTCCTTCTGCGCCTGCGCAATGGACACGCCGCGAATCAGCAGCGGCATGCACACGTTCTCCAGCGCGGTGAACTCGGGCAACAGGTGATGGAACTGGTAAATGAAACCCAACGACCGGTTCCGTTCGCGGCCGCGCTCCGCATCCGACAACTCGGACAGCACGCGACCGTTCACCTCGACCTTGCCGGCGGTCAGCGTGTCGAGGCCGCCGATGATGTGCAGCAGGGTCGACTTGCCCGAGCCGGACGCACCGACGATGGACATGGTCTCGCCGCGACGCAGGGAGAAGTTCACGTCGGAAAGCACACCCGTGCGCAGGTCGCCTTCTTCGTAGACCTTGGCGACGCCGGTGGCGCGCAGGACGATGTCGTCGTTGGGCTTATTCATAGCGGAGCGCCTGGGCGGGCTGCGTGCGCGAGGCGCGCCACGCCGGATACAGCGTGGCCAGCAGGGAGAAGACAAAGGTCACCAGCACCACCCAGCCCACGTCGGACCACTGCAGCTGGCTCGGCAGTTCGCTGATGTAGTACACGTCCGGCGACAGGAACGTCTGCCCGGTGACGTGTTCGATCCATTTCACGATGCCCGGCAAGTTGAACGACAGCACCGAGCCCAGCAGCACGCCGAAGCCGATGCCGACGATGCCGACCAGGATGCCCTGGACCATGAACATGCCCATGATGCTGCGCGGCGTCGAACCCAGCGTGCGCAGGATAGCGATATCCGCCTGCTTGTCTGTCACCAGCATCATCAGCATCGAAATCAGGTTGATCACGGCGACGAGGATGATCAACGACAGGATCACGAACATCACCGTCTTCTCCATGTCGATCGCACGGAAGAAGTTGGCGTGGGTGTCCATCCAGGTTTCCACCCGATACGCCTGGCCGAGCTTGTTCACCAGCTCCTGGGCCACTGGCCACGCCTGGCGCATATCGTCCAGCTTGAGGCGGATGCCGGTGGGGCCGGCGAGACCATTGAGCCGCTCGGCATCCGGCATGGAAACGAGCGCGAGGTTCGCATCGTATTCCTGCATGCCCAGCTCGAAGATCCCGCTGACGGTGAAGCTGCGCAGCTTGGGCACGGCGCCCATCGGCGTGGCGGTGAACTGCGGCACGACGACGGTGAGCTTGTCGCCGACGTTCACGCCCAGGGTGAGCGCCAGTTCGCGGCCGAGGATGATCTTCCAGCTACGGTCGGTGAGGTCCGACATCTTGCCTTCGACCATGTGCTTATCGAGGTCGGAGACATTCGGCTCCATCGACGGCACTACGCCGCGGATCAGTGCGCCGCTGGGTCGCTTGGCCTGGAGGAAGGCCTGGGTCTCGACGTAGGGCGCGGCACCGAGCACGTGCTTGGTGCCCTCGGCGGTTTTCACCGCCGTTTCCCAGTTCTGCACGGTATCGTCGATACCGGACACGGTGACGTGCGACACGGCACCGAGGATGCGCGTGCGCAGTTCGCTGTCGAAACCGTTCATCACCGACATGACCGTGATGAGCGCCGTGACGCTGATCGCGATGCAGACGATCGACACCGTGGAGATGAAGGAAATGAACTGGTTGCGACGCTTGGCGCGCGTGTAGCGCAGTCCGATGAAGAGTTCGAGGGGTCTGAACATACCTGTCGATCGCAGCCTGTAAGAAGGGAGCCCGCCACGAAAGGCATGCACCGCGCGGCAGAGTGCCCGATGCCGCCGATTCCGGCAAGCTGGCGGGCCTCAGCGAGCCGCCGAGAGCCTGGCCCGCAGGGTACGCAGATGCCCTGCGTCGGTATTGTCGGGCAGCAGGGCCACGTGCCCCGCCCGGCCGTTCCAGCGAAAATGCAGGAAGACCGAGGTTCCGACCACGCGCGAGGCGACGAGTTCGGCCGGAAAGGCGCGTCCCTTGCGATCGCGCACGGTCCAGAGGCCGTCGAACGCCCAGTCCAGTGTTCTTACCGCCGGCCTGCGACCATGCGCCGCACGCGCCAGCCCGACTGCCGCGATCAGGCCGGCCAATGCCAGCCGGGCGACGGTGGGCAACGAGGTGAAGAGCGGCGCGACGGTGGCCAGTGCGACCATCGCCAGCACGAGACGACTCAGTAGCGGCGAAGGCCGGATATCAAAGCTGATGCCGTGAGCGAATCTCATCGATGATGACCTGCCAGTCGTCGCGGGTGGCACGGGCATGGCCCATCACCCAATCCCAGAGATCGGGATCCTGCACGTCGAGCAGCTCGTCGAATGCCATCCGCTGCGCCTCATCGGCGTCGGCGTAGCGCTCATCCAGCCAGCCGCCAAACAGGCGATCCAGCTCCCGCGTACCCCGACGGGTACGCCAGCGCAGGCGTTTGAGGCGGGCTTCTTCCATCGTGAGCACCAGACTGGCGAAAGACACTGTAGGGGCCAAAACACTGTAGGAGCCAAAACACTGTGGGGGCCAAAACACTGTGGGAGCCGCTTCAGCGGCGATGAGGGCTTGCGGCAAGCACCCATTCGCCGATGAATCGGCTCCCACAAAGAGCGGCTCCAACAAAGAGCGGCTCCAACAAAGCGCAACTCAGCCGTTAGGCCGAGCGACGCTGCACGATGAGCTTCTTGATCTCCGCGATTGCCTTGGCCGGGTTCAGACCCTTGGGGCAGGTACGCGCGCAGTTCATGATCGTGTGGCAACGGTAGAGCTTGAACGGATCTTCGAGATCGTCCAGGCGCGCACCGGTGTCTTCGTCACGGCTGTCGACGATCCAACGGTAGGCCTGCAGGAGAATCGCCGGACCCAGGTAACGGTCGCCGTTCCACCAGTAGCTTGGGCAGGACGTGGAACAGCAGGCGCAGAGGATGCACTCGTAGAGACCGTCGAGCTTCTTGCGGTCCTCCGGCGACTGCAGGCGCTCCTTGTCGGCCGGGGCCGGGCTCTGCGTACGCATCCACGGCTTGATCGACGCGAACTGCGCGTAGAAGTGCGTGAGGTCGGGCACCAGATCCTTCACCACGGGCATGTGCGGCAGCGGGTAGATGTTGACCGTACCGCCGCTGCACTCGTCGATGGCTCGCGTGCACGCCAGCGTATTGGTGCCGTCGATGTTCATCGCGCACGATCCGCAAATGCCTTCACGGCACGAGCGGCGCAGCGAGAGCGTCGAGTCGATCTCGTTCTTGATCTTCAGCAGGGCGTCGAGAACCATCGGGCCGCACGTATCGAGATCCACTTCATACGTGTCGGTGCGAGGGTTCTGGCCGTCGTCCGGCGTCCAGCGGTAGACCTTGAAGGTGCGCACGTTCTTCGCGCCCTTCGCCGGGAAATGCTTGCCGGCCTGGATCTTGGAATTCTTCGGTAGCGTGAACTCTGCCACGATTGCCTCTCCGGTCCGGTATCAGTAAACGCGCTTTTTCGGCGGCACGACTTCAACGTCGTCCGTCAGGGTGTACATATGCACCGGGCGGAAGTCGAAGCTGGAGTTACCGGCTTCGTCGATCCACACCAGCGTGTGCTTCTGCCAGTCATGGTCGTCGCGATCCGGGAAATCTTCGCGGGCATGCGCGCCGCGGCTTTCCGGGCGCTGTTCCGCCGAATGCATCGTGGCCACGGCCTGGGCCAGCAGGTTCGACAGTTCCAGGGTTTCGATCAGGTCGGAGTTCCAGACCATCGAGCGGTCGCTGACCTTGACCTGGGCGAACGACGAGTAGACCTCGGAAATCTTGGCCTTGCCTTCCTTCAGCGTGTCGCCGGTACGGAACACCGCGGCATCGGACTGCATGGTCATCTGCATTTCGGCGCGGATCTCGGCGGTCGGCTTGGCACCGTCGGCGTGACGCAGGCCGTCGAAGCGGGCGAGGATCTTGTCCAGCGCGTTGGCCGGGAGATCCTTGTGCGGCGTGCCCGTCTTGATCAGCTCCGCGCAGCGATGCGATACGGCACGGCCGAACACGACCAGGTCGAGCAGCGAGTTCGAGCCCAGGCGGTTCGCGCCATGGACCGACACGCAGGCCGCTTCGCCGATCGCGAACAGGCCCGGTACGATCGAATCCGGATCGTCGTCGCGCTTGGTCACGACTTCGCCGTGATAGTTGGTCGGAATACCGCCCATGTTGTAGTGGACGGTCGGCAGGACCGGGATCGGCTCCTTGGTCACGTCCACGCCGGCGAAGATGCGCGCCGACTCGGCAATACCCGGCAGACGCTCGTTGATGACCTCGGGGCCGAGATGCATCAGGTTGAGGTGGATGTGGTCCTTCTTCGGGCCCACACCGCGGCCTTCGCGGATCTCGATGGTCATCGCGCGGCTCACGACGTCGCGCGAGGCGAGGTCCTTCGCGTTCGGCGCGTAGCGCTCCATGAAGCGCTCACCCTCGGAGTTGGTCAGGTAACCGCCTTCACCGCGGACACCCTCGGTGATCAGGCAACCCGCGCCGTAGATACCGGTCGGGTGGAACTGCACGAATTCCATGTCCTGCAGCGGCAGGCCGGCGCGCAGCACCATGCCGCCACCGTCGCCCGTGCAGGTATGCGCCGAGGTGGCGCTGAAGTACGCGCGGCCGTAGCCACCCGTCGCCATGACCACGGCATGGCCGCGGAACAGATGCAGGGTGCCTTCGTTCATGTCCAGGGCGAGCACGCCCACGCACTTGCCATCCTCGAACACGAGGTCGATGGCGAAGTACTCGATGAAGAAGGTGGCGTCGTGCGCCAGGGCCTGCTGGTAAAGCGTGTGCAGGATGGCGTGGCCGGTGCGGTCGGCCGCGGCGCAGGTGCGCTGCGCGGTACCCTGGCCGTAATGCGTGGTCATGCCGCCGAACGGGCGCTGGTAGATCTTGCCTTCCTCGGTACGCGAGAACGGCACGCCGTAGTGTTCCAGCTCGATGATGGCCGGGATGGCCTCACGGCACATGTACTCGATCGCGTCCTGGTCGCCGAGCCAGTCGGAACCCTTGATCGTGTCGTAGAAGTGGAAGCGCCAGTCGTCCTCGCCCATGTTGCCGAGCGCGGCGGAAATACCGCCCTGCGCCGCCACGGTGTGCGAACGGGTCGGGAAGACCTTGGTGATGCAGGCGGCCTTGAGGCCCTTTTCGGCCAGGCCGAACGTGGCGCGAAGACCCGCGCCGCCGGCGCCGACCACGATCACGTCGTACTTGTGTTGTTGAATCTTATAGGATTCCATCGATCAGCTTCCGAGCGCGATGCGCAGCACGGCCAGCACGCCCGAAAGCGCGGCGAGTACGGCGATGAACTTGATGAGTACCAGCGAAGCCACTTCGAGCCAGCGGGTATGGACGTAGTCTTCGATCACCACCTGCAGGCCGAGCACGGCATGCTTGAACAGGGTGACGACCAGAGCGATCAGCAGTACCGCGTTCCAGGGCTTCGCGATGGTCGCCCGGGCCGTGGCGTAATCGGCGTGCATCAAGCCGAGCACGGTGATGACGAACCAGAGGGTCAGGAAGATCAGGGCGAGCGCGGTGACGCGCTGGGTCATCCAGTGGCCGACGCCTTCCTTCGCCGAGCCCAGGCCGCGTGCGCGGGCGAGCGGGTTGCGCAGATCCTTGCTCATGCGTGGCTCCCGGTCAGCACGTAGGCCCAGACGGCGACCGTGAGCACGATGGAGACGATGATCGCCATCCAGCTCGAACGGACGAACGACTCGATCGCGTAGCCCTTGCCGGTGTCCTGGACCAGGTGACGGATGCCGTTGCACAGGTGATAGAAGAAGGCGAGGGTCCAGCCGATCATCACGATCGTGCCGAAGGGACTGCCGGCGCAGGCGGTAAAGGTCGCGAAGGCGTCCTGACCGGCAGCGAGGGCGGCAAGACCCCATACGATGAGCAGGCTACCGACGGCGAGGATGATGCCGGTGGCGCGATGCAGGATGGAAGAAGCCATCTGCACTTGCCACTTGTAGACCTGAAGATGGGGTGAGAGCGGTCGTCCCGTTTGTGCCATGGCGGCTATCCTGGATTGGAATCGCTGATGCCCGACGGTCTCCCCTCGCCTTCCGATCCTCAGAAGTCGATGCAGCGTCCGTTCTTTTCCCAGTCGCCGTAACGCGTGGGGTCCAATGGCGCTTTCTCGACCCCTGGTGCGCCGTTCGTGGGGACGATCGGCAGGACGAGCGGTTTCGCCGGAGCGGGGCCGTTCGTGCCTTTGGGTTCGGAGGGATTGTCGGACATGGTTATAAAGCCCTAAAAGCGTAATACCTGTGCCACCTCAGCACAACCTTCAGGATCATGAAGAGGGTTGGTTTGGCCTTGGCCCGGCCGTATATCTTACGCTTCCGCCCTGCCTTGCGCCTCCCCATGCCGAGCCGTACCACTCGCAGCATCACCCTGACCGGCCCCGACGCGGCCTCCTTCGCCAACGCCCAGTTCAGCAGCGACGTCCTCGCCCTGGCGCCCGGCCGATGGCAATGGAGCGGCTGGCTCGACCCCAAGGGACGGGTCCGGGCGCTGCTACAGATCGCCCGGCCCGAAGACGAGCGCCTCGTGGTCGTTCCGCGGGGCGGTGACGGCGAAGCGATCGCGAACGACCTGCGTCGTTTCGTGTTCCGCTCGAAAGTGAAGATGATCGTCTCCGATGTGCTGCACATCGGCGACGGCGATGCCGTCATCGACATGCACATACGCGAAGACGACAGCGGCGCGATTCATTTCGGCGAAGGTCATTCATCGTTGCGCGTCGGCGCCGTGCGCTCCGACGACACGACGAACATCGACGCCGCGAACGACGACAGCGCGTGGGTTACACGACATATCGAGAAGGGTTACGCGTGGCTGCCCGATGCGGCGATCGATGCGTTGTTGCCACCCGCTCTTTCCATGGAGCGCATGAGCGCGGTCTCGTTCAACAAAGGCTGCTTTCCTGGCCAGGAAATCGCAGCGCGCCTGCATTATCTCGGCGGCCACAAGAAACATCTGCACGTCGTTTCATCGGAGCGCGCGCTACAGGAAGGTCTTTCACTATGCGTTGACGGCAAGGCTGTCGGCATCGTGTTGATGTGCAACGCAGCATCGACCAAGCCTATATCGCTTGTCGTATTGGATGACACCGCTGTACAGGCGGACACTCTTGATATCGACGACATGCGTCTGCACATCGTATCGACGTTCGACGCGTGAACTTTCGCAAGCATTCGCAAAATAAAGTTCTACGGTGTGTGTGAGCAAAAGCTGAACCGTACCGCACACGCACTTGCCAAATATGCATTGCGCCACTAGGCTCCGCCGATCCACAAAGTGGCTGTGGTGTTTCATCACAGCGACGCCCGCGACGATCCGTCGACGATGACGGTTCTGGCGCGACCCGGCAAAAGCCGGAGCACGAAACGCGCGCACCATCAGATTGCGCGTAGTAAGCCGACGGAGCCGCCGCCCATTGCGCGATGCCGCTCCCTTTCGGCGCACCCCCATTACCGGACGGCTCCGGACAGCCGTTCAGTACAGTCACAGTGTGTGACGCCCGACTCATCCGCGTAACTGATTCTCAGCGGGTGCCTTCGGTTGGTCCAGGTAGTAACGGCCTGCCCGCCCGTCTACCGCTCATACGTCCCCCATGGCCTCTCCAAAGAACGCCGCAAGTGACGGAAAAGCTCGTTGGAGGCAGATACACATGAAACTTTCCGCTTTGCTATGGATGGCGTCCGTCCTTCCAAGCCACCTCGCTGACCAGACGTGCCTGGCGACGACGGTTTATCTCGAGGCACGTAGCGAACCCACCATCGGCCAGTACGCCGTGGCGGAAGTCGCCCTACGGCGCCGCGATCGCGGCATGGGCGGCGACAAGGTGTGTGCGGTCGTCTCGGCTCCGCGCCAGTTCGCCATCACCACCACACCGAAGGACTTCGAGGTTACCGACCTCGTCGCATGGACCAAGGCGTGGAAAATCGCGGGCGACTCCCTGAATAACTGGAGCCTGCCGAAAAGCGAACGCCTGGTCTATGTTCCACAGGCTGATCATTTCGCGACCGTCGCGGTCGCGCCGAGCTGGTCCGCCAGCCGCATCGTTCGCAAGATCGGTGACCACGCGTTCTACGCCGTCAACTGACGTAAGCGAAGAACGCGCGGGGGAGAAGGAATCCAGGCGGGCAGCTTGGGATTCCCGGGAAAAGGGGCCCTCGGACGAGGGCTTTTTTTTGCCTTGCATTTGCCCAAAGAAAAGGCCCGCCAATGAAGCGGGCCTTTTCTTTTAGCCGTCTAGACGTCTTTACATCGTGACATCCATCGACCTCGTCGATGAAGAAACTTCCGTACGCAGCCGCTTACCTGCGATAAACGTGGTCGCCCTGGATGACGACATAGTCACCACGGCGCAACTGTGGATCCTCCCGCTGCGTCACCGTCGCGACCCGCCCGTCATCCAGGCGGATTCGCACGCGGAACGCGACCTCGTCCGCACCGTTGCGTTCGCCCACCGCGTTGCCGACGAAGCCACCCGCCACCGCGCCGCCGACGGTAGCCGCCGTGCGGCCGTCGCCGTGACCGACCGTGCTACCGAGCAGGCCGCCCGCCACCGCGCCGATGACGGCACCCAGCGGCGATGAATCGCGCCGCGTGTAGACCTGCTCCACGTCACTCACGGTGCCGCACTGGTCGCAGCCTCGCGGCGGACCGGAATACACCACGCGATCCTCGTGGTAGACCCGTCGCGGCGGCTCATAGCATGCCGTCAGCGACAGGGTGGCAACGGCGGCTGCGACGAGGCCGGACTTACGGACGAAGCTATGCATGAATGACGTCCTGGTGGGTGATGTGATCAACGCGCGTCGGAAACGACGGAAACGCCTTCCTGTACCTGGACGCGATCGCCCGGGTCGTGATCCATGCGCACCGAGCGCGTCACGCCGTTGTACTCATAGCGCACGTCATAGGCGACGATCTTGTCGCCGCTGCTGCCCTGCACCGTTTCACACTTGCGCACGGTGCTGGTGGTCGTGTTCGTCTCCTGACGGCGCTCCTGGATCTCGTGACCGGCATAGCCGCCGCCCACCGCACCGGCGACCGTCGCCAACGTCCGGCCCTTGCCGCCACCGATCTGGTTACCGAGCAGACCACCTGCCACCGCACCAATGGCGGTGCCGGCGATCTGGTGCTGGTCCTTCACCGGCACATGGCGGGTCACGACCTCGTCATGACACTGGCGCTGCGGCGCCGATGCCGCCTCGCGCACCGGATCGACGCTGACGACACGGCCATATTTCGGACCAGCCGGCTCCGGCGGTGGCGCCGCGGCGGCGCTGAGCGATGCGGTCCCGGACCCCGGGGCGTTGGCCACGTCGGCATTCGCGTCGCGGTTGCAGGCGGAAAGGCTCAACACAAGGGCCGCGCCCAAACCAGCGTTCAGGACGGAAATCTTCAACCTGCTCATAACCCTACTCTCCTAAAAAGGTCGGCGACTCGATGGCGCAACAGCCCCATCACCCGGAAGTCGCCTCGATTCACATTTGACAGTCGTTAAACTGAACGACGCCTTAGACTCCAGCCTACAACCCAACCGGCCGCTGACTGACATGCTCGATCTGGTAGATACCCACGCCCACCTGGACGACCGCTCCTTCGACGTCGATCGCGACGCGATGTTCGGGCGGGCAAGCCATGCGGGCGTGCGGCGCTGGATCGTACCGGCGATCGACCGGCAAAACTGGGAAACCATCGAGGATTTGTGTGCGTCGCGTGAAGGAGCGTTTCCTGCGTATGGATTGCATCCCTTGCTCATCGACGCGCATCGCGACGAACACCTCGACCAACTGCCTGTCTGGCTCGACGGGCATGGCGCCATCGCTGTCGGCGAGATCGGGCTGGATTTCTACGTCGCGGGCCTCGATCCGGTACGTCAGCGCGAGGTCTTCGTTCGCCAGCTGGATATCGCGAAGGAGCACGACCTGCCTGTCATTGTCCATGCGCGTCGCGCCTTCGAGGAAACCATCCATACCCTTCGACGCGTCGGTGGCTTGCGTGGTGTCGTGCACAGTTTCTCCGGTAGCGAAGAGCAGGCGAGGCAACTGTTCGACCTGGGGTTTCACCTCGGTATCGGCGGGCCGGTGACTTACGACCGCGCCAACCGAATCCGCCGCACGGTGGCATCGATGCCCCTCGAATGGCTGCTGCTGGAAACCGACGCGCCCGACCAGCCCTGCGCCCATCACCGCGGCGAGCGCAACGAACCGGCGTTCATGACGGACGTGCTCGAGACGATCGCGTCGTTACGCGATGAGTCGCCAGAGGCTATCGCCGCGGCGACGACAGCGAACGCGGTGAAGCTATTCAAGCTTTCTTAAAATGCGCTGCCACTGGCTCTCGAGGGAGCCGGTGATGCGTTTTTGTGTGGGAGCCGGCTATGCCGGCGATGGGGGGCTGCGGCAAACTGGCTATCGCCGCTGAAGCGGCTCCCACAGGTCTGCCTTGCCTTGGTCCTGCCCTGCCTTGGTCCTGCCTTGCCTTGCCTTGGTCCTGCCTTGCCTTGGTCCTGCCTTGCCTTGGTCCTGTCTTGCCTTGGTCCTGCCTTGCCTTGGTCCTGCCTTGCCTTGGTCCTGCCTTGCCTTGGTCCTGTCTTGCCTTGGTCCTGTCTTGCCTTGGTCCTGTCTTGCCTTGGTCCTGCCTTGCCTTGGTCCTGTCCTGCCTTGGTTGTGCCTTGCCTTGGTTGTGCCTTGCCTGCGGAAGCCCGGCCGGGGCGGGGCGTTGCGCGAACCCGGAGATACTTGCTAGCCTAATAGTTCACCAGCGAACTATTAGCCAGCAAAATGTCGAGACTCAAGCCATGCGTCGACGCCCTTTACGAGGGTGTCGACCGCGTTGCGCAAAGCATCCCCGGGCTGCCTAAGTCCGAGGTCTTCCTTGTCCGGCTGCTCATGCTGACCGCCGGCGTCTTGCTGCGCGAGTTCGAAGGCAAGCTCAAGCCCTATGGGATGAACGACAGCGATTTCCGCACGCTGATGATGCTGTACAGCAGCGAGGACGGTAGCGCGACGCCTGGCGAACTCTGTGTCCTGGCCGAGCAGAAGCCGACCAACATGACGCGCATCGCCAACGCGCTGGCGAAGAAGGACCTTATCTCGCGGTCGCATGCGACCCACGACCGCCGCCAGGTGCTGCTCCGCATCACCCCTGCCGGACGTCGCTTCGTCAACAAGATGCTCCCGCCGATGTTCCCACCACTGATGGAGAACTTCGCCTGCTTCAGTTCCACCGAGCGCAAGACCTTCGAGAAGCTTCTGAAGAAGCTCGCCCTGCATATCGACCCCACGGTCGACACGGACGACACCCCATGACACCTGCCCTTCTTCGCCCCGCGTTGCTCGCCGCCGCGGTCGCCACCCTGCTCGCTGCCTGCCACATCCCCGCGAAGATCGACCGACCCGCCCTGCGCGACGACGTACCGCTCGCCGGCCTCGTCACGGATCAACGCCCGGGCTGGCCGGCCGCGGCGTGGTGGCGCGCCTACGGCGATCCGCAGCTCGATACGCTCATGGACATGGCCCTGCGCGGCGCGCCCGACCTCGCCCAGGCGAAAACGCGTGTGGACGCCGCGCAGCAGAACATCCGTGTCGCCGCCGCACAGGCGGGTCTTCGTGTCGACGGGAGCGCCCAGGTGGCCCGCCAGCGCATGAGCGAGCACGGCCTGATCCCCGCGCAGTTCCTCGGATTCACCTGGTACAACCAGGCCGACATCGGCGTCCAGGTCAGCTATGACTTCGACTGGTGGGGCAAGAAGCGCTTCACCCTCGAGTCCGCGATCGACAGCGCGCGCGCCGCCGAGGCCGAGCGATCGGCTTCTTCGCTGGCCATCCAGGCGGTCGTTGCCGATACGTATTTCGGCTGGCTTGCCGACATGTCGCGCGTGGCCATCGCCGATCGCCTTGTCGCCGTGCGCGAGCGCACGTTGCGCATCGCCGAGCTTCGTGTGAAACAAGGTGTGGACGTGCCCGACACCGCACAGCAGGCCCGGGCCGAACTGGCCGGTGCACGTCAGCAACGTGTCGCGCTGCAAGGCTCCGCGGATATCCGCCGTGCGTCGCTGGCGACGCTCGTCGGTGTCTCACCGGCGCAGTTGCCTCCGCTCGCGCCGCGCGAGCTACCCGAGGTGGGCACCGGACTTCCCGCGAATGTCGGCAGCGACCTGATGGCTCGCCGCCCCGATATCGCAGCCAGTCGCTGGCAGGTCGAAGCGGCACTACGCCAGACCGATGCGGCGCGCGCCCAGTTCTTTCCCGACGTGAGCCTTACCGGCATGGCCGGCCTGTCCAGCATCGATATGGACAAGCTGTTCTCCGCCAGCAGCCGGGTGTTCTCGCTGACCCCGGCGCTGCACCTGCCGATTTTCGAAGGCGGTGCGCTCGAAGCCAACCACGGGGTCAGCCAGGCGCAACTCGGTGCCGCGGTCGCCCAGTACAACGCCACCGTGGCCTCCGCCGCGCGCGACGTCGCCACCCAGGCACTCGGCGCACAGCAACTCGCCGCGCGTCGTACACAGCAGGCGGAACAGATCGATTCGGCAAGGACGCTGCTCGCCAGTGCGAAGGCCCGCGCCGCGCGCGGCGTCCGCGACGATCGCGAATCGCTCGAAACCGAGGCCTCCCTCGCGCAACAACTGGACATGGACGCCGACCTGCGCGGCCAGGCCCTGTCCACCGACGTCGCACTGATCAAATCACTCGGCGGCGGCTACCGCGCCGAAACGACCGACTCCTCTTCCACGCACAGCACCGACGGAACCCAGAGCCCATGAGCGCCACCACGACCGACACGCCGCGCACGCAGGACGACAGCGGCAACGCGCCCAAGGACAAGCGCAAGCGGAACCGTGCGCTGCTCATCGCCGTCCTCGTTTTCGCCTTCGCCGCGCTCGCCTGGTTCCTGCTCTGGCTCCTGGTGTTCTCCAAGCGCGAGACCACCGACGACGCTTACGTCGGTGGCAACCAGGTAGGCATCTCCGCCCAGGTCCCCGGTATCGTCGTGGGCGTCTATGCCGACGACACCCAGCGCGTGAACGCCGGTCAGGTCCTGGTGAAGCTGGACCCGACCGATGGCGACGTGGCCTTGCGCAAAGCCAGCAGCGCCCTCGCCCAGGCGGTGCGCCAGGTACGTCAGCAGACGCAGTCCGCCGCCAGCGCCGACGCCGCCCTCGGCACCCGCCGCCAGGATCTGAAGCGCGCGCAGGACGACCTCAAGCGCCGCATCCCGTTGCTCGCCGAGAAGGCCGTGGCACCGGAAGAGGTGCAGCACGCACGCGATGCCGTGGACAGCGCCGAGTCGGCGCTTGAATCCGCCCAGCGCCAGGCCGACGCCTCGCGAGCCCTGATCGACGGCAGCGACGTGGCGACGAATCCCGCCGTGGAGCAGGCACGCGCGGGCTTCCGCCAGGCCTGGATCGCCGCCCAGCGCAATGCCATCGTCGCGCCGATCGACGGCTATGTCGCGCTGCGCAGCGTGCAGGTCGGCAACAGCGTGCAGCCCGGCCAGCAGCTGATGACCGTCGTGCCGCTGCACGACCTCTGGGTGGACGCCAACTTCAAGGAAAGCCAGCTGCGCCACGTGCGCATCGGCCAACCGGCGAAGATCGAAGCCGACATCTACGGCGGCGGAACCGAGTACCACGGCAAGGTGATCGGTCTCGGCGCCGGCACCGGCAGCGCGTTCTCCCTGCTTCCCGCGCAGAATGCCACGGGCAACTGGATCAAGGTCGTGCAGCGCATTCCGGTGCGCATCGCGCTGGAGCCCAAGGACCTCGACAAGCACCCCCTGCGTATCGGCCTGTCCACGGCCGTCACGGTCGATATCACGGACGACGAAGGCGACGTACTGGCGAAGTCGCCGTCGACCACGCCGGTGGCCCAGACCAACGTATATGACGAGGTGGCCGCCAAGGCCGATGCCGCGGCGGATGCGATCGTGCGCAAGAACCTCGGGGCGAGCGTGCCTTGAGCGACGCCGCCGCCTTCCCCGACGCCGCGCCTGCGAGCGGCCCCAAGCCGCTGCAAGGTGGGCCGCTGGTCCTGCTGACGATCGCCGTCGCGTTCTCCACCTTCATGGAGATCCTCGATACGACGATCGTCAACGTGGCCGTGCCGCATATCGCCGGCAGCCTCGGCGTCAGCGCCAGCGAGGGCACTTGGGCGATCAGCTCGTACTCCCTCGCCAGCGCGATCATGCAGCCGTTGACGGGCTGGTTGGCCAAGCGCTTCGGCGAGGTCAAGACGTTCGTCTTCTCGGTGATGCTGTTCGTGCTGTTCTCGATGCTCTGCGGCCTCGCGACCAGCATGCCGATGCTGGTGATCTTCCGCTTGCTGCAGGGCGCGGGCTCGGGACCGATGGTGGCGTTGTCGCTGTCCCTGCTGTTGTCGAGCTATCCGAAGACCAAACAGGGCATGGCGCTGGCGATGTGGGCGATGACGGTGGTGGTCGCGCCGATCTTCGGGCCTATTCTCGGTGGCTACCTGACGGACAACTTCTCGTGGCCGTGGATCTTCTACATCAACGTACCGGTGGGTGCCCTCGCCGGCCTGATCACCTGGACGCTGCTGCGCAGCCGCGAGACGAAGATCGTCCGCGCACCGATCGATACGGTGGGGCTGGCATTGCTGGTGATCGGCATCGGCTCGTTGCAGTTCATGCTCGACAACGGCAACGACCACGACTGGTTCGCCTCGCCGCTGATTCTCACGCTGGGCCTGATCGCGCTGGTCGCGCTGGTGTTCCTGGTGATCTGGGAACTCACCGCGAAACATCCGGTAGTCGATCTCTCGCTGTTCGGCCGGCGCAATTTCGCCGTGGGCGTGACCGCCCTGTCGCTGGGCATGCTCGCTTTCTTCGGCATCAACGTGGTGTTTCCGCTCTGGCTGCAGACGACACTGGGTTACACGTCGACCTGGGCCGGTCTGGCCACGGCTCCCGTGGGCATCCTCGCCTTCATCGTTTCGCCCTTCATCGGCAAGAACATCCAGAGGCTGGAGCTGCGTGCCGTGGTGACCTTCGCCTTCATGGTGTTCGCCTTCACCTCGTTCTGGTTTGCCGGGTTCAACAGCGGCGCGTCGTTCGCCGCCCTGGTGCTGCCGCGCTTCATCATGGGTATCGCCATCGCCTGCTTCTTCATCCCGCTCAACCAGATCTTCCTGTCCGGGCTCAATCCGGACCAGATCGCCGGTGCATCGGGCCTGGCCAACTTCTGCCGCACCCTGGCCTCCAGCGTGTCCACGGCCCTGACGGTGACGCTGTGGACGCATCGTGGCGAGTCGCACCACGCCTCGCTCACCGAGTACGTGACCCAGGCCTCGCCTGCCACGGCGACCTACACGAACCATCTGGCGAGCCTGGGCATCCAGGGCAAACCGGCGCTGGCCGTGATCGACCAGGTACTCAATCGCGAGGCGCTCACCCTGGCGGTGAACGACGTCTTCTTCGGTTGCGCGATCCTTTTCCTTGCCCTGATTCCGGTTCTTTGGCTGGCCAAACCCCCGTTTGGAAATGCCGGTGGTGCCGCGGCGCATTAAATTGCCGTTATCTGAATCGATTTAAAGAACAAACGTGAAATCGGAAAACGATTACGTCCCCATTCGGCAACTGGTGCGGCGCAATACCTCGTGGTAGCTTTCGCCGCATGGCACAAACCCTACGCATCATTAAGAAGTACCCGAACCGCCGTCTCTATGACACGGAGATCTCGAGCTACATCACGCTGGAGGAAGTTCGCCAGCTGGTCCTCGACGGGGAAAACTTTGAAGTCCGCGACGCCAAGTCGGGCGAGGATCTGACGCGCTCCGTCCTCCTGCAGATCATCGCGGAGCACGAGGAGCACGGTCAGCCGATGCTCTCCCCGCAGTTGCTGTCGCACATCATCCGCTTCTACGGCGACTCCCTGCAGGGCTTCATGGGCCCGTACCTGGAGCGCAGCCTGCAGGTGTTCCTCGACCAGCAGCAGCAATTCCGCAACCAGCTGAACAGCCTGATGGGCCAGACGCCCTGGTCCATGCTCAACGAGATGACCGAGCGCAACCTCGACGTCTGGAAGTCGATGCAGCGGGGCTTCCTCGACGCGGCTACGGCGAAGCCAGCCGATCCCGTCACGCGGACCACGCGCCCGACCGGCAAGAAAGCCAGCTAATTCCTGACGCTCCGCCGCAGGCTTGCTCCCGGCGGCGCTGCGGCGCACGATGCGCTGCCCTGCAATATCGCGCCCCCGAACCAGGTCGCCCATGCCCCGTAACGACATCGCCGTGGTTGGCGCCGGATTGGTCGGCGCCCTGGTTGCCACCTTGCTGACCCAGCGCGGATTCCGCGTCACGGTGTACGAGAAGCGCTCCGATCCGCGCCGTGCGGGGTTCCAGGGTGGCCGATCGATCAATCTCGCCCTCGCCGAACGCGGCCTGCACGCCTTGCGCGCCACCGGCCTGGCCGACAAGGTGCTGGAGCAGGCAGTGATGATGCGCGGGCGCATGGTCCACGATCCCGCCGGCCATAGCGGGCTGCAGCGCTATGGCGTGGACGATTCGGAGGTGATCTGGTCGGTGTCGCGCGGTGGCCTGAACACGCTGATGCTCGATGCCGCCGAAGCCGCCGGCGCCACGGTCCACTTCGACCAGGGCCTGGCCTCTGCCGACCTCGACGCCGGCACGCTGACCCTTGGCGACGGCACCGGCAGCCTGCGCACCGTCGAGGCGCCGGTCGTGATCGGCGCCGATGGCGCAGGCTCCGCCCTGCGTGCGGCGATGCACCTGCACTCGCCGCTGGGTGAGCGCATCGAAGAACTTGGGCACGGGTACAAGGAGCTGGAGATTCCGCCGCGAGTGGACGCGTCCGGCCCGTTCGCCATCGAGCGCAACGCCCTGCACATCTGGCCGCGCGGGCACTACATGTGCATCGCCCTGCCGAACCGCGAAGGCAGCTTCACCGTCACCCTCTTCCTGCCGAACGAAGGCGAGCATCCCAGCTTCCGCAGCATCGCGGGAGCTGGCGCCGCGGAGGCCTTCTTCCGCACCGATTTCCCGGACGCGCTGGCTCTCATGCCGGAGTTCGCCACCGACTGGGCCGCCCATCCGGTCGGCACCCTGGCGACCCTCTATCTCGACCGCTGGCACATCGGCGGCCGCGCCCTGCTCATCGGCGACGCGGCCCATGCGATGGTGCCGTTCCACGGCCAGGGCATGAATTGCGGCTTCGAAGACGCGGCCGAACTGGCCGATCTGTTCGCCGCCCAGCCGGACGACGCAGCGGCGGTGTTCGCGGCCTTCGAGGAGCGCCGCAAGCCGAACGCGGACGCGATCGCGCGCATGGCGCTGGAGAACTACGTGGAGATGCGCGATTCCGTCGCGGATCCGCACTACCTGCGCAAGCGCGAACTGGGCGGTTTGCTCGCCGAACGGTCGCCGACCCATTACCTGCCTCGCTATCGCATGGTTACCTTCACGCATCTGCCTTATCGCTATGCGCTGGAGCGTGGACAGGCCCAGGATGTCCTGGTCGAGCAGTTGTTGAAGGGGCACGATTCGGTGGCTTCGGTGGACCTGGAATCGGCCGTGCGGACGTTGGAAGCGACGTTGCCGCCGTTGCCGGAGCAGGCGTTCGAGCGGGGGTAGTCGTTGGCAGCCATTCGCCGCTGAAGCGGCTCCCACACAGAGCGCGGCTCCGATACATCGCTCAGTACCCATGCATCGATCAGTACCCATGCATCGCTCAGTACCCATGCATCGATCAGTACCCATACATCGCTCGGCACTCACACATCGCGCAGTACCCACCAGTGCTCGGCATTTGCCAGCACCTATCGCCGAGGAATCGGCACCTACAGAAGCCCGAGCAGGACAATCGACTGGATGACTACCGCGCCGCACGCCACCGCCCTGCTTGAAGCGCGCGCCCTGTGCTTCCTGCGCCAGGACGAGCCGGTGTTCGGGCCGATCGACTTCGCCCTGCAAGGCGGCGAAATCGCACTGGTCGAGGGTGACAACGGTAGTGGCAAGACCACCCTCATGCGCGTGCTCACCGGCATGCTCCGGCCCGGCGAGGGCGAGGTGCTGCTGGACGGTGCGCCCTTCTCGCTGGATACCGTCGCCGGTGCGGTGGTGTTCCTCGGCCACCATCTCGGCCTGAAAGTCGACCTGACGCCGCGCGAGAACCTACGTCTCGCCGCGGGCCTTTATGGGCTGCGTCGCGGGATGGATGAGAACGCCGTGCTTCGCGAGGTCGGTCTGGCCGGGTATGAAGACGAGCCCGTCCGCCAGCTCTCCGCCGGGCAGAAAAAGCGCGCCGCGCTGGCTCGCCTGCTGTTGCTACCGGCCCGTGTCTGGCTGCTGGACGAGCCCTACGCCAATCTCGACCGCGACGGCATCGCGCTGGTCAATCGCCTGCTCGAACAGCATGCGGCGCGCGGTGGCGCGGCCCTGGTGACCAGCCACGGTGCCGTCCGCTTCGCCGGTGGCGAGCCGCGCCGCATCCGGTTGCACGCATGACGCCCGGCAGCACGTCCGCCGCCTGCGCCGCCCTGCTGCGACGCGACCTCACGCTGGCCTGGCGGCGACGCGGCGATATCGCGATGCCGGTGCTGTATGCGGTCATCGTCACCACACTCTTCCCCTTCGCGATCGGTCCCGAACCGGCTCTCCTGGCCCGCATCGCCGGTGGCGTGGTCTTCGTCATCGTGCTGCTGGCGATCCTGCTGTCGCTGGACCACCTGTTCCGCAGCGATATCGAGGATGGCTCCATGGAACTGCTGATGCTGGCGCCACAGCCGCTGGCCCTGCTGGTGGGCATGAAGATCCTCGCGCACTGGATCACCTCGTCGTTACCCTTGATCGTCGTCGCGCCGGTGCTCGCCAGCATGCTGAAGCTGCCGACCGAGGCGATGCCGGTGCTGATCGTCGCTCTGGTCCTGTCCACGCCGCTGCTGAGCCTGCTGGGCGCGGTCTTGGTCGCACTGACGGCCGGGTCGAGACGCTCTGGTATGCTTCTGGCGCTCATGTTGTTGCCGTTGTGCGTACCGGTCGTGATCTTCGCCGCCGGGGCTTTGGCCGCCGCGCAGGAAGGATTGCCCTGGGTCGCGCCGATCGCCTGGCTGGGCGCTGGCCTGGCCATGGCGCTCGTTCTTGCGCCGCTGGCTTGCGCCGCCGCGCTACGCATCGCCATGGACACATGAACGCACGCAACCGTGGGGGCCGATTCGCGGACTCACGGGGTCCGAACGCATAGCAGGTAACGATGGCTAACTGGGTTCCCCTCTGGCTTCACCGCCTCGGCTCGCCGCCGCTGTTCTACCGGTTCGCCGGTGCCGTGCGCCCGTGGGCCCTCGGCCTGGCACTGGTGCTGGGCGCCGTCGCGCTCTACGGCGGCCTGGTGGTCGCGCCGGCCGATTACCAGCAGGGCGACGCCTATCGCATCATCTTCATCCACGTGCCGAGCGCCTGGATGAGTCTGTTCATCTATGGCGCGATGGCCGTGGCAGCGTTTATCGGCCTGGTCTGGCGGATCAAGATCGCCGAAGTCGTAGCGATGGAATCGGCACCGGTCGGCGCCGCGTTCACCCTGATCACCCTGGTGACCGGTTCGCTCTGGGGCAAACCCATGTGGGGCACCTGGTGGACCTGGGACGCGCGGCTGACCTCCGAGCTTGTCCTGCTCTTCATCTACCTCGGCATCGTCGGCCTGTATCACTCGTTCGAAGATCGTCGCCAGGGAGCGCGCGCCGCCTCCTTCCTCGTACTCGTCGGCGCGGTGAACGTGCCGATCGTGCATTTCTCGGTGAACTGGTGGAACACGCTACACCAGGGCTCGACCGTTCGTCTGCTCGGTCCTTCGCATATCGAGGCGAGCATGCTGTGGCCGCTGCTGACCATGATGCTCGCGACCAAGTGTTACTACGTGGCCAGCCTGTTCGCACGCGTGCGCGCCGACCTCATCGCGTCGGAAGGTGGCAAGGCCTGGGTGCGCGACATCGCGCTTGGCCAGCCGGGGAACGACGCCGCATGAGTCAGTTTTTCGCCATGGGCGGTTACGCCTCCTTCGTGTGGCCCGCGTTTGCCGCCTTCTTCATCGTCCTTCTCATCGATTCGCTGGCCCCGCTCGCCCGGCGCCGCCGCAACCTGCGCGATCTTCGCGCGCGGCTCGCGCGCCAGGAAAACCGCCGCCGGCCCGGAACCCCGCCAAGCAATGAATCCAACGCGTAAACGTCGTCTCGCCATCGTCATCTCCGTCGTCGTCGCCGCTGTCGTGGCGATCGGCCTCACTGTGTTCGCGCTGCAGCGGAACATGAGCTACCTGTTCACCCCGAGCCAGGTGCAGGAAGGCCAGGCCACGCAATACAAGAGCTTCCGCCTCGGCGGCATGGTCAAGGCCGGCTCGATCCAGCGCGCCGCCGATACCTTGCGCGTGAGCTTCATCGTGATCGACGCCGACGGCGCCATGCCCGTGGAATACACCGGCATCCTTCCCGACCTGTTCCGCGACAACCAGTCGGTGATCGCGACCGGCCGGATGGACGGCGCACGCTTCATCGCCAGCGAGGTGCTTGCCAAGCACGACGAGAACTACATGCCGAAGGAACTCAAGGACGCGATGGCCAAGGCGCACCAGAACAAGAAGATCGACGACACCGCGATGAAGGACACACCGAAGTGATCCCCGAGCTCGGCCAGTTCGCCCTTGTCCTCGCCTTGCTGCTGGCCATCGCCCAGGGCGTACTGCCGATCGTCGGCGCCTGGCGCAACAACGCCGCGCTGATCGCCGTCGCCAGGCCCGCGGCGGCCGGCCAGGGCGTGTTCGTCTTCGCCGCGATGGCGATCCTGATCTACGCCTTTCTCTCCTACGACTTCTCGGTGGCCTATGTCGCCGACAATTCAAACCTCGCGCTGCCCTGGTATTACCGCGTGACCGCCGTGTGGGGTGCCCATGAAGGCTCGATGCTGCTCTGGGTGTTCATCCTCAACGTCTGGTCGGTGGCCCTGGCCGCCTTCAGTCGCCACTTGCCGCCGGCCTTCCTCGCCCGCGTGCTGGGCGTGCTCGGGCTGATCGGCGTCGGCTTCCTGGCCTTCATCCTGTTCACCTCGAACCCCTTCCTGCGCGAGCTGCCGATGCCCGCCGACGGTGGCGACCTCAACCCGGTCCTGCAGGACCCGGGCATGACCTTCCACCCACCCGTGCTCTACATGGGTTACGTCGGCTTCTCGGTCGCCTTCGCGTTCTCCATCGCCGCCTTGCTCGGTGGCGGAATGGAACAGGCCTGGGTGCGCTGGGCGCGCCCGTGGACGAACGTGGCCTGGGCCTTCCTCACCCTCGGCATCGTCGCCGGCAGCTGGTGGGCCTACGCCGAACTGGGCTGGGGCGGCTGGTGGTTCTGGGATCCGGTGGAGAACGCGTCGTTCATGCCGTGGCTCGTCGGCGTCGCCTTGATCCACGCGCAGGCGGTGACGGAGAAACGCGGGTCGTTGCCAGCGTGGACCATCCTGCTTTCGCTGTTCGCATTTTCGCTGTCGCTGCTGGGCACCTTCCTCGTCCGCTCGGGCGTGCTGACGTCGGTCCATGCGTTCGCGTCCGATCCACGTCGCGGCCTGTATATCCTCGGCTTCCTGATCGTCGTCATCGGCGGTTCGCTGCTGCTGTATGCGATCCGTGCGCCGAAGGTCGCCACCGGCAAGCCATTCGCGCCGTTGTCGCGCGAGACCGGAATCATGGTGGCGAACCTGCTGTTCACCACGGCATCGGCCATGGTCCTGCTGGGCACCTTGTTCCCTCTCATCGGCGACGCGCTCAACCTGGGTCGGGTTTCCGTCGGCCCTCCTTATTTCGGCTTCCTGTTCGTGCTGCTGATGGCGCCCGCGGTGCTGCTGCTGCCGTTCGGGCCCTACCTGCGCTGGGGCCGCGCCGAAGGACATCAACTGACGACGATGGCGCTGCGCGCCGGCATCGCCGCCGTGATCTGCGCCATCGTCGCCAGCTTCTTCGCCCAGGGTCACCTGCGTGCGATCGCCGGTATCGCCGGCGCGGTATGGGTGGGCGCCGGCACGCTGTCGTATGTGATCAAGCGTTGGCGCGAGATGCCACGCGGCCGCCGCTACCCGGCCGAGATGGCCGGCATGCTGCTCGCGCACACCGGCGTCGCGATCTTCCTGATCGGCGTCATGCTGTCGGAATCGTTGAGCGTCGAACGCGACGTGCGCCTCGCACCCGGCCAGACCGAATCGGTCGGTGGCTACGATTTCCGCTTCGATGGCGTCGAAGAAACCACGGGCCCGAACTGGCGCGCGGACGAAGGCATCGTCGCCATTCTTCGCGACGGCAGGACGCTGGCGACGATGCATCCACAGAAGCGCACCTATTCGCGCGGCCAGGTGCAGACCGAATCCGCGATCGACGCCGGCCTGTTCCGCGACATCTATGTCGCCCTGGGCGAGCCGATGGAGCCGACCAACGTGAACGGCGCATGGGCGTTGCGCCTGTACCACAAGCCTTTCGTTCGCTGGATCTGGCTGGGCGGCCTCTTCATGATGGCGGGTGGCTTCGTCGCCGCGGCGGAGCGTCGTTTCCGTGCGAAACGCGCGCCGGCCGCCGACGCCGTAACGACGACGTCGACACCGCCGGTGAAGGAGTCGCTGGCATGAGTCGCCTCCTGCCACTGCTCGGCTTCCTGATCCTGGTCGGCCTGTTCGGCTTCGGCATCTGGTGGAACACCCAGCACGACCAGCACGAGATCGTGTCGCCGCTGATCGACAAGCCGGCGCCGGCCTTTGCCTTGCCCGTCCTCGACGATGCCGCTCGCACTGTCACCAAGACTTCCCTGCTCGGCAAGCCGTACTTCCTCAACGTGTTCGCCAGCTGGTGCATCGAATGCGTGCACGAGCATCCGATCCTGATGACCCAGATGAAGCAGCTCGGCCTGCCGCTGGTCGGTTTCAATTACAAGGACGATCCCCAGGCCGCCACGGCGTGGCTTGCCGAACACGGCAATCCGTTCGACGTCATCGTCGCCGACCGCGAAGGTCGCAGCGCGATCGACTTCGGCGTGTACGCGGCGCCGGAGACCTTCCTGGTCGATGCGAAGGGCGTTATCCGCTACAAGCGCATCGGTCCGATCACGCCCGAGGTGCTGGACAAGGAAATCCGTCCGGCACTCGCCGCGCTGGCGAAGGAAACGCCGTGATGCACCGCTGGCTTCTCGTCGTCACCCTGGCTCTACTGCCCGCGCTGGCTTGCGCGCAGGCGATCCAGCCCTTGCCGTTCCGCGATCACGCCGAGGAAGTCCGCTTCCAGCATCTCAGCGCCGAACTGCGTTGCCCGATGTGCCAGAACGAGACCCTGGCCGACTCGAACGCGCCGATCGCGCACGACCTTCGCCGCCAGGTATTCGAGATGATCCAGGCGGGCAAGAGCGACGACGAGATCAAGGCCTTCCTCGTCGACCGCTATTCGCAGTTCGTGCTCTACAAACCGCCGGTCGAGCCGAGCACTTGGTTGCTCTGGTTCGGCCCCCTCGTGCTGCTTGCCATCGGTGGCATCGTCGTCGCCGTGCAGGTGCGCCGCCGCGCCCGCCAGGCTCCTGCCGACACGACGCCGATCAACGACACCGGGGACGATTGGTGACTTACGCGTTCTATCTCGCCGCCGGGGCCATGCTCGCCCTCGCGCTGGCCTTGCTGCTCGTCCCGATCGTTCGCCATGGCCGTCGCCACGGGCGTTCGCGCGGTGTCTTCGCGCTGCTCGTTGCGATCGCCGTGGTCGTACCGCTGACCAGCGTCGGCCTCTACGCCCTGGTCGGCACGCCGTCGACGCTCGGCGGCGTCGAGCCGCCGAAGGAAATGAACGTCGACGAGGCGATCGCCGCGCTACGTGTGCGCCTGAAGGATCATCCCGAGGACGCGCAAGGCTGGCTCCTGCTCGGCCAGACGTTCACCATGCTCAAGCAGCCGACCGACGCACGTGACGCCTACGACGGCGCACTCAAGGCAGACCCTGCCAACGGCGCCGCCATGGTCGGCTGGGCCGAAGCCGATTCGCTGGCACGCGACGACCACCGTATCGAAGGGCGTGCGCTCGACCTGCTCCAGGCGGCGGTCGCCGCGAACCCGGAAAACCAGCGCGCCCTGTGGCTGCTCGGCATCAGCCAGTTCCAGCACGAGCAGTATGCCGCCGCATCGGCGACCTGGAAGAAGCTGCAGCCAATGCTCGACCCGGACTCCAACGTCGCCCACGCGGTTGCCGAACAGATCGCCCAGGCGGACAAACGCGCGCAAGCCAAGTGAGCCGTGGCACCATGGCGGGTATCCGTTAAAGGGTTTTGCCATGGGCGACGCACGCCGCTACCACTCGCTTACCTCTCCGTTCCGCATGAAACGCGGCGGCGAACTGCACGGCGCTCGTGTCGCCTTCGAAACCTGGGGAACGCTCGACAGCGATCGCGCCAATGCCGTGCTGATCCTCACCGGCCTGTCGCCGAGCGCGCATGCCGCCGCGAACGCCGAAGATCCGACACCCGGCTGGTGGGAAGAGATGATCGGCCCGGGCAGAGCCTTCGATACCGATCGTCACTTCGTCATCTGTGTGAATTCGTTGGGTAGCGACAAGGGCTCCACCTGCCCCGCCTCGATCGACCCCGCCACGGGCGAAGCCTACCGACTCAGCTTCCCCGAACTGTCGCTGGAAGACGTCGCCAACGCCGCGTACGAAGCCGTCAGCGGCCTCGGTATCACCGAGCTGGCCTGCCTTGTCGGCTGCTCCATGGGTGGCATGAGCGCACTGGCATATATGCTCCTGCATCCGGGCTCGGTGCGCACGCATCTCAGCGTCGACACGGCACCGCAGGCCCAGCCCTTCGCCATTGCCATCCGCTCGCTGCAGCGTGAGGCGATTCGTCTGGATCCGCACTGGAACGAAGGCCGCTACGACGACGAGCACTGGCCAGAGCACGGCATGAGCATCGCCCGCAAGCTGGGCGTCATTACCTACCGTTCGGCGATGGAGTGGAACGGCCGCTTCGCGCGTATCCGCCTGGACCCGGATCAGCGCGAGGAAAACGCACCCTTCGGATTCGAATTCCAGGTGGAGTCCTACCTCGAAGGCCACGCACGGCGTTTCAACCGGCAGTTCGACCCGAACAGCTACCTCTATCTCTCGCGCGCGAGCGACTGGTTCGATATCTCCGAATATGGCGAAGGCGACGTGATGCGGGGGCTTGGCCGGATCAGGGTCGAACGCGCGATGGTCATCGGCGTCAGCACGGACATCCTGTTCCCGCTGGAACAGCAGGAAACCATCGCCAAGGGCCTGGAAGCGGCGGGCGCCAAGGTGGAGTTCGTGGCTCTGGATTCCCCCCAGGGCCACGATGCCTTCCTGGTCGACATCGAGAACTACAGCCGTGCCATCGGTGGGTTTTTGCGGACAATCTGAAGTCCACAGAACGCTCCCGTTCTGCAAGGACCGCAGGATCGGCGCCTTCGAGGACACGACCCGCCTTTTGCTATCATTGGAGTCGACGGGCGTCCCCACGCCATCCCATCCAGAGGTTCCAGCCATGATCACGGTCGACTTCCCGGGCAGCAACAAACTCATCCAGGCCATCGACGCCTCGGTGGCCCAGGCAAGCACTCCGGCGATTACCGACGCCCTGCGCAATGCGCTGTGTCGACTGATCCGTTCCGAAGAAGTGAAACTGCCCCAGTGCGTGTTCGAAATGGCGGGTGACCACTACGCCCGTCGTGAGCTCTACCGCAGCGACGAGCACGGCTACAGTGTGATCGCCATGACCTGGGGGCCCGGCCAGGGCACCCTCATCCACGACCACAGCGGCATGTGGTGCGTCGAAGGCGTCTGGGCCGGCTCGCTGGAGATCGTCCAGTACGAGCTGGGCGAGCACGAAGCCGAGCGTTACCACTTCCGTCCGGTCGGTTCGATCCAGGCCGGCCCCGGCTCCGCCGGCAGTCTGATTCCGCCGCACGAGTACCACACCATTCGCAATCCGAGCGAAGACGCGGTGGCGGTCAGCCTGCACATCTATTCCGGTCGCATGACCCAGTGCGCCGTGTTCAAGCCGGAAGGCGACGACTGGTACCAGCGCACCGAGCGCCAGCTGGGTCTCGACCGGGTGCACTGATTCACGCATAATGCGTGGCCCCATGCCGAAATGGCGGAACCGGTAGACGCGGCGGACTCAAAATCCGTTTGTAGTGATACAGTGAGGGTTCGAGTCCCTCTTTCGGCACCACATAACAACCCTCGATGGCCGCGTGCAGGCCTTTCGATTGTTCTCAATGAACCCGCCCATCCGGCGGGTTTTTTGTCGTCGCGAACCTGCGTCAGGAACCGCTCCGACATCAGGCAGCCCAAGGGCTAGCGCCTTCCGCGGGCGGACGCCTACAGATACGCGCATTCTTGGGGCGTACGATGCCGACTCAACTCGCTACGGCAACCGGACGACCCTATGCAACTGCCCGACGATCCAGCCTTTCCCCCAGGCCGCAGGCTCAACGGCAGCGCACGTATCCACGCGCGCGTCGCAGCGCTCGAGACCGACATGAAGTTCGTACGCAGAGACCTGAGCGAAGTACGCGTCGATGTGCGCAACATTCGCGAACGTGTCGGTTCGGTCGAGGCCAAGCTGGGTATTCTGTCCGAGAGGACGGATGCCTCCACAGCCAGCCTGACTCAAAGGATGGACAGCATGTCCGCGAACTTCACCGAACGCATGGACAGCATGTCCGCAAACTTCACCGAACGCATGGACAGCATGGCCGCGAACGTCGCGGAGCGCATGGACACGATGTCCGCGAACTTCACCGATCGCATGGACACGATGTCCGCGAACTTCACCGATCGCATGGACACCCTGACCGTGGGTATCTCGGAGAAACTGGACCGCTTCCCCACCAAGCTCCAGCTCAGCGCATGGGCCTGCGCCGGGTTGGTCGCGCTCCTGGGCGTCGCCGCTTCGATAATCGCCGTACTTCTCCGCCTCGCCGGTCATAACGACGCCGCAGCCTTAGTCGACTCGGTCGGCGACTAAGGCCCTGCCCACATCGGCGCGCTAGTCCTTGTCTCGGCTCCTCGTCACCGCGGTTCGGGCTCAAGACATGAAGCCACCATCCACCGTGAAACTCGCGCCCGTGGTGAAGCGTGCTTCGGGGCCGGCAAGGTGAGCGACCAGGGCCGCAACTTCTTCCGCCCTGCCCATGCGGCCCAGGGGAATCAGCGGAAGCACCAGTTCCTCGACGTAGGCAGGATTCATATCCGTGGCGATCGGCCCGGGCTGCACGTTGTTGACGGTGATCCCGCGAGGGCCAAGATCACGCGCGAATCCGCGCGTCATCGACTTGATCGCGCCCTTTGAGGCGCTATAGATGGCCGTGCCCGGGAAGCCGCTGCGGTCGGCGACGATGCTGCCCACCGTGATGACGCTACCACCCTCCCCCATGTGCTTCGCGGCCGCCCGTGTTCCCGCATAAACGGCACGAACGTTGATGGCGAAGACCCGGTCGAACTCTTCCACCGGCAGGTCGTCGACAGGCCCGTGGGTAATGACACCGGCGTTATTGACGAGGATGTCGAGACGTCCGTGCGCCGCTGCCGCAACATCGATGGCTTGAGCCAGGCCTTCGGCGTCGGCGCTGTCCGCCCTCACGGCTTCGGCATGGCCGCCTGCGAGTCTGATGTCGTCCACGAGAGCATCAGCCGCGCCACCTGCCGCCACGTACGTGAACGTCACCGTCGCACCCTGCAGCGCAAGACCACGCACGATGGCGGCGCCGATACCGCGGGAGCCACCGGTAACAAAGGCGGTCTTTCCTTCCAAGGGTCGCACGTGCATTGAATTCTCCTATTATGGATTGATTAGTCAATTAATGGGCAAAAAAAACAGGCTGCACACCCAGTCAACGGGCCGGATGTCATCGCCCTGCTCCGAGTATACGTTGTTCTTGACTGATCATTCCACAATTACTTCGCTATGGCGCAAGCGCCCGCAGGGCGATCCGGACCACGCCCTCCAGATCCGCCCGGGAAGCCCCACCACGAGCCGCGATCTTCAATCCTGAAAGGGTGGCCAGCAGGAATCTCGCCGCCGCCGCCGCGTCGAGATCCGCGGCCAACTCGCCCCGTTCGATGCCGTCGCGCAGGCGACTCTCGAACGCCAGCAGGGTCCGATGTCCTACGCCATCGGTGACGGCGCGCACGGCCGGCTCGGATATGCCGAATTCCGCGATGGCATGAATGCCCAGGCAAGCCGGGCTGGCGCCGGTTGTCGCGTCGTCCACGAAACCCAGCAAGGCTCGCTCGATACCCAGCGGCACGGCGTCGCTGGCGAACATGGCGGACAGCGTGACCCCGGTGCTCTCCTCCGAATAGCGCTGTAACGCTTCCAGGTACAAGCTTCGCTTATCGCCAAAGGTGTCGTAGAGGCTCTGCCGACCAATCTTCATCGCTTCCAGCAACATCGGCGTCGTCGTCCCCTCGAACCCATGCGAGGCGAAGGTTTCGATGGCACGCTGCAGCGCGGTATCGCGGTCGAATTCACGTGGACGTGCCATGGATCATCACTTCTGGATCGAAAAGTCCACAAAAGCGTAGCACCGAATCATGGCCGTCGACGGGGCGCAACGGCTAAACTCACGACCATGGGCGGCCCTGGAGACATACTGCAAACGGATATCGATGAGTCGGTCGCGGCCATTGCGCGTCTGTCCGTCGTGCCTCGCATCCTCGATGCCGTCGTCCGCGCGACGGGTATGCGCTTCGCCGCCGTCGCCCGGGTCACCGAAAACCGCTGGACGGCCTGCGCGGTGCGCGACGAGCTAGGCTTCGGGCTACAGCCCGGCGAGGACCTCGTGCTCGAGACCACGATCTGCAACGACATCCGTTCGCACCGTCAACCGGTCGTGTTCGGAAACGCCAGTGCGCACGCGATCTATTCACAGCATCACACGCCGCAGCACTACGGCCTCCAATCGTATGCGTCGGTACCGATCTACACGGTCGGCGGCGAGTTCTTCGGCACGCTGTGCGCTATCGATTCGCGCCCCCTCGCCGTCGACGAGGAAAAGCTGGCCACGGAGATGACTCTCTACGGAGAGCTCATCGCATCGCACATGGCCCTCGAAGGTCGGCTTGCACATGCCGAGCGCGCCCTGCGCAGCTCCATGGACGAAGGCGTGCTGCGTGAACAGTTCCTCGCGGTAGTCGGCCACGACCTGCGCAGCCCCTTGCAGGCTGCTGGCATGGCGGCCGAGTCGCTGGCCGACATGGACCTGCCACCGCGAGCGGGGCGGCTCGCGAAAGTCATCACGGCCAGTGCCAGGCGCATGGCCGACCTGATCGACGACATCATGGATTTCGCCCGGGCGCGTCTTGCCTCGGGCATCCCGGTCGCCCAGTTGGACCAGGGCGATCTCGGCGCGCTGGTCGCCCGCGTCGTGACCGAGGTCGCCGCGGCGCATCCCGCTGCCACGATCGTCAGCGAAGTGGACATGCCGGGGAACTTGCGGTTCGATCCGGTGCGCCTGCAGCAACTGCTCGCCAACCTGCTCAACAACGCGATCGCCCACGGCGACACACGCCGCGCGATTCGTGTCGACGGACGCGCCGAAGACGACGCCATCGTCCTTGCCGTAACCAATTTCGGCACCCCGATCGACCCTGCCACGCAGGGCATGCTGTTCCAGCCGTTCTACCGCCCGGAAAGTGCGACGCCGAGGCCAGGTCTCGGCCTGGGCCTGTATATCGCATCGGAAATCGCACGGGCACACGGCGGCACGCTCACGGTGTGCTCGAGCGCCGCCGAAGGCACCTGCTTCACGCTTCGCCTCCCGCTCATCGGTGCCTGAGTTCGGCGGATCGCCCGCGCCCGCCGTCAGTGGGTGGTGGTTTCGAACTCGGCGTAGGGTTCGCCGCTCTCCACGAGACTGGCCAGCGGCAGGCGCTCGGCGACACCCATGAGACGGGCACGCAGCACGCTGACATCGCGCAGCTTCTCCGACGCCGCGAACGAGTACTGGTCGGTCATCTCGAAAGCCGCGACCACGTTGCCCTCTTCGCTACGCATGATCCAGGGCCGTCGTGCCGTGATCAATCCGGCGCGCTGCATCGCTTCGTAGATCTCCAGCAGGATCGAAACGACCAGATCCGTGCGACCGGGGAACGGGCGGTAGCCAACGATGATAGAGGTAGACACGCGTGGACCCTCATGGCGTCGGGGCGTTGAAACCGAATTTGTAACCAGTAACGGTTCGGCGTCAAGCGTTACATGGAGCGGTTTCGGCAAACCTGCGAGGCAACGTCAGAGTTCGCGGACCACGCGAAAGCCGACACGTGCGCTGCGCAGGTCCGCGTCGGCTCCCTGGCGATAGGCGGACCGGACCATGTCCGGCGCGCTACCCCAAGAACCGCCCCTGATCACGCGCCGGGAACAACCCGGGTTGACCCAGGCTTCGCCTGTGCGCGGGGCGCGGATGTAGTTGTCGTGCCAGCAGTCGCCGACCCACTCGGACACGTTGCCACCCATGTCGTAGAGACCGAATGGATTTGCCGTGAAGCTCATCACCGGTGCCGGCCCCCAGTAGCCGTCCTTGTAACCGGCAAAGGCATTGCTCCAACGGCGGCCCGATCCGGACCGGTCGTTGCCGCCGGTCAGGTTTTCCACACGCGCGGTGGGATTGTCGTCTCCCCACCAGTAGCGCGTGGTGCTGCCGGCACGCAAGGCGTATTCGAATTCGGCCTCGCTGGCCAGCCGGTACTTCTTGCCGGTGCGCTGCGACAGCCAGTCCGCATACGCCTTGGCATCGTTCCACGACACATTGATGACGGGCAGGCGCTCCTGTCCCGGCTTGCCCGCGTAGTCGTCCTGCCAGGTGGCCGAGGCCTCGTCCCGTAGGCCACCGCTCTGCTCGTCGTAGACACTCCCGCCACCGAGCGACTGCGATTGCGGCACGTAACCGCTGGAGCGCACGAAGTCGCGGAACTGGCCGATCGTCACCGAGCTGCGCCCTATGCCGACGCCCTTCTCGATCTGGACCTCGTGCGCCGGCGCCTCGTTGGTATCGTGCCCGCGTTCGCCATCCGGCGAACCCATCATGAAGTGCCCGGTCGGCAGGACGACAAGGGCGGGAGCCTGTCCGGTCGAGTCGACGAAGCGGTCGGCGAAGACCTGGCCGGGTTTATAGCTCGCGTAAAGACGCGCATTGGTCACGCGCTCGTTGAAGTCGTCGATGCCCGCGAGATCGGGGCTGATCTGCTGCGCCTTGGTCGCCAGTTGCTGGGCCAGTTCGAGGTTGCCTGCGTCCAGCGCCGAACGGGCCTGCGCGAGCATCGCCGAGCCGCTCTGCCGGCGCATGCCTTCGATGCGACCGCGCGTGTCCTGCAGGGCTTGCGATTCGGGCAGGATCGTCGCGGCCTCGGCCAGGGCGGCATCCGCCGCGGTGAAGTCGTTCTGGGCCACGGCGGCAAGCGCCTTGTCGAGCACCGCGCGCTGGACCTGGATGATGCCCTGCTCCGCCACGGCGTTGTCCGGATCGAGCTGAAGCACTTCGCGATAGGTATCCAACGCGCTGTCGCCGCGCGGCTGTTCGGCCTTGCCTTGCTGCAACTGGCTGGCTGCCTTGCCCAGCATCGGCCGTACCTTGTCCAGCACCGCGAGCTTCTCCTGCAACGGAGCGACCTGGGTGGTGTTCCCCGGCAAGGCCTTGAGTGCCGTGAGGCCATCGCGTGCGGCGTCGGCATCGCCCAGGGCGATGTCCTGCTCGATCTCCGCGGCGAGCCGCGCGCGAACCTCATCCATGCCACCGAGTGCGCGCTGGCTGTCGGCCTTCTGCTTGAGCACCGCCAGGAACATCGCCGCGGCGCTGTCCTTGCCACCCACCAGGCGATCCGCCTGCAGGGCCTTGTCGGCGCGGTCGAGCAAGGCGGTCAGCTCCGGCGAATCGGGGGTCTTCTGTGCCGGCAGATCGACCTCGTTGGTTTTCTCGCGGCGGCGCGCGGCTATCACCGAAGCGGGGGCGAGCATGATCGGGGGTCCGGCATCGATTTCCGACACGATGGCCCCCGGTGCGGCCTGCGGGCGCTGATCGAAACCCATCGTCGTCGGCTGCCCCCGCATCGGCGAGCGTGGCGTGTTCTGGCCCGGTTGGACGTGCAGCAGCTGCGGAAAGAAGTGATAGAACAAGGCAAAACCGAGCACGGCCACACCCAAGGCGCCGCCAATGGCGCGCTGTCGGCGGACGGTTTCGGTGTTCGGCATGGTGGGCTGTTCCGTGCGGGCCTGCTATCGTGCGCTGCCACCTTAGAGAATCGCGTGCGGCAGGGCAACACGAACGTCGCACGTGCTCCATGCATGCACAAGGAAGCAGGAATGACATCGAGCGACCTCGCTCCCGCCGCACCGTGGATCGACAACCACGACGAACTGGCCACCTGGTTGGCCCCTGTCGGCCCGACGGCCATCGTCGGCCTCGACACCGAGTTCATGCGGCGCAATACCTTCTACCCGCAGCTCGCCTTGCTCCAGCTGGCTCACGACAACCGCTACGCCCTGATCGACCCGGTCGCCTTCCCGCTCGGCGACGTGCTGCAGCCCACCTTCGCCAATCACCCGGTGGTCACGGTGATGCACAGCGCCGGTGAAGACCTCGAGGCCATGTCGCCTTTCCTGCCCGAGGGCCCGCATACCCTGTTCGACACGCAGATCGCCGCGGCTTTCGTCGGCATGGGCCTGGGCATCAGCTACCGTGCGCTCGTCGCGGAGCTGGTCGGCGCCGAGCTGGACAAGGGCGAGACACGTAGCGACTGGCTGCAACGCCCGCTCACCGAATCGCAGAAACTCTACGCCACGCTCGATGTCGTCCATCTGCACCCAGTTCACGCGATCCTCAGCGAACGCCTCGCCGAGCGCGACCGTACTGCCTGGCATGCCGAAGACTGCGCCCGCATGAAACGCCGCGCCAGTGAACGCGAAGGCGATCTGCAGCCGCAGCGCAGTTTCAAGAGCGCCGCGGAATGGGCGCCCGAAAAGCAGGCCCTGCTGCGCCGCGTGCTGCGCTGGCGCGAAACCACCGCGCGCGAACTCGACAAACCCCGCTCCTGGTTGCTCGAGGACGCGCAGGCACTCGACCTCACCAGCAGCCTGCCACGCGATGCCGCCAACCTCGACGAGCGCGTGCGCGGTACGCGCGCATTGCGTGCGCCCCAGCGCAAGGAACTGTTCGATCTGCTCCTGCGTCCCTTGGGCGCCGATGAGATCGAATCCACCGCTCCCGTCGTCGGCCATCCTGTCGGCGACGCCAAGCGCGCGATCAACGAAATGCGCAGCGTGATCGACCAGCTCGCCACCCAGCTCGACCTCCCGCCCGGCCTGCTCTGCTCGCGCCGCTCCATGGAGGAATACGTGATGACAGGCGCGTGGCCCGAAGCCCTCGAAGGCTGGCGTCGTGGCGTCCTGCACGACCGCCTCGCAGGCCTCCTGCCGGACTGAAGATCACACTCCGCGACCCTACGTAAAAAAGAGGTTCTTCGTGGAGGTCCGGGGACGCCGAAGGCATCGGTCCACTCAGCGGCTGATGCCGCGGCAGCGGGCTGGGACGTTGCGGCGCAGAGTCTTCGGTGCCCACCCTCGCTGCTCAGACAGGTCCTCCGCGTTTCGTACCGGAAAGGCCGCTGCGCGGCCCATGTATCTATTTGGCCTACGGCCGCTCCACTTGTGCGGAACTCGCCTCGAGGGTGGGCACCGAAGGCTCTCCCGAACCGTGAGGCTCTCGTGGTCGAGCCAAAGCGCGCCACGGCATCGCCGGCAAGCACGCCGACACAAGCGCGACGAAGGTGTTTGGCAACCGTATACCAGCAACCGCTTCCGCTTCGCCCGGGTGTTCCGGGCGCGGCCGGGGCCGACGACGCATCCCGCACCGGCTCTCCTTGCACTCGACCGTATCGTCGTGAGAGACCTTGGCGTCCACCCTCGAGGCGAGTTCCGCACAAGTGAGCGGCCGTAGGCCATATAAGACACGCCGCGCAGCGGCCTTCCGCACCGAACGCGGAGGACCTGTCTGAGCAGCGAGGGTGGGCGCCAAGGTCTCCCCGCGAAACGCCCAAGTGTACAAAGCGATGGCGAAGCCGAGCCCCGCGAGGCCGAAGGCGAGCGAGGCGCAAGGTGCGAAAGAATGGCCCGCATGCCGAGCGCCCGGCCCCCAGTAATCCACGATGAACACAAAAGAGGCCGGCCCCTCGCGGGACCGACCTCTTCCACAAGCGGCTTCAGTTGAACGAAGCCCCGAACGTCACCATGAACGCGCGCGGCTGCAGCAGACCGTAGGTCGGCGAGCTGGTGTATAGCGAGCCCTGGGTCGTGGCGAGGAACTGTGCCGAGCTGACATACGAGAACGCCTTGCGATCGGTCAGGTTGCTCACGTTGACCTTGATGTATGGCGACTTCAGCGCATCCCAGTCACCGAAGCGATAGCCGCCGGCCAGGTTGAACTGGGTGAAGCCACCGACGCGCTCGGTGTTGAGGTAGTCACCGTAAAGCGAGCTGGTGACGCGCGCCGACAACGTGGCCCAAAGGTGAGCGTTATCGTCGTAGCCGATGCTGACGTTGCCGATGTTGCGGGCGGTATCGGGCATGGTCTTGCCGTTGGCCGGATAGATACCGTCGCCGCCACCATCGATGTTGCCGACGATCTTGGCCTGGGTGTACGTATACGACGCATACGCCGTCCAGTCCTGGCTCAGCTTGTAGCTCGCCTCGGAACTGAAGCCCTGCATGTGCATGCGGTGGATCGACGTGTAATACGTGTACCCCGTCGTCTCGTCGAACGCGCTTTCCTGCTTGTTGTTGTAGTTGCTGCGGTAGACATCGGCGCTGACCGAGAGCGCATCGCCGTAGAAACGCCAGCCAAGATCGGTATTCCACGCCGTTTCCGGCTTGTTCGCAGCTTCCTGGTTGGCCAGCGAATTCAACAGGAGGACCGTGTTCGGCGGCGCGCGGAAGGTCTTGCCGCTGCCGATGTAGAACTGGTTGCGCTCGTCCATCTGGAACTTGACGCCGGCGGTCGGCAATACCTTGTGCCAGTTCTTGTCCACGTCCGTGGTGAACTGCCGCTTGGTCACGGCACCGGCGATCGAACCCGGGTATTCCTGCGCGAAGCCCGTACGGTTCGTCCACAGGTAGCTCACGCCCGCGGTGAAGGTCCAGAAGTCGTTCGGTGTCCAGTTGTCGGTGACGAAGCCCTTCTTGATCTCGGTGTTGGTGTACTCGTTGTACACCTTCTGGCCGAGGCCGCTGCCGGGATAGGTCACGAAGCTGTCGTCGCCCCAGATGGACGCCGGGGTGCCTTCGCCGTTCACCAGGCCGTAGAGGTCCGACTGGCTCTTGCGCGAACGCTCATACCACACACCGTATTCGAGGCTGTTGTCCTGGCCCAGGTCCTGGTTGAACTTGGCGATGATGCCCGGACGATACGTGAGCGCGGCCGAATACGAATAGACCACGCCCTTGTCGTTGGCGGAGACCACACCGTTGTTGTTGACGTCCTGGTTGGCGTAGCCGAAGCGATCCGCGCCCGTCGGGCTCTCGTTCACCGTGGCGCCGGCACCGCCGCCGCCATTGCCGTACCAGAAGTAAGGCACGACGGAGAGGCGCAGGCTGTCGCTGAACTTGAACTCGCCGTCGAGGCTGGCCAGGTAGCTCTTGAACGGGTTGGTGCGAAGGCCGTAGTAGTACGTATTGTTGTTGATCGCGGCGGTCGAGCTACCAGGCATCCAGGTATTGAGATAGTCGTAGTGATAGCCGTTCTGGGCCACCTGCGCCTTGGTCAGCGAGCGGTAGTTGATATTGTTCTCGCGGTTGTACTGCAGCGAGGCGCTGATCGAGTTGTTGTCGTCGATCGTCCACACCGACTTGCCATCGACCTTGGTCACTTCCATGTCGCCCGGACCGCGCCACTTGTCGGCCGTGTTGCGCGAGTACGAGATCCACGAACGCACCGGGCCGGTGTCGCCGGTGTTCAGGCGGATGAAGGTGCGGCGGTAATCGTTGCTGCCCAGGCTCTGGGTGAAGTCCACGCCGGCCTTGTGCGAGGGGTCGATCGTCGCCCAGCCGATATGGCCACCGCTGGCGCCGGAATCGGGCATGTCGATATCCGGGATACCCTGCAACACCGTGATGTCGCCCATGTTCTCGCTGTCGCCGTATTCGGTGGCGTACACCGAATAGCTGCCCGAATCGGTGATCGGGGCGCCATTGAGCGTCATGCCGATATCCGACGAGTCGAAGCCGCGGATCGTGTAGTGGCCATTGGCCAGCCCGGTGACGTCATCCGTCGCGGCATTCACACCCGGGATCGAGCCGATCATCTGGGTGAAGTTCGCGCCTGGCGAAGCCTTGACGATGGCATCGCGCGTGATCGTCGAAACCGCCTTGGCCGCCGTCTGCACCGACATCAGGCCGGAGCCCAGGCTGAGGCTGTCCGCCTGGACCTGCACGCTGCTCATCTGCTGCACGCGACGGGTGTCGTTCGAGGCCGTCGTGTTCGATGTGCTGGAGGCGCTGCGCTGCGCCGGCGCGGTCGTCGTGGTGTCGGACTGGTTTGCCGCGTCCTGTGCCCAGACCGAAGCCGCGGTCATGGAAAAGACGACCGCGATCGCCAAGGAGAGATGGTTTCTTTTCACTGGAGTTTCCTGAGATGCAAGGGTTGAATCGTTGCCCGCACTTCCCCACTCGACGTTATCTTTCGATAATCGAAGGCAAGTGCGATTCCTGCTGTCATTACTGCGTAATACTTGCTGAAACACGCAATTTCACACGTGTTTCGTGGGCATAAAAAAGCCCAGTCGACATTGACCGGGCGAATGTTGCGAAATCAGTTTTTTATTGCGGCCAAACGCACGAAATAATCGATACGCCTTCGCCACCGCAGAAGATTCTCATGCTTATTTTACAGCATATTTACAACGCCGCCATTAGGACGAATTCGGGGCACTATTAATATCGCCCACTCGCCAGTGACTCAGCTCGGCTTGCCGCCTTCATCGTCACCGCCGCTGTAGGCGGCAAGGAATGCGTCGGACGACACGTAGTCAGCGAGTGTCCGTAAAGCGTTCGCGGAGTCGCTGCCGAGCACGTCCTCGACCTGCCGGTTCGCGGCGGCCCAGAGATGGAGCGCCCGATGCAACAGGGTCACGCCCTTGGTGGTCAACGAGGCGCGCTTGGCGCGCCGGTCCTCTTCATCAGGTGACAAGACGATCAGTCCATCCCTGACGAGTGGTCTCAGGGCATGGGTCACCGCGGAGATTTGCAGGCCGAGCTTGGTAGCCAGGTCCTGCAGTGTTGGAGATCGACCCTCATCGGCGACGGAGAGACGCTCGATGTCCGCAAGCATGCCGACCTGGGTGGCTTTCAGGCCCACCGGGGCGAGCGCGTCGTCGTAGAGATTGCCGAGGCGCCGGGCGGCCCGCCGCAGGGCCGTGTTCGTGCAGGCGAGCGCCAGGAAGGCGCTGGCGTCCGCCGCCGCCTTGTCGACCACGGTGGTCGGTGCGTTCGCTTTCTTGGAGGTCTTCGCCATGGCGCAAGAATGGTTGAGCACCGAAGCATTGACAAGTGACCCGTCCGCCCCTATAAAGCTGAGCACTCAACCTTTTGCTTGAGCCCTCAACCTATATCCCCGGAGCAGTCGATCATGTCCTCTTCCAAGAAAACCGCCCTTGTCACCGGTGCCTCCTCTGGCATCGGCGCCGTCTATGCCCAGCGCCTCGCTGCCCGGGGCTACGACCTCGTCCTGGTCGCCCGACGTGCCGACCGCCTCGCTTCGCTGGCCGAAAAACTCACCAAGGCCCATGGCATCGACGTGCGCGTGCTGGCCGCCGATCTCGAGAAGGATGCGGACATTGCCAAGGTCGAAACCATCCTCGGGAGCGATAGCAGCGTGCAAATGCTGGTCAACAATGCAGGCCTGGCACGCTTCCGTCCATTGAAGGACACGTCCGTCGAAGATGCGCACTCGCAGGTGGCCCTGAACATCACCGCCCTCACCCGTCTCACGCAGGCTGTCCTGCCGGGCTTCGTTGCACGCAATGAAGGCACCATCGTTAACGTGGCCTCCGTGCTCGCCGTGCATTCGCTCCCGATCAGCGCCGTCTACAGCGGTACCAAGGCCTATGTACTCGCCTTCACCCGCGGCCTGCAGTCCGAACTCGCCGAGACCGGCATCAAGGTGCAGTTGGTCCTGCCGGCGTCGACCGCCACCGAGATCTGGTCCGAAGAGGTCTCCGGCATCCCACTGTCCGCGCTGCGTCAAGAGTCGATCATGAGTGCCGAAGATATGGTTGACGCGTCGCTCGTCGGCCTGGACAGCGGCGAGACCGTCACCTGGCCTTCGGTCGCCGACGAAGGTTTGTGGACCGCCTACGACAACGCGCGCGCCTCGCTGTTCGCCGCCACCCAGACGGGTACCCCAGCTCCGCGTTATATCAAAGCGTAAGGCCATCGCAGCGGCGGTGACGACCGCCAGCGACGACGTGGCCGGAACACCGGGGGCATCCGCCAGAGCTGGATGGCGGCGTGGCCCCGGCTCTTGGCGAGGCCAAAAACCCCTGCTAACATCACCGGCTCGTGGGGCCTTAGCTCAGCTGGGAGAGCGCGTCGTTCGCAATGACGAGGTCGGGGGTTCGATCCCCCCAGGCTCCACCACTTATCGAACGAACTGAAGCCTCGAAGACCACCGGTCCTCGAGGCTTTTTTTTTGGTTCTTCACGGATTACCGGGGGGCCTGGCGCTCGGCATGCCGGGCCTTCGTTCGCACCTCGCACTTCGCCCAGGGCTCGGCTTCGCCATCGCTTTGTACACTTGGGCGCTTCGCGGGGAGACCTTGGCGCCCTGAAGTGGTCTAATTTTTCTGGACATCCCAAAGGGATTCGCAGCCAGAACGAGGTGAACCATGGGACGCAAAGACATTACGCAGGCTCAGCGGGACGAGGCCGT